>Ga0307515_10003222_pt1 | contig 34542 bp, 32 predicted proteins | sample 17_EM_MG_FD_194513 | JGI IMG/M metagenome (GOLD analysis project Ga0307515, IMG submission 194513) | Populus trichocarpa ectomycorrhiza microbial communities from riparian zone in the Pacific Northwest, United States - 17_EM | ecosystem: Host-associated > Plants > Roots > Unclassified | place...
CGTGTCGGCATAGACATAGGTGTCGGAGGCCTGCTTGATGTAGCGCAGTTCGCCGGCCTTACCGGTGAAGGCTGCGGTGCCGAGATAGGTGAAGGCCTGATTGCCTGGCGTCGCCGAATTGGCGTCGATGGCTGACAGGCTGATGCGATCGCCGCCGACGCCGGAGAAGTCGAAGATCGTGTCACGCCCGGCCATGGCGACAGTGCTGTCGGCCAGCGTCTTGAAGACGAAGGTATCGCCGCCCGCGCCGCCGGTCAGATCGTCGGCGCCAAGACCACCAAAGAGAGTGTCGTTGCCACTGCCGCCGTTGAGGAGATCGTCGCCGGAGCCGCCGGTGAGCAGATTGGCGCCGGTATTGCCATAAAGCTTATCCGCATGGCTCGAACCGGTCAGCCTCTCGATCGAGACGTAGGCATCACCCTTGGCCTCGCCGGTGTTGGCGGCCGCATTGGCAAGGTTTGCGGTCACGCCGGCCGTGGCGTTGGAATAGGAGGCAGTATCGTTTCCCGCCCCGCCATCAAGCTTGTCGGCCCCCGCACCACCGTTCAGCGTGTCGTTGCCATTGCGTCCCGACAGAACGTTGGCCACGGCGTTGCCGATCAGGATGTCGGCGGCGCTGCCGCCCGTCGCGTTCTCGATCACGACACCGTTGGCGATGGTATATCCACCCGTCAGCGTTTCGGATGTCGAGATCCAGCCGCCGCCGCCGATCTCTGCCTTGAGGCTGGCGGCACGCAGGTCGATCTTCGCCCGGCTTTCGCCGACATAGTCGATGGTGTCCGCGCCGCCGGTATCCCAGATGGTCGTGTAGCCGTGATTGAAATCCACATCATCGCTGAACTTGTAAGAGTCATTTCCGGTGTTGTGGGCACGCGCTCCATACATGTGCTGCAAGGCGGCGATGTCGATCGCGCCATACGAGCCGGGCTGCGCGTTCACTTCGGTGCCGATGTCCACGGCCGTCGTGAACGGATTATCCTCTCCGAGGAAGGGAGAGGTATATCCCATGACGGTGTAGAGCTGAGAATTGAGATAACCGGTGCCTTTGTCCGCCGGGCCATCGACGCCGGGCAGTTTGGGGCCGAGTGAAACGTCATGTGGGTGCTTGAGCCCGAGAGCATGTCCCGTCTCATGAAACCATGTCAGGGAAAAGGTCCCGAGCTTGACCGCTTCGGCCGAACCGGCGACGTCGCTGTTGATGCCGACAACGGAGTCGAGCGTGGTCGTACCCGGTCCCGGAACACCGGATTCCCCGCCGCCGCCCTCCGCGAGCTTGAAGTTGATGTTGCCCGCCTTGCCGACCTCCTTGAAGTTCAGCTGGGTGAAGGACTCAATGTTGTCGATGATCTCCCGGTAGAAATCCTTCCAGTCGCCTTCATTGAAATCCGCAATGCCGTTCTTGTTCATGTCGCCGTCGGCGAAACTGTAGGTGACGGTCGGCCCCTTCCAGGATCCTCCGTCGATCAAGCTGTTCAGCACGGGATTCTTGGAAAGAGTGGCGGGTTTGTATGCGTCTGCCATGAAGTCTCGCTTCTATGTTTGCGAACAGAGAGAGGATTCGGCCAACCCTGGGGTAAACTCCTGGCGGCCTTTTCGCTTTTAATGCTGACATCTGTAATGCGGCGAGAAACAGCGCCTTGACGCGGCGTTTTTGTTAAACTCGCGCACTATTTCCACTATTGTGCGCGTCGCGGATACTCGTCGCGCTGAACGGACACCACCCGCCCCCTTCGCATTTGTGATGAATGTCCGGCGGTTTCAAGCCACATGGCAGCCTCCCGGAAGCCATTTGATCTCGGGCACTCAAGAGCAGGATCAGAGCAAAGGGCGCAGCGGAAGCTTGGCTCGCCCTGAGCGGTCTGTTTATGTTCGAAGGATATTCAGACTTGGCTTTGCGACGGCCATGCTCTCGCGACGGATCAGCCGGCTCGGCACGACGATGCGCGTGGCGGTTCTGATATGTGTCTGCTCGATCCGTTCCATCAAGAGGGTCACTGCGGTCTGCCCCATTTCCTCGACGGGCTGCTCGATGGTCGAAAGTGGCGGGGTGCTGAACTCGCACACCGGCGAGCCGTCGAACGAGACCACGGACAGGTCGGCCGGAATGTTCCAGCCCATACGCTGGACGCGGCTCATGAACGAGATTGCCATGTCGTCGCTCGTCGCGATCACCGCCGTCGGTTTCACCTCGAGGCGTGCGAAATCATCCGCCGCCTCGACGCCGGTCTGGAAGCCGAGTTGATAGCTGTGTGTGCCTCCCGATCTCACCACATGCTGTTCGGAAAGCCCGGCTTCGGACAGGGCTTCAAGCGTGCCGGCGTAACGCTCCACGTCATGGTAGTTTCCGGTCGGGCCGGCAATATAGAGAAAGCGGGTGTGGCCCAGCTCTATCAGTTCCTGTGTCGCCTGCCTCACCGCCTGCCGATCATTGGTCACGACGCTTGGAAGCGAGGATTCGCTCATGTCGAGCAACAACGAGACGATCGGCAGGGCCGTGTCGGCGAGCGAGCGGTTGCCGTCGACGGGGAGTTGCGACGAGAAAATGATCACGCCCCGGACGGTGCCACTGAACGCGAGGTCCAGAATGTGCTGCTCCGAGGTCTCGTCACGGTCGAGGTTGGCAATCATCAGGTGATAGCCGTGCTGGCTCAACGCGCGATTGATGCCCTGCAGGATCTGCGGGATGACCTGCGACGCTCCGTAATGCAGAGAGCCCGGCAGAATGATCATGATGATATTGGATTTGCCGACCCTCAAGCCCCGCGCCATGGCATTCGGCGTATAGCCGAGCTGCTTGGCCGCGGCACTGATCTTGGCGCGCGTCTTCTCGTTCACGCGGCCCGGATTGGCGAGTGCGCGGCTGACGGTCGAGATCGCCACGCCTGCAAGCCGCGCCACATCGGCCATCAACGGGCCAGAGTGTTCCTCCGCGGGCACGTCTTTGTTTTTTTTCACGTTTCTGTCTTTCGTCTGATGCCTGCCGCTTCGAATCCTAATGGAATCGGTGCCATTTAGCAAACGTTTGCCAAAAACCACTTGCATAAAAAAGCGACTTGACTATTATCTAGCCACGGCAAACGATTGCCAATTTCTAATGCATTGAAAAATTTACGGATTATCCGATGTGGAATGGCATTTCCGCGGACGGTTTTCCATGCACAGGAACTGGATTGACCATGATTTCCAGCGATAGGCTCCGCTTCGGCGTCGACCTCGTGACCTTCTTTCATCCCGGCTTCTGGGGCGTCGATGACTATGACGGAATCATCGCGCATTCCCGCGCCCAGCCACGGGCTTTCTGGGACAAGATCCTCGATAGCGTCCAGGCCTCCGGCGTCGCCGGTGTCGAGCTCACCTTCTCCCCGTTCAACTGGCAGGACGCGATCAAGACCTATGGCTCCGTCGAGGCCTTCGCGGCACAACTGTCCGATCGCGGTCTGCAGCTTGCCAGCGGTTTCTTCGCCGAACTCGAGGCCGCAGGCGACTTCACAGAGCCGGGCGCTCAGGCTGCCATCATCGACAAAGCGAAACGATACGCCGAGTTCCTGACGGCCTGCGGAAGCGATGTGATGGTCATCGGGGCGCCGCTGCGCCAGACGCTCGGCGCCCAGCCGGTCCGCTTCCACGATTTCGAGCAGGCCCGCAAGATCGCCGATTTCCTCAACCGTCTCGGTGCCGTTCTTCACGCGAAGGGCGTAAGGCTTGCGCTGCACACCGAGGCCCACTCGATTTTCGCCGCAGCGCGCGATGTCGATCTGATGATGATGCTTACCGACCCGGCCTACGTGCATATGTGCCCGGATACGGCGCACATCATCGTTGCCGGTTCCGATCCGATCCAGCTCGTCGACCGCCATCACGAGCGGATGATCATCGCCCACTGGAAGGACGCCCTTGGGCCGATGCCGGCCGATACCCCGATCGACGAACATATCCACGACCGTCATCGCCCCTATTTCTGCGGCTTCGGCCTCGGCCGGGTCGATTGGCCGGCCTGGATCCGTCTACTGAGGGATCGGGGTTATCAAGGCTGGGCAATTCTCGAACTCGACGCCGCCGCCGACCCGGTCCACGACATTGCAAACGGGCTGACGCTCGTCAGGCAGGCATTGCTGCCGATCTATCGCTGAATTTCGAAGCCAACGACCAACGGCCCCGCCAAGAGGGCCATTTTGAAGAGGTGGAACAATGAAGACTATGATGAAACTGTTTCTGGCCGGTGCGGCGTTCGTCGCCGTCCTCGGTCCGGCTCGCGCCGAGGACAAGCCGACGATCGAGATCATGTCGTCCTGGACCTCGGGGGGCGAAGCTGCCGCCCTGAATGTCATCAGGACGGAGTTTGAAAAACGGGGCGGCGTGTGGAAGGACTCCTCCATCGCCGGCTTCGGTGCAGCCGACGCGGCCTTCCAGAACCGCATCGTGGCCGGCGATGCACCGGGGGCCAAGCAGGGCGTCATCGGCCTTGCGGCAGCCGATTTCGTCAATCAGGGCCTCATGAACCCCATCAACGACGTGGCGACGGCCGGCAAGTGGGCAGATGCCCTGCAGAAATCGATCCACGATCTCATTTCTTACAACGGCCAGGTCTATCTCTCGCCGACCGGCGCGCATGGCGAAAGCTGGGTCTTCTACTCGAAGGAAGCCTTTGCCAAGGTCGGCGTCACCGAAGAACCGAAAAGCTGGGACGCATTTTTCGCTGCGCTCGACAAGCTCAAGGCTGCCGGACTTGTGCCGGTCGCCTGGGGCGGCCAGGCCTGGCAGCAGACCAAGGTCTTCAACATGATCCTGCTCTCCCAGGTCGGGATCGACGGCTTCCTGAAGATCTATGTCGACAAGGACAAGAGCGAGGCTTCCGTCGCGGGGCTCCAGAAGACCCTCGACATCCTCGGCAAGCTGCGCGCCTATGTCGACGAAGGTTCGCCGGGCCGCAACTGGAACGACGCGACCGCCATGGTCATCACCGGCAAGGCCGGCGTGCAGTTCATGGGCGACTGGGCCAAGGGCGAATTTACCGTCGCCGGCAAGCAACCCGGCACGGATTACGGCTGCATGATCGCGCCGGAATCCGAAGGCATGGTCTACGTCGCCGACGCCCTCTGGTTCCCGAAGACCGGCAATGCCGGGACGGACAAGGCCCAGAAGCTGCTCGCCGAAGTCGTCATGGACCCAGCGGTGCAGGTGGAGTTCTCCCTGAAGAAGGGGTCTATTCCAATGCGCGGCGACGTCGACAAATCCAGGCTGGACGCCTGCGCGCAAAAAGGTCTCGAACTGATGAGCGCCGGCAAGATCGTGCCCGATCAGGCCATCGTCCTGACGCCGCAGCAGGTCGGCGCACTCGATGACTTCGTCGACGAATTCTGGAGCGACGCGTCCGCGGACCCGGCCAGCAGCGCCAAGACGTTCTTCGAGATCTTCGAATAGGATAGTGTGCGCGGCGCCGGCCTTGAACCGGCGCCGCAGCGCTGAGCCTGCCTGCTGCCCTTCGCGGCCGCGTACTTCGTTGCCGCCCGCCCACAAAAGAGTTCGCCGATGCACCCAAAACGCAAGCGCAACCTTGCTGCGACCGTAGCGCTTCTGCCGACATGGTTTGCGGCGATCGTCGTCTACATCGGCACCATGGCCTGGTCCATCCGACTGTCCTTTACGGACTCGACGCTTTTTCCGTCATCGAACTACGTCGGCTTCGCCCAGTATGCAAAACTCTTTTCCTCTTCCAAGTGGATCGCCTCGCTTCAGAACGTACTGGTCTTCGGCGTGCTCTACGTGGCCGGCTGCCTCGCACTCGGTTTCCTGCTGGCGGCCGCGCTTGACCGGAAAATCCGCTTCGAAAGCGCCTTCAGGACGATCTTCCTCTATCCCTACGCCATGTCCTTCGTCGTGACCGGTCTGATCTGGCAATGGATGCTTAATCCCACCTTCGGCATTCAGGCGAGCGTTCGCTCGCTCGGCTGGGAGAGCTTCGTCTTCGACTGGGTCGTAAACCGCGACATGGCGATCTATGCGCTGGTGCTGGCGGGTGTCTGGCAGGGCGCGGGGCTGGTGATGGTCATTGCGCTCGCCGGCATGCGCGGCATCGAGGCCGAGCAATGGAAAGCGGCCCAGATCGACGGCATTCCGGTCTGGCGCATCTATGTCTCAATCATCCTGCCCCAGCTCGGGCCGGCGCTTGCCGCCGCAGGCATGCTGCTCGCCATGGGCGTGATCAAGACCTACGACATCGTCGTGGCCATGACCAATGGCGGTCCCGGGTCTTCGACCGAAGTTCCGGCCAAATTCATCATGGACAATCTGTTCGGGCGCCAGAACCTGGGGCTCGCGACTGCTGGCGCCACTGTCCTCGTGCTGGGCGTCATCGCCGCGGTCGCCCCGTTCCGCTACGCAATGCACATGCGCAACAAAGCAAGGGGAGCAGCGTGATGGCAAGTCCGCATCCGAACGGCCCCAGGCCGGCACGCCTGACGGCGGGGAGCATCGGGCTCTACGCCTTCCTCGTCGTTGCGGCGCTGTTTTTCCTGCTGCCGCTCTACACCATGGTCGTCACATCGCTGAAGACGATGGATGAGATCCGGCTGGGGCAGATCTTCGCCCTGCCCGCGACGCTCGACTTCTCGGCCTGGATAACCGCCTGGTCCGGCGCCTGCATGGGCACTGTCTGTGTCGGCATACGCGCCGGCTTCTGGAATTCAGTAGCGATCACGGTTCCGTCCGTTGCCCTTTCCGTGTTCATCGGTGCGATCAACGGCTATGCCCTTTCCCTCTGGCGGCCACGAGGCTCCAGCCTGCTGTTCGGCCTTCTCATGGCCGGCGGCCTGATCCCCTACCAGATTTTCCTCTATCCGATGGTCCGGGCGATGGCGAACATTCACCTCTACAATTCAATACCGGGCATCGTGCTTGTCCATGTCATCTTCGGCCTGCCATTGGTGACGCTGCTCTTCCGGAATTACTTCGTCAGCGTGCCGGAGGAACTCTGCAAGGCGGCGCGCGTCGATGGCGCCGGTTTCTGGCGGATCTTCTTCGAGATCATGCTGCCCATGGCCGTGCCGATGGTCGTCGTGGTGTCGATGCTGCAGTTTACCGGCATCTGGAACGACTTCCTGCTCGGCCTCGTCTTTGCCGGGCGCGACAACCTGCCGATGACGGTCCAGCTGAACAACATCGTCAACACCACGATGGGCGAGCGCACCTACAATGTGAACATGGCGGCAACCATTCTGACCGCCCTCGTCCCGCTCGCCATCTATTTCCTGTCCGGCCGCTGGTTCGTGCGCGGCATCGCCGCCGGCGCAGTCAAGGGGTAACGTTTCATGCAATCCGCCGTCTCCGTCAAGGACCTCAAGATCGCCTACGGCAATCACACCGTGATCGAAAAAATGTCGATCGACATCGCTCCCCGCGAGTTCCTGGTCCTGCTCGGCCCATCCGGCTGCGGCAAGTCCACGCTTCTGAATGCCATTGCAGGTCTTCAGGACATTACATCAGGCGAGGTCTGGATTTCCGGCAAGAACGTCACCTGGGAGGAGCCGAAGGATCGCGGCATCGGCATGGTCTTCCAGTCCTACGCGCTTTATCCACGCATGACGGTGCGGAAAAACCTGTCCTTCGGCCTGCGCGTTGCCGGTCTGCCAAAGGCCGAGATCGAGGCCCGTATCGGGCGGACCGCAGCCCTTCTTCAGCTCGACAAGCTCTTGGACCGGCGCCCTGCCGAGCTGTCGGGCGGCCAGCGCCAGCGTGTGGCCATCGGCCGGGCGCTTGTGCGCCAGGTGGATGTCTTCCTGTTCGACGAGCCGCTCTCCAATCTCGACGCCAAGCTGCGCAACGAACTGCGCGTCGAGATCAAGAAACTGCACCAGAGCCTCGGCAACACCATGATCTACGTTACCCACGACCAGGTCGAGGCGCTGACGCTGGCCGATCGCATCGCGATCATGAAAGACGGCGTGATCCAGCAATTGGCCTCGCCATCGGAAATCTATCATCGTCCGGCCAGTCTGTTCGTCGCGGGCTTCATCGGTGCACCGGCGATGAATTTCATCGCGGGGAGTATCGAACTGAAGGATGGTGCCACAGTTTTCGTCAGCAAAGGGCTGAGCGTCGATCTCGCCGGCTACGCATCTCAGGCTCCACTACAGGTCGGGCCGGCGACACTTGGCTTTCGACCCGAACACATCGCCCTCGACGGCGCGGCCAAGGGCCTGCCCATTCTGGCCGGGCGGGTGTCGGTCGTTGAACCGATGGGAGCGGATGCCGTTGTCTGGTTCGATTGGGCGGACCGGAGCTTGTCGCTCAGGGTGATGGGCGACGTGGCGTTGCAGCCGAACGAAGACATCGCACCGGGGCTCGATATCGCGAAGGCGTCGCTGTTTGGTGCCGATGGATTGCGTCTGTGACGCGCTAAGACAGGAATTAGAAATACATGTCTCACATTCTTTATGACGCGCTGGTGATCGGCTCCGGCGCCGCGGGGTCTTTTGCGGTCAAGGAACTGACCGCTCAGGGGTTGTCCGTCCTGCTTCTGGAGGCAGGCCCTGAGATCGGGCCGAAGGATTTCGATCCCTCTCGGAAGAAGGAACCGGCAAGCAGTATCAACATCTGGGAACGGGCGCGGGCGACGCTCAAGGGCCAGCCGATCCAGGCGCGCGCGGCATTCTTTACCGAGCGCTTCAGCCGCTTCTTCGTCAATGACCGCAAGAACCCCTACACCACGCCGGCTGACGCACCGTTTCTCTGGATCAGGGGGCGTCAGGGCGGCGGCCGCCTGCACAGTTTCGGCCGGGTGCTGCTGCGCTGGACCGATGACGACTTCAAGATCAGATCGCGCACCGGCAAGGGCGAGGACTGGCCGGTCTCCTATGACGAACTGGCTCCTTTCTATGCCGAGGTGGAATCCTATCTCGGGTTGCACGGCAACGAGGACCATGTCTCCACCTTGCCGGATGGTGTCTATACCAAGCCGGCGAGCCTCACGCCGGCGGAAGAGACCTTCAAGGAAACAGTCGAGAACCGCTGGCCGGAGCGACACGTCGTCTCCTGGCGTTATATCGCCCCCGATGCGGAACGGATCCCACGTCCGTTGCGAGACGCGCAAGCAACCGGACGGCTAACCATTCGATACGACGCGGTCGTACGCCGCATCACGGTGGACGAGCGCATGGGTCGCGCCACCGGCGCGGAATTCGTCGATCGTGCGACGGGCATGGTGGAAACGGTCCTGGCCGCAACGGTGGTGCTTTGCGCATCGCCGATTGAGAGCGTTCGCCTGCTATTGAACTCGGCATCGGCAACACATCCCGAGGGTCTTGGAAACAGCTCGGGCATGCTCGGGCGCTACTTCATGGATCAGCTTCCCTGCCTGGCTTTCGGTTCCTTTGCAAAGGTCAAAGGCTGGGCCCCGGACAAGTCCGCGCCCGAGGATCCGTTCTACAATCCCTCGGGCGGCATTTTCATTCCCCGTTTCGACCAGGTCCCCGGCGCTGCGCCGCGCGGCGACTTCAACTACCAGGGCAGTGTCGGTCGCGCACCGGTCTCCGACGACACCCCTGCCCGCCTGGCCTTCTTCGGCTTCGGCCGGATGCTGCCCTATGCCGACAATCGCATCACGCTTGATCCCAAGCGAAAGGATGCCTGGAACATACCCGTTCCGCACATCCGCTGCACTATGCACCAGGATGAACACGAACTCCTGCGCCGGCAGGAACAGACCTTGGTCGACATGGTGCGGGATGCGGGAGGCGACCTGGAATTCATCGGCTCGCCCCATGGGCTCAAGGAAATGGGGCGAGGGGCCTTCCCCGACGCCGATATTTTCAGCCGCTTCCTGTTCCGCAAATGGTTCAAAAAGACGATGTGCATGGGCGCTGCGATCCACGAAAGCGGCGGGGCCAGGATGGGCGTGTCAAGCCAAACCTCCGTTCTCAACGCCTGGAACCGGAGCTGGGACGTGCCCAATCTCATCGTCACCGACGCCAGTGCCTTTCCCGGCAGCGGTATTGCGGGCACCACCCTGACCGTCATGGCGCTCACCATCCGCGCTTGCCGCAAACTGGCTCGGGATTATCGCGGCGGCCTGATCTAAGGTTCAAGGCGGGCGCCACTCCGGCACCCTCGGCCTTCACCAGTCTGATTTTCATGGGATGTTCGGAGATTGTGGCCTGCCACGGGATGAACACCGATGGCCCTGTCCGATTCATTCGGACGGGAAATTGCTCGAACTTCCGGGACCGTGCAGTTCCGCCACGAGGGCGGCAAATCGCGAGCCTGCGATATCGAGAGGGCCGCTATTGTCGATTGTGGTTACATCCGGCTCGTCGAAAATATCCGGCACCTGCCGTTGCAGCCGGCTCAGGATATCCTGCTCGCTCTCGCGGCCGCGTGCAACGAGACGGCTGGCGAGAACCTGCGGCGAGGCGGTGATGTTGACGACCGCAACTCGCGGAAAGGCCTGCCGGAACTGACCGAGCGCCGCGCGGCTGCCATTGGCGATCAGTATCCGGCCGGCACGCACTCGATCCAGCGCCTGCTTGGGGATGCCGTATTTCAATCCGTGCGCCTGCCAGGCGACGGCGAATTCGCCGGCCGATAGCCGGCTGTCGAAGACCTCGCCGGAAATGCTTTCGTGATCCTCACCGCCGGCATCGGACGGCCGGGTGATCACCCGGCGGACGAAATCAATATCCTCGCGGCCGGCAAAATGCTGCGCCACGAAACCGATGACGCTGTCCTTGCCGGCGCCGCTGGGGCCGACCACGACGACGATCGCACCCGGTTGAAGCTGCGCGGGCATCAGGCGACCCGCTTGCCTTCGCGCCAGACCGAGCGGACGACCGGGATACCGTCATGGCGCTGGACCCGGACGATATCGGCGCGCAGGCCGGTGGCGATCCGGCCGCGATCGGTGAGGCCGACTGTGCGGGCGGGCGTCGCGGTGACCATGGCGAGCGCCTGCGGCAGGCTGACGCTTTCCACCTCATCCGACAGGACGAAGGGCGCATGGATCAGGCTGAATGGCACGTAATCGGAGGACAGCACGTCAAGCACGCCGCGTTCGGCAAGGTCGCGGGCCGCGATATTGCCGGAATGCGACTTGCCGCGCACGATATTCGGCGCCCCCATCAGCACGCTCAAACCGGCCGCATGCGACGCTTCCGCCGCCTCGAAGCTGGTCGGGAATTCGGCAAGACGAATACCGAAGCCGACAGATTCCTCGACATGGGCGATGGTAGCATCGTCGTGGCTGGCGATGGCGATGCCGCGCTCGGCGCAGGCCTTGGCGATCTCGGTGCGATGCGGGCCGGCGTACTTGGCCGAAAGCGCCTGCTGGCGGGCGCAGAACGCGGCGAAGGCCTCATCGGAAAGGCCGCGCTTGTTCTTGTAGTAGAGCGTGTACTGATCCATCGTCTGGAACTGGCGCTGGCCCGGCGCATGGTCCATCAGCGAGACAAGGCCGACCTGCGGATCGTTTTCGAATTCCTCGAAATGCGCGAGTACATTGTCGGTCGAGACCTCGCAACGCAGGTGGATGCGATGGTCGGCGCGCAGGCGGTTTTCCCTGGCGGCCTGCGCCAGGGCATCCGCCATGTCGCGCATCTCGCCCTGTTCGAAGCCGCCATCCTCGTCCGAGCCCATGCGCAGGCAATCGAACACCGTGGTGATGCCCGAGGTGACGACCTGCGCGTCATGCGCCTGGATCGCCGCCATCTTCAGCCAGCGCACGCCGGGGCGCGGTGAATAATGGGCTTCCAGGTGATCGGTGTGCAGCTCGACCAGGCCGGCGATCAGGTAATCGCCCTCGAAATCCTCGCCGGTGCGGCTGGCACCTTCCGAAATGTCGGCGATCTTGCCATCGCGGATCAGGACCGAGCCATCGAGGATCCGGTCTTCGAGGACGATGCGGGCATTGGAGAGAACGGTTTCAGCAGTCATGTCAGGCCATCTTTCGTTTGGACGTGCCGCCCAGCGGCAAAAGCGAGTGAACGGTAAACGGAGCGCCGCGCTCGGGCTCGACGAACAGAGAAAGCGAGGCCACGGTTAGCGGCTTGTCGATGAACGGCGCAAAGCTCTGCTCCAGCAAAGTCCTCATCGCCGTCTGCCGCTCGACCGGCACCGGGCCGGTCAGCGTCATGTGGAAACGGAAGTTCTCGAAAACGTAGGGGTATCCCCATTCGAGGAGGTTTCGCCGCATCACGTCACCGAGCTGCTCCGGTTTGCGGCGCGCTATATCGGCCTCCGACAACGGTGCCCGGAATGGAGAGAATCGCCGGACCGTTTCATTCGCCAGATCCTGCAATTCGGGACAATCGCCGGCAGGCACCAATGCAAAGAACGGCCCCAATTGACCGAGAACCATCTTCGGAATCTCGAAGGAGACACGCTCGCCGGCAAATGCATCGAACACGTCTAGAAGCTGCGATTCGCTGGTGCCTGCAGCCAATTCGAAAGGCGCCTTCAGCGTTCCATGAAAGCCGTAGCGGCGCGGGTCGGCAGTCAACACAGTCAGCTCGGCCGCATCGAAATCGCCGGCAGCCTGAAGTGCGTGGGTTTCGCCGGTAAACGGATTGCCGCCCAGCCACCGCTCCGCGGCAGCACTCAGCGGGTCGTCTTCATCGGGCGAGATATAGAATGCGTAGCGCACTGGTCATTCCCTGCAAAGATGTCACGGAAGCAGTGATCGGACAGGCCGATTTTGACCCCGTCGCTACGCGCTATTCGTGACATTATCGTGATGAGTGGCGATGATCCGCCACCAAATTCAGTGTGTTTTCTGCCCCATGAGACGCGAGCGCAGCAGATTGGAGACGCTGTCGAAGATGAAAACGACGATGAGAATCAGGATAACCATATAGCAGACGTTTTCCCAGTCGGAATTCGTCCGCATCGCCTCCCAGAGCTTCAAACCGATACCCCCGGCGCCGACAGCACCGATGATGGTTGCCGAGCGCGTGTTGGATTCCCAGAAATAGAGCGCCTGACTGGCAAAGACCGGCAGCACCTGCGGCAGGACGCCGAAGCGCTGCACGGCAAGCGGCGCTGCGCCGACCGATTTCACGCCTTCGCGCTGTTTGTCGTCGATATTTTCCAGGGCTTCAGAATAGAGTTTTCCGAGCGTGCCGGTATCGGTAAAAAAGATCGCCGACATGCCGGCGAGCGGCCCTGGGCCGAAGGCGCGGGTGAAGAACAGCGCCCAGATCAGCATGTCGACCGAGCGCAGGAAGTCGAAGAACCGCTTGGTCACCTGATTGAGCACGCCGTTGCGGGTGATATTGCGCGCTGCGAGGAAGCAGAGCGGGAAGGCGATGATCGAGGCAAACAGCGTGCCGACGAAAGCCATGACGATGGTCTGGAGCAGCTTGGTCCAGACGTCGAGATGCTGCCATTCGGAATTGTAGAGAATGTTGTTCCAGGCCAGTGACAGGTTCGACCGGCTCGGATCGAGACGCTCGCCGCTGACGATCAGGTTCGTCACTTCGCCGAAGGACTTGTTGAAGAACGGCGAGTTGGTGTCGAAGATGAAATTGGCCCAGCCGGGAAAACGATTGTGGATGCTGATCTTTTCCACGTCGACATCGGCCCACCCGGTCATCCCGAAAGCGACCGTGATCTTTTCGCCCGGCCGTTTCTGCGTCGCCCATTCGGGCAGCGCGCCTTCCGGCTTGACGCCGGTGGACCGGTCGAGATCGATCAGCAGCGTTTCGCCGTTATGTGTCGCGGCAACCTTGCCATCGACCACGTCGATGCTCGTCGTGCTGTTGAAATTGATCGTCGCACGGCTGACGACCTCCTCGGTTCTGGTTTCCGTGCGGGCACCAGCCTCGGCATTGCTGCCGACAGCCGAATTCGGCGCCATGAAGCTGAAGCTCGAACCTTTCTTCGGCACCTCCTGCTGCGTCACGGCAGGGACATCGATAGTCCGGTCCACCCTCTTCGTCTCGATCTTGACCCATTCCGGCTTGGCATTCGGCCCTAGCGGCGAATAACGCGGATAAACCACCTGCATCGTTCCGTCAGTGGCGATCTTGATGTCGGGGCGGACCTCGTAGGAAACCCAGTCGGCCAGATAGGTGCCGGCAATGCCCCAGTTGGCATTGACGAGAACCTGGCCGATCGAAAAGAACCACCAGCTGTAGATCATGTAGAGCGCGATACCGGCAAAGATCAGAGCCGAGCGGATACGCTTGCTCGACGAGCCCTTGAGGAGATGCGGGTGGCGCGCGGCGATCGCCTCCATCTGCGCGGCGTTCATCATGGTGCTGGCGGTCATGGTCCGCTCCTATTGCGCAAGCTGGAAGGCCTGGTCGCCGACAAGACGGCGGCGCAGCCACGCGGAAAACTGATCGACGGCGATGATCGTGGAAAACAGCAGAATGACGATGGCCAGCGTCTTGGCCTCATGGCCTTGGCTGATGGAAAGCCGCAGTGGCTCGCCGATACCGCCACCGCCGACCGCGCCGATGATCGTCGAGGCGCGAACGTTGATTTCGAGGCGCAGCAGGAAATAGCTCATGAAATTCGGCAGCACCTGCGGCACGATGCCGAACCAGACACGCTCGAACCAGTTGCCGCCGGCGGCCCTCAGCCCCTCGTCCGGCTTCATATCGGCATTTTCGACAACTTCGAAGAACAACTTGCCGAGTGCGCCGACCGTATGGATCGACACGGCGATCATTGCCGGGATGGGCCCAAGCGACAGGATGGCCAGAAAAAAGCCGGCGATCACCACTTCCGGAAAGGCGCGCAGGATTTCCATGAAGCGCCGCGCCAGGCCGCGAACCCACGGGTTCGGCATCAGGTTGCGCGCCGCAAAGAAGCAGAGAATGAAACCGAAGAACATGCCGAAGATGGTGGAGAAAATGGCGATGTTCACCGTTTCCAGCATCTTGTAGAAATATTCGGGCACATAGAACGTATCCGTCAGGTACATGCGGCCTTCGGGATAATTGTATTTCAGGCTGCCATCGTCATAGGGCGAGGGCAGATCGAACATGGCGCGGCCGATTTCCGCGCCGTCGCGCGGCACGAGATCGCCGACGAAATCGAAGAAATAGGGCAGCCGGTCGAAGAATTTGCCGGCATTGGTCGCGTTGGCAAACCACAGCGAGCCGGACAGGGCCATGGCAAGCAGCGCGAGGCCGAGGAAAGTATAGGTCCGGCGGCGGAGATTGAGCTCCTGCCAATGGCGTTCGACCAGAGCGCCATTGTCGCTCAAGGTTGCTGAAAGCGCTGACGTGGCCATGAAGTCTCCGGCAAAACGATAGACCTCGCCGGACATCATGTCCGTGAAGCCTGTTCAGACAAGGAAACGCTGGCCGGAAGGACCGGCCAGCGCTTTGGTTTCAAGCGATATCAGCCGCCAATGGTCGACTTGCGGGCGTCGATGATCGGCTTGTAGAAGTCGGAGTTGACTTCGACGAAGCCCTTGAAATCGCCGCCTTCGATGGCAGCGAAGCATGCTGCGTCGGTCTTCGGCAGGTCGAGCATGAACTGCTTGAACTTGGCCTTCATGTCGTCGTTGAGCGACGAGCGAACGACGATCGGGCCGTTCGGGATCAGCGGCGAGCGCCACAGTTCGACCAGGTCGTTCATGTCGAGAACGCCCTTTTCGACCATCTTGCGCAGATTGCCGGAGGTGTAGCCGTCCTTGAATTCGCCGATGCCCGAACCGAAGGTCGTGCCGGCATCGAAGGTGCCCTTGAGCACTTCGAGAACGAGGTTTTCATGGCCGCCGCCGAAACCGGTGGAACCGAAGAATTCCTTGACGGGCATGCCGATCGTTTCCGGCAGCGTGACGCTCGGGATGAGATAGCCCGAGGTGGAGTCCGGATCGGCGAAGCCGAGCTTTTTGCCTTTCAGGTCTTCGACCTTGGTGAAACCGCTGTCCTTGCGGGCAACCATGATCGAGTAGTAACCGGTCGAACCGTCGGTCTGTTCGGTCGTCAGGATCGGCTCGACGGCGTCAGCCTTGGCAAGGAAGATCTTGGCATAACCGGAAGCGCCGAGTTCTGCATAGTCGAGCGTACCGCCGAGCAGACCCTGGATAACACCGTCATAATCGGCAGCCGGGAAGAACGAGACCTTCTCGACGCCAATTGCCTTCGGCAGCGATTCCGACAGGCACTGGAAGTTGCGCAGGCGGTCGGCTTCGTTCTCGCCGCCGAGGATGCCGACGCGGAATTCCTTGAGGTCTTCAGCCTGTACGTGGCCGACGAGGGCAAAGAGCGCAACGGCGCCCAAAAGTGCTTTCTTCAACATAAGGGTCTTCTCCTGTTTTCCCGGCGGCGCCGGTTCACATTCGGTTGCAAAGGTCGTGCCCTTGACGCGGGCTTTCGATCCTGTCGGACGGCTATAGTCCGGCCAGTGCCAGCGGCTTGACGCCGGCGGATTTCGTATTGTCCTGCGCGGCAGGAAAATTGATGCTCGTGGAGGTCATCGATTCCTCGATCTCCCCGCCACTTCCGTAGATTTCGGCGACGGCTGCCGCCGTCAGATCCTGCGGCTGGCCGTCGAAAACGACGCTGCCATGCGCCATGCCGATGATGCGTTCGCAGTAATTGCGCGCCGTATCCAGCGTGTGCAGGTTGGTGACGACGGTGATGCCGTCGCGCTCGTTGATATCGCGCAGCGCATCCATGACGATCTTGGCATTCAGCGGATCGAGCGAGGCGATCGGCTCGTCGGCAAGCAGCATCTTCGGCTGCTGCATTAGGGCACGGGCGATGGCGACACGCTGCTGCTGGCCGCCGGACAACGTGCCGGCCGGCTGCAAAGCAGTCTGCTCGATACCAAGCCGCTCCAGTGCGCCGATCGCCATGATCCGCTCTTCGCGGGTGAACATGTTGAGGATGCTGAGAACGGTGGAACGATGATTGAGGCGGCCGAGCAGCACGTTGGTCAGAACGTCGAGACGCGGCACAAGGTTGAACTGCTGGAAGATCATGGCGCAATCGCGCTGCCAGTTGCGAAGGGCAGCACCCCGTAGCGACGACACTTCCAGATCGCCGAAGTGGATGGAGCCGGACGATACGTCATTCAGGCGGTTGATCATCCTGAGCAGCGTCGACTTGCCCGCGCCGGACCGGCCGATGATGCCGACCATCTGGCCCTGCGGGATGTCGAACGTAACCGAGTTGACGGCGATCTTCTTGCCGAACTGACGGGTTACATTCTTCAGCTGAAACATGGGCACTCATCCTTTGGCAGTGGTACCGGTCATCGGTATCCCCTTGCCATAGCGACGCTTGATGAAGGGGGAATGTCAGATTGATGTAGCTTTTGTTACAGTCCACAATCCCCGCGCAGACGGGGGTTGCAGCATAAAAAATCAGGCATTGTGACGGGCGAGGAACGCGTCCGCGTCGAGCATCCGGAAGTCGTTCAGGGCATCGCGCAGCTTCCCGTGATCCCAGTCCCACCAGGCAAGTTTTTCGAAACGCCCGGCGATGTCCTCGCCGAAACGTTCGCGGATCAGTTTTGCCGGAACACCGCCGACGATGGTGTAGGGCGCGACGTCCTTGGAGACCACGGCCCCCGCGCCGATCACCGCGCCATTGCCCACCGTGACGCCGGGCAGCACCGTTGCGCCGTGACCGATCCAGACATCATGGCCGATGACGACGCGGTTTTCACGACGCCAGGCGAAGAAATCCTGGTCCATGTCCGCATCCGGCCAGTAATCCTTAGCCCGGTAAGTAAAATGGTGTAGCGTCGCCCGCCAAACGGGATGATTGGTGGCATTGATCCGCACGGAAGAGGCGATATTGGCAAACTTGCCGATAACAGCGCACCAGACCGAGCCGTCCTCCATGATGTAGGAATAATCGCCGATTTCCGTTTCAGAAATACAGCAGCGCTCGGCGATTTCGGTATAGCGGCCGATCGTGCAGTCGGTCACCCGTGCGGTTTCGTGAATGAGTGGCTTTTCCGAGAGCTTAATCGTCATGCGGCGGCCTTACGCGGCGAAAAGGCGGAGACATCGAGAATGCGGTCGGCAACGGCATCGCGGACTTCCTCGTCATGGAATATCCCGAGCAGGGCAACGCCTTCGGCCTTCTTGGCGGCAATCATCTCGACAACGACACGGCGGTTCTTCGCGTCCAGCGAGGCCGTTGGCTCGTCGAGCAGGAGAATGGCGTGATCGGTGATGAAGCCGCGGGCGATGTTGACACGCTGCTGCTCGCCGCCGGAAAAGGTGGCGGGCGGCAATTGCCAGAGTTCACGCGGCAGATTGAGTTTTGCCAGAAGCTCGGACGCCTTTGCTCGCGCCTCGTCCTGCGCCACGCCACGCGCCAGAAGCGGCTCGGCGACGACGTCGAGTGCCGATACCCGCGGAACGACGCGCAGGAACTGGCTGACGTAGCCGAGCGTATCGCGGCGAACCTCCAGCACCGCGCGGGGAGCCGCGGTGGCGAGGTCCACCAGGTGTCCCTGATGCTCGATGAGGATCTGGCCGGCATCGACGGCATAGTTGCCGTAGAGCATCTTCAGGATCGAGCTCTTGCCGACGCCAGACGGGCCGCCGAGTACGACGCATTCGCCCTTCTTCACCGAAAAGGAAACGCCGGAGACGACCGGCAGGGTGATGCCGTCACGCAGATGCATGGTGAAGCTCTTGGCGACTTCGGAAACAACGAGGGGAGTGGCCATGACTATTTCTCCTTTTGGAGCATGGTTTTGTCCGAAAACCGGTTCTTAACTTTCGGAACCATGCTCAGACCTGAAGAATCGAGGAAACGAGAAGCTGGGTGTAGGGTTCGCGCGGATCGTCAAGCACCCGGTCGGTCAGGCCCTGCTCGATCACCAGCCCGTCCTTCATCACCATCATGCGGTGCGACAGGAGGCGGGCGACGGCGAGGTCATGGGTGACGATGATTGCCGAAAGACCGAGGTCATGGACCAGGCCGCGCACCAGGTCGAGCAGGCGTGCCTGCACCGAGACATCGAGACCGCCGGTCGGTTCGTCCATGAAGACGAGACGCGGCGACGTGACCAGATTGCGGGCGATCTGCAGACGCTGGCGCATGCCGCCGGAAAAGGCGCGCGGCTGGTCGTCGATCCGGTCCTCCTCGATCTCGACACGGCGCAGCCAGTCGGCCGCGGTTGCGCGGATATTGCCGTAATGCCGGTCGCCGACCGCCATCAGCCGCTCGCCGACATTGGCTCCGGCCGAAACCGTCATACGCAACCCATCGGCCGGGTTCTGATGAACGAAGCCCCAGTCCGTGCGCATCAGGAAGCGGCGCTCGGCCTCGCCCATGCGGGCAAGATCGCGATAATGGCCGTCACGCATATGATATTCGACGACGCCGGAGGTCGGCATCAGCCGGGTGGAAAGACAGGAGAGCAGCGTCGTCTTGCCCGAACCGGATTCGCCAACGATCGCCAGGACCTCGCCCGGCCATAGCTCGAAGGAGACGTTGCGGCACCCGATGCGGCTGCCGTAGAATTTCGAGACGTCATTGACTTTGAGAAGCGGGGTTTGGGTCATGGGTGTACCTCGGCGATTTCATCGATCGGGGCCATGCCCCCCTCTGTCCTATCGGACATCTCCCCCTCAAGGGGGGAGATCGGCTGGGCTTCAGCACCAACCTTGCAAACCTTTCGAGTTTGCCGAAATTTGAGCAATGGATACGGGTCGATCTCCCCCCTTGAGGGGGAGATGTCACGAAGTGACAGAGGGGGGTAAGCCCACCAGGAACTCCGGGAAAATTGATGAGCCAGTCCCCTCATTCCGCAGCCTCCTGCCGCGCCAGCATTTCACCGGCGTGACCATGCGCGCGGCGGTCTTCGCAATGGTCGGTATCCGAGCAGACGAACATCCGCCCGCCCTTGTCGTCGAGAACGACTTCATCGAGATAGACCTGCTCGGCGCCGCACAGCGCGCAGGGCTTGTCGAAATGCTGGATCTCGAACGGATGATCCTCGAAATCGAGGCTGACGACCTCCGTATGGGGCGGCACCGCGTAGATGCGCTTTTCGCGACCTGCACCGAACAGCTGCAGCGCTTCCGACATGTGCATTTTCGGATTGTCGAATTTCGGCGTTGGCGAGGGGTCCATGACGTAGCGGCCTTCGACCTTGACCGGATAGGCATAGGTCGTGGCGATATGGCCGTTGCGGGCGATGTCCTCGTAGAGCTTCACATGCATGAGGCCGTATTCCTCCAGTGCATGCATCTTGCGGGTCTCGGTCTCGCGCGGCTCGAGAAAGCGCAGTGGTTCGGGGATCGGCACCTGATAGACCAGCGTCTGGCCGGCGGTCAGCGTTTCCTCCGGAATGCGGTGGCGCGTCTGGATGATCGTCGCCTCGCGGGTCTTTGTCGTCACCGCGACATTGGCGACCTTCTGGAAGAAGGCGCGGATCGAAACCGCGTTCGTCGTATCGTCGGCACCCTGGTCGATGACCTTCAGCACATCGTCGGGCCCGAGAATCGCCGCCGTTACCTGCACACCGCCGGTGCCCCAGCCGTAGGGCATGGGCATTTCGCGCGACGCGAAGGGAACCTGATAGCCGGGTATCGAAATCGCCTTGAGGATCGCCCGGCGGATCATCCGCTTGGTCTGCTCGTCCAGGTAAGCGAAGTTATATGTGGCAAGGTCAGTCATTCGGCTGCCTCCTTCAAACGGGAATAGGTCTCCAGCCGCCCGGCAAGCGTACCGGTGTGAAGCTCGAACAGATGGTTGTCGGCATCGTGGAAATAGATCGACCGTCCCTCGCCTTCGACACGCGGGCGCGGCGGCATGACGTCGAGATCGAGCGAGCGGATGCGCTCCAGATAGATGTCGATATCCTCGTCCCGGATCTTGAAGGCGACATGATTATAGGTCCGCTCGCTCAAGCTCTTGCCTTGCATGATCGCGACCCAGAGGTCGCCGATGGTGAAGAACTTTTCCGGCGCAAGCGAAAATGGTTTCTCGCCACTCGCGTAGACTTCCCTGGCACCGAAGACCGTTTCGAGAATTTCACTCATCCGGTCGAGATCGCTGACGATGAAGGTGATGTGGGAGATATCCTCGATCATTCCGCTGCTTCCCGAACGCCGTTGTCTTTCCCCGCGCCATCCTTCCCGTTGCCGGACTTCGCTTCGTATTCGGCGCGCATGCGGCGGACGAGATCGAGCTCGGCCTGGAAATCGACGTAATGCGGCAGCTTCAGGTGCTCGACGAAGCCGGTCGCCTGGACATTGTCGGAGTGCGAGATGACGAATTCCTCGTCCTGCGCCGGCGCCACGACATCCTCGCCAAATTCCTCAGCGCGCAACGCCCGGTCGACCAGCGACATGGCCATGGCCTTGCGCTCGCTCTGACCGAAAACCAGGCCATAACCGCGGGTGAACTGCGGCGGGTTTTTCGCCGAGCCCTGGAACTGGTTGACCATCTGGCATTCGGTCACCTGGATACGGCCAAGCGACACGGCGAAACCGAGCTCGGGAATATCCAGTTCGACCTCGACCTCGCCGATACGCACTTCGCCGACAAAGGGATGGGTGCGGGCATAGCCGCGCTGGGTGGAATAGGCGAGCGCCAAAAGGAAGCCCTCGTCGCCGCGTGCCAAGGCCTGCAGGCGCAGGTCGCGGTTGAGCGGAAATTCCAGCGGCTCGCGTGTCAGGTCGCCCGGCACATGGTCTTCCGGCATCTTTCCGTCGCCTTCGATCAGTCCTTCGCCGGCAAGAATGTCGGAGACCCGCATCATCGCGCTTTCGTCCGCCGTCCTGCGCGTGGGCTCGGCAACCGGTTCGTCGGTCAAAAGCGACGGGTCCAGCAGGCGGTGGGTATAGTCGAAGGTCGGGCCGAGCAACTGGCCGCCCGGCAGGTCCTTGTAGGTCGCCGAGACGCGACGCTCGATCTTCATTTTCGCGGTATCGACCGGCACCGACATGCCGAAGCGCGGCAGCGTCGTGCGATAGGCGCGCAGGATGAAGATCGCCTCGATCATGTCGCCGCGCGCCTGCCGGACGGCAAGGGCTGCCAGTTGACGATCATAGAGCGAAGCTTCCGCCATGACCCGGTCGACAGCGAGGCCAAGCTGGGCGACGATCTGGTCGATCGAGATGGCCGGCAGCGACCGGTCGCCGCGGCGCCGGTCGGCCAGAAGCTGGTGCGCATTGGCGATGGCGGCTTCGCCGCCCTTGACAGCAACATACATGGATCAGACCTCCCGACGGCGAAGCTTGGTGGTGCGCGGCAAACACAGGACATCCGTGCCGGCAACGAGGATCAGATCGACGCCCCTTGGAAACAGCGCCCGGTTTTCTGCCCAGAGGGTCAGGAAAATCTCCGGAAGCCCGACGGGGGCGATGATGGTCTCGCTCTTTATGCCGGGGCCGGCGGCGACGAATTCGGGGCCGCCATGGAGCGCGGCAAGTTCAAGCACCAGCGTCGCAGAGCGGTCGGGATATTCCTGCGTGCCAAGCGCAAACTGGTCGAAACCGGGAACAAGTCCGCCAGCCTCGATGAAAACGAAACGGGCCTCCGGCTTGACGTCCGTCACAGGCGCGCTGGTGTGGAAGGACAGCCAGGCGGGAACTGAAGATTGGCCGAGGGCATTCGTCAGCCAGACGGGTGTTCCGTCATCGCACAGGGTGAGTGCAATCGCTCCGGCTCCGGCTCCGAGCGGCGCGGGCGGCATTGCCGCAGCGCCCAGCGGCACGATCTTGCCCGGACGCGCCATGGCGTCCATTAATGCCCGGAACACCGATTGCGACTGAAAAACCGGATCGGTGAAGGCACCGGCATAGGCGCTGGCGTGGATTTCGGTCTGAACGCCCATCAATTGTCTCCCCGGACCATGGTAAAGAAGTCGACCCGCGTCGCGGCGGTCTCTTCCGCCTGCTTGCGGTCTTCCGCATCGATGCGGCTTTCCACCGCATCGATCATCTGCCCGACCATCTGCGAATATTCGGGCCGCTGACGGAGCGCGTCGAAAATGGCGGCGAGACGTGCCTTTTCCCGGTCGTTGCCAAGCAGCTGCCCATGGCCAATCTCGCCCGAGCCGAGCCGCACTGTGGCGCGGCTCACCGTCGCTTCGCCGAGATTGAACGGGTCGCCGCCACCGCCGATACGGCCGCGCACCATGACGAGGCCGCTTTCCGGGCCGCGCACAGGGTGAACCTCCGGCTTCGGCTCGATGGCCTGCCAGGCCGTCTGCAGTTCCACAGCCGAAGCGCGCGCCAGGAGACCCATCGCTCGTTTGCGGCCGTCGGCCGCAGCGCCGATATTTTGTTTGATCGCGTCCATTGCTTCCGTCCAAAATGTCTATTAACCTAGACAACCGTACATCTGATGATTTTTGTAGAACCGGAACATGACGGGCTTGTGACATGAATGCGAAAAAGGTGGTCGAACGGCAGACCGGCGTCGCCCTCTGGCGACAGATCGCCGACCTGATCCGGTTATCGATCAGCAATGGCGATTACGACCGGATGGGCATGGTACCGCCGGAAACCGTGCTGGCAGGTCAGTTCGGCGTCAACCGCCACACCGTTCGCAGTGCCTTGGCCGCTCTTGCCGACGAGGGCCTTGTTCAGGCGATCCAGGGCCGCGGCACGATGATCCAGCGAAAGGAGCGGCTGAGTTTTCCGATTTCGAGACGCACCCGCTTTTCGCAAGGTCTTGGCGATCAGGCGCGTGAAACGGAAGCCCGGCTGCTGGCCCATGCCACATTGCCGGCGGCCGGAGAGGTCGCGACGGGATTGAAGATTGCGCCTGGACACACCTGCATCCGAATGGAACTGGTCAGCAGCGCCGATGGACGGCCGGTGTCCTGTTCCACCAGCTATTTCCCAATGGATCGCTTTCCGCATATGGCCGAGCAGTTCGAAGGGCTGGGCTCGATCACCAAGGCCTTTGCGGCGCAAGGCCTGGCGGATTATGTGCGGGTTTCGACGGAGCTTGTCGCACGCCACGCCAACGCCGACGAACTGGTGTTGCTTCGCCTATCGCCCGGCGCCATCGTCATCGAAGCGACTGCCATCAATGCCGATCCGGACGGAGTCCCAGTTCAATTCTCCCGCACCCGCTTTGCCGCCGATCGCGTCAAGCTGAAGATCGAAACCTGACGCACAAAAAAGGGCGCGATACCGAAGCATCGCGCCCTCTTCCAATCTATCGCAGCAATCAAACGTCGGCGATGAAAGTCTGCTTCTGCGTGCCCAAGCCCTCGATCCCCAGTTCGACGACATCGCCGGCCTTCAAATATTGGGGCGGCTTGAAGCCCATGCCGACGCCGGGCGGGGTGCCGGTCGAGATGATGTCGCCGGGGTGCAGCGTCATGAACTGGCTCAAGTAGCTGACGACATGCGCAACGCCGTAGACCATCGTCTTCGACGATCCGTTCTGCTTGCTTTCGCCATTGACCGTCAACCACATCTTCAGCTTCTGCGGATCGGCAACTTCGTCCTTGGTCACGAGCCACGGGCCTGTCGGGCCAAAGGTGTCGCAGGATTTGCCCTTGGTCCATTGTCCGGAACGTTTGGTCTGGAAGTCACGCTCCGAGACGTCGTTGATGACGCAGTAACCCGCGACATGCTCCAGCGCATCGGCCTCGGACACATATTTTGCCTTTTTGCCGATCACGACGCCGAGCTCGACTTCCCAGTCGGTGGCTTCCGATCCGCGCGGGATAATGACGTCGTCGTTCGGACCGACGATCGCCGAGGTCGCCTTCATGAAGATCACCGGCTCAGGCGGCACGGTGGCACCGGTTTCGGCGGCGTGATCGGCGTAGTTGAGGCCGATACAAATGAATTTTCCGGTTCCGGAGACGCAGGCGCCAAGGCGCGGATTGCCCCCGACGACCGGCAGGCCGTCGATATCGAGGCTCTTTGCCCAGCTCATATCGCCGATCGCATCGCCACCGACATCGGCGATGACGCCGCTCAGGTCCCTGATCTGGCCGTCCTTGTCGAGAACGCCCGGCTTTTCCGAACCCAGGGGGCCGTACCGCAGAAGTTTCATCTTTCCTCTTCCCTTAAAACACAGATTATCGTGCCGCATGACAAATCAAAGGCGGGCAGCGTTGTAAAGCGCTTTTGCCGGTCGGGCCGTATCGGTCGTCGGATAAATCTTGCGGTCCGGCAAAGGTTCTATTGCGGATTGCCTCCACCGGCCGAGCACACCCTCTGAACGGGGAGATCGGGACCGTGGCGGGATCGGCTCCCGCCACGATGCGTCTTCACGCAGCCTTGGAATAGGCCTTTGCCATATCGGGCAGGCGCATGACACGGATTTTCGAGGCCTGGCCGGCCGCGTTGAAAGCGATGAAGCGCTCCTTGCAGACCTCGACCATCCGCGCTGTCGCCGGCTTCAGATAGTTGCGCGGATCGAAATTGTCCGGATGCTGCAGGTGATGCTTGCGGATCTCGCCGGTAAACGCCAGGCGAAGGTCGGTATCGATATTGACCTTGCGGACGCCGAGCGGGATCGCCTTCTGGATTTCATGGACGGGAACACCCCAGGTCTGCTTCATCTTGCCGCCGAATTCGTTGAACAGATCCTGCAGGTCCTGCGGCACCGACGAGGACCCATGCATGACCATATGGGTGTTCGGCAGGCGCTTGTGGATCTTGGCTATGGTCTCGATCGAGAGGATTTCGCCGTCCGGCGCGCGGGTGAACTTGTAGGCGCCGTGGCTGGTGCCGATGGCGACGGCAAGCGCATCGACGCCGGTCTTTTCGACAAAATCGAACGCCTGTTCCGGATCGGTCAAAAGCTCCTCGCGCGACAGCTTGCCTTCGAAGCCATGGCCGTCTTCCTTCTCGCCGGCACCCGTTTCCAGGTTGCCGAGACAGCCAAGTTCACCTTCGACCGACACACCGGCCGCATGGGCGATCTTCACGACTTCGGCCGTGACGCCGACATTGTATTCGTAGGTCGCAATCGACTTGCCGTCGGCGAGCAGCGAGCCGTCCATCATCACGGACGTAAAGCCGTTGGTGATTGCAGAGATGCAGGTCGACGGCTGATCGCCATGGTCGAGATGCAGGCAGACCGGGATATGCGGATATTCTTCGGTGGCGCCAAGGATCAGATGACGCAGGAAGGCGTCGCCCGCATAGGCGCGGGCGCCGCGGCTTGCCTGCAGAATGACCGGGGAATCCGTGGCATCGGCGGCGCGCATGACGGCCTGGATATATTCCAGATTGTTCACGTTAAAGGCCGGCAGCGCGTAATTATGTTCAGCGGCGTGGTCCAGCAACTGCCGCAAGGTGATCAATGTCATTCAAAAATTCTCCCGTTGTCTCCGCGCCATCATGCCTGATCACGATGACGCTCATCTTATTCTCCGCCTGAGCAGAAGTGCTCCCCACAAAAGCCAACTGGTATCGCGACCAGGCCTCCTGGCGAATGTGGGGCGGATTTGCCTGGCACCATAATTGATGATCCGGGTTTGGCAACCGCCGCCACGCCGGAAATAAAGACCATTCGCGACCGGAAACGTTGCAGATGAGGCTCTGTGGACAAATTATCCTGCATTTTTTGTCGGATCGGCCAAAACAATCTTCGGTTGAGTCTTGATCGACATACGCGGTGCACTCTCCGGCACGGCTCGACAACCGGCTTTTGATGTCAATCGAGACGAACCGTATGATCCTTTCGAAGAAAGACCGTCTTGCGAATGCATATTACGTAAACTGCCGGAAATAATACTCGAACTTGCGCGGAGTACGGCAGGCTATTTACGCTACGGTATTTCAGCTGGCGCAAATTTGCCGGAAAACGACGCGATTGAAATGCAACCAAGGCGCTATAGATACCTGTCCGTCAGCGACATTGCGGCGTCTGAACTACGACAAGTGGCCTTGCCTTTGCGAAAAAATTGGCATTCTCTCGCCGCTTCGAAAACCAAAAAGGGGAAGGATAACAAAAATGACATTGGCAAAAATCAACCTCCGTACAGCGATGCTGCTTGGATCGATTCTCATCGGCGCGAGCCCGGCGCTCGCGGAAACGGTCCTGCACCGGGGCAATGCCGGCGAGCCGCAGACGCTCGACCAGGCACACACCTCGATCAATATCGAAGAATTCATTCTGAAGGACCTTTATGAAGGCCTGACGATCTATGATGCGGCCGGCAAGGTCGTACCAGGTGCCGCCGAAACCTGGGACCTTTCCGACGATGGCCTTGTCTACACCTTCAAGCTGCGCGCCGACGCCAAGTGGTCGGATGGTTCGCCGGTCACCGCCGAAGACTTCGTCTTCTCCCTCCAGCGCGTCGAAGATCCGAAGACCGCGGCCGGTTATGCCAACATCCTCTTCCCGATCAAGAACGCCGAAAAGGTCAACAAGGGCGAAGTGCCCGTCGATCAGCTTGGCCTGAAGGCCATCGACGACAAGACGCTTGAAATCACGCTTGAGCGCCCGACCCCGTTCTTCCTTGAACTGCTCGCGCACCAGACCGCTCTGCCGGTTTCCAAGGCCAGCGTCGAAAAGAACGGCGCCGATTTCGTCAAGCCGGGCGTCATGGTGTCGAACGGCGCCTACAAGCTCGTCGCCCACACGCCGAACGACAGCCTGACCACCGAGAAGAACCCATCCTACTGGGATGCGGCCAACGTCAAGATCGACAAGGTGATCTTCTACCCGATCGACGACCAGGCAGCCTCCGTCCGCCGGTTCGAGGCCAAGGAAATGGACCTCGCCTACAACTTCTCGGCCGACCAGCTGGAGCGCCTGCGCACGTCCTATGGCGAACAGGTCCATGTCTCGCCGACGCTGGCGACCTATTATTACGCCTTCGACACCCGCCAGGAGCCGTATAGCGACGTCCGCGTTCGCCGTGCGCTCTCCATGGCTGTCGACCGCGACTTCCTCGCCAAGGAGATCTACTCCGGCTCGCAGCTGCCGTCCTACTCGATGGTGCCCCCGGGCATGGCGAGCTACGGCGATCCGGCAAAGGCCGATTTCGCCGACAAGTCGCAGCTCGACCGCGAAGATGAAGCGCTCAAGCTGATGAAGGAAGCTGGCTACGGCGAAGGCGGCAAGCCGCTGGATATCGAGATCCGCTACAACACCAACCCGAACCACGAGCGCGTGGCGACCGCCGTCGCCGACATGTGGAAGAACACGTTCGGCGCCAAGGTGTCGCTGGTCAACCTCGACGTCTCCTCGCACTACGCCTACCTGCAGGAAGGCGGCAAGTTCAACGTCGCCCGTGCCGGCTGGGTGGCTGACTATGCCGACGCCGAGAACTTCCTGGCGCTCAGCCTGTCTTCGAACAAGACCTTCAACTACGGCCACTTCGAGAACCCCGAGTTCGACGCCCTGATGAAGAAGTCCTACGAGGAAATCGATCCGGCCGTCCGCTCCAAGACGCTTCACGAAGCCGAAGCGCTGCTGATGAAGGAGCAGCCGATCGCGCCGTTCCTGACCCAGGCCGATCTCTGGCTGGTGTCCGACAAGGTGAAGGGTTGGCAGGATAACGCGGTTAACGCGCATCTCAGCCGCTTCCTGAGCGTTTCCGAATAACGGATTCTTGACGCACGGCAGTCGTTGGCTGCCGTGCGTCACGGTCAGAGAGCAAAACCATGATCTCCTTTGTCCTGCGCCGCCTTGCGAGCGCCGTGCCGACGCTGTTCATCGTCGTCACGATTTCCTTCTTCCTGATGCGGTTCGCTCCCGGCGGCCCCTTCAACCTTGAGCGTCCGCTGCCGCCGCAGACCATGGCGAACCTGATGGCGACGTATCATCTGGACCAGCCACTCTGGAACCAGTACCTCACCTATATCGGCAATGCGGTCACCGGCGATTTCGGACCCAGCTACATCTACAAGGACAACACCGTCGCCGAGCTGATCGGCAAGGGCCTGCCCTATTCGATGGAACTCGGTTTCTACGCTCTTCTTCTGGCCCTGGTCGGCGGCGTGCTGGCCGGCACCATCGCAGCGCTCCGGCAAAACAGTTTCCTCGATTTCCTGATCATGTCGGTCTCCACCGTCGGCGTCACCGTACCGAACTTCGTCGTCGGCCCCGTATTGACCCTCGTCTTCGCCATCACGCTCGCCTGGCTTCCGGCCGGCAGCTGGGGCGACGGTTCGTTGCGCTTCCTGATCCTGCCGATGATCGCGCTTGCCTTGCCGCAGTTGGCGGTGTTCGCCCGGCTGACGCGCGGCTCGATGATCGAGGCGCTGCATACCGACCATATCCGCACGGCGCGCGCCTATGGCCTTCCAGCCCGCACCGTCGTCGTCACGCATGCGATGCGCGCCGCCATGCTGCCGGTCGTTTCTTATCTTGCACCCGCTGCAGCGGCGCTTTTGACCGGCTCGGCGGTCGTCGAAACGATCTTCACCATTCCCGGCGTCGGCCGCTATTTCGTGCTCGGCGCCATCAACCGCGACTACACGCTGGTGATGGGAACCGTGGTGCTGATCGCCATCTTCGTCATCGTCTTCAATCTTCTGGTCGATATTCTCTACGGCCTTCTCGATCCGAGGGTTCGCCATGACTGATATCGTCACCGCCCCGCTGCCGCCGGAAACAGCCAGCAGGAGCCTGTTCCAGCTCGCCACCATGCGCTTCCGCCGCAACCGCGCCGCCATGGCCGGCTGCGTCACGCTGGTGCTGATCACGCTGTTTTCCTTCCTCGGCCCCTATTTCATCAGCCACACCTACGACCAGGTCTTTCCGTCCTACGTCTCGATTCCGCCGAGCCTCGAGCCGCGACCGGACGCGTCGAGCCTGCAGGAGGTGATGGAAGGCGTGGCCGGACGGGCACGCGTCGACCTGAAGGAGTTCGCCGTCGAAGGCCAGACGTTTACGGCCACCGTAACCTCCGACACGCCGATCGATCCGCGCACCACCCGCTATTTCGACCGCGCCAACGAATTCGACAGCACCCAAGTCGTGGCAACCGAGGACGACGGCAAGACGCTGAAGCTTACCGGCAGTGTCTCGCGGGAATATTTCCTGTTCGGCACCGATTCGAACGGCCGCGACCTGATGGCCCGCGTCATGCTCGGCGGCCAGATCTCGATCGCCGTCGGCCTCTTGGCGAGCCTCGTTTCGCTCTCGATCGGCGTTCTCTACGGCGCTACGTCAGGCTATATCGGCGGCCGCATCGACAACGTCATGATGCGTTTTGTCGAGATCCTCTATTCGCTGCCCTTCGTCTTCCTCGTCGTCGTGCTCGTCGTCTTCTTCGGCCGCTCGTTCATCCTGATCTTCCTCGTCATCGGCGCGGTGGAATGGCTGGACATGGCCCGCATCGTGCGCGGCCAGACGCTGGCCTTGAAGCGGCGTGAATTCATCGGCGCAGCGCAAGCACTCGGACTGACAGACTGGCAGATCATCCGTCGTCACATCATCCCCAATACCATCGGGCCTGTGGTGGTCTTCGTCACCGTCGTCGTGCCGAAGGTGATCCTGCTCGAAAGTTTCCTGTCCTTCCTCGGCCTCGGCGTCCAGGCGCCGCTGACGAGCTGGGGCGCGCTGATCGCCGAAGGCGCCAACAACATCCAGTCGGCACCATGGCTTTTGATCTTCCCGGCGATCTTCTTCGTCCTCACCCTGTTCTCGCTGAACTTTGCCGGCGACGGCCTGCGCGATGCGCTCGATCCGAAGGACCGCTGACATGACCGATTCACGGGAAACAATTCTCGCCGTCCGCAATCTCAAGGTCTCGTTCTCGACCCCGGACGGAACAGTGGATGCGGTCAAGGGCATCGATCTCGACGTCAAGGCCGGCGAAACGATTGCCGTCGTCGGTGAATCCGGCTCCGGCAAGAGCCAGACCATGATGGGCATTATGGGCCTGCTTGCCGGAAACGGGACGGTCACCGGATCGGCAAAATATCGTGGGCAAGAACTGGTCGGGTTGCCCCTGAAGGCGCTGAACACCGTGCGCGGCGCCAAGATCACCATGATCTTCCAGGAACCGATGACCTCGCTCGATCCGCTCTACACCATCGGCCGGCAGATCGCCGAGCCGATCGTCCATCACCGCGGCGGCACGTTCAAGCAGGCGCGTGCCCGCGTGCTGGAACTCCTCGAACTGGTCGGTATTCCCGACCCGGCACGGCGGATCGACAGCTATCCGCATGAAATGTCCGGTGGCCAGCGCCAGCGCGTGATGATCGCCATGGCGCTCGCCAACGATCCGGACATCCTGATCGCCGACGAGCCGACGACCGCGCTCGACGTCACCATCCAGGCGCAGATCCTCGACCTGCTCAATAAGCTGCAGGCCAAGTTCGGCATGGCGGTTGTGCTGATCACCCACGATCTCGGCATCGTCCGCCACTTCGCCAGCCGCGTCGCGGTCATGCGCCGCGGCGAAGTGGTCGAGACGGGAACCACTTCTGATATCTTCGAGCGGCCACAGGCCGACTATACCAAGATGCTGCTGGCCGCCGAGCCGCATGGCCGCAAGCTTTCGCCCGGCGACAAGGCGCCTATCATTCTCGAAGGCGCGAATGTCGCCGTCGACTATGCCACCGGCGGCGGCCTGTTCGGCAGTTCGGCAGGTGTCTTCCGCGCCGTCGATGGCGTCAGCATCCGGCTGAAGGAAGGTCAGACCATCGGCATCGTCGGCGAATCCGGATCGGGCAAATCGACGCTCGGCCGCGCGCTTCTGCGGCTGGTGCCGAGCACCGGACGCTACCAGTTCGGTGCAACCAACATTTCCGACTTCGGCCGCTCCGCCATGCGGCCGCTGCGCCGGCAGCTGCAACTCGTCTTCCAGGACCCCTACGGATCGCTATCACCACGCCAGACGGTCGGCGAGATCATCACCGAGGGCCTCTATGTCCACGAGCCGCAGCTCAGCCGTGCCGAGCGCGACAAGCGGGCCATCGAGGCACTCAAGGAGGTTCGTCTCGACCCGGCGGCCCGCAACCGCTATCCGCACGAATTCTCCGGCGGCCAGCGCCAGCGTATCGCCATTGCCCGCGCCATCATCCTGAAACCCAAGGTCGTCATTCTCGACGAGCCGACCTCGGCGCTCGATCGTTCGGTGCAGGGACAGGTGATCGACCTCCTGCGTGACCTGCAGAAGGCGCACGGGCTTTCCTATATCTTCATCAGCCACGATCTGTCGGTGATCAAGGCGATGTCGGATTATGTGGTTGTCATGAAGAATGGGAGGATCGTCGAGGAGGGCGATACCGACGCAATCTTCGAGTCGCCGCGTGAAAGCTACACGCAAACCCTGATGAGCGCCGCCTTCACGGCCTGACCGAAGATATGCCGGGGATCGACAGCCCCGGCATCGCAATCGCCCTTGCCTATTCTTGTCGTTTCGATCCAGGCTCCCTAATCTTGCGCCGGGAGCCATCGGCGTTGAGCAAACATCATCGCTGATGGAGGAAAAACAGCATTCGAGGATACAGCAACATGACCGGCCCATCGCTTTACGAAATCCATGATCCTCGGTTCAGATCGCTGATCATCGGCAGCGCCGTTCTCGAGGAGCTCTATTCCGGCTGCCGCTGGGCCGAAGGGCCGGTCTGGTTCGACGATGCGCAGCAGCTTTTGTGGAGCGACATCCCCAATCAGCGGATGATGCGCTGGGTCCCCGATGGCGGGGTCTCGGTCTATCGCTATCCTTCGAATTTCGCCAACGGCCATACCCGCGACCGGCAGGGGCGGCTCGTCTCCTGCGAACATGGCACCCGTCGCGTCACCCGTACGGAAACCGATGGTTCGATCACCGTTCTTGCCGACAGCTTTGAGGGCAAGCGGCTGAACTCGCCCAATGATGTCGTCGTGCGCTCGGACGGCAGCATCTGGTTCAGTGATCCCACCTACGGCATTCTCTCCGACTACGAGGGCTACAAGTCGGCACCCGAACAGGCAGAGCGCAGCGTCTACCGGCTCGATCCGGTAACCGGCGAACTGGCGGCCGCCGCCAGCGATTTCCTCCAGCCGAACGGCCTTGCCTTCTCGGTGGACGAAGCCAAACTCTACGTCGCCGACAGCGGCACCAATCCGGACGACACGGCGCCTGCCCATATCCGCGTCTTCGATGTGGAAGGCACACGCCTGACCAATTCCGGCGTCTTCTGCCATCTCGACGAAGGTCGGCCCGATGGATTTCGCCTGGATACACACGGCAATCTCTGGACCAGCGGCGGCCATGCGGTTCACTGTTTTGCGCCGGACGGAACCCTGCTCGGCAAGATCCGTATCCCGCAGGGCGTGTCGAACCTCACCTTCGGCGGCGCGCGCCGCAACCGGCTGTTCATCACAGCCACGCAATCAGTCTATTCGATCTACGTGACCGCGACAGGCGTTCAACGGCCGTAAGATTATTCCTCGGTATCGCCCCGGTGCTTCAACTGCTGCTCGCGGAAAAAGATGAACAGGCCGGAGGCGACAATCAGGGCGGCGCCGACGATCACGGTCCAGCGTGGCGTATCGCCGAAGAAGATCCAGCCGAAGACAACAGCCCAGAACAGAAGCGTATATTGCAGCGGCACGACCGTTGCCGCATCCGCAAGCTTGAGCGATCGGCTGACCAGCAGATGGGCCATCATAGCGACGATACCGAGCAGGCACAGCGCAAACAGCGCCTGCATATCCATCGGTGCCCAGCCAGCGGTATTGGCGCCGACCCCGACCAGCGAGAAGATCAGTGCGCCGCTCAGCTGCCAGAAGATCAGCGTCGTATCCGGCGTCGACCGCAAGGTTCGGCCCAAGAGAAGCGCAAAGGCGAAGGCGGCGCTGCCGACCAGCGCGATCAGCGCCGGCAGCGAAAAACTGTCGCGCGACGGCTCCAGCGCGATCACGACGCCGGCAAAGCCGATCAGGATCGCCGTCCACCGCCGCCAGCCCACATGCTCTCCCAAAAGGAACGGCGAAGCTGCGGCAACGTAGATCGGCGCCGCCAGCCAGTAGGTCATCGCATCGGCAAGCGGCATATAGGCGACAGCGAAATAGAACGCTGACGCATCCACGGCAAAAAGCAGGGCTCGCAAGGCATGCAGCCACGGCCGGTCCACCTGGATCAGGCTGCGCCAGCCGCGCTTGATGAAAAACGGCGTCAGCACGATCAGCGCCGCCACGCTGCGGATCGTCATCAGCTGGCTGACGGAATAGGTCGAGACCAGCCATTTGCCCATGACGTCGTTGAGCGAGAACATCAGCATGCCAAGCAGCATGATCAGCACGCCGTTGCGGGCGGCGTTCGGTGTGTGGATGATGGACGCTGTTTCGGCAGTCATGGCACGGATTCCGGGAAAGATGACCGCCACTCGCATATTCCCGCGCCTCAATCCATCCCCGAAAAAGGATGGGGCGATCAACAATCGGAATGCAAACTACGCCCGGCGTGCCTATCCCTTTGATTTTGCAATGCAGCATGATAGAGATATCCTATCGATACATGCGAAGGAGACCATTGAAAGAACAGCGAAATTCGGTAGAAAGCCTCTGCAAGGCAAATTTTTGATCATGTTTCTTCTATCGGCTAGGCGCCAAGGATCGCTGCGTTCATGGGCAAGACTGTTTTCATCGGCAAACGCTCCAGTGCGGCGGGCGGCTGGGGCGCGCTGAAGAGCTGCGGCAAGCGATTGCTGGAAAGCGGTTCGCCGATTTCCGGCGCCCGCGCCCTCATGAA
>Ga0307515_10003223_pt1 | contig 34538 bp, 15 predicted proteins | sample 17_EM_MG_FD_194513 | JGI IMG/M metagenome (GOLD analysis project Ga0307515, IMG submission 194513) | Populus trichocarpa ectomycorrhiza microbial communities from riparian zone in the Pacific Northwest, United States - 17_EM | ecosystem: Host-associated > Plants > Roots > Unclassified | place...
AGAGAAAGCGAGACAGTAACAGCCCCAGGCTGAAAATGAGCGTCACCAGAGCGTCAACAATATTCGGTCTTGCCAGTAACTGGTTTGGGCCACCATTTGCTCGCTGTTATCCATAATCAACCTATCGCCAGCCTTTACAGGCAAAAGAGTAGATGAAGTGGTAACAGCCCCATGCTGAAGATGAGCGTCAACGGAGCGTCAACAATTTTTGGTCTTCTAAGAAATGTCTTGGGGATGCAATTTGCTCGCTGTTATCCATAATCAACTTATTGGCAGCCATTATAGGCAAAAGAGAAAGTGACACGGTACCAGCCCAATGTGGAAAATGCACGTCAATGGAGCGTCAAAGATTTTTGATCTTGTAAGAAAGTTGTTTCGGAAGCGCTTTGCTCGCTGTTATCCTTAAGCAAAGTATAGGCAGCCTTTAAGGGCAAAAGCGCCACCGACATGGTAACAGCCACATTCTGAAAATGAGCATCAATGGTGCGTCAACAATTTCGGGTGTTGCATCATGTATAATCCAAGGGCTATACTATGGCTTTTCCCCATAATCAAAGTATTGGCCGACTTCATAGACCATATGGTTCAAGTGGTTTTTGCTACAACGAAAATGAACGTCAACATAGTGTCGACAGAGCATCAACAGAGCGTCAGCAGAGCGTCAACAATGTTGTGTGTTGCATCTTGTATGATCCAAGGGCTATGCTACAGCGTTCACCCATAATCTAAGTCTCGGCCGCCTTGATTCTCAAAAGAGAAATCGACATGCTCGCAGCCCCATTGTGAAAATGAGCGTCAACCGAGCATCAACAATTTCAGGTGTTGCATCTTGTATAATCCAAGGGCTATGCTACGGCTTTTACTCATATTCAAACTTTTGGTAGCCTTTATAGGCAATAACGTTAATGTTGATGTCGCATTACCTGAAAATGAGCATCAACAGAGCTTCAATAGAGCGTCAACAGAGCGTGAACACAACATCAACAGAGTGTCAACAGAGAGTCAACAATCTTGGGTGTTGCATCTTGAATGATCCAAGGACTATGCTACGGCATTTACTAATAATCAACGTATCGGCCGCCTTTATGCTCAAAAGAGACCGCAACATGGTCACAGCCCCATCGTGAGAATGAGCAACAACAGAGCGTTAACGATTTCGGGTGTTGCATCTTGAATAATCCAAGGGCTATGCTGCTGCTTGTACCCATAATCGAAGTTTTGGCCGCCTTTATTGGCAATACCGTTTACGTCGATGTCGCTTCTCTTGAAATTAAGTGTCAACGGAGCGGCAACACAGAGTCAACAGAGCGTCAACAGAGCATCAACCGAGTGTCAACAGAGCGTCAACAATCTTGGATGTTGCATCTAGTTAAATCCAAGGGCTATGCTACAGCATTTACCTATAATCGACATGTTGGCAGCATCTGTGTTCAAAAGGGACATCAACATGGTCACAGCCCCTGTATGAAAATGAGCTTCAACTGAGCGTCAACGAATTTGGGTGTTGCATGTTGTATGATCCAAGGGCTGTGCTGCAGAATTTGCCCATAGGATAATATTGGGCGCCTTTATAGGCAATATCGTTAATCTCGATGTCACTTCACCTGAAAATAAGCGTCCACAGAGTGTCAACAGAGCGTCAACCATCCTGGATGTTGCATCTAGTTTAATCCAATGGCTATGCTATGGCATTGACCCATAATCAATGTTTGGCTGCCTGTATTCACAATATGGTTAGTGTCAATTTCACTCCCATCTTAAACTGATCGTCAACAGAGCGTCAATGCTTTTTGGAGATGTAAGTAGGGTCATTGGAAAGGGATGTGCTTGCTGTTACGTGTAACAAACATATTGGGAGCCTTTATCAGCAAAAGAGCAAGCGATACGTTCAGTTCCCCATTCTGAAAATGAGCATCAATGCAGCCTCAAAGATTGTTGGTCTTATAAATATGGTAATTGGTAAGTAATTTGCTCACTGTTATCTGTAATGAACGTATTGGCAGCCGTTGTAGCAAATAGAGAAAGTGAAACGGTCACAGCCCCATTCTGAAAATGACCGTCAACCAAGCATCAACTGAGGGTCATCAATTTCTGCTGATGCGGATTGGGTAATGAAGGTGTCGCATGGATATTTGAGCTTATAATTGCATTATTGATCTCCTCCAAGGTCAAAAATACACAATATTGAAGGAAAAACATGAATTCAAATATTGTTGATATCGCAACCTGCAAAACATGCAAAATGTGATTCCTGGATGTCAAATATTTGATTTTCATTGAGAACTATTATCAAACAGCAAAGGCAAGCACATTGTATGTATTTACAGATGGACCCGCTGGACAACCTGCAGAGTACCCGCCCAATCCAGACGGGTAGAGAGTTTTCTAAAGATCCGTAACCGAATGGACAGTTCGGGTTTATTGACAACCTGTACCGCCAGTTTGCTGCCAGTTCGGTTCTGAATCAGACCCTGTCCCGGATTGACGGTCCAGAACCGCTGCTAACACTGGCTATATGTCACTTTGTGGTAGTGCTCTTGATAGGCAAATATACCAAGATCAAACTTCCGGCCGGAGAATTGAGAACGGTACCTGCCTTGGAGATATTTCCAACTTTCTGGACAGAGGATTTAGAAGGTCTCACATGGTCGCACATAACTAGAGAATGCCACACGTGATTTCATGGTGGTCACCCTTGTTTGACCACGTACCATGTGCCAACATCCGTCCTGAAGAGAGAGTTCTGGCTGGGAAAAATTCTCAACTTTCTGGTCAGAGAACTGACTTCAAGGCTAGTAGAAACTCACTACATCTGGTCGGAACATTGACAACAACCTGGCTGGGGAAAATTCTCTTCATTTCGGTCTGAGAATTGAGCAGGTCATGCATAGTTGTCCATAACTAGACCTTGCCATCCGCGGCATCTTGGTAGTCCTCTTGCTACGCCGGGTGCCAAACTGTCAACTTCTGGGCGAAGGATTTAGAAATGCTCTCATGGTCAACCCTGACTAGACCATGCCACACATTGTTTAATTGTAGTCTCCCGGGGTAGAACAAGTACCAAGTGCCAACTTCCGGCCGGAAGATAGAGGTCAGGCTGGGAGAAATTCACATATTTCAGGTCGGAAAACTGAGTTCAACGATGGTAGAGACTCACTACTTCCAGCGAGAAGATTGACTACCACCTTGGCAGGGAAAGATTCTCATCTTTTCGGTGGGAGGATTGAGCAAGTCACACATAGTCGTCCGCAACTAGACTAGGCCATACGCAACTTCATGGCTGTCCTCATTCTATGCCAGGTGCCAAACTCTCAACTTCTGGGCGGAGGATTTCGAAAATCTCACATAGACGCCTGTAACTAGAACATGCCACACATCATTTCATCGTCGTTTTCCTTGGTTAGCCCGGTACCACGTGCAAACTCGCGGCCGGATGAGAGCGTTCTGACAGGGAGAAATTATCAAATTTCTGTCCAGAGAACTGAGTTCAAGGATGGTGGATACTCACATCTTCCTCTCCGAAGATCGCCTACTACCAGGCATTGAATAATTTTAATTGTTTCGGCCAGAAAGTAGAGCAGGTCACAGATAGTCGTCCACAACTAGACCTTGCCATACGCAACATCATGGTTGACCAATGTGCTGCGCCTGTTGCCAAATCTGGATTTCCGGCCGGAGGAGATATTTCGCCCCAAGTGAAATGCTCAACTTTCCGGTCGGAGGATTTAGAAAATCCCACATGGTCAACTGTAACCAGACCATTTCATATATGACTGCATTGTGGTCCGCCGTGGTTGACGAGGTACCAACAGTTGACTTCAGGCGGGAGGATTGAGCTCGACCTAGCAGAAGTTATGAACTCTCTATTTGGAATACTGAGTTCAAAGCTGGAAGAAACTAGCTTCTTCTGGCTGGAAGATTAAATGCTATGTACCTGGGAGAAATTTTCAACTTCTGGTCAGAGAATGCCATTCTTCTTGGGAAATTTCCAACTTCTGAAAGCAGGATTGAGCTCTACCTAGCACAAGCTCGGAACTTGCTAGTTGAAAGATTGAGTTTGATGACGGCAGATACCATCACCTTGCGGCAGGTGGATTCAATACTATTTGCTCAAGAGAAATTCTCAGCTTGTTGTAGGAGAATGCCATTTGGCTTGGGTGAATTTCAACTTCCGGCCGGAGAATTGAGCTCTACCTATCACACACGCAGTACATTCTAGTTGGCAGAGTGAGTATTAAGCTGAAAGAAACTGACTTCTTCCGGCCGGAAGAGTACATATTACCTCCCTGGGAGAAATTCTCCACTTCCGGTCGGACAATATGCACTTCTTGTTTGGAAAGTTTCATCCTCAGGCGGGAGAATTGAGTTTGACCTAGCAGAAGATAGGAACTTGCTAGTCGAAAGACCAATGTCAAAGCTGGCAGATACTATCAACTTCCGCCCCGAAGACTAAACAATATTTGTTTGAGAGAAATTCTCAGCAACCGATCGAAGAGTGCTATGCTTGTTGGGGACTATTCAATTTCCGCGCGCAGAAGTGAGATCAACCTAGTACAAGCTCGGAATTTTCTAGTCGGAATCCTGAGTTCAACGGTGGGAAAAAGTATCATCTTCCGGCTGGAAGATACAATACAATCTGCTTGGAAGAAAGTCTCAAATTTCGGTCTGGGGATGCCATTCTTTGTGGGAAAGTTTCAGCTTCCGGCCGGAGGATTAGTTTTAGGGTTGAATAGAATCCCATGTTCTGGTCGGGGGATATAGTACTCATTCGAACAGTTCCAACTTCCGGCCGGATAATCCAGATCTGCCTAGCAGAAACTTCTAATATTTCTAGTCGGAGGAATGAGTCCAACACTGATAGAGATTTGTTTCTTCCGGCCAGAAGATTATATATTATATGCCTGGGAGAAATGCTGAACTTCCAGTCGGGGCATGCAATTCTGTTTGGAAAAGTTTCAGCTTCCAGCCGGAGAATTTAAATGTATCTAGCCTCAGCTCGAAACTCTCTATTCGGAATACTGAGTTCTACGATGGTGGCTACTATCATCTTCCGGCCGGATGTTTAAATATTACCCGGCTGGGGGAAATTCTGACTATCCGGTTGGAGAATGCAATTCGCTTTGGGAAAGTTTCAACTTCCGCCCGGAGAGTTGAGATCTATCTAGTAGAAGCCTTGAACTTTCAAGTCGGAATACTGAGTTCAACGCTGCTAGAAACTATCATCATCCACCCAGGATGATTAAATACAACATGCCTGGGAGATATTCTCAACATCCGGCCGGGGGAAGCAATGGTTTGTGGGAAAGTTTCAACATCTGGCCAGCGGAATATTTCTGGGCCTGGATATACTCACAACTTATGGTCAAAGGATGTTGCGCTCATTTGCAAGTTCCAACTTCCAGCCGGAGCATTGTGATATACTTAGCAGAAACTAAAAACTTTCTAGTCGGAAGACAGAGTTCAATGCTGGTAGCAACTATCATCTTCTGGACGGGTGATTCAATACTTTCTGGCTGGGAGACATTCTCAACTACCGATCGGAGGATGCAATTCTTCTTGGGAAATTTTCAACATTCCGGATGGAGAATTGACATCTACATAGCACAAACTGGGAGCTTTCTAATCAAAAGCCTTAGGTCAATAGAAGAAACTGTCATCTTCTGGCTGGACGATTCAATGCTACCTTGCTTGGAAGAAATTTTCAATTTCCGGTCCGAGAATGCAATACCTCTTTGGACAGTTTCAACATTCCGGCAGGAGAATTGCGATCAACTGAGCAGAATCTGGGGGGTTTCTACTCAAAAGACTTAGTTCAACACTGAGAGAAACTACTACCTTCCGACCGGAAGATTAAATACAATCTGCCTGGGAGAAATTCTCAACTTCCAGTGGGAGAATGATGCAACTTTTTGTGAGAAATTTTTCACTTCCGGCCGGATGATTCATAGACTCCAAACTTCTGGACAGATGATGAAGTTCCCGTTTCGAACATTCCAACTTTCCGGTCAGATGTGTAGCCTCAACCTCAATCCAGAGACTGACAATCTGGCTAAAATGGTTTACACAAGTGGAAGTTCTTGATCTCATTTACCACCACTTTTTCTTCACCGCCAATAGCTTGGGGTGCCAGCCAAAAACATCCCAGTATTTCCAAACTCGTGCTCCTCACACTTTAGCGCTGGCACCGGCAGCTATTCATTGTGCGCTGTCTTAATCCGCCAGTGGAAAGAAGGCTATGGTTATGTTTTCTCAAGATGAATATCAAGGTACATTTGGCCCATCCCCTGTGATCACTTTGACTCTAGAGGCTACTACACAATCAATCACGCATCAGCGGCCTCATCACACCCCGGCCCCTCCTTTGGGTGAACTCTACTGGAATTGGCGCTCCTCAATCCTTGTCGGAGCTCCTCAGCCGAGATTGAACCTCTTCTATTTCATTCTGCAATCGATTCATCCTCTATGCGCTCCCTTATCCCATTCCGCACTCTTGACCCCCCCCTGCCTATCCACACTCCTCACCCTGGGATGGGAGCTCTTCAATTCCCACCACTCGCCTATAATGCATACCACACTCCTTACCCCACCCCATTTTGGCGCTCCTCCTCTGTGATAAGCACTCCTCAATCCCATCGGTGCACGACTCTGTCGGGATTGGCTCTCCACTGATTCATTCCGGACTTCTACGACCTCCTTGTTCGGTGCACTTAAGTTTCGTTCCGTACTCCTGATCCCCTCCTTTTTCGGTTCTCCGCAGCTCAAACTTGACGCTCTTCTATTTCATTCCGCGCTTCTCCAACACTGTTTTTGATACCCATCTTTTCCACACAACACTCCCCATTTGGCGCTCCTCATTTCGCCTGGTAGTTGTTCCCATTTTTCATCCGAATGTATCATATTGCCTCTCATACCCCTATTTAGGTTCGCAGCTAGCTAACATCTCATTACACCTGTGTTAGATATCACAAATCAAGCCAAATGACATTGGAATTCCATTTCATCCACTCGCCAGGAACAAATAATGAGCAAATACAAGGAGCACCTCCAGCTTCTTTGCTCCTTTGATAAATTGTGTGTTCCTGCTTTCGTTGGCCCTGATAAGATGGGAGATGGAGTGAATGACATCGACACCATCTTTGATTGATATTTTTCAATTGCTTAGTTAGGTTATTGTTTTGGTGTACCTGAGGTTATCTTTGAATCTCTAGCCTGTTTCTTTTGTTTCCTTAATGTAGCGAGTAGCAAAATACAATGTTGAAGATGACGGCTAGTACGATTCAGAAGTGATAAAGAACAATAATCCATGCATCATATTTGCTGGTGAGGGAAGTCAATTGTTCATGTACATCCAAAGAGTCCCTGATAATGCCTGCAGTCCTCCGGATCGGGATCCATAACAACCGAAGCATCTCCCAGAGTTTATTTGTGATTCCCGCGTTGGTTTGGGGACCCTCCCAGGTCCACCCAAAGTTCTCTCTGGCGCTCCAACGTGCTCCCAAAGTTATCACAATCACTCCAATTGTACCGCTGTATCAGTGATCAGAGATCCCAGTTACTCCTGTACCTGTCGTCAGATATCCCAGTTACTCCGATGTCCTGCCGGAATACCCTCCTAGGATCTGATACTCTTCTCACATTGACACTTCTAAGTTTACACTCCACATCATCTCAGACACTCCTGGAGTCTTCCAGAGACTAAAATACATTTTGCTGATGGTCCATCGACCACCTCCAAGTACATGTCCATTCTTGCTTGATCACCGCTTCCAACTGTATGTCCAGACTCGCTCGATTATGCCCTGAACGTTCGCACAATCATGGTCTCCAAGTGCATATCTCCATCCTCGCTTGATCACTGCCTGCAAATTGATCTCCAGACTCTCTCAATTACGGCCTCAACAAGTGCATCTCCAAACTCGCTCGATCACGATCGCACAGTGGATGTCTCAGTTCACACGATGACGGCTTTCAAGTGTATCTCCAGATACTTAGATACGTAGATGAGAATATGAACTGATTATATGACTTTGATTCGAGGTGCTCCCAGCGCTGTTGCCAGCGCTCCCCGGTCCTCCCAGGCTTGTCGCCAGCGCTCCCAGTTACTCTGAAGGCCGGCAGGAATGCCCTCCTAGGGTCTGATACTCTCCTATAATTGACGCATCTAAGTTTGCACTACGCATCCTCTCAGACACTCCTGGAGGCTTCCGGTGACTAAAATACATTTTACTGTTGTGCCTCCCTTGAGATCAACCGCCACGAGCCAGCTCTCCATAAGAGCTTCAATCGTAAGGTCACCTCGTCATATTCCCACAGTTGTGAGAGAACTAAGTGATGAATGGAGTCTCAGCACCCGGCATACCTCGCACCGAGCGCCTTCAGATCGACCGCCTCCCGATCGATCGCCTCCACATCGACCACCTCCAAGTTCTCCTCCAATCTTGCTCCATACTGGGCTTCTAGGATATCTCCAGACTCACTCAATCCCGGCCTCCGAGTGCATCTCTAAGTTGACTCGATCACAGCCTCCAAGTGTATCTCAAAACTTCCACGATCATGTCCTCCAAGTGCATCTCCAAGCTCGGACGATCACGGCATCCAAGTGCATCACCAAAATCCGTCAATCACGGCCTTGAGATGTATATCCGAGTACCCACGATCGTCATCTTCAGCCTCACCTCGAAATGCTCTCAAGCACCTCCTGAAGCCAGTCCAGATATACCGTGTGTAGATGGGTAGCTATATAGATACATAGATTCATAAAAGTGAATACAAAATGAACACACATGTTTTAATAATCAGTGAACAGTAAGCAGTAGCTATGATTTCCAGGTGCACCGCAGTGTTCCCAAAGCAGATGATGGTTTCCCAGATTGCTCTAAAGTGATTCGACGTGCTCCCAGGCTTGTGGTCGACGCTCCCAGGCTTGTGGTCGGCACTCCCACGTGCTCCCAGGTGCACCTAAAGGCCACTGTATCAGTCCAGTAAACTCTGGGATCTGACCACCCTGGGATTCGGGTCTGACAACTCTCAGACACTGGCAGAGGCTCCCAGTGACCAAAATACATTTTGCTGATGTAGCAATGCAGCTAGCAACTACTGTAGAAATTTGGAGAAGGGAGAGGAAATGCCACACAAACTTCTAAGTCGGATATGGGAGTTTGAGACCTCAGATCATATAGCGGTTGGAGCGATGGAGATTGATATAACTCAGAAGTCAATGTTTGAACGAACAGCATTCACCAGTGGGAGGCTGAGATCAGATGGTCTGGTGTTGACTTTTGAAAATAATCCGGAACTGCACTCCAATGAGTGACTACGCTGGAGCGTTCGCCGCGTCCTGGGTCACTCAGAGCAGAAGGTCTACCTGTGAGGTAGTGTTAGAAAATGATGGTAGCGAAAGTCTTGGACTAACTGAAGTGCTGCGCTGTCCGGGCTCATAATCTGTTGCAAATGGTAGCGGGTGCTTTCAGACAGGCCGAGAGCGATATCCTTTTCTCTACTCTAGCGATGTCTCTATATATTCAATGACAAGGCCACATTGGCCGCTCCGCCATGAGGCAGACTCGGGCCTGGTGTTTAGCTGATTTCCAATAGAATGGTTCTACTCCCAGCTGGATAATTGACATATAGTCGCTAGACGATCAGAACTTCCTAGTCGGAAGACTGAGTTCAACACAGGTAGAAACAATCATCCTCCAGGCAGAAGACTAAATGCGATCGGCCTGGCAGAAATTCTCAACGCCCTATTGGAGAAGACAATTCATAGTTGGATAGTTTCAAATTCTGCCCAGAGTTTCAATTTCAGGTTTTGAAAGACTGACATCTTCTTGTTGGAGGATGTTGTTCTGATTTGAAACTGCAAACTTCCGGCTGTAGAGTTGTGATCTGCCTATCCCAATCTTGAAACTTTCCAGTTGGAGGACTGACTTCAACACTGGTAGAAACTATCATCTTCAGGCCAGAAGATTAAATATTTTACGCCTTGGAGAAATTCCGCACTTTCAGTCAGATAATATCGTTCTGTTTGGGAAAGTTTCAACTTCCAGCCAGAGAATCGAAATCAACCTAGCTGATCCTCAGAACTTGTTAGTCAGAAGAATGATTTCAATGCTGGTTGACAATATTATTTTCCAGCCAGAGGATTGAATACTACCTGGCTAGGAGAAACCCTCAACTTCCGGCTGGAGAATACAATTCTCCTTGGGAATATTGCAACTTCCACCCAAAGAATTGAAATCTACATAGCAGAGACTGGGAGCTTTCTACTAACTAGACATTGTTCAACACAGGCAGAAACTAACATCTTCCAGCCGGAGGATTCAATGCTCGGAGTGTGAAAGAAATTCTCAACATCCGGTGGTAGAATGCAATTCTTCATTGGCCAGTTTACACTTCCCCACCGGTGAATTGCACTCTAGCTAACAGAAACTGTTCACTTTCTACTATACAGACTGAGTTCGATGCTGGTAGAACCTATCATCCCCTGGCTGGAAGGTTAAATACCATCTTCCTCGTGGCAAGTTTCCAATTTCCAGCCAGAGAATGCAATTCTCCTTGTGATCATTTCCACCTCTGGCCCGTGAATTGCAATCTACATAGCAGAAACTGGAAGCTTCATAGACGACTGGCTTTGTTCAATGCTGGGAGAAGCTTGTGTCTGCCGGCCAGAAGATTCAGTGCAACCTACCTGGGCTGTATTCTCAACTTCAGGTCGGTGGATATAGAACCCATTTGGAAGTTCCAACTCCCCACTCTGAAGTGTACCCATGACCTCAACCCCACGACTGAATATCTGACTATAAAATCAGTTCTCAACGACATATTCGTTTCTAGAAAGGTGAAGTGACACTTACCAAGTTGTTATTTTTTTACTGCACAGCATAGTGATAAAATATGATACCAAAATTCTCTTTCCATTATCTACTGATACTAGTATTCACATTCAAATTGAACAAATCTCTGTAGTATCACCTCTGAACGATAGAGACCACTTTGTAATGAATGATACTACTATGATGCCTACATAATGCAGTGATACTCGTATGCACACTAAGATTGAATTAATGATTGTAGTCTGGGATCGTAACGACATATTGCTCTCTGCCTACATGGTGTATCATGTCCCAGGTGGATTGTATCGTTACTGGACAGTATATTCATATGATGCAATACCAAAATGATCTTTGGATTATCCACTGATAATAGGATTCACGTTCAAATTAAATGAACGACTGAAGTATCAGTTATGAATGACAACATTGTAACAGTTGATGGATTTAATTCAACATCCAGCAAAATCTTGATAACTGTTTAAAGATTCATTTAGTATTGTATCAATTTGACAATTTTATTTATTTCTAATGCAGCTGCAATCACATATGATTACTAAATATTAAACCTTCACATAAGTCCATATCAGTAGTGATCACAGACAGAGTTCAATAATCTTCAGAGGTTACCATCTATACATTCTATTATGTATCAACATTATCTGACAACTAGATATATCTAGCTGTCTGAATGCAGTGTATCTGATTATGATTTTTGCCTACAATTGATACTGTGACTTCAATATATACTGCGGTCTGCATCCAACAATGGATCAGTGTATTGAGTATGTAACTATCATCTGACTTATTACATTCTCCAACATCATTCACAAAGTTCTTCACTATGCAGTTCATCAATTTAAATCAAGCGACTATCTGTTTCGTAATCCTCCCATAATCCATGATGAGTAGCAATTCTGAACAGAAATACAATAATCCGATTGCATCCCTCACCTCTTCACTGAATGGCAACACCTCATGTCTTCCAAAACACCAGAGGCTCATTTCTCACCTGCTCAGGAAGTTCTACCATCAGATCCCTGAACTCCTGTTTGTGGCTAGCTGCAAATGAAGCAGTAAAAAGAGTTTTCCGAAATGTACAATCCGTACTATCACCTCCAGATTTCCCTGGAGGGCAAAGAGATAGTGTACTTCCACAGTAAAAGCAACATGTATAAGGAATCAAATCAATCTTTCTTCTCCAGCTGTGATTCATTCCCCACAATGTACTAGCACACAATCCAGCATATGTGCTTTTCCAGTTGAAGCATTCCCAAAACTGATGATTGCCCTCTGTAAATCCTTCCAGCACATTGCAAATTACACACCCAATACTCCAACGTCCTAGCACTTGACTCATAAACTCCCTTATCTCAGCCTCCCTTGGTCTCTGTTGTTGTAGAAGCCCAGGATCTGGATTATGGGGACTTGTGTTGCTAATTGCAGAATGTGTAGGGAAGGTAACTGATGTAGGGCCAGAGGGCAGTTGTTTAGGTTGGGATGTTGTATAGCTCAAATGATGTTTGGTATCTGGTGATACTGAAATTTGATGTTTCCCAATATCATTGCCAGCACAGATCCAACACTGCAGTGCATCCAGGTCTTGACAGGAAAGACCACCTTGAAACCCATACATATAAAGCCCACACATTGTGCAGAGACAGGTAGTTGTTGTCAGCAGGTTGTGCACTGCAATGAATCGGTAATGATGAACGGGCTGGGCCCTCTCATGAAGATACTGTCTCGACGGCGAGACTACTTGTGGTTCGATGATAATGGAGTATGAGGTACCGAGCTCTTGGCCTGCTCTACCTGCCATTTGCACATAATCGATAATAACTGGTGGAAGACCCCAAAACACTACCTGTTCGATATTTGGCAGGTTAATTCCAGCTCGTAGTCCAGCTGTTCCTACTATCCAACTCTGCCTGCCATGAATCCAAGAGGAGAGATTGGAATGTTGTTCAGTTTCTGAAAGATCTGAATGATACAATGGAATATTGATATAATTCCCAATATCATCTGCCTCCCTCTTATTAAGGGAATATATCAACCCCTTATCACTTCCAATCAGGGCATTCCACTGGGGAAACAAGCTTCTCTCATTTTGATGCAGTGCTGTGCCATAAAGGTATTCCTCAGAGTCTTCAGTAGATAGTGGTTGAAAGAGATTAAAACAGATATTAGGTCTTGCTGAAGTCTGCCGATGCACATGCAACTGAGTGTCCTGGATACCAAGAATCTCTGTTATTGAATGTTGTAGGGATGGTGGTAGTGTGGCAGTCATAAAAATGACAGGTTGATTGATAACTCTGATTTTTCTGACTTGTTGTAGTCTGTGGTCCCTGAATTCTGAACTCATCAAAGTATGAACTTCATCAATCACAAATCTGCCCAAGTGGTTCTCACATTCCAGTTTTCTCAAGAATTTCCACAATGTCGTACTGGTGGCCATATAATCCAAACTGACCAGGATGAGTGTCTTGGTAACTGGGTTTCTAGTCTTCTGTTCATTCCAAACAGTGCAATGTATACCATAATCTCTACTCTGCTGAGCCATTGTTTGCACTAGTGCGTTCAGTGGAAAGAAGACAACAACTACTTTGCTGTCTGACATCATGGCTGGAATCAAAAAGAGCAGACTCTTGCCTGAGCCAGTTGGAAGGACAGCAAGAGAACCATGATCATTTGTTAGAGTTAGACTTTCGAGTATGATATCCCTTGGCTGATCGTTGTGCCAGATTGCATTGATCCCAAATAAGTTTTGAAGACATGTGAGTGCCCTCAATTTGAGTCCTGGATACTTAGTATCACCATCTGGGGTGATACATGAATTGGACGGTATGCAACGAAGGTGTTTTGAATACATCAAAGAGCCAATGTTGGATTAGTTGGACGGTGAAACAGATGCTAATGCAGGCTGACTCAAATCCTCAGTTGATCTTTTCTTCTCTGATCTCGGTACTATCGATGAAATACTCAGATTTCTTTTGTGGTTCATCCAAATGAAACTTAGTATCTGAATTGAATACTTTATGTGGGTAATATTTGAGATACATACCAGGTCAGAAGATATAACAGAAGTCAAAATCGATAATGGGGACAAATGCTAGGATGAAGATTGAGTTGTGGATACTGTGTTGTCACCAGGTAAAGATATCATTGATTGAATAGGACTATTCAAGGAACTCATTTGGGATACTGATTTAGTGTTGGGCAAATTACCCTCTGGCATGATCATAGTTCTGTGGTTCTGTTCCTGCTAATGATAATATTGTTCAATAGATATTTACTCCCACTCCGGCACACATTAGGATATACATACAATGCTTGTATCCTTGCCAACCCGTTCCATTCCCATCAACTGATGCCATTTTTCAGCTACTGAAGGGTATCTGACAAGGATTGATTGATCCAATCCCGGGATGTCTCCAATTTTGAGTCAATAATGGTGATCTGCAACTTTGGTAATATGTCGTGCCTGTCCATTGTGATCCTATTCCAGAAGCGATACCTTTTTACCCTCGTCATCAATCTCAGATGAATCAATCGAATCCTTTCGCATGGGCAAGAGATCTCAATCCATAGCAACTGCAATCTGTCTCCACGCCTGAATGTGCAGTTCACCTCCCATATACCTCTCAGTATGCCGCTGCAGTAGTATCCTGAATCTAGCTGGATCCCAGCTCTTTTTCCCAATACTGTCTTTTGCCCACATTGATGATGACATCCCACAAGGAACTATCCTTAGTATTCTTTGAATTATTACAATAAATCGTCGCACACAATACAGATACCACAATACTAGCTTTCCCACCTCAGCTGGTAGAAATCTTGGTATGGTTTTCTCCATACTGGACCCTGCCTGACCATTGTGATACCTCAATACCATCATAACTTGGCCATTGAGCACATATAGATTACGATATGATTCTGCCGTTTGGGTGATTCTCAGTCAGAGTAGTTCAGATCCTCTTGGGGGTTGTCCACCTAATATGTGGCAAGCTACAACCAGGTAATCCCCAAAGAGTTCATGGAGGTGGAGGTAGGTTTGCATTGGTATTGGGCAAGAAACGCTGTAAGACTGAGATGTTTAGGGCGGGGGTGGCCTTCCTAGTGTAGTGGTATGGTCTTGCCAGCACTATGCTAATTGCTACGGGTTCGAATCCCGGCGCCACCCCTCCACCTGAGGAGGCTCCTTGTCATACAAGTTGATGTCGCACCGAACGCAGACTGCCTGGCAATTACAGGTTGATGTTACACGAACCGAGTTCCCTGTGTCAAACTCACCACAGGTCGAGCATACGAGACATTAGTAATGGGGGTGGGCTATGTGCAGTTTCAATGGCCTTGTGCCCTCCACCAGGTAGCGGGAAGTGGGAGGGAACAACTTTGCCTGAGTCAGAAGTAGGTGCTGTGTGAGCTAGTTTAGCCGTAGTTTAGCCGACGGATGGACAGGAAGTTTCCGATGGACAGGGATAACATATGTTAATTAAATGCCATGACCACCAGTGGTCGGCTGGCTTGTGGTAACTTAGCTGGGCACCCCTTCGGGGTGAATGCAAAAATGATTACAAACAAACAAAGAGGTCTAGGGCGGTGATAGCTACTAACTTTTCTTCATTAGCTCAGGAGATTGGTTTCGGGGAATGCAGTCATTCGATGAAATACTATTAATGCACGATACGGGATTTTTCAAGTATGGCGTTGGGAATGAAGTCAAGGTCGCAATCCTCGACACCGGGGTGGACGCCGGTCATCACATGTTAGGGAATTGCATTTACAGTCGAAAAACTTTTCTACCTGGGACGCATGACTTTATCGACTCGAATGGGCATGGAACACATCTGGCTGAGTTGGTTCATCACGTGGCACCAAGTGCTAGCCTTTAGATTGGCCGTATCTTTGATGGTACTACTTTCAATCAAGACCATGCTGCTGAGGTAAGTTTCTTCTATCAAGTTTTGAGGAGACTCAAGTTGAGCTGATACTCAAAGGGTATACGCTGGGCTACCCAGCAAAAGGCCGACATTATTGTGTGCAGCTGGGGTTTTGCAACTTGCGGACGGGAGCTGCGTGATGCTATCAAGGACGCACTCGCAGAGGGGGTTTTGGTCTTTGCATCCGCCTCAAATGCAGGATTGAATGAAGGGAAGCCTACATACCCCTCGCGGAAAGTTGGTGTCTACAGCATTGGAGCCTGTGACCGCTTCGGACATGCGGCGGATTTTACTAGCCCTAACGCACGGTACTTATTTCCTGGTAAAGACATCACTTCTACATATCCACGTTACCTGGCAGGTGCCTCGCCAAACGCCACGAAATGTCTCTCAGGCTGCTCGATGGCCACTGCGGTTGCGTCAGGCTTGGCCGCCCGCATTCTTGGATATGCCGAGGTTTGCGGGTTAGACAGGCTTGAATTACGAAAAGATGAGAGGATGGAGGACATATTCAAAAGTCTTTTTAGACGAGACAGTGAGAAGTATATCTTTCCTTGGGATAGAATTCCGCAAGGAACACAGTCTCCTGTTGAGTGGCTGCGATTCCGTTTCTTCCCCGATATCTAGTTAGCAATGTTGAGAAAATTAAATTAAATTACCAATTTGGGTTTGAATAACCTGTTGTGATTTCTTTGATGACGTTGCCCGTCTCGACGTCCTGGGCTCTATTGAGATCTCGACTCGCACCGTTTCGTGGTCAACACCAATTTGGAGCTGCGCCGTTTCAGATGCTTTGAGGTGTCGCAAATACAACATAGCAACATGTCAAAGATCAATCCCAGTGATCCAAAGCATCAAGGACCCTGCACAGACGAAAGGCGAGAAATCAAAACAGAGCGAAGGAACGGTGAGTATAGGCAAATAGCATACCATAGTTATAGCTGATAGCATTACAACTAGGAAGCATTCGTCCGTAGAACCAGAGGCGGAAGAAAAGCAGAAGAGATTGTGCGAGCTCTTTGAGTAAATACAGACACCGAGGCATGAATTTGATGATGGTGTGTGGTATGGGGTATATCTTCTCGCCGCATATACATGGTATCAACATGTCTTCTCCAACTCCAACACAGACAACCCCGAGAGCTAAAGCTAGATTGCTGACACAGGAGGAAGACCCTGACACCGAATCACAAGAGTAGACAGGCTCAAATTGAAACAAGAGGAGAACCTTGAGTATGTTATATTAGGTTACACGACGAGAATGGGGACTAATTTGGGCACAGATATTGCACGGAGGTTTTGGACTACGCTTGGGGGCATCGAGCGAATGGGAAGGAGGAGACGACAACGAGAACGAAAGCAAGAATAAGAACGAGAAGTGCAGTCGCAGGTTTGTACGGGGCGGCTGAGGGATTCGGGCGAGTCACGACGAGACCGGGCTCGCCCAAGGCCACTGGGACAGTGGCCCGGCTGTACATATAAACCTGACGAGTTGCGGCGAGCAAGATTTATCCAACGGGCCCGAGAATGAAATACATGTAGCATATCAAAATAAAATATAATTTAATTGCAAACAAATAAAGAAACCTAGTGACATCCAGTACATCTCAATTGCTTGTTCTCAGGCTTGCTGCTACTTGTGCTAGGAGTACATTGTCTTTTAAAGTATCAAGTTCATATAATTCCATTGTCTCATCAGATGACCCCAATAACAGCCACCGGGAAAAATGACCTTGCGCTAGATACTATATATGGCGCTGAATACTATGCTCTTTTCTCTCAAGTATGCTCTACCACTCCAGGTGCACTCGACTCCGTGCTCCCCGACTCCGTGCTTCCAAGTGCACTTATCCCCAAGCTCACAAGTGCCAGTGCGCTTAACTCCATGCTCTCAAGTACACTCGAATCCATGCTCTCAAGTGCATTTGATTACACACTCCAGATGCACTCGACTCTACTGGGGGCTTCGCTCACGCTCAGGGATAGCCATGGAGGTCTGCAAGTACACGACTGCCTGGTGAATAGATGGGGCATTTGTTACCCAGAGACTGTCAGGACTTCGCATATGCATTTTTCTCTGGCATTGAGTTCGTCGGTTCGCGGGGTGTCGATGCCGCTGCAGAGAAAAAGCTCAGGAAAACGAGATTAAAGGTGCCGCTCGGGTTAATCATTATCTATCGGCAAACGCACCGCATGTCGACTAGTTTTCCCATCCCCCTCGGAAACTATCATTTGTTTGGAGTTTCAACTATATCATACACTCGTGGGTCATGATCACATTAATGGTTGATCAGAGAGAACTGGTGAATTGTGCCCTATGATGGAGATTCTTGGATGAAGAGGTCCAGAGTGATTTGGGGTACGTTGATTGATGAAGTAGATAGGATCCGATAGTGTGTAAGACTACATAGATGTATCCCTTGGATCGTCATAATTGAATTTGGGACCGTGATGGAGTCCGTATGAGTCTGCTAACCGCCGGCCTTCATGAACAAGGACCACGTGATAGTGACTCAGACATTCATTCAGAGGGAATATTGATTGAACCGCCCAAAGCGACATCACAAAAAATGGAATGGTGTTCCCCCGGATCAAACAGCATTGTAATTGTGATCACCCTGTCGAGCGTGTTGCCGGTTTTGGTAGTGCAGTTACCATCCCGCTATTCGTCAGCTCTGACGCTCGTGTTGCGCAAGCTTTCCAAAGTCGTTCTGGTCCAGGTAGTATGCGCATGTTCATATCCAAGAACCAGCTCTTGGCCTTTCAATGCCCTTTCTTGAAGTAAAATCGCTTCGTCCAGTTCCCCAAGCTGCTCGTGGATTATACCAACGTCGTTGACTGTCCACAAAGTATCTGGGTGTTTCTCTCCAAGTGCCTCCTCCCTACTCTCAAGGACTTCTTGCTGTGTCTGCAATGCTAACTCTAATTCGCCCAAGTCTCGGTAACACCGCCCTAAATCACTGGCAGTCCATAGTGTGTGAGGATGGGCACAGCCCATTGTCAACTGCTGGCTTTTCAAAGCGTTTTTATGCAGCTCGATCGCCTTCTCCAGACGTTTCTGTTTTCGGTATGTGCGCGCCAGTGTATTTAGTGTCCAAATGATCTCCGGGTGATCCGGTGGCAAAACCTTTTCCTGGGCGACGAGGGCCCGTAGATGCATATTTTCGGCTTCCAAGAGTTCCCCCAAATGCCTGCAGATTCGGCCCAGATCGTTGACGGTCCAAATTGTTGCTGGATGTTCTGGCCCCAACTGTGCTTCCTGAATTTCAAGAGCTTGCATGTGCATCTGCTTTGCTTTTGCCATGCGCCCTTGTTGGTCGTAGATAATGGCAATGCTGTTCAGCAGCCAGAGTGTTTTGACACTACCTACCCCATATATATCAACACGCTTCTGGAGGGTTTCCTCAAGCCATTGTTCAGCCACCGCTAGACGCCCGGATTGCGTATAGACGCGAGCAATATCTCGGAAAATCATCAGTCGGGACAAGTCAGCAGCGTCCCATACCGAATTTGCCGTACCTGTGGCGGAACCAGATCCAGCCCTCAAAATCGGCGAGTTGAAAAGCGCATCGTCAACGATGAATTCCTGGATGTACAGGATCCAATCCGTGCAATGAAACTGGGTTTTATCCGCATCGTTCTGTTTTTCCCTCCATGCTTTCAACTGTCGTTCCCAGTAGAGCAATTTCTGAACCGGCAGAGCGGACGGAAACATCTTTACCAAGGTCTGTAGCCAGACGCGCTCAAATGAGACTAAAAATTGATTCATCTGAGCTAGTAAGGAACCTGAAGATGCTGCACGTATCAGGTGAGAGCACCACTGTGCAATCGCGTACGTGACGAACGGATACTTCTCGGTACTTTCCAAATTCGAAGACCAGTCCGACACGGAAAGATACGCAAGGCAGCTAGTCGCAATCGTTCCGTGCGCAAGCTCGGTCGGGATGAAGTGTCTATTCATAATGTACTTAGAATCCACACCGATTTGGGGACTGGTGAGAAATTCCTTGACCGATAAATGAGTCAGGTGAAGGGTTTGCTCGGGACCGTGGAACTCGACTAGTGGCGCACACAGCTCCAGAATTGCTGGTTTCCAAGGCATCTTCTTCGAGTTGAATGTGAGTTCGGCATCGTCGATAGCAAATGCGTGCTGAAGTTCACGCCACTTCAATGGCGGGTCTGAGAAGCACGCCCAGAGCAACACCTTTTTAACGACCGCGCGGCGGTTGGATACTTCAGAATCGAGTTTATCTAGGATCCTTTGATAGACTCCTTCTAGTCCGGTTGGAAGACATTCGAGCTGCTCTTCGATGTCATGAGGGCTAATGGCAGATCGTAGATTTTCTACCATGAGGTGTACCCATAGAAACATGCCGCCCGAACCATCCAACAGGTGCTTATGGATTTTTTGCTGGTAGGCTTCCTCAAGGTTTAACCGTGCCACTGCAGACGTCAAATATGTGTCTACATCACGGTGAACCGATTCAGTTGTCATTTCCACAACCAAATGGCTGCTGAAGATAGCTCCGATATCGTACAAGTTGCGGCTGGTAACCAGCAATTTTGCATTGTTCACGGACTCGACCATATCAACTAGAACCGGCATAAGCTCCCTTCGATCCTCGCACTCATCTAGAGCATCGAGAATAAAATAGCATTGGTTAAAACGTCCTGTCAAGTCTCGCAAAAGCCTGATGGGCTGGTCTGCAGGCGAAATTTGGGGCCGGCCGTTATGCCGTGATATATCAAAAGCTGTGCGTATGCTATCGGGAATACATTCGCATCGAGAGAGCAGCTGTGAAATCCACGTACGCAGAATAGAATCCAGTTTATGTCTTGCTGAGTCTTTTTGATCACAAAAGAAGAAAGCTATAGGGCAATCAGATTCAACAGGAAAGCGGCGTCTGAGCTCTCTAATGGCTGCCGAACACAATATACTCTTTCCGCATCCAGGGATTCCGTAGATCCATAAAATACGCTTAGTAGCAGCTTCATTCGTGTCGCTAGTCCAATCAATCATTGACGACTCTGAAAAAATCCACTCGCCCGTTCGAGGCTCGCGTTTTCCATTTTCTCGTATAAAGTCCGTCTCGGAATCCACCGGCGAAAGCCAATCCATTATGGCGAGCCTAGTGGCACCTGTCACTTATTAGTTATTTCACAGCTAGGGTGGGGATATCACGAATGTATGGCTTCCAACTGACGTTCTTTTTCAGATTTGTTTATGGCTCTCCGTTCCTTATTGAAATCTCGCTCTTTCTCGGTTGTAATTCTTTCAAGCCTTGCACACCTTCGCTCTTCGTCTGCTAGGGCTCTTTCCTTGATCGCACCGTTCCTCTCTTCCTCCGCAGCATTTATTTCACCGTGCGTTTTCTGCATATGCATAAGTTGAATTTCTTGTCGAAGCAACGAATCGCGCCATTCTATACGCCTTAATATCTCTTCAAAGCGCTGGTCAAACGACTTCCATGCAACTGATCTAATATTGCGAAAGACTACCTCCAAGCGCAGCGTTAGTTATGTAGGGGAAGATGTTCAAGAATAAGAGCTTACACGTTGATTTGAATGGTTTCATCGCGTGGCCGAGAAATTCGACAGTGTCGCAGTATATCAAAATCAACGCTCTCTTGAATCTGTCCGAATCTCGGAAGAGGCCTTCATAGTCATTGTAAAGCGGCAGTTTGTCCCCAATTGCTTCGATCATGACTAGTAGCCGCTCGAAATACTTCCCATATGAACTTGCCAACTGTTTTTTACGGGTTGCTTCAGTCTTCAATCTGCTCTGTGCAAGTGACTTGGACAAATACTAACCTCCAAGAGCACTTTCATCCCGCCCCACACAAGAGCAGCTGGTTTTGTATTGTACTGTATCGCTATATTAACGGCCTCGGAGTGACGCTTCACAAAGTTAAGGAATGGCTCTATTCGTCGTATTATCGCTCGAGACCTGCTCTTGGTTCTATGTAATTCCTCCAATTTTTTGACCTGCTCAAGAAGCTCTTCTGCAGAAGCGGGACTGAGTTTTTTCAGCGGTTTGGAAGAGAGCGTTCGGTTATATTGTTGAAGAGCATCGTCAAACGCTGCGGATCTGAACCTATTTTACATACTCCGCATTAAAATGAACGTCAGGTACTGTATATAAGTTCATTTCCATTATGGTACAGCACTCACATCATATAACTGGCGCAAGGAATACACAATTATGTTAATTCTCCAGAAGATGTAGTAGCAAAGATGGCTGGTAGGCGATAGAATGTAGGCAGTTCCCATTTCACCAGTCTCCGCTGTTCTTATAACTTTGGAGCGAGGCTCGCGGCCTACAAGGCTTAGCTCGCGAATTTAGAACTTCATTGATATCTGATATCGATATTTGGGGCTGCACAATGCGTTTGGGCGCCTCATAGCTTGGCAGTTCGCCTTCTGCAGCATGATTTCAGCAAGGTTCGGGAGTACGCAGTACGTATACAGTGTTTCATCTCAGAGTAATAGGAAAGTATAATGAGGCTACAGTGCTTGGGGCCTATCGGCTGAATATGATCTACGTTGTTTGCGAGAAGAGTCATTTTTCATGATTCGTGGGGGCTAAATGTGTACTAATCGGAATCGGTATCGTTCGACTAGGCTTCAAAATACCACGCATACCTAATTCAAATTTCTTTGCTCCGAACTAATGTTCTCCAGCCTTCTCGATCCATTCAGCCAAGAATTCTATTACGGTCGACCGTTTCTCCGAAAAATTTTCGAGCCCCCATTCGCTTTCCATAGCATCACCAAATTCCGTTAATGCTGAAGCCGACGGCGATGTATCTCGCCTGCTTCTCGTGATACGTTGTTGAATGAATTCAATTCGTTCCAGTTTGCAGCCGAAAACCCAGAAAGCTGAAGGCTCTAGCCCAGTGGTCATTCGAGCAATGTCTAGTGGCGTATATCCATGCCCATCACGAATGGAAAAATTCGCACCGGCTTTTAACAGCATTCTAAGAGCATATGGATCAGCGAACGCTGCGGCAAGGTGTAGTGGTGACCAGCCGCTTATGTCGACGTCGTCCAGATTACTCTTAAATCTCGCGAGAAGAAGATCATAGATTTGCCGGTGAAAAGAGCTGTCGTGTAGCTTGTCCGCTAAACATACCCCGAAATGCAGGGCACCAAGTCCACGCTCAGGGTGGACGAGATAATTCGGCGAGGATGTCTCCAAAAGAAATTCGACTCCTGCGAGGGAAGCGGCCGAACACGTGGTCAAAGTCGAACCGAGAGTCGTGCAGCCATTAGAGTCGATGTCTGAAAGCGACCCGCCTTTGCAGATTAGGAACTTCGCGAGGTCGATGTTTCCGTTGCATACCGCTTCTCGTACTGGCGTATAGCCCCTTGCCGATCTTGCATATATGTCCGCCCCACGATCGATGATTGCTGCTGCAAAAAAAGCGCCATGATTCATTGAATATGCGCAATGATGCAGTAACGTTGACCCATTGCTCTCATCACAGACTCCTTCAATTGCAGCCTTATGGTCCATAAGAAAGCTAAATTTCTCCTCATTTTCATTTTCAATTGTCCATTTTATCGGTGAAATGTCTCCGCAATGTGTATTGAGTTGTTCAGGACAACTATTCAAGAGCATTTCTAATATTTCGACAGGGCTATTCCGCACGGCGTGCATTAGTGCCGTGTCGCCAGAGCCCGAATAGGTTATATCCACACACTCCGGATCCGCTCCTTTTTGTAACAGCAATTCTAACGTAGATCGAACTGTAGAGTGATATTGTGAACCATGTCGAATTAGGCTCGAAAAGCGGTTCTCTCCGCTTATAGCGTACGCTAAAATGCTTTTATTTGACTCGTCAAAGTCTTTGAGATCAGACGGGCAGTACTCCTCGTCCAGTAAGTGTTGCTCTTGCAGTAGAATTTCTATCGTCTTGAAGTCGTGGATGAAAGCAGCTGCTAACAAATGGGAGCGAGTAGCAAAAGCGTCTAATTCGAGAAGCACCTTCACGGCTGCTACATGACTAGTAGATATAGCCCAGGCTAGCGGTGTTCCCTGTGGAAGGTCGTTTATATGGTGGCTGTGGAGACTCTGCTTGATGACACAGTTCGTTTCCGCTTCAGTATCCGCGCCAGCTTCAACCAGCATCCTTGCGATGCGGGAAATAGAGAACCCGCGTTTCATTGTGACAGCCCAGTGCAAGGGCGTTACGCCTTTTTTTGATGCCCTTTGCACGTTTGCTCCATTCTGGGTAAGATATTCGATCATTCCCTCATTTCCTGCTCTGCACGCAAGGAGCAACGCTGACTCTTGCTCGTTGTTCACTTCGTCAATGTTTTTCCAAACACCCATCCTCCACGAATCTTCTGCCAACTTAACACCCCCATGTACCGCAACAAAATGCAAAAAAGTATCGCCGGCATCGTTAATTCGCAGGTCAGGGTTGTTGGCACTCAACTCCTCTAACCTAGGCGCAAGTCCCCGGAAGATCCCTTCATCGAGAGGGTAGTGACATTTCAAAAGGTCAATGTCGGACTTACAGATTCGCTGTCGGAGAAGAATGTGGTGCTCAGATCCGTCCGTTATTTCCAGTTCGGCGGCGGCTATAGGGCAACCACCCAGAGTAGCCTCAATTAGCCATTCTCGGGTAGGGGTGTTCGGTGGAACCTCCGCTTCGCACGCGTCAAACAGTCGTTTAACCAAACCGCGTGCTTTCACCAATCCTTTCCAGGCTGATTTTACTAGCCAGTTCCTTGCCTCTCCATCATCCGCAGCAACACCAAATCCAAGACAGTAGCAAACACATATTTGAAAAGCGGCTTCCGCAGCTTCTAATTCCGCCATATGCATGTTAGAGGAAGCAAGCTCTAGGAATCCTTGAAAAAGGTAGCGCCTTATCGTCTCGTCGAGATGTTTGATTTGTGCCCAATGCTGTTCAATCTGAAATGATTTTAGCCGCTGAATTCCTAGTAATTGTGACTTGTGTATACTAACATCAAAGATTTTGCGATTTTCCAACTCTTGACCGATTGCGAGTTGGTTCCGTGAATCATTATAGCTATAGCATTCGGGTAGTTAGTATCAGCGTTTTCTACAAATATTCACCATAATATCAATTAGGTAACGTACTCGGTTTTGTGTGCGTGATCTGGGGTAGCCAGGAGGTTGGTAATGTAATCAAGGCGTCCGATGCGTTTATCGGGATTAAGTTGAAGAGTTGACTCTAATACTGACACTGCATTTCGCGTCTGCGCAGGGTCCATGTTTTTTACACTCCTCAGGCTCGTAACCGCGTCTTTCACAAGAGTACCCCGATCTTTCATCCCCTCTACCTCGTTACATGCCATCTCCTCAGTAGATAACACGTCCAACCAGCCGTTGAGAATAGTCCTCCAAAAGAGCATCCCGTAAGAAAATATATCAATCTTCCGTATATCCTTGGCCAGTATCGTCATTGCACAGTCAGTCTCGGGCGCATTCCATGGCCGAGATTTGGCGATGTTGACGGTGCGAATGCCTTCATCAAAACTTAACAGCGCAGAGCTGAAGTCGCTGATTTTGGCAACAAGTTCAGAATTTGGGTCCTTAAATATTAGAACGTTTTGCAATTTGATGTCGGCGTGTATTATATTAGAGGCGTGTAGAGCATTAATTCCAGCAGCGACATCGCGGCAAAGCCGCATCTTGATTGAGAAAGACAGCGTTTTCTGATTGACTAAGGAATTCATTGTTCCAATCCTGGAAAATTCAACTGCGAGGAAGGGTACAACTGGCGGGTCGCGATTGTGATCGGAATCCCAAATAATTCCCAGCAAATCGATGACATTGCGATGTGACCGAAGCTGAGGATGGCCCATAACGCGAAGTTCCATTGTAAGCGACTTCATATGCTCAGCGCGCAATTTTCCGTCCCCGGCTACTTCATTCGCTGTTGTTTTCACTGCAAACTCGCTTCGGGATGATGGGTGAAGGGCTTTTCTAACTTCGAAGCAGGCCCCGACTCCAAGGAGCTGCCAGTGCGTTTCTCGTTCATGTATCCGTTCTTCATCAGTGAACGTATCGATATCGAGAAACCTGGCCAAGGAAAAAAATCGGAGCAAGTCAACTGCCGCCGAACAATTATGGGACGTTGAAGGTTTTGACTCGGAGTGAACGTTCGCTCCCTGGCCTCGGCGTTTCCTGATCCATTTGCGAACTTTAGGCGTGTCCTGAATAGCGATGTAAGAGGACATGATTTGATGTTCCTGGTTTCGTGGTGCGAATTCGTGTGGGGATAGGCCTGCAGACAGTACGTAGTGGAAAAGCGATTAACTAGATCTTGATATCATGATATTTCGGGGAACCCAATCACAAAATTACGGCTTCTTATTAGAGGTGGAGAACGGGGATTAGAAATGCCTTCCGACAAGAATAGCAAGCGACGGCAGCGCTTAAAGAGATAATACACCGCATGCCACCATATAACCGAGCTGCAAAAGAGTCATAATGGAGCCCTGACAGATCCATAAACAAGCCATAATAGCCATAACATGTTCCAATCATACATATACCGTAAATTTATTATCTATATACTACTTTGACATGCATGCTCGCTCTCGCAGCTCGTTCTGACAATCCCATTGCATACCGTGTCTCAACAATCAAGAAACACAGTTTTACCCTCCGTAGTACCCTCGACTGGATCTGGATGCTCTTTGGTGGACTAGTCTGGGTGCTCGTCAGTAGCAGCTCTTGATATAGCTCGATGGGTCGGTGTTGGTACTCGTCGGTGGGCTGCTCTCATTGTAGTTCAAGGGCTCGTCTAGGTGCTGGTCGGTCGACTCGTCTTGATGTTCGTCAGTCGACTGGTCGGTCTACTCATGAACCTGCTGGTCTTGGTACTGGTCTAGGTGCTCGTCAGTAAGCTGTCATCGGTAACTATGCTCGTCTGAGTGCTTGTCAGTGGACTAAGTTACTCTTGATGCAGCTTACTGGCTCGTCCAGTTGTTCGTTGGTCTGTAGCTATTGGTGCAGTTTGGGGGTTTGGCTGGTATTCTTCGGTGGTGATGGCAAATCTCAGGAGGATGAAAGATTTCAAAGGGGCAGAGTGGTTGAGCTTGGCGGCTCTGAATGTAGCTCGTGCGGGGTTGACCATACTTGCATATCAACACAGTAAATTCCAAACCATATCACGCCTTGAAGTCCATCAAAACCCCACCTTAAATGCGAGTCTTTACTTATCGACTATCCCAGGTTCCTGGCATCCTTAGGGAAAATGACCTGCGACAACTGTTTCCACGAGAAACGGCAGATATAACAGTAATATCAAGAGCGCCGGACCCGTACCCTTCCAGAAATAGCGAAGCCCAAACTATTACAATTACCTTCCAAAAAACACCATCCTTCAATGACTCTCTATCGATAGCCGGAGGCGAAGCTCTTCTCCGAGAGTTAATTCCAGAGGCTTCTTTGAAAGCAAATGATGTCATCATCGACAATCATTTTCAAGGCCTAACGCCTCTCAATAGCCCAAACGAAGATACAGAAATACTTGCAGAGTATGTATGAACCTGCTATTACTTCCTATATTAGTGCTTATTCAAGTGTTAAATGATGTAATAGCGTCATTGCAGTTACCGGACTTGCTGGCCGTGCGTTCGACTCATGGGCAAATTCGGAGGGCACTATGTGGTTGCGAGATTACCTCCCTGTCGATATCCCAAATATTCGTGTCATGATATACGGTTATCCATCGAAGCTACAAGGAAGCACCTCTCGGGCCCGCTTACATGACTATACCACATCTTTCCTGGAAGCATTACAAAGCGCCAGGAATACAGCAGAGGTAAACCAGACTTACGAAATGATACTGCGTACGTGGGTAAAAGACAACTGACCACTCAATCTTTTGTAGGCACAAAAAAGACCTTTGATATTCATTGGTCACAGTCTTGGATGCCTTATCATTAAGCAAGGACGACTATGCCTCCTATCAAAATGACAAATTACTGACTATATGTAGACACTAGTTGAAGTTATTGGGAGAGTTAGACAAAACAAATCGGTTCACGAATCGACATGCGCGGTAGTATTCTTAGGGGCGCCTCACAGGGGGCTTGATACGAAAGCCTTACGGGCCGTCACCGAGGGAAAGCCCACAGAGGATATGATTAGAGATCTCTGCACAAACTCTTGGCTACTTATATCGTTGAATGATACATTCCAAGCAATCGACCAATATATCCAGATCATAAGCTGCTATGAAACCAATGAGACTCCAACAGTTGAAGAGGTTCGCTCACATATGAACTTTTTGCTTTCGTTATTTGACAATACATTAGGATGACCAAGGCAACCTACAGAGAAGTGGGAAGCCATGCTTAATGGTTGATTCGCTCTCCGCGTGCCTTTTCACTCGAAATGAGCTGCGTATACCCGTGCATGCGAATCATTCAGCTATCGCCAAATTTACCAAGTCGCCCGGTAGTGCGTATCTTACAATACGAGAAAAGCTGGACGAGGTCATAAAGTCAGCTCACTTAGATCCTAATAAAGACTCGCCCGAAGCGTTTGGGCTGAGATCTCCTCTACTTGGGATAACCGCCAGTCTTCAAGCTGCCTGCAGCAAAGCATATCGGTTGTTAGCGCCGGGAAGTCTCCTGCTACTAGTGGAAATGCACCGTTTTGATGCCTGGAGAACAGAATTCTTCAGGCAGAAAAGGATGCAGGTTTTTCCTGAACCTACGTTGGTTGAGCTTGCCCTTAGGTTACTAGAAGATAAAGTTTCTTTGCTGGGGGACCTTTTTCGCTTACAGGAGGAATTTGGTGTCCGCTTCCACCCTGTATCGGCAACAATTGGATTCGACTCCCAGATAAAGTCCAAGATGGTCCTTTCCGATCATTCCAACGCAGGTTGGCATGCGCATTTGGCAGCCCGCACCGTAGCAGTACACGAAATACTTGATGCCGTGCAGCTGTTGACTCCTGAAGTCAGCAACATGAACAAACACAAAGCTCTCTTCCAAAAGGTTCGAGCTACCAATGATACGTTGCTCTTACTACTTCCGCAACCAACGTCAGTCATGGTCGACCAAACAGCGGTGAGCTCATTAATCCGGGCTGTAGATGAGCGTTCACTCAAAGAGCTGGAGCGTTTGGCAATGGCTGTTCCTGGGCTGGATGCGATTTCTTGCGCTGCAGCTATGATGCTCTGGACGCTGCGGGTTTCGAAGATTAATCATAAGCCAATGGCTGGTTTAGAGAGCATGAAGCATCCTTACGGAACCGTAAGGCTCGAAGGCAATATCTATACACCTCGAACGCCGGCCAAATTTACTCCTCACGGCGGCACCGCGTTGCCCGTACTCATTGAGTGGAAATACAGCACCCGAAAGGACGACGATTTTGAAGATATAATCTTTCACCAAGAGATGGAAGATATTTCTCATCTCTTAAACAAAACGCCTAAGCCAGAAGGATTTAAGACATTAAGATGTCTCGGCTATTTCGAGGAAAAAGGCCGCGTTGGTCTTATTTACGAACCGCCGTCGATCGCGGAAGGCCGAACGGATCCGATCAGTCTTTCCAACCTTCTGACCATGGCCAACGAAGATATGGACAATATGCCCGTCCTCGGTGATCGTTTTCGTCTGGCATACTCACTAGCAAATGCGATTAGTGAGTTTCACTCGATGGGCTGGTTGCACAAGAATATCAACTCCGACAACATCCTTTTTTTCTCTGGCCAGTCGTCTGCTGTTGAGGTATCATCGCCATTCATAGTGGGCTTCGACCATTCACGGCATATCGAATCTAAAACCAGCCCTGCAACTATAACAAACGTTTATGAACGCTACTGCCACCCATCGTATTTGTCCCAGAAAAACTTTGCTTCTGGCTATCGGCGAAAATATGATGTGTATTCTCTTGGTCTTGTTTTGTTCGAGATTGGTGTTTGGGAGCAATTGGAGAGCTTCGACGATGCTCGGCAGCCGAGAGACTACCTTCGGAGAGTAATTATGTCAGATTATCTTCAACAGCTGGCAGTGAGTATGGGGTCTACATATCGTGATGTAGTGGCTACGTGTTTGAACGGATCTTATTGGGAGTTTGATGACAAACATGGGACACAAGAAGAGCTGGTCGAATTTCGACGTCGGGTGCTGAGACCTTTGGAGCGGGTTGCTTTATTTGATTGAGTGGATGGTTAGTAAATATGAATAGATGGATGCTTGCATACGAGTATACTGTTTGTAGTCTCGACTAGCGTCCATAAATTTTATGGGGGATGTGAACAATCCGGATGCCATGGTGTCTTTATGGTCCCCAGTTTCCATTCTATTTGGGTTAGTATTTTAACGGAACATCGCGAAGCCATGCTGTACCAACTGGGTGATCTTCTTTCTGCTGTCTGACCCAGGAAATGCTTGCAGTGGTGGCTGTGTTCCGACTTATGTGTCAAGTACAACGCTTTGTAAATAGAATTGCTTGACAACCCAGCCAACGTCACAAACAAGAGCTAGACAGGCACTAAATGAAAATGATTCATCGTGATACTGCCGCACCGCTGCACCAGCACTGCCCTTTCATTTAGGCGAGTATTATTGCGGAAACTATGCGTCACTGATAATTTGGACCGAAGGAGGATGGGGGGAGGACAACTGCACAGGCGGCGGGGGGCAGCGATCGTGACAGGGGAGTGGTCGAGCGGCCTTCTACCGGTAAAACAAACAGCCCACGGCACTCGGCCGATACGCGGCTACGCGTCTCACATACGTCCGCGCGGGCGCTCCATCCGGCGAGCCAGTACAATCCGCAGTAGTTCGCGTGCAATGGGCGAGCGCTCGAGTGCAAGCGCGCAGTAGTCGGTACAGCAGGTGTCGCCGAGGAGTGATGAAATGCGATCTGGAGCGAGAGCGTATAATTGGCAAGAAGCAAGATAATTCAGCTTCTCAAGTTCGCACTCGGGCCATAATACGACCACACCAGAATCTCTGAAATCCCAGGTCGATAGGTTTTGGTCAACGGGTATCTCGAGCGACTTTCTGTCGCTACTGACGTCTCATGACACCTAGGACGTATCTACGTTTGGCTGTTATCTAGTCTGCCAATGGGGTCCCTGCCCACGGAACGACAGATCCGGTGCATCGCCCGCGGAATCTCACATATGAAATGGGATACAACGCAAAGGACCGCTCTTCTTCTCAGACGGAAGAAATCACAATCGTTGGCCGCATTGGCAGTGAACAACGTTATCTCGTTCCGGGGGCCATACAATGGTAGTAGACAAAGTTACGATGGATACGAAAAGCAACTCTGAGAGCAAAGAGGAGGGAGAATGCAGGATTACTTTGGACCAAAGACCCTCACGCTGCCAGCCCAAATCGCCTCTCGTTCGAACAGGGTATAATGTTTGGCCATTAGTCGGTTCAAACCCTGGGTGCATCATGTTCGGTCATTCGCTGCTAAATTTCCACCCCAAACGCTGTCCCACACATCTCTAAACGCTGTTGACTGTGCCGAGATCATCATCTGGCAGTGGCTGCTGGTCTATCTGATCTACAGAACGGAAGACATGAGTTCTCCGGGAGTCACAAACGTTCGGGAACCAGCAAAGACCCAACCGGTCAATTATCCGCGGCCATCGTTACCATCAGAGCCAGCGTAAGGGAGTGTATTACAACCCCGCATAATACTCGATCGTGCACTGGATCCTACAGCTCTAGCGTATCCCGTTTTGTTGGGAATCGGCTCTACCCTGCCCCCGGCAGCCCGGCAATAGATAGCTACATTGAGAGTGGCTAAATCGGTCTTGTGTGTATAGAATGCATTATCATTTCTAGACTACCCCCCACCCATCGTCGGGGATACATCCAAAATGAAGCTGATACTCATCCGAAAACGTGAGCCCTTCCCGGGCGACAACCAAGTGTCAGTAGCATCATAACAAAAAGTACACCGCCATGCGCCTTCGAAGGCAAACATGGCATTACCCACGTCACGTCACCACCGACATAACAACTACGTCATTCGAGCATGGTGTTGGGTGCTGCTGACGATACCGTCGTAGAGTATCACCCTCCTCCCAGCTATCTTTTAAGAGCGTTCGGTTAGTACTGGTTCTTCAGCGGTCGTGATAAGCTTGATTGATAGCATGCACGTGTCCTATATGTACAACATTCCATTTCCATGCCCAACCCATATGTACAGGCCAACTGCAAACCGGCAGCCGTGTGCTAGCAAAATATACATATTAAGAAACTATTCACAAAGCACTCAGTCTTTATCGTCGCCACTGTCCAGGCCTCTCCTTTCCAAATCCATCTCCCAAAGCTCAACACACGGCGGCGTCACAATGTCTCGGCTATATCTGCTAGCAAAGGATCTCCACGTCTCCATACTCGCCGCTTGCCACTCCTCCTGCGCCGGTCTGGGTGTCGAGACTTCGCTCCTCAAACTCCCTGGCATGGAATCTGGAAGCACTCCAAGATGTCGGGGGTCAAACCCCCCGCTGAGGGCCACTAGATCTCGCATATCTGTCGGTGTGTCGGGCGGTCGTTTGGATATATCCTGGGCGAAATAGGGGCCCTCATGTCGGGTACCGTGGTAGGTGAACGCTGCCCAGAGGGACGGAAGCGAAGCGGTAATCAGGGCGAAAGAAAGCTCTGGGTTTATCAGAATTTCAGGTAGTAATGATTTTGGGTATTGGGCGAGGGCCAGAGTGAGAATGCAATGCATGATGCTGATGGTGCAGAGCCCACTTGCGAGTAGTTGCATGACCAGGATTGCGGATTTGTGGGATAGATATCTCCAGCAAGCTAGCGGGATAGACATTACTGCGTCTCAGTTAGCTACTAGTTATCTAGGAAAGCTCGTGAGGACAGATAGTGTACCCAAGATATAACCCGAGAGATTGAGTGCGGTATAAACTGCGACTTCCGGCGTCTGGTTACAGTAGCCTTTCGAGCGAACGGCCCACGGCCGACACACCACTAGCTCCATCAAAACCAGGGCCACGAATGAGGTGATCAAGTACGCAATAGCAATCCTCACGATCAACCGACGAACTCTCAGTAACGGGTACAAACTCGCGATTGAGGCCTTTAGAGCCCATAGAGCTGCCGGCGCAAACATCCTCTGTGCCGCCATTACCTCGACAGCCTTCTCGTCATTATGTCTCCACATTTCGAGCGCAAACACCGCGACATAGGATGCGAAGCCGATGATAGCCCATAACAGACTCGCCCTCAAGGCGATACCCCGCCGCGCGACGACGTCAATGTATAAACGGGCAGCGTGCACGAGCGTTGCTAGCGTAAAGATGGTGATTTGAATGGCGAGGTGAGCGTTCATAATGAGGAGCTTGCTGTGTATGAACTGGCGGGGCACTGAACGATATGCGCATGGTCGCCTACTCACTCATAGTGCACGTGCGGGTGGAGGTATGATTTGTGTCCACAGATAAAATGGGTGTGTGCTGTTTCTGGGTGCGGATTGTAGGTAGGGGGGAGAGGTTGTTTATGAATTCTTATTCGATGCTTAATTGCTTCGCGGCGAATAAACCGCGGGCTCGTCGTTAAGCGTTCCACGCATGTTCGGCAGGGGTTTGTGTGGATTGATATATCGCCACCTGCCTCTTGATGCGGGGAACCCCGAAAAGGTGACGTGAGATTAGTTCCAGAATCATTCCTGTTGCGGCATAAGTGGCATATATGTACATGCATCATTGAATTCGCTCTGCGAATGAGGGAATTCAACTATTCGTTATAATCCATGCGGTTATCATACGTCCCGCTGTAGTCGCAAGGATGGGAAACTCTCCTAGAAAGTTTTCATCCGAGAATAAAGCGATAATTGCTGTTTATTGACTTTTAATTTGTCCGAATACCCGGTCCTTGATCCCGTGGATGTTTGGAAAATTGCTTCTATAACACCACGCAGCTCCAATTGTTCAAGAACCTGAGGGGTCGCACGGGACCAACATTCGAATGGAATCGTGGCATAAATCATTAGGTCTCGCGTAGCTGACATGTCAACAGAGGTGATGCAAATAGTGAAACCATATCACTAGCATCGGGTAGCTGTCTTGCGGATTCGGCGGTTCTCATCCATCGGATTCAGAATTTCATGGGCTTAAACTCATGTGTCGGTGCGCACACATTGGTGACTTGTTTCTCATCGCTTTAGTTTTATCAGAACCTCGAATCATTCTGCCGTTTTGGTGGGGCTTCTGGACTGCGGTTTCACAATTGCTTCAACCACCGATCTGACAGCTCATGATATCATATCATTAGGTTTTCTATTATGAGGATGGCTATTGAAGCCACGATGATATTATCCCCCCGTAGCCTCGTCCGAGTGATCCACTATGCTTGGATGATCGGGGCTTGCATTGAATGGTCAATCAATGTCTCAATTTCCGTCATCCACAACACTACTTTGGGTCCACAAATCACATCCTTCTCTAGTCACATTGCAATAGTAGACTTCCCCTTTGTGCGATCAATAGGATATTCGCTGGCACATTCCGAAGAGGGAGACACCAATCTCAAGAAGTGATCCCAACAGTAGAAAGGCTAAAATTGAGTGGAACGCACGGGATTATGTATAGCAAGTAAAGATCACCAAAAGTGACTGGCTGAGAGTGCGGCGACTACTGTCACGGGCAGGGCGGAGACAACGTCAGAGGTCAGACCGAGTGTTTGTATGTACCAATATGATACATGTGTCAGAGTCAGAGCGGATATGTACCACAAAATTAGAGGTCAGTAGAAGGGTGTATGAGCCAAAAATTCTGTCAGTGGGCTT
>Ga0307515_10003224_pt1 | contig 34531 bp, 41 predicted proteins | sample 17_EM_MG_FD_194513 | JGI IMG/M metagenome (GOLD analysis project Ga0307515, IMG submission 194513) | Populus trichocarpa ectomycorrhiza microbial communities from riparian zone in the Pacific Northwest, United States - 17_EM | ecosystem: Host-associated > Plants > Roots > Unclassified | place...
GCGCCAGGTCGTGCCGAGAGTCGTATAGACCAAGCTATTTCGCCATGCAGGGTTAAGTCCCGTGGAATCGGGGTCCACACGGGAAACCTGTCCACCGGTGACGAGACTGCAGGGGAAAAGAAGACTCTCAGGATCCAAATTTGCGCGTTCCCGAGATTGCAGAAAAAGACTCACAAGAATCCGAACCCAGATACCTTGAGCAGTTCCGCAGCAAGATCTCCGGGTTTATCGGTCTGAATGATATTCTTGGGCAGCAACCAGGATGAAATCTCGCTCGTGATCCCGACCTGATCGCTGGAGGTGGCGAATAGGGAGTCGTACCAGCTCCAGAAATCTTGGTAGACCATAGTAGAGTTTTCGACCGAGAGACCTGGCTGGGAGGCTGCAAATTCGAACAAAGGAAGGAATGTGGCCTGGGTCTGTTCGGCTGTGACGTTGGGTGATAGGACGGCGAGTTGAAACTGGCCTGTAAATCCGCTACCGTATCCTCCGTAACCTTGCTCGACGAGCGATGGAGTGAGACGAATGATCTCTGCAAGCAGGTTCTGGGTTGAGTTGGGGTTGGTGGAGTTGGCCAAGAGGGAGGCGGAAGAAAGAGGCGTGGAGGGGTGCGTTTTGTACGTGACCGAAGTGACGATGCCCCAGGTACCTCCACCTCCGCCTCGAAGGGCCCAAAATAGATCCTCATTGCGGTACGGGTTGGCGACGACGTGATTACCGTCTGCGGTGACGATGGTTATCTCCAATACGTTGTCCACGCCTACAAAACGATTGGTGAGTATAACCTGACCCCTGCCGGTGGATTTGGCGTACCAAGGCCATAGTTTGGAGCGATTGCGCTGTGACCACCACCTGCGAGCCAACCACCGGCAGCACCAACGCCCTGACTAGCAGCACCGACGAGGACCCGATTGCGTTGTTTTCCGGCTTCGTATGCCTCAACCCATTGGACACCTGCCCCGAAGGTGAACACTGGCGTCACGCGGCTTTCTCGTCAGCGGGAAAATCGGACTTTCAACCCGAAATATCGGGAACGAACCGTTATCGTACTTGATTGAATCCTCTGCACCGGCGGGAGAGAACGAGTCGTGGAAAGTGATGTTCTTCATATGATGAGTCCATATCAAGAACGAATCCCGGGCGGAGCTCCTTCCTAGGTAGTCGTGTCTGGTAAAAACCTCAATCCAACCTGGAGAAAACCGAATTGTGTAAAAGTGGGGCGGATCACCCACCCCGTATTCTTGATTACAAGACGCAAGTTGTGGTTCCCGGCAAATTTGACAGCTTCCTGGATGTCCTCCGGCATTCTGGCGTCGACTCCTATTACCGGCACATTCCCTTGTTGACATGGAATGCCGAACGTGGTGTTGAGGTAGCAACCTTGGATCGTCCCGTTGGGAAAGGTGTACGTCTCGTAATTTGTGTGTTCGGCAGCACCAGGTTGATCAGAGCGCCAGATACTGTTGTACCAGCCAGCGATGACATCGGTACAGTTTTCTGCGGTAGAGCCATAGCACGGCGTGGCGGGTGGGATGGGCCGGATCAATGGCTGAGAGACTTTTGATGCGAGGGTCTGGAACTCGGAATCGGATGGCCAACATCCCGATCCAGATGTACAGCGGCAGTTTTGGGCAGATACATAAGTCAAGCTGAGAGCGATAGTCAAGAAAGATGTGTGGAGAAACATGGCTAGTGGCTAGTGGCTCCGGGGTGTGGAATGTTTCGGCAAGTTTGGGGGAATTTATAACATGCGTCCTACCACTGGGAGGGAGCTGCGTACGGACCCTTGGAGCCCAAGATGATGGTCACAGTACAGCCCGCTTCACTTTCCTGCTGTTTACGTTTCCGGCTGCCTTGTGTATTCGACTGTTGCGAGGCCGGAAGACCCGCACTGCTGGGGATGGTTTTCCCTCCGGCGAGGCTCGAAAAACCATCCGCCGGTTTCCTGGAGGAGACCTCTGAGAACGGCCAAATCCACTAGAGGGAGGACCTGTTCATCGTTGGATGCAGCGCAGGGCTGTATCGGAGGTTCTCTAAGTTCGCGTCCGGAGCCCTGTCGAGATGATTGGGACGCCCATATCGCAGCCCCGTGGTTTCGCACGGGTTTAGGGCATCCAGTCCGGTGAAGGAGCAAGGAGGTACCACAATCACGAGCTAGACAAATCTGCCGTTTCCGCCCAAAGATTGATTGGCCGCGCTGACGGGTATTTGTACTAGGAGACAGCAGTGACAACCTTGTGCTCGAGGACTCGCTAGAACTTGAAGCTTGAGATCGTTTGGAAGGTCCAGCAGAGTGATCGAGTTAGAATGTATAGCTCTGCAGTCGCGTCCTCCGCTTAAAAGCTTAAAGTCTGGCCCCCTCGACTGCGCCATGCCGTTCGATGCCGCAAGCGAAAAGTCTCCAGAGTTTCTGTCTTCTGCAGCCAGCGACGATGGCCCTGATTCGGTCGTCGCCAATTCCACTGTGCTGCCTTCAATGGTCACAACGCGACCTTCGCCCGATTCACTCACCACCCTACCCGAGATCCTCTCCTCATTGTCTTTGCTCGAGTCCGAAGAAGCAGAGCTTTCGTCAACTCTCCAGGAACTACTGGCAAACCGCGATCCGGTCGTCAGTTCGCTTTCCCGATTGCACAACCTTCTCCCTCAGCTGGATGAACTCCGAGCGGACGCATATCTGCTCACCCGAAAGGTTTCTGTCACTGCGGAGACCGCGGACCGGATAGGTGGCAGCGTACGCGCGTTGGATGAGGAGATGAGGAGGGTGAGGGAGGCTAGCGATCGCGTCGCACAGGTCATGGATCTCAAGGTGTGTTCCCCTAGTTCAGGTGTCATTGCAGCGCAGAAATATTCACAGATTGTCTAGTCGTCTCTTACTGCTCTACGATCTGCTATGGACTCTCAGGATTGGGAATCTGCTACACGGCACTGTTCACGAGCTATGGCTTTACCGCTGGATGTGATCAATGGAGAGTTTGCTCGAGCAACCGTCGTACGTGCACGTTGATCTAACAAGGTTGCAATAAACTCTCAACAAGCAAACTAGCCCACTGCGGAGAATCACATTCCACCTGCAGAAGCCTTACAGGCCGCCCGTGAAGAGCTGCTGGCCATCTTCAGGCACAACTTCGAACAAGCTTCGACAGCGCGAGACTCTGCCGCAACAAGCCGATTCTTCAAACTTTTCCCTGCCATCGGGTGGGAAGCAGAAGGTCTCGAAGCATATGCTGCCTTTGTTGTAGACCTCGTGCGGGTACGGGCCCCAACATCAGCTAAAAGTATGGTTCTCACCTTGTAAGTCGCGCTCAGCATCACATTTTCTTACCCTATTTTTGATAGCGTCTTCTCCGCTTTACTATATCACAGCCTTAACGGCTCTCTTCGAGAGCATCGCGCTGATCGTAGACCAACATCAGCCGATTGTGGACAAATATTATGGAAACGGCAAGATGTATAACGTGATTACGAGACTCATTCAAGAGTGCGACAGGGTCGTGAAAAGCACGCTCGACTCGTTTGAGGAGGAACGTGCTATGCAGCGGAAAGTTAGTTCCTTTAAATCCCATAAATAGAGAGCAGTGGCTAACATTAGCATTCAAGCTCTCAGATACGGGCGCACCAACCTTGCGAGCACTTAGCGCACCCTCTTCTACCGGGTTGAGACCACAAGCGATCGTCGACGAAGACATCGTCGATGTCAAGCAGATCGACAGGGTGTTATCAGAGCTGGCAGCCATATCTGGGAGGTGGAATCTCTTCCGCAAATTCCTGTTCGAAAGGCTTTCAGTAATTTATCCCCTTTCTCCTCTCCGTTCTTCTCAGCTCGCTAACCCTCTTATAGGATGATGAATCTGATTCAGAAACTGAGGGCGTCACGCACCCAGTGAATGGAGTTGGCTCGACGGAAAACGAAGGGGAATCAGCCCCTCCAAAAATCCCGGAGGAGTTTCAAATAATCGAATCTTCCCAGTCACGGGAACTCTTCCAGACACTTCTTGAGACCTACTATATTCCTCTCGAAGTTTGGTACACTAGGAGTATTATCGACAAGGTAATCTCTCAACTCACTTGACGGCAATGTGGTTCTAACCTACAGCAGGCACATCGGCTCTCCAGCCCAGACCTTTCGCAACCGCAAGTGACCACAACCACTCCTGATGACGTCTTCTACTTTTTGAAGGTCATCCTGACGAGGATGTTGTCAACCGGTTCAACGGCCACCGTTGAGAAGACGTCCGAGTTTCTGCAGGGTATCATGGACAAAGACTATTCAAGCATTATCAAGAAGAAGCTCGATGACGTCTATAGAACCGGGGGTGTCTCTGGTGCTGGCGGGGTTCGTGGAGAAAAGGTTGAGAGGGAGTTGAGACAATCGTTCATTGTGAGTGTCCACACAGAAGGGTTCATGCTTGGTCTAACGAGAATTTCCCAAGATCTTGCTGAATGACCTCGACATTTCAAGTACGCACATGGAACGGTTGGTACGAGACTTTGTCGGATCCCAGGCAATATCGCAGAATTTCCTGGACTTTGAAGTAGCAACCGTTCGGGAGAGCTTGTCGTCCTTCACCGCCCTGGTGCCCAAGTTCAGATCCGCGCTGCGAGTCCGTTTTTCAACTTGGGTTTTCGTAGAGTTACTGATCCCCCGGAACTAGGCCGGGATAGAGCAAATATTCAACCAACTCATGCGACCAAAATTGAGGACGCTGATCGTCGACGTTTACCGGGACGTGTCATACGCTTTGGATGACGACGGGTACACGGCCTCGGAGTATCAGGATATTGTGCGGAAGCGTTTCGTGAAAGCATGGAATGGGCTCATCGACGGATACAAAGTACGCGTTTGCTTACACCGAACCACACCGAATTCAAGGCGCTAAGTTATCAGTAGGACACTTTTACTGAGCCCAACTATCGACTGTTCTTCGGCCTCGCGCTGGATGTAATTCTGAAACCCTGGGAAAAGGCTGTACTCAGCTTAAAGTATACCGAGGTACTTCGTTTCCTCCAGCCTCTGGAAGGTTTCTGAAAGACGATGGCAGCTGGGTGCAATACGGTTCGACCGGGATCTGCGTTCAGTAACGACGTACCTCTCTTCACAAACTGCCTTTGGGGATGCTCGCGAACAGTTTACGCGGCTGCAGCAGATCTCTACTCTTCTTAACCTCGACAGTGTACGTGGAGTGGGTTCACCTCAAGGGGAATCACTGACGAGTCTTCTCCACAGGAGGAAGAGGTTGACCAATTCTACGACAGCTCGGGGATCGCATGGAAATTGACGTTAAAAGAGGCACAAGCAGTCGCCGGGTTAAGAATATGAGATGATATCCTATGATACAACGTTTATGTACAGGCACTCCTTAATCCTCACGCTCTGGTATCAGCCCCGTCGGAGTGCGTCCAATCTAGCTTGAAGAGCGTCTTCGTCAGGAGTTCCCCCGGTGTTCCCGCCACCTGGACTCGGATCGCTTGGATGTGAAGGGCCCGACGTCTCGCCAAGTACAACGGCTTGTCGAGATGCCACGGGCGTTGACACAGTAGCCAATCCACTTGGTGTGTCCATCAACTAGGGAGAGGCTTAGAAGTTGTACGCTGTATTGGTTGCCTTTAGACGTACCTTTTGCGAGAGGTCAACACCGATTTCATCCAGAACTTGTTTGAGGATCTTATCGCCCTCCTCTTCCTCATCCTCCATATCGTCCATGACGTCGTCCACGGCGTCGGACATCATACCCTCCTTCATGTCCATCATATCGCTCTCTCTCTCAAACTCCATAAGAATCCTGGAGATCGCTGGAAGGTTCATGCCCTTGTTCATGGAGGCCATTGCCTGCCCCGTTGATTAAGTGTAAATATTATTACCACCTTGAGAGACGGGAAATGAGCAGTAACGCACCCGAGTGGCTCCGCGCATGGCCTCCGCCATTTGTTGGTTCGACCGCAGGGTTTGGATCCGTAGACCAACCGCCTGGAGTTGTGTTCGCATCTGGTAGAACTTTTGGACGTAACGTCGTGTCCGGACGAGGTCCTTAGCCATGACTTTGCACGCATTCTGATCACAGCGGTCAGCACCAACGAAAATGTCTGTTTCAGAGAGCTGACCAGTTGTCCATCCTTTGCGCTCTTCTTGATATCGGAGATGAGTTTCTTCTCAGACTGTTCCAGTTTCGTTCGCTCTCGGTCGAGTTCTCGTTGAGCCTTCGCGAGCGATCGCTGGTGTTGTCTCAGTCGTTCTGCGGGGGTAACGGTGCGTCCGAAGAGGGTTTCCTAAGCCGAGAATTTGAGCTGAGAGGCTCCAATCCGAGAAGAGTGAGTCGGGTGAGACGACGGACTGACTATGATGTTCATGGCGGTGAGAAGGTGAGTTTTGTTCGGATGAGGTCACCGCTTCCTTCCAAGCTAGATCTTGGCTCGTGGTCACTACTTCCAAGGATGACCCAAGACGAAACTGTCCTCAAAGATATCGGTGACCGTTGCTCTCATCAGGATTGTAAAGAATTCGACTTTCTTCAGGTCAAATGCGACAAATGCGATCGCGTCTATTGCAAGAACCATATCTTGCTTGATCTTCACGATTGCCCCGGCCGCTTTCAGGCTACCGGCGGTGGTTCTGCGCACGACATCCAGAAGCGCAGCCGCTGCGCTCTAGAAGGGTGTGCCAAGCTTAGTCTGGAGTCATTCGTTGCCGATGCTGCGCAAACGGAACAACGACAACCAGCCATCTGTCCGGATTGTGGCAATTCGTTCTGTATCGAGTGAGTTTCCGCCGGCGCCGGAGCAGAACCCAGGGGTTGACGCGATGCTTTCGCTGTGGCTTCAGACACAGACACCAAACCTCCCACAATTGCACTCGAGACTTGGCGGTTGAGGCAGAAACTGCGAAAAACAACAAGAACGAGCTTGCCCGCTCGCTTCTGGCCAAACATTTCCCGACGCCTACCTCAAAGGCACCCTCTCCCGGCTCGTCTTTCCAGGTGGGACCCGGGAAGACCCCGAGCACGGATACCAAGAAGCTTGCCTTGGTACAAAAAGTACAAGCGATGAAGATGCGTCAGCGTGCTATCCCGGGGGACCCAAAAGACAAGACAACGGCCGTATCCTTGGATCAGAAACTTCACGTCCAAGTCAGACTGGAGGGAAAGGACACCGTTTCCGTCCTGTGGTTCAGAAAAGTGAATGATTCCCTCCACGTTGCTCATGCATGCCATTGCTGAGGTAGAGCAGAACCTGATCGTCGGGAGAGCTGTGGATCTGCTAGCGACTCATTTCAAAGTCTATCCTGTATGTGTAGCCTCCGCTGCTGCTGGGTACTGCCTGTGTCTCAAATCCCTCGGTTTAGCCCCTTCAGCTCACCTTAGAAGGCGAAACCCCGTTACTCCTGAACTCAACGCTAGGTGAACAAATATCTGACGGTACTTCACTGATCCTTTCAAGCACAGGGACTATATAATAGAGGGATATAGGACGAAATGTATATAGCAAAAAAATACCCAAGGACTACTGTATATACAAAGAAACACGAACACCCTAGGCTACCAGAGCCGCCAATCTTCTAAGATGAGGCACGTTAAGGTATGCAGGGACGTAAGTCTCTAGACCGGAAACATCTCTTGGCAACGGGAGTTCGTATGGTCCAACCTCCTCGTTCTCAGGTGTGAGCAAGAGGTGGTCGTTGCGATCGCCAGCCGCCACCCGTGCTGCCACGACTCGCAGGATATCAGGAGAAATCGGATTCTGTGAAGGGGTCAAGTCTCCGTGACGTTTTTTGGGTGTTCGACTTACCTCGTAGTCAGCCACATAGTAGTTGGTGCATAGCCTCTGGATCTGCATCGGACTCAACATCCAGCAGACGTCGTAAATGATGTCAATATCCGCAGCACTGGCCTGTTGATGATCGTAAGCACCGAACGGTGGTTCAGGAATGTATCGTGATCATAAGCAGTCTACCTTCTTCAGTTGCAGCAGCTTGGTTGCTTGCATCAGGTGCTCTAATTGCAAAGTACCCTCGGGCATATCATGGGACTTGCACCACTCCTCAATACGGGTGATATTGTATTGGATTTGCATGGCTGTAAATTGAGAGTAGATATTCGGCGGCTGATCGATTGAGATTCGGGGTGGAAAAACGCACCTCGTTTCCAAGAAGAGAAGTTCCTCCTCATCAACAAGTCGTTGAAGCTCGTGACACCAATCAACTTGAGCAGCTCAGTTACCACTTGTTGCACCACTGATTCTTCCATATAGAAACTCCTGAGACTCTTCCACACCTTGTTTAGGAGGTTGAGGATATCGTCCATGGTGTAAGCTGGCGCGGCGTTTGAACCCAAGAGCCTGAAGAGTCGCCCGGTTCCCTCTGAACTCGTGAATCCAGGAAGAGACTGACTTTCAATCAAGGCGGGTATGATCATCTTTGAAAGCTTCTTCTTGGTTTCCAACATCCAGGTGTGGTAGATATTGTATTCCAAGCTGTCCAGATCGTGTTTCACGACCGTGACAAGCCTCTCGTAGTCTGACCACTGGAAGGGGCGGATGGCGTTCTCCTCGCCCGGGCCAATGCCCTGCAACATGTCACTCTCCGCTACGCAAATGAAGGAGAGCATCTCATGGACGTTGGAAAGCCAGAAAATCCCTGGGATAATGGAATCCTCCCCGGGGAACGACTATACGACGAGTTAGCACCATCTATTGCCCACCACAAGTGACCGTCCTTACCATTACATGCGCCTGAACAGTTTGCAACACATTGGCCAAGAACCTTTCGCTCTCCTGGATCAAGCCGTACCGCCACATCTCGTTGGTGGTCAAGCTTATGAGGTTCGAGGGGAACAGAATCTCCTTGACAGCGGCGGGGTTCGTGATACTGGGGTTTGGAATCTTGAGACCACGAATAAGTCCCTCCAACACATCCTCGTCCAGTCGCTTGACATCCGTCATAAGCCTGATTTTCTCCTCAGCAGGATCGTCGTAAATATCATCCAATCTGCCATTCTGACGGTAGGTTTCGTCGCCCCCGTAGATGACCGATACAGAGCGTGGAGATGCAGCCTGAGTCTTCTTTGCCATTACCATCAGTTCATCAGCGGAGGTGCGGTTATCTTGCACGACGTTGTAAGCACCAGAGGCACTGTGCCTACGGTAGTGGCGGGAGGTGCCAGTGGAAGCAGGGGCGGCAGCCTCGCCATTGGTGGTGGAGCCATCGTGCAGCGGTAAACGGAGACCAGGGGCGAAGGTTGGGGAGGTCGGTTCTGCTCGTCCATGCCTCGAAAGGGTATTGAGTGCATTGGCACGGTTGAGCTGTTCTCGCAAATTGCTGACCTCGTTCTTGAGCGTGGTAATGACGGAGTCGTCGACGGACCGAGCTGGAACAACGTCGAGTAATTTCTGTTGATTCTCCAACTGGGCAGCGCGTTGCTTCAGTTCCTCCGTCAGCCGTTGGATAGCGTCCTCCTTTTCTACAGCCTTTGTCAAAGCATCCTCCAATCGCCTCTCTATTTCCTCCTTAGCTTTAAGCAACCCATCTCGGCGAGAGAGCTCGGTATTCGTAGCGGTGATGTCGACTTGTAATTGTTTTGCACGCTGGTCGGCTTCTTCGTGACGCCCAACCCAATGATGGACCTGCTGTTCCAACTCCTCGAGCTTCTTCTGCAACTCCTTCTTCTCATCCGTACGCTTCTGTAGCGTCTGCGTGAGCTCGAAGACCTTGTTCTCGAGTTTGTAAGAGATCTCCTTGAACTTGTTGACGGATCGAGCTTCGGCCTTGAGTGCTTTGAGCTCTTTACGAGCAAGACGTCGACGAAGACAGGATTGCATCCAGATAACATGCTCGACATCGCTCTTGTATACCCGCCGGGCGAGTCTGTGGAAGTGGGTTGAGTGCGGAAGGAGAACACAGAAAGCTTCACACTCACAAACCGCGGAAGAGGCTCTGAAGACGCATAGCTGAGAAGTTGCGGCGATTTTCTCGGAAAAGCTGTCGGGCCTGTAAGCCACGGATGCCTGAATGAAATCAGATACATGGGGTCCAAAATCCAGATAATGCTGTACTTACGACTCTGAAGGCGGGAAACCGAGGCGGAGATGGCCTTGAAGTTGCGCCTTTGGATGTACCTCCGGGTGGCGGTCTGAAGTTTGATCGCAGCAGTAGTCTTGCGGACACCTTCCACGAATGCCTTGGCCACGATGACACGCCACCAGGTCTGAATCTTGATTGCAGCTTGCCTCATTGTTTGATACCTCTTCTGAGCCACACGCCTCCTCATGTTCTTCTGAATGATGGTGACCAACGCGTTGAGTTTCTCGGAACGTAGGGATTCGAGGGCGGCCAACATTCCCGCCCGGAAGAAAATCTTTGTGAGACCATTTTGGTATTTGTCGGTGTCGTTGATTGTCTTCTCCAAGATCAGAGAACACAATTTCTGGAGCTCAAGGTTCTGAATCATGGTGAACCAGTTCTCAGAAGGGACGAGCATGTAGTATCTTAGGAAGATGAGTCATCACCTACTTCACGAAACCAGGATTCGAAGAGCTTACCGTTCTGCGAACTCCTCGTACGTCCAGCGTGAGGGATATCCAGCACAACTGATCCGGATAGTTTCGAGAACACCACAAGCTCGCAATTGGTTCAACACCTGCTGAGGAGTAAACTCCCAAGCCTTCTTTGCTTCATTAGGTTTGATGCAACGGATATAGTGGACATTTGTAACGCCCAGTGTCTCCATCAAACTGCCAAGAGAAGCCTTGAAGATCGAAGCCTGGGTGGGCTTTCTGGCGACCAGACCAGGGCGCCTTGGTCCAGATGAAGGGTTCGAGCCAGCGGACATGAAAGACACGCGTCCAGGGTCGGGGATTAAGGATGAGCGTCGCGTTCCCGTGTCGGATGTGGGGGTTGTGGGCTCGCTCCCCTTCGAGGAGGCAGCCATCGCAGAATCAATGACCTCCTTCAAGAAGTGATTCTTCGTAGCTTGGATCAGAGTCATGTGTTCGTCGGGAACAGTATCACGGTTCTTCTCCAAGAACCCTTCCACTTCGTAGGTAACATCCAACGCGTAGTGGGCGATCGTGAACGCCGTAGTTCCAAAGCGGGGCTTCTTGAAAACAGCCTTATTCTCGGGCTTTGCGAGTTGCGTGTTGAGCTTCGTCAAGAAGGAGGCATCAGTACCAGCCGGTAATCGAGACTCTTCGTCAAGGAGGGCCAGAACACCGAGCCTTCCCTCGATGATGTCGATGCAAGGCTGATTGTCCGAGAACTCTATGAATGTCCAGTTGATCTTTTCACGAACATATTCCTCTTGCTCGAGTTTGAACACATGAGCGTTAAACTGATTCACCGGGGAACAAGATAATCAAAACAGAACTTGCATGAGGTAAAAAATTATTCGAACCTCTTGTTGCAACTTTTCGTTAGCATAGTTGATGCTGAACTGCTCAAAGGAGTTCTGCGTGGGGTGAAAAATAAGATTAGCCCGTATCGAACGTGACAGTTCGTTGGATGTACAAACCTTTTTGAAGTGCTCGAAGCCGTAGATATCCAGAACGCCGATGAACATCTCAGCCTTGTTTGCCCCTTCGCCGTTTTCGCCGGCTAAGCTCTCGTTGACGATAGCCACAAGCCATTCGAAAACGCAAGCGTAAATGAATTTGGCCACGGAATCCCTGACACCGGTTGCCTGTGCAGCATTCAAAGCGGAGACGATCCTCTCGTTCCGAGTGGTGATTTGTTTCTTGACCGTCCACTTTTTGAATTCCGTCAAGGGGACGCCGAGGAAGCGAGTAGCCATTTGGAGAGCAGGGTCAGTGTCATCGATAACAGCGTCGTTACGCATCGCGGTGACCTTGATGTTTCCAAGGTGCAGGAGAGCAGAGAGAAGTTTGAAAACGGCCCACTGCTTCTCCACACTGATCCCAATGGTGGAAAGGGCGTGCTGGGTTTGCCTGAACTCTTCAGCGTCGTCGACGCCATTAATAGGAGTAGAGGTAGGACCGCCCTGCTTAAGGTAGTGGAACTTAGTAACGTCGGTGTCGAGACCCAAGTCCTTTCGTTCTTTCAGTGGAGCGCCAGCACATAATTGGTAGAAAATATGATAGTTTCGCTCCGTTAACGGCTGGAAGACCACACGCGACCGCTCCAAGAGGTATGTCCGTATCCTTGCACCACAAATTTCTTGCTTCCCGTCGAAAAGGATCTGCGCAACAATGTTGAGGATACATCTGTGAAATGAGGCATGCGGCCTACCTGGATATACTTTCCGAAACGCGATGAATTGTCATTACGGGTCGTTTTGGCGTTACCGAAGGCTTCCAGGGCAGGATTAGTCGCGAGTATCTGCCTTTCGACCTCACTGGCTTCGTCTAAGGAAACTTTGGTCCTTCCTTTCCCCCCAGAGGAAGGCGGATTTACGGAGGCGATATAACGCATGATGAACTTGGCCGACTCAGTCTTTCCGGCACCACTGTTCGGGAGTGAGTCTGCAGTGACAAGGTGGGTGCGGGGAGCTGTACCTCTCTCCGGAGACGATAATGGTCTGACCAGTACCATCCTTTGCCATCGCTGTGTACGCATCCTCGGCAATGGCAAAAAGATGAGGTTCCAGCTCCCCTCTTTTCCTGCCGCTGTATGCTTGAATGACCTCGGGCCCGTACAGTGTGACACGTTGGAACGGGTTGACAGCTATTAACACAATTCCACTGTACGTATAGATACTATGCTGAGCATAGCGATTCCGAATTGTATGTAACACTGAACGGCCGGATAAGCGGTCCGGATAGCAGAAAGGGTGTGGAAAGTCACTGACCTGAGGGTTCGTTCAAGTGTGAGAGGGTTGCAAGATCATCGGCCGTCTCGAGGAGAGGTGGATTTCTCAGTGGAGGTAAGTGTTCTTTGCCATCTTTGATGTCTTTTGCAGTGGTATCGATGACGATTTCCTGTAGAAAATGAGGTGAGATGTTTCATTCTTAAAACTGTGGAAGCGATCCCCCCGCACCTTGCCACGCTCGTCTACAAAGGCAAGCTTGAAAGTATCGTTGGCACCCCGGGTTGCTGACGTAACTTCGGCGGATACCCAGCCTTGCTCCTTGTCGGGGAACCAAACGCGGGTTCCTTTGCTGTATATGTGTTCGGCCATCTAATCCCTTGGAAGCCCTAGGTTATCTAAATTTTGATTCAGGTGCCGTCGTTTCCGCTGCGAGCCGAAGAACTAACAGTGGAGATGCTCAGTTTACCAGAGTGGGTGTCAATGGGGGCAGGGCTGTCGTGGCTTGGTCGACCCCGAGAGATGGATTTGTTATTGCGGATGTCGGGTCTCGTCGGATCCAACTTGGAGCTTAAAACTGAAGGGGTCGTCGTTGCGTGAGTCGCTCTCTGACCGCGGCAGACGACCGGGGAGTACGGATGTGGAGGAGTAAGGGGAGAAAGTCCGAGAGTTAAGACAAGCGATGCTCGGCGCTTGTACCTTGTACGGGAGGGTCGACCCGAGGGAGCGATCCGCCGCTTGTCCAAATACCACCATGGGTGTTTTCGTAATGTATGGCAAGAAACTCCAAACGGACTGATTTCGCCACTCTCTCTCCGTGATACCTCATGTTCTCCTTGTTCACCCTGAGGACCGCCCTCGTCAAGGCCGGGCTGATCAACAGACAAGCGATTGCTAGGATACTTTCCACTCTCTTATGCTGTCTAGTCGTCGCAACCCGACAGTTTTCCGTCATTGGGGGCCCATATGCGTTCCTAGTCATCACTATTAAAGAACTTATCTTCGCTATCCAGGAGAATCTCGCCCAACAGTTCGAGGGAACTGTTCTCAATGTTATGGGCGCACTTTTCGCCATTGGGTTTTCCACGGCCGCGAAATACCTTGCTAACTTACCAGAGACAAACGGAGTAGTGGCCAGGACTATACCCGCCGTCTTCCTGGTCTTCATTACGTTTGTTGGTGAGTGAACGGTCTCTCTCAACGCACACCGGACATTGACTCTTGACCAGCTGGGTGGGTCAAAAGCCGTCTACCCAGGCTACAACCGTCCATGCGAATTTGCTGCTTTGTATCAATCTGGCTACTCACCGTGAATGTTGGGAACAATCCAGTACGCACACCGCGACACTCGTGTTGGCCTGGACTAACTTACTGTCGTCGGTTAGGACTACTGGAAGGATTCGCTCAGCTTCGTTTGGATCACACTCGTCCCTGCCGCGGTTACGCTGGTAGTCAGCCTCTTCCTCTTAGAGTGGTCTTCCGCGGCATTCGGGGAACACATCGCCGATAGTCTCGACACCATACACAGGTGCCTAGCCTGTAAACTCCGTGTGATGCTTGACGATACCCCTCCTACCGATGTTTCCCAGGCAGAAAACCTCGACAAGGAGCTTGTACGTAAATCAGTCGCTTTGGATTCCATTTATGAACAGGCTGCATTCGAGATTCGGCTTGGACGTTTGAACGGTAAGATCGTGTTTCATGGCAACTCCATCGATGACCGTTCATGAAAAATTGATTCCAGTCACATCACTCAAACCTTTCATCAAAACAATCGAACATCTGCGCCGCGAACTCGCATGGGGGATGTCGATACACCGAGTTTCCCTATCTCTGATACATCCAGAGACTTTTAAACTACTTGCCACTCCAACGCGCCTGCTTGGTGAATCCATTCTTCAGGACGTGGATTTAATCCGGGGTATTGTGTCTCTGGCCTACCAAGACGGCATAAAACCACATGACTTCCGTGCAGAAAAATCCGCAATCGTCGAAGCAGAGGGCCGACTGTTCCAGACGAAGAGAGACATTAGAAGTGAACTCGAGAAGATATTTGAGACGTTGGGGCCCGATTGTTCACAGCTCCCGCAAGACGTGTGCGACCTTTCTCTCGCGATGATCTCGTTCCTACAGGTCAGTGCTAGCTTAGCTGCCTGGATGTGTCTAACTCTGTCTCAGATGGGAACAGAGGTGCAGAAGGCACTACAGGTCTGCACGCGCATGATAACCCTTTACGAGTCATCGAGTTACAGAGTGTGGCACCCGCGAATATCGATTGCATGGCTTGGTTTGCCACCGCGTTCTTCGCTGTTCGATGAACAGGAAGCAATCCCCGTAGAACGCCTACCACATGAAACCAACCTCACGGTCGAGGAGACACGCGAAGGTATTGAAGAGTGCAATCACCCCGTCCCGGACGAGGATGCGAAAAGCGAGGGTGGTAGCACCCTGAAGAGGGTCGCCCAGGTGAACCCGGCCGTGGTGATTCGGCGTATCTGGAGGTCTGCACGGGTGGTACAGATCCGATTACGACTGTCGAGTTGGGAACGAGCGATTCACCATTCACCACATTTACAACATGCCTTTAAGAATGCTGCTGGGGTGGCGCTGTTGTCGCTGCCAGTATTCCTCTCCCCTGGGTCTTCGGGTACATCAATCCCGTGGCTTCTTACCCATTCACTGACTATTGGCCTAGGGCACGAGTGGTTTAATGCTACAAGGGGCCAGTGGATGGTTATTTCGTACGTGTGGGTCTTGGAAACCAACACTGGGGCAACATGGAGGACAGGGTACCTCCGCCTCGCTGGGACGGTCATTGGTGCCATCTACGCCTACCTCTGTTGTCTAATCGCGAGGACGAATCCATACGGCCTCGTAGCGTTGGTCACGGCTGCGGACATTCCTGTGACTTGGATCATCTTCGAGACCACTGTCCAACCTCTTGGAGTCGTGATTAACGTCACGCTCGGCCCTATCATGTTTGCGGAGTACATAAAACGTCACCTAGATGTGTCCGTTTTGTGTAAGTTTTAAAACACCCGACCGAACACCGATAACGAAATAATTACACCAGGGCTCGCGACTCTGCGAGGTTTGATGATCATCGGGGGGATTGTCGCGGCGATCATTGTAGTAAGCAACTCTTTGATCTCTAGGATATATGCCCTAAAGCTTCTTAGAATAACATATTCTATCCGAGGCATTGCCGAGTAAGCCCTGTTCTACTGGCGAAGCGATGAGTTTGTGTGATCCATCCGTAGGTCATATTTTTGACTGGCACCTGTCGAACCCTCTCGCTGTTGAACCAACTATACCTCACCATGTGCAGGTAAAGAGATTTATATCCTCCAAATCGCCGGGAAATTCACCCTTCTTGACAGAGATATCTACCAGCACGGGACACAAATATCCTATACCCCGTCCGATAAACGCCCGGTGTTGAAGTTGGAAATACAATGTCGTAACTCCTTGCATCAGCTATCACTGGTGTTGAAGGCTATGAACGATGAACTCAGTTGGGTACCTGTAGGTGTTGGAGCAGGAACCCCCGGCACCTGAACTGATAAGACACACGTAGAAACCCAGGAGAAAATATCAGGAGGCTGTATTTCTCATGCAGCGGCTTTTGGACATTATGACCGGATTGAGAAAGGTGCGGGAAAACGTTCCCAGGGAAGCGGCCATCGTCAACGTACTATCAGAACGCCGCGATCTAGTGAGTTCCATCTCGTGTCCACGTCTTTCCTGCCACCAATGTCTCTGTAGATGTCGTGCGTCTGCATCGGCTTATTTTCTTGTGAGAATGCCTTCAGGGGTCGGAAGCCGATACCCCAATTCCTGCCGTCGGCACGGGGCGCATTAAGTAAACTCGAGCTCAAGGTCCGATACACACTGTCACAAAAAGACAGGCCGATGGGTTTGTCGCCCGCTTATGCGTTAGTAGAAGGAGAAATCATGAAGGCCATGGTGGACACTTTAGAGGCAATGACCGAGCTTTGTCGGTCATTATTTGGATCGGCCGAGTGGGCTGTGCCGTCTCATGCAGGAACTGGAGTTAGCAGCCCAACGATCTCGCGGCAGGCCAGTGAGGAGAATGCTGCTGTGGGGTCTTGGAGGTTCGTGTAGAGTCACGCGCACGTGATTGTTACTGTCACGCTATGTAGAGTTTATAGTCACGCGTCGCGGAGCGCGACTTCTTAACCCACCATGCACGTCTTCTCCGACCCAGACCGTCGCCCAACCCGGCCTCGCGCTCATCTTCGTGTATCTGGCCAACGCTCGTCAGGCCGCCTTTTGTGCTGATGGTGGTCCCTCCTGGCACTCGATTGTGGACATTGGCCAACGCAACTCTTCGGAGAAGGCTAACCTAAGGATTCACATGGCCGCGAGGTGCTCCTTTTCGTGCTGATGGTGGAGAGGTGGATAGGGTGACGTCCATCATCTCTCGCTCTTCGGGGCTTCAGGTGTAGCAAGGGTGAAGACGCTGCTACATTTTCGCTTCCAATGACCCCATTTCCAGGATCCCTAACGCAACTCCGGAAAAGCGCTGAACTCGAGTGCTCTCTTGGTTACGGTGTGGCACGTACGAATCTTGACCTGTGTTGCCCGGGATTCCAGTTTGGTTGGAGCTTGTGGCTGGTAACACACAGAAAGCCAACGCGCTTTCCGCCAGCCACTGTCCATCAAACTCGGAAGGCAATGCCTGCAAATGTCAAAGATTACGTCACATCGTGCCAACGAGACCTCGTGGGAAGTGCCAGAGATGCGTCGCCGGGCTTAATCCGGGGTTCGGTGACGGGAGAGGAAGTCACGTCCGTACTGCTGTCGACACCTTAATCCAACATCACGTACAGGTCTCTTTCGGGACTTCTTTCGTGCCGGACGCCACTCTTCTTGTTTACTTGGAGCTCAAACGATTTGCGAGGGTCTCTCCGCCTGTGTGGCATCCCGCACAGAGCATCTCCGGGCCTGGGCTCTGGGCCCCAAACTGGAAGCACATCCATGAGCCGCCTGTTTCACGGGCCACTCCCAAGTGCAAAACCTCGGCATTTGTTCACTTCTGTCGTTGTGCCAAAGGAGGGGCATGCCCTATTCACATGGAAGAAACGTACAAGATACCGAATGATGATGTTGCCGGTACTTCCGGACGCTTTCGCGAGTTAAGACCGGCGCACAAAATGCATGGTGGACCTCTCACTGAACGGGGTGATCATCATCTCGTTGACCCTCATTTCCTGCCCGTTCATTACAGAACGGCGGACGTGTCGGCCCGTTTCCGTTGTTCACTGGGTTGCTTCGAGGACGTCAATCGCGACTGTTGTTTCGGAGTGGAAACCGTCCTGTACCTCGTGTCGGCGCCAGGCTGGCGATCTCGTACTATTGACAGCCTTGGTTCCCCGTTGTTATTCAGCCACACCGCGAAGATGCGGATCTGTGCACACCCCGTCTCTTCATCCTTGGATCACTTCCGGCCGTATCGTCATCACCAGATCTAGTTCTGCAGACCGAAGACCCGCCCTCCGCACGCTTCCTCAACCACTCGAATCCAGCTCCATCCTGACATATGATCCTTCACCTCCCAGTTGAAATTGCGGCCTCAGGTCACAATAAAGGTTACCCCAGCCTTGTCGTCATTGGGAAGCACATACTCTGCCTTTATGCGGGGATGTCGGTATGACTGATCTGTTTGGGTGGTTGCACCGGGCTTGTGGTGTCGCCAGGATTCTGTTGCGAGTGTCGTTGGAGAGGTCGACCAGACAGGCTGGCTTGATACGGTACAATGCCAGATCCCTGGATACACGCAGAAGAGTGGGGCCGTTGTTGTAGTACCGACGAGCGGTGCCTGTACGCGTTCAGAGTAGCGCGAAACTGGGGACACCTTGGGTCACTGTTGATTGTATTGGGTATCCAGGAGACACGTGTGTCGACGGGTTCCCCTCTCAAGCACGAGACACAGAGCGATATGACAAGTCCCCGGCGCTTGACGAGAGCCTCGTTGACCCGGAGATGCGTTGGTGGCACGTGTAGGGAAGTCTTCGTGACTTCGCAAGCACTGCAGTGAGCCAATTTTTTCCACCCCCCCTAACTTCGTGTTAGAGTTCGTGATCCGTAGCAATGCTTCAGATAAGGTGAGATGACCTTCATTTATCACAACCCATCGTTCTGATCGGAGACCCTCAGGTACATTCGGATTCGCGGTATCTCACGCACTATCGCAGAAAAGTAGTTGCATATTGCGTGATATGCGGAGTGTATTACTGTATTACTACGCAACTTGTATGCTTGTCTCAAGGAAGTACGATGTCAGATGCACGCTGCGAAACGAAAACATGAGATAGCAGAATACGAAAGTCCGATGGGAACCCGAATGCTAGTGAGACGAAAAACTCCATATCCTCACATCCCCATCATCGCTCCCCGAAACGATCTTGTCCTCGGCCAGACCAAGGCAGGATACCGCACCTCTATGACCAACTAAGGTCGTAGTGCACCGACCTTGCTCGCAATCCCAGATCTATGTATCACGATAATGAGTTTCTAGCCTTCCATTAAAAAATGGGGGAACGAACTCGCCTTGATGGTTCGGTCATGGCTACCGCTGATAAACCGCATCTTATCTGCCGCAACGGTCCATACCCCTTCAATGTGCCCAAAGAAAGTTTTCACCGCTTTTCCTGTGTTTATGTCCCACGTCTTGATGGTGTTATCAAGACTGCCCGAGATAAGGACTGGGCCGCGATCGGGCGACAGCTTATCGTCCGCTATCTGCGATGATGTCGGGGGTGTATCGATATCACGGTCATATTTTGAAGCGGAAGCCTTTTCCTTGTACTCGGGCAACAACCTCTCCATGTAAGACAGCTTGAGCGTCTGCACCTGACCGACGTGACCGGTGAAGGTCCGGACGCACGTCTGTGAGGAGAGATCCCATAACTTTACGGTGCCGTCGTCTGACGCAGAGAACAACATCTTGCCGCAATTGATGTCCGGTGACGTGGTCGATTGCTGTTCCACTGGAGTCCAATCGAGGTTTGCAATGGTCGGCGGGGGGGAGGCACCTAATTGCGCACGTCCGGGAGTCTGGGGGGAGTCGATTTCACCAGAACGAGAGTCCCATAGTTGAACGCAATTGACCCAATCCGTATGACCCCTCAGAGTGAATGTTCCGCCGTTTCGGAAGTCCCATATCTTGATGGTCGCATCAATGCTTCCGCTAGCCAAGACGTCCGCGTCAAAGTTTACGCAGACGACGCCCTCGGTGTGACCCTCCAGAACACGTAAACAGGTCCCCATCCGCCAGTTCCAGATCCTGATTGTACGATCCATACTTCCCGTGACGAGCTTTACCTCATCAAACTGCAGAGACCTGATGGCGCTCGTATGACCTTCCAAACAGTGAATCTGTGTCCCTGTCTCGAGGTTCCACACGCGGGCGGTGCGGTCGTATGACCCAGTGATGAGAATTGGGAAGGAGGGGTGGGCGAGGTTCTCATTAATCTGCAGACACATGACACCGTCCTTGTGTCCCCGCAGAGTCCGCACTGTGCACCTCCCTCGCCTCCAATTTTTTTCAATCGTGAGCCGCTCGCAATAAACATCCTTCCAAGGCCTTGTCTGGGTTTCAGGGGGGGTGAGGATGAATGATGGTGGAAGGAGGGGGTTGGTACGATGGGGAGAAAGGTAGTCGGGTGTTGCAGAACCAGGGAGGGAAGGCGGGAAGGTGGAAATTTTCTGTCGTTTTGGAGAGGAACTGCTCCCGGGATCGTCGGGAGGATCATCCGACGGTCGTTTCCCAGAACTCGATAAAGAAGGCGAGGGAGAGGAAGGGGAGGCGTGCACAGGCGACGCAGAACATGGCATTCGGAAAGGTTTTTTCTTCTTCTCCAACCGAGGGAGGCCCCAGCCACACTTGGGGCACTTCTGACCAATATGTTGCTCGCAGATTCCCCTCCACAGGATATCGTCATCTGCAAGGCGTTTCCATTTCTTGCTTACTTGAGCAGCTCGGCAGAGCGAAGTGGCATCGAGGTGGGCGAGGACCCGGAGGGAGACTTCATGGGGAAGAACGGAGAAGGGGTCTATACGAATGATGTAGGAGAGTTGGTCGACGAGTAGAGAGAGTTGAGAGAAGCAGCACATGGTTAGGAGACCCTGGAGAATCAAGGCACGCCGAGGATGGGGTGAAGCTGAAAAATTGGCCCAGATGGTGTTTACGGCCTCCCGCTCCTGCAAAGGGAGAGCATCCAAAGCCTGGGGGGATGTGTGTCAAAATTATGCGCACGTTGGTGATCTGGCAATCACGCACCTGCTGGAGCTTGAGATTCGTTCCCTCGTCGGCCATACGTTTGTGCCTCGGGCAGAGTTTACGATGTGGGAGAGCCAGTGTCCGGTGCACATCCTCTGGAGGATCCACCCCGAGGTTGTCGGTAGTCAACGGCTTTTCGCTCTGGAAAGCCACGGAGGTGTGAGCCGGATCATGACTCGCGGTGGTATGAGCGAGTTTTGCCTGGGGGAGGGTGTCGCAGGGGTAGGAGTTCTGGGGCGCCATGGTATCTGGCGGGAAGACGCCTGTGAGCAGGGGGTATTTAACGCAGTCGTCGACCGAACCGGGACGAGTGCGATGTGCTCAGACTTGAATAGGATGCACGACGGATTTCGCGAGATGTCACCACCTTCGCACACGTGATGGTGCTCGGCTTTACCCTCGACCTCATTCTTACTCAATCCAACGGCGCTCGCGGTGGTTTTAATGGTGTTACAAAAACAGTTTCGGATTCAAGAATAATACCGACACACGACAAAACGTATATGAGAGGAAGAAAACTGGCCGGACGTCAGAAATCGCAACTGGGTAATGTGTCCACCCCAGTATAATCAATCCAATGAGATCCTTAGTTGCTCCAATGGTATCGGCACAAAGTTGTCCAACACAATCGACCTTGAGGCCAGCTCAGGCTCGGTATGCGGTGGGACGAGTTCCCGCATGAGGTCTGGTCTGATCGACAATTCTATGTCGCGTTATCGCCGTAGATCAGCAACCTTTCCTTACCCAGAACGACGCAACAGAAACCGCACCTTCTCGTGTAAAGTCGAACAAGAGAGGGAACTCCTTTCCGTTGGGCATCCTCGCGCCCTCCCCTCGAAGCTCGTCGAAGAATGGGTGGCACATAGCCTCAATTGCACTTAGACGCGCCTCGGGGGTGTACTCGAGCAGTTTTGAGACAAGATCGATGGCCTCTGCTGCCGTGCGAGGCCGGAAGACCTTGGGATAACGGGATCAATACCTTGCTTAAGATGCGAATAAAATCTGTAAAAACTCACTTTCGAGAAAGGGTGGGGTTTGATCTGTGGGAATTTATGCTCCATATAATTAGGGTTCATAGTCTTGATCTGCTCCCTCGACGGTGTCCCCAGAACCTTGATAATCTCCACCAATTGGTCGATGCCGCTCTCACCGGGGAACAAGGGTTGGCCCAACATCAACTCAGCCATGACGCATCCCGTTGACCAGATATCTGCGGTGATGTTGAGCGCTATTGGAGGCAGATACGACACAAAAGCGATGCCGTACCAATATTGGTGGTGTAGTTTGTCGCTCCAAAGATCAGCTCCGGGGCTCGGTAATACCGGGAACAGATGTAGCTGACGTTGGGCTCTCCCGCAACCAGGATCTTGGCGGAACCAAAATCACACAGTTTGAGGACGCCGGTGGCGGGGTTTAGCAAGAGATTCTGAGGCTTGATATCCCGGTGACAGATTCCAACAGAGTGAATGTAAGCCAGGGATCTGAGTAGTTGATACATGTACAGTTTGATTTGGAGCATGGGCATAGGCTGTTTGAGCTTGGCGTAGTGGCGACTAGCGCGATAGACCGTCTCCGGTACGTATTCCAAAACAAGGTTTAGGTACACTTCGTCCTTCTGAAATCGGGGCGTGATACGTCACAAAGGCAGATCGGGAGAAACGACAATTTTACTGGCCTTGTCGCCGTTGGAATAAAAGAACGCCTTGAGATCGACAACGTTTGGGTGAGAGACTAATCTCATGATTTGGAGCTCACGATTCTGCGCATTAAAATGAGCGGAGGGAGAGAAAAAATCAGCAGGGTGTGAGAAGGGGAGGGTATGACGGAGAGACGAGACGAATATGTACCTTGAACCGCTTATCTTGCAGCACCTTCTTAATCGCGATGTCGGTTCCATCTTGAGGACCACCGGTGAGCTTTGCTTGGAACACAACGCCGAAGGAGCCGTTTCCGATGACCTTGCAGTTAGTGTAGGCGATGTCTCTCGTTTCGCCGGTCTTTCCATCTGAAGCGACGACTTTGACGACCTTCCTGGGGTCATCGACGGCTGTAAACGAACGGGGGGAGTGGATAGGTCAGACACAGATGGTTCATGCGAAACTCAAAGGTACGCGAGAAGAGGGAAATAACGGGAAGGGGATCGACACAGCTGCAGAACGGCGTCTCTGACGATTATGTGGGGATGATTGATGGGGGAAAAACGCACGAGAGATCTTGATACCGTTTATAGGTGCGTGAGTGGTCATTTGAGAGAGTCGTAAGAGGGCGAGCGGGGGCTAGTATATCCAGGAAGAAGCGAGAGGGAAAGGCTGGACACGGATCTTGCGCGATGGGAGCCGGGGAAAGGGGCACACGGGTCGAGCTGGGGGTCGTTGGGATCGGAAAACGAGTGGGAACAAGACTGCGTAGACGACGAGGAGACGAGGAGGAAGGTGAGAGTGAGAGAGGCAGAATGCGACCGACGGAGGTTGGTGGTTACAGCCTTGGGACGAGGATCAGTTCTGTGCCCACCGTCGAAAAGAGAAGACGACTCCTCGGTGGTAGTCACATACGGTCACGCCAACGCGTGTCACACTCACTGCGGGTATCTCGTGTGCGTCCGCCATGTTTTCCAGACTGCCGTCCAAGCTGTCTGCGCCGTTTGGGATCCTAGGGGACGAGCCGAAGCTCGCCTTCAGAAGCCAGCCAGGCGGAATCGCAAAGCTTGCATCTTCTCGCGCACGTAATCCCGACTCCATTCCATTCCAGAGCTAATCACACCGTTGTATGCAACACAGGACATCCCACCCACAGACTCTTACTGGGATCAGGTTAGCCCACTTCGTGTCTGTATGGTTCCGAGGGTAACATAGAACAATGCAGTACACCACTCTCTTCGACTCCCCCTCGGATGTTTTCTCCCTCATCACCCCAAACGATAGTGAGTCCCATCGGAAACTCGCCCACAGTAACCCACGGCTGATTGTGTCAAGTCCGCAGAGCATTGCACGGTGCTCCAGAGAACGTCGCGACCTTAATACGTGTCATTTGTTCCCGACTCTTCAACCTGATCTCAGACCACACCTTTCCGACATCCACATCTATTTCCGTCACGTCCCTGGCTACTTTCATCAAGAAATCAGCGTCTGAAAATACTACAACCAAGCAGGTGCTCAACTGCGTTCGCGTACTCCAGCGTGTGTTACCCGTCGTGTTCGAAATCGATGGCGAAACAACGCGGTTCGAACTAGAGGTTCTCTGGAAGAAGGAAGAAGCGGAGGATACCCCCGTCAACAACGAACCTTTGCAGTTCGTCATTGAAGACGATGATGAGGATTCCGAGGAGGAAGGAGCTGAGCCGTCTGCCCGCGCCGCACCAAAGCCGAAGGAAACAATGGCAAAGAAGGCGATGCCATCGCTGGCCGAACGATTACTCAGTTGCTTGATGGATTTACTTTTTTGCTGTGGATTCACCATACCACTCAAGGTACAAGTTGACCACTACAAGATCAACCACGTCATATGGTAAACGCCACGCTCTTCGAATCTCCCAAAATCTAATTGCCATATGCAGGGAGAAGGGAGTCGGTTCGACGGCGGAACTTGGCCCTGGCCAAGGACTGGAGTCAAACAAAACAGAAGTTCTCCGCCTGTTGCTCGTCCTCCTTTCTCGACAAATATACACCTCCCCCTCACAACTTTTAACCAAGCCCTCGATCTACACGCTTCAGCTGGTACAGAAAACTCAACGCCGTGACGTTCTCACTCTGCTTTGTTCACTCCTTAACACCGCTATGAATTCACCTCCTGTTCCTTTTACCACCATCGGCGGAGTGACCGGACGCCTTCCATATAACCACCTGGTCTTCAAGGGTGAGGATCTCAGGGAAGGGCTAGTAATCACATGCCTCCAAGTCCTTTGTGTCCTCCTCGACTGTCAAAGTGGATCCGCGAGGGACGCTACCCTCCCCAGCGGTGAATCTTCTCCCACGATCAAAACGAATGCATTTAGATATTACCTCGCGAAACTTGTGAGATAGAGCGGCGTTCTCTTGTTGAGTCCTTCTCAAGGTTATTTTCATCAGCATAGGCAACAGGATTTCACGTTCATCTTGGACGGCATCGTCAACATTCTGGAACTTCAGATGGCTTCGCTGAATAACTATCTTCCAGGTGCTAAAAAATCTGTCCCATACATCGTCGAAACCAGTGGGTGCGCATCCTTTCGCATTCTGCACATGAATTAACGCCATACAGTCATCGTCTTCTGGAAGATGATTGAGCTCAATAAGGTTGCCTTCTAGCCCTCGGTTCGAATTTGACTGCTGATACGTCGAACAGAAATTCAGAGCGTTCATCCTTGATTCGGACAAGTCGATGGACGTTCTTGCGTACCTTCTATGCTATAGCCTGGAAGTGAAGGACAAACCTCGTGAGGCCCACTGCGGTGTTGAGGGTCATCGTTTGCGATCTAATCTTTGTGATTCGCAGAACAGCACGGTCTATGTAGATCACTATCCTATATCATTCAGACTCTCTCTGCTGAGAAATCCTTCGCTGCAAAGTTGAATACGCCTATCAAGGTCCAGGTACCCGCCAAGTGGCATGTACCTGGTACAGCCGCAGATTTCCTGATCAATGTATGTCTTTCCGGATCTTATCTCAACCTCTCGATTGAATTCCTCCAGTCAGTATACTCAATGGTGGCGACCACGTCGGGAACACTCAACTCCCTCTACCCAGCTTTGGTTATTGCACTCTCGAACTGTGCTCCGTACTTCAAAAACTTGAGCGTGTCAGCTTCCACTCGACTTGTACAGTTGGTCACTGCGTTTTCGAACGCAACTTTCTTGCTTTCTGACGAGGGCAATCCCCGACTCCTCTTCTTCATGTACGGAAGAACCACATTCGCTCATACCATTTCTGACCTCATTCTCAAGGCTTGAAGTTTTTAACTCTGTAATCTTGTACAATCTTGCAGATAACCCTAATCTCATCTATGGGATGCTTCGGGCCCATAAGACATTCGAGGACCTCGGAACTTTTACTTTGGCGCGTGGCCTTCGAGAGATCCGACGGGTTCAATTATCCAAAGAGGAGCAAGCTCGAAAGGGGGACACTAAAGGCAAGAGTCGAGCCTCGGGAGATTTGGAGTCCGGCGAGGAACCCTCAACTGAGAAAGCCCGGTTATTGGAGAGCGAGGCAACCTCCAGACGGGAGTCGTCAGAAGTTAACCCCGATCTGCCGTTATCGTCTAGGGATTCACCGCAGCGGGAGCTCAGTCTGGATGATGAAGCACCGAGACCGCTGGCCTCGCCCGTGACGGGGTCAGTGCCTGAAGACGTGCTTTCCGAAAAGGTGAGAGGAAAGATGAGGGAAAGGTCGTCGATATCGGTGGAGATGACGAGAAGCTTGGAGCGGATCGCTCAAGCCGGAATTGGGAGGAATAGATTCGTGCCCACACAAGAATGGGTCACGTCTTGGCAACAAGGGTGTGTTCTTCAAGTTCAAACAATTTTTTTTCCGCTCCCCCGACAAATTTGCATCTAGGTTACCTCTTGACCCGGTGATGTTAGTCATCTCCGAGCTGATACCAAAAGTGCACGATCTACAGGCATCGCTGAACAAGGCAAATACAACACCTGCTATTGTCGATTTCCTGGCGAGCGCGGATCTTTCACATGTTCTGCCGCACCCCCCAGCTATAGCACCTCGCCGGTTTGTCGTAAGTCTTGGTGATTATTCATCAGGACAAGCCGCCAGATTGACTATCTCCACCCTTTTAGTGGTCCGACGCGTCGATAATATGGTTAGCTTCCCTCATATGGGGAGAGGTGTACGTACGCGGCACGACACCGCTGGGCATCTGGAATGGGACAAAGGTCCGCTTGTTCTATGTCAAACATTCCCAGGTGCAAGGGAGAGGTCCGATTACAGAGACGGTGACAAATGCGATTGGTGGACTGTTGGGAAGAGGTGGTCAAGGAGCAAATAGCGCAGGAGTAGAGCCTCACCAAAGTAACAGGTAGTCGAGTCTTTGGCACCTCTTTTTTCTTTTTGCTTCCAGCCATTATCTATGTCAGTACACACGCATCCAGAGCTCAATCAACTTTCATACTCCCACGCGTCACGCGCCAGAGCCTGCTTTGATCACTAAGCGATGCCGCTATGACTGGGATCCTTATGCCTACCACATGAACTGGCCCACATCGCTAACTGAAGCTCAGAAACAAGCTTTGAAACGAGGTCAGATTACCATCGCGTTCACTTCGCGTTTCCCCGCCATGATACGATTATTTGGACAGGCAGAATCAATGGTGTCGTGGATCTACTGGTAACAAGCGCGCCGGAGCTTTCGAAGAGATGCAAACTACCTCCCTTCGAAATTAAGGCAATAACGGAACTGGTATGCCAAAGTTTGGTCCCGGAGACGCGTACATTGGAGGAATGGATGTCCCACCACGGTGATGCCCAGGGATTGCTCACGACGGGGGACACGACGTTGAATCGTGTGCTGGGGGGCGGTGTTCGGACTGGAATGGTATGGGAGTTTGTTGGTGAGGGGTATGTTCTCGTCGTGTGCCTTTTGCAGCGGATGTAGTCCTGACATACATCGGTGAAGCGCGTCTGGGAGGACACAGCTGGCAATGCAGCTTTCTCTCCTCGTACAATCGCCTCCAGAACTAGGCGGTTTATCGGGCTCTACCTGTTATCTCACGACAGACATAGAGCTGGAAACCCGTCGGCTCGACGAGCTATCTCGAACACATCCTTTATTAGCAACCTCCTCAACTCGGTGTACGCTCGACGACATCAACACCATCCGGACACCTACCGTGGATCTCCTCGCGAGTGTTCTTCGCATATCATTACCCCAATTCATCGAAGCCTCTTCCGCTCCAGGACGGAGACCGGTCAAACTACTGGTGATCGATTCCATCGCGGACCTGTTCCTCGCCCTGGAAAAGACCACGACGGCCACTTTGGTCGAACGCTCGCGGAACCTCAACGAACTGTCTTCACTTCTGCATTCCCTGGCGAGCAACCACCAGATCGCTGTTGTAATTATTAACAGAGCACAAGACATTTTCGACTGGTCATCGAACAGCGGCGTCCAAGACGGTGGAGACACGCCCAATCAGCTTGTCTATCGAGACCAATCCCGTTGGTTTGGTAGTGCGGACAGTATGCACGAAGAGCGGGGAAAGGAGGCGATGCTGGGTCTCGCCTGGGCGAACCAAATCAACGTCCGGATAATGTTCACCCGTACGAGCAGGGAGCGACGCATCGAAGACATCCGTGGCGCCGAAGAACGAAGCTCAAAGCGACGAAGGGTGTCTTTGGACCACTTTGCGAACGTCCATTCATCTTCGTCCCCATTGGGCTCGGGGTCGTCGGCGGTATCGACGGAAAAGATTTTGGTCCGGCGGATGACCGTCATCTTCTCGTCCGTCTCTCCGCCTTGTTCGGTTGATTTTGTGGTCACCCCCGAGGGCGTCTTCGGCTTGGAAGATTCACTGACGACAGGGCTACTCGACCCTTCTCCACGAAGAACACCCCCTGAGAACCCCACGGTACCCCGGGTGGAGCCATTAGATGTTGGGTTGGCGGCATCCCAGGAAGTTGGGGGTGGGGAGCTGCAAGCTGATGATGACGTCGACTGGGATGCCTTGTTTGCGGAGGATCAAGAGGCATTGAATAATCTAGATCTCACCTACTATGACAGCGAGTTTGCATCTACTTTCCCTGTACCCAGTAGTAGTGGTCAGGGAACATCTACTTCTTAATGAGATAGCATTATGCACGAAGCGAACTCGGTGATATTAGCGTGAAGGCGTTACAGGCGGGTACATCAGGAATTACGACTACTGTTTGGTATACGTACTACAAGCGTCACGATTGTCTGGGGGGTAACGTGGAAAGCAAAACATACAACAGAACACAACACAGCAAATGCAAGGGGTAAAAAAAGTGTCCAACACGAAAGGGTTCGATTAGGTTTCGGTCACGAAAATGAGGAGAGCGTAGATGTAGAAGAAGAGTAAGGCGATGCGGTGCGAAGTGAGGAAAGAGTGTGCGAGGGAGTGTAAGTACGTTTGGGTTTGGGTAGTGGGCAGGAAGGTTTCAACGTGGGTGGACCAGTGATGGGGATGGTCGTCTGACGGATGTATTCCATTTGTTCGATTTCGGCGGCAAGGCATTTCTCGAGGTCAGTGCATTTGTGCTTCTTGAGATAGTTTGTCAGGAGACGGAGACCTGCCATGGCTGAAGTTTTTTGTCAGTGACTCCCCTTTGACCCGGGAATAAGATACTTACAAGCAATCATTGCGACGAAGGCACTGGCGAGTAAGATGAAGGGTATGACAGTGTATGGTCGGAGGACGACGTTAGCGATGGAGAATCCGAGTAAGACTACGGAGGGGGAGATCAGCAGGAATCCCGACAAACAGAGAGTTCACGTACTGGTTTGCAAGCCACATAGTAACCGGAGACCGTTGAGGAGGTAGTAACAGACACGCATCCGACGAAATACCCATTGCGTTTCGGTCAAACCAATCATAGATTGGCAACCCAGACTGAGACCAACACCCTGTATCAGTTCGACTGGTCATACACTCGGAAAAATATGACACTCACAGCCAAATCCCACAAATGGAGCCAGCCAAAGTCAAGACCAGCTGAACAGCTTCCACTCCCTGAACACGGGGGTCCGAAAACATGGCATCGCTCGCCTGGTCGACAGCGAATCGGACGATTTCTAATGATCCGGCGCCGATGGCGAAGGTGTTCAGGAAGGTAACAAACCCTAACTCTCGGTCAGTCTCTCCTCGCACGGGTGGGGGAAGTAGCGTAGAGCAGCTTACCCAGAATAAGGTTGCACTGATACGCCAATGGATGCATGTTCACGAAACGAATGGAAAGGCACCGGCGACTCTATCGCGGTGGTGAAGATGGGAGACCCTGCCAGAGTGGTTGAGAGGAAAGGGGGACGGTTAGACCCCCGAGGTATATAACAATACCCTCTGACAGGGTGGGTCCGAAGTCCTGATCAGTGATTTTTCCGGGTTTGTATGGATTTTTTGTTCTTCTGGCGACCGCAGAGTCGAGGGTTACCGCGTACCGACCCAGGGTCGTCATGCGTCATGTGTTGGGCCCAGCCATCAGTTTAATTGTCCCCTGAGCGCGTTGGTTCCGGAGAATCCTCATACCCCAGCGGTATCGAAGCTCAGGCGCAGGATTTCGCCGCGCGCTGAGAGACTCCAAAGTGTGTCCCAGTTGTAGCATATATGGTCGAAGATTGCATGATCTCGAGGGGAGGGCCACAGCACCGCCGGATGAAGCGCTTGAAGTAGTGGCCCCGGCAAGATGAATATTGCTTCGACTTTTTGTTGGATCAGACAGCCTCGTGATGCGATGACTGGACTAAGGTGGGGACCGGTCAGGTCTTGCTTATTGTCTTTGAGCTCTGGCTATTCCAGAATCTCATCCCAATTGTCCAGGAGAATTCGAGGAATGAGCCAGTTGGATGTCGAGTTGTCTAATCCCAAGTGGGTAGAGTCGCACCGAGGGTTCCGGCGCGCGTGAAACACCTATCAGGTTTCTAACGACAACAAATATATTTCGTTCCAGGCTGGTCTGAACAGACCTATGCGTAAAAAATACAACGGGAGAGGCAAGTCGAGCCATGAGGGAGAAGGTTACGAGGGATTACGGTAAAATCGAAGAAATGGCAACGTCAAGATGCAAGGGATTCCCAAGCCGTGTATGGAAGACCCTCCCGTAGGGCACGATTCGTCAAAAGACGTTCAGACTGCTCATTGACCGAATGTGTTCTCTCCAGAGTAGCTCACATACAGGAACCCGTCCTCGTCCCTGTCGATCAAAAATATTAGCTCCAATCCAGGGGTAAGGAGATGAAGTGGTGACGTACTTGTGCTCCTCATAGATGGCACTCATGAGGGCGGCGGTTGGGGGCAGGACCTCGTTAACGAAGATGAAGATGGCCTTTTCTGGCGCGAGCTTGATACGTTTCCTGATCACGTAGACGAACTGTCCCACAGTGAGATCCTGCAGGGTGCCATGTGTTAGCCACATCTACGACAATCTGCGAGTACCGACTTACTGATGGTACCAGATACTTCTTCTTGTCAATAGTGGGGATGTCGGTCTTGTCCGCCTTCTCACAGATTACCTACCCCAAGAAATCAGCCCACTTCTTCTACTATCATCGAAAGATGAACGGTCGTACTGGAATACGATCAGGGTACTTCTGACGGATCCTCTCTGCCTCAGCCTTTCGCTTCTCTACGACGAGGTGGCAACAATCCAGGTCAGTTCGATACACGCCAAGACTGCGTGTAATACGCACCGAAGGGGTGCTCGTCCTTGAACTTGGATCGCATTGTTGTTGGAATACGGGTGTGTGAACTGGGGTGAAAGAGTTTGGAGGGTAGATTTGGGTGTATTTATAGCAGATGGTGGTCGGTGGTAGAGGGAGGCTCACGAAGAACGGCTTGTGGTTGCGCGGCTTCTTGACTCAACAAACGCAGCAGGTCAAAGCCTTCCGCATCTGGCAAATATTTCTCATCACGTGATACTCGGATTCCATGGCGTGGTCACCCTTGGGTCACCCCGACTCGTTTGACTCGAAATACTCGTGGCTACTCTCCAAGCTAGACAAAACGAGGTGGTCGGGCCCGACGTAGGGACCGTGGAGGTGAACAATAACGAATCACGGTTTTCCGTCAACGTCATCAAGGCGGTGAAAGGCCATGACAGACCGCAACCGGGGGCCTCGGTGGTTGGGGTGTCGCCGTGCTGGAATCACACACATAGCAGGGTCTGAGTGGAAACGGAACTTCTGGGTCAGGGCAAGAGCCCCGGAATAATCAACGGAGAATATGCGATGAAGGCAGGGAGAGCATTGGATTAGAATTCAGTCGTGCAGGAGATGCGGGTTATTACCAAATGATTTTATACAGAAACAACGGGGGCTGTCACCTTTTGAATGAGTACACGAGCGTTGTTGCAGGGCGTCGCTACTCACCAGAAATATAGCCCACGGACCATCACCGTTCCCTCAAATAGTCCTTCAGTTCTGTTCGAATGTCCGCTGGGACACGCGCCAAAGTCGTTTTGACCAAAGGGGGTTCAAGGCGAATATTCGCTGGGAAGTCTGCACCAGCCTCGGCCTTCTGTTGTAGGAGGAGGTCAAGCGTCGTTATCCTTGGCTCCTTGGAACTCAAGGGGGCCGGGAAAACTCGGGCGTTTTGGCCAGTGACTTCGCACTTGGAGATAACGCGAGCGACCAGCCTTGGGAGTGACCCACGCATCTATGAAAGAAAAAAGACGTTCAGCTACGTGCAATGAGAGATCAAGTTCTGCCTTACCGTTGACGAATGGGAGTACGGAGAGGGGGACAGTTTGTTTGGCAACAGCCTCCGAAACAAACAAACGCGCGACGCGTCTCTCTAATTAACCACACCCTTCGCAATGGTCAGGGGAGACGCATCTGCTTCCTCAAGCAAAAGTGCTAAAAGGAAAACTGTGAATCACGTTGCCACCACGAGCAAGAAGCAAAGGACCGTCCCACAGGTTGACTCCCCCGAATGGCCCAGTTACTTCCACGATGTACGCCGATTATCCCTCCCGACAACCTTACATCCCGTTGAATGTCCACCAGTTATTCAAGGTGCTTATTCTGTAGTATACGCCCATGTTTTGTTTTTGAGTACGTTGTTATCACATCGCTCCAGGTGTACAAGGTATGTATGTACCATGGTCTTCCTGGCACACGGACTTGATACTTGCCAGGCGTTGAATACCGTGCTCGCATTTTGCTCCTCGCGGAAGTCCATGGCTCCCACGTTTGACAACATCCGTGGTTCCGTTGAGAGTCTGCTCAAGGGGTGGGTACCTCCAATTCGACACCGCGGGTTAACTGACTCATGTATAGGCCGCTAGATCTCGAAAAGGTCTCAGAGATCAAGTGGGTGATAACCTTTGACTGGGATGGTGTCGAATCTCACATCGCTGCCTCAAGGGCCTTGTGTCCTGATCTCGTAAAATTCGCATACATTCCCAAAAATGACCTGCTTATCCATGGGTCCAACCAACCTGTACTAAAGCGTGGGACAGGCCGTGACAAAGGTCCAGACTATTCGGAGTTTGGGTCCTCCCAGCTCCGGGACTCGCAGGATCATGTCCTAATCCTCGAATTCAAGGAATCGGTGCGCGGCCAGAAGGCCGATAATCCGTGAGCTCAAATATTCCGCCACTTCTCAGCCTTCACATACACGTTACTAGGTACTCCCTGGCTCTCCCCCCGTCTCTCGGACCTGCAGCGATGAAGAAACTTGTTGAAAAGCGGAACGCACAATTTTGCGACGCAGTGAACGAGTTAGTCCGCCAGTTCGTGAGGGATTCTCCCCTTGACACTCGTCTCGTAACAGGCTCCTGGCTAGAACCCCTGAAATCGAAGACCCAGTCTCCCTGCTACAAACATCTGGCCGGAGATTTGTTCCTGTGAACACTGCCTGGAACAGTGATATTTCCAATGACCCCTCAGAAGTCCCGTCGTCTGAGGATAGACCTTGCGCAACAGAGATTATCGAAGAAATGCAAAAGCACAATTGGTACAAGGATCAAATAGTGTTCAGACAGGAGACTGAAGAGAAGGCAACTCGTCCAGGTGTGGACTCAACTTTTCACTTTCCGCGGCTCGCACCTTACATGCGGATCAAGGAACTCTTGAGACACCTTTGTCGGCGGCCATTATGGATGCTTTGTCCGGTTCGCGACAAATATCCTCCCTTTATTTTCACCAAGCAGAGGCAATCAATGCACTTGCGGAAGGTTCGCACGTCATAGGTGAGCTTGTGCTCCCTGGTGTTTCCCATCCTACTCACGAACCGTCAAAGTGTCCACACCCACAGCTTCTGGGAAGAGCATAATTTATCAGGTGGGCAAACCCCAACTCCTTCGTAGAAGCTCTACTCATTTGTAGGTTCCTATGCTCCGATTCCTCGAGAAAGACCCCGACTCCACGTTTATCTTCATCTATCCTACAAAGGTATTGCAGAGTTTCTGCTCTACCCGCGAAAAATAGTAACACGTTGTTCAGGCACTGGCCCAAGACCAACGAGTAGCGGCCCAGAACCTTCTTTCGAACTGTCCAGGGTTGGAGGGCATCCAAGTTGCTGCCTATGACGGCGACACGCCACAAGAAGACCGTCGTGAGTGCGTTTGTCACTTCACGAGGCTCAGTTTCCAACAGGTCTACAGGCCAGATCCGCGAGAACGCCTCGATAATTTTCACCAACTTCGTGAGTCTCAGTTTTCCGACGGAAATTCTCAGCCTTACGACGTCTGCAGGACATGCTACACTTTTCGATCCTTCCTCATGAAGACTTATGGAGGCGGTTCGCATCACCTTTCAAAAGGAAGTTTCCAAGCATCTGACCCTCCCTTCGTTCAGATTCTTCAAGAGTCTTAAGCT
>Ga0307515_10003225_pt1 | contig 34518 bp, 17 predicted proteins | sample 17_EM_MG_FD_194513 | JGI IMG/M metagenome (GOLD analysis project Ga0307515, IMG submission 194513) | Populus trichocarpa ectomycorrhiza microbial communities from riparian zone in the Pacific Northwest, United States - 17_EM | ecosystem: Host-associated > Plants > Roots > Unclassified | place...
GGTCGGGCGGCCCGGGTGGCGCGCGTGCCCGGCGGCGGCGAACCACTCGACCGCCATGGCCAGCGGAAGCACGGGCACGCCGGCCGGCGCGTGGTCCGCCAGGAAGCCGTGCGTACGGGCGTCGAGTGTGGACTCAGCGGCGAAACGTGCCGGGCTCGCCTCGGAGAAGTCGCCGCCGGTGAGAAGCACCTGGGCCGTGTCGCCGGGCATACTCAACTCCGCGACGAAGGCGCGTGCGCCCGCGTCGAGCGGGATGAGCGGGATGCCGAGGTTCCGGAAGTGTGCGGCATGTGCCGCGGTGACCATTCCCGCTTCCCACGGTCCCCAGCCGATCGCGCGGACCCGGCAGGACGGCCGCCGCCGCTGCTCGGCATGGGCCACCTGGTTGAGCACCTCGTTGGCCATCGCATAGTCGCACTGCCCGGCGTTGCCGTAGCGGGCCGCGACGGACGAGAACAGGCACAGCAGTTCCAGCGGATCGGCGGCGGTCGCGTCGAGCAGGGCGCTGAGCCCTTCGACCTTGGTGGCGTAGACGCGGTCGAACTGGTCGTCCGTCTTCGCCGCGATCGGCTTGTCGGCGAGGACTCCGGCCCCGTGCACGAGCCCGGTGATGGCGCCCCACTCCCGGCGCACCTGGGCCAGCTCGCGGTGGAGAGCGGCGCGGTCCGTGACGTCGGCCGCCGCGTACCGCACGGTTGCCCCGGCCCGCTCGAGACCGGCGAGCGTCGCGCGTACCTCCCGGCGGGCGAGGATGGTGCGAGCCTGGGCGGTCAGTTGTGCCGGGGTGGCGGTGCCGCCGCGTTCGGCCAGCAGGTGGGTGACGGACGGTTCGTCGCGTGCCGGCGCCAGGAACTCGGGTTCGTCGGCGAGTGCGGTGCGCCCGAGAAGCAGCATGCGTGGCTTGCACACGGCCGCCAGCGAGAGCAACGCGGCAGCGGTGACGCCACGTGCGCCGCCGCTGACGACGAGGACCGAGTCCCCGGTGACCGGTAGGTCGGCCGCGGGCGGTGCCGGTGCGGCCTCGGTCTCCACAAGAGTCCATCGCGTTCCGTCGGCGCGCAGGCCCACGTCGAGGGTCGGCCCACCGGTCAGCAGTTCGGCGACGATGACGGCGGCCACCTCGTCCGGATCGCGGCCGTCGCGCTGGCAGTCGATCGCCTTGGCCGCGACCGCCGGCCACTCCTTGGCGGCGGTCCTGGTGAGCGCCGCGAAGCCGCCGAGCCAGGCGCGCTGCGGATCGGGGTCGGCCAGCCCGAAGCAGCCGCCGGTGTCCTGCACGGTCACGAAGACACCGCCGCGGTCGGCCATGCCGGCCGCCACGGTGCGAGCGGCCTGGAACGCGAGCCGGCCGGCCCGGGCGGCATCCGAGACCGGTGCCAGCCCGCCGAGCAAGATCACGCCGTACGCATCGGGGGCGGGCATGTCGGCGGCGGTCGCGGTGATGCCGTACGCGCGCAGTTGCTCGACGACGGCGGGCGCGAGTGCGCTGCCGCCGTCGATGACGGTGATCGGTCCGTCTCGGAGGCCGGCCAGGGCCAGCCCGCAGGCCGGCGCGGCGACCGGCTGGACCTGTAATCGAGGCAGCCCGGGCAGGGGCGGCTCCGCGGTGACGCCGCGCATGACCTCCTCCAGCGTGCGCGCCTGGAACAGCTGGGCCATCTGCGCCGAGTCGGTCGCCGGCAGTCCCTGCGCGCGTTCCCGGACCGACGCGAAGATCTCCACCTTCTTGATCGAGTCGATGCCGAGGTCGGATTCCAGATCCATGCCGCCGTTCAGCATGTCCACCGGATAGCCGGTCTTGTCGGCGACCACGGACAACAGCAGCGCGAGGCTCACCGGCTCGGTGCCGTTGGCCCGCTCGACCGGTGCTGGCGCGGGGGCGGGTGGCTCGAGTAGGAGTGGTGGTGCGGGGGCGGGTGGCTCGAGTAGGAGTGGTGGTGCGGGGGCGGGTGGCTCGAATGGCGGTGGCTCGGGAGCCCTTGGTGGCGAGGCGGGCAGGGGAAGCTGGGGCTGACCGGCGAAGGCAGCGAACGTGTTCTCGGCCATCTGGAGGAAGGCCTGGTGCGAGTCGGCGAGGACGCGCTGGAAGTGCATGTGCGCCTCGGCGGTCTGGCGCTGCATCTCCTGCATCGCGGCCAGCCACTCGGCGCTGGGTTCGGGCTGGGTCATCGGGATTGCCGGCTCCAGACGGATCGATGTGGTCGGTGGGATCGGTGCCGGCCGGGTCCGCTCGGGCGCGGGAGGCCCGACGTAGCCCGTGCCGTTGACGCGCACCGGCATCCGGGGCCGCTCCGGTTTCGGCGCCGGGTTCCCGTCCGCCGGCAGCTTCGTCAGGTCCATCGCGACGCCGTGCACGGCGAGCCGGCCGAGGCCCTCGTAGCACGCGGTCACGCCGTCGCGGCCACGCCGGTCGAGGCTGACCGCCGCGTGCGCCCGGTCGCCGAGAATCCGAGCGATCAACCCGGTGAGCACGGCTCCGGCGCCCACCTCGACGAAGGTCCGTACACCGGCGGCGTACATCGCCTCGATCTGGTCGTGGAACATGACCGGGGCACCGGGGTGCTGGGCGAGAGTGCGCCGGATCGCCGCGGGCTCGCGGTCGTAGACAGCCGCGTCGGCGTTCGCGTACACGTCGATGCGCGGCGCGGCCAGCTCGAGCGTCGCCAGGAAGTCGTGCATCGGCGCCTCGGCGGCCTGCATCAGCGGGCTGTGGAAGGCGGCCGAAACCGCGAGGCGGCGCGCGGTGATGCCGTCCGCGGAGAGCCGCTCGTGCAGTGCCTCGACCGCCCGCACGGACCCGGAGACGACGGTCTGCCGGGGCGCGTTCCGGTTCGCGATCCAGACGTCCGGGGGCACCGTTTCCTTGATCGCCGACTCCACGATGTCCACATCCGCGTCGACCGCGATCATCGTGCCCGGCTCGGCGTCGATCCGCGCCAGCAGTTCGCCCCGGTGCCTCGCCAAGCGCAGCAGGCTCTCCGCATCCATGACACCGGCCGCGTGCAGCGCGACCAGCTCGCCGAGGCTGTGGCCGGCCACGCAGTCGGGCGCGAGCCCGATCGACGTGAGCAGCGCGAGCAGCGACAGGCTGTGCGCGGCCAGCGCCGGCTGTGCCCAGCGCGTGTCGGTGAGCCGGCGTTCCTGCACCGCGCGCTGTTCGTCGGTGAAGACCGGCGGCGGGAAAACGACGTCGGCCAGCTCCGGGCCGGCCGCGAAGTCCCATAAGTCCTGCGCCGCCGGCAGGGTCAAGGCGATCTGGCTGCCCATTCCGACGTACTGCGAGCCCTGCCCGGGGAAGACGAAGGCGATCCGGCCAGGGTCGACAGGTCCGCACTCGTAGAAGACGCCGCCGGGAAGGGCGAACGGCACGCCGGGCTGCCGGGCCATCATCTCCGCGGCGCGGTCGAGCTTCTCGCGCCGGTCGTCAGCGTCGCTCGCCACCACGGCCAGCCGGTGCGGCTGACCGGGGTCGAAGCGGTCACTCCCGACCAGGCCCTCCGGCGAGTCCGCGCTGAGCAGGACGAACTCGCCGGCGCCGGCACCGAGAAGGGCGGGAGCCTTGCCGCCGCGATACTCCTCGAGGGCGACATGAAAGTTGGCGCCGCCGAAGCCGAAGCTGGACACCGACGCCCGCCGGGCGTGGGATGCGCGCCGCGTCCACGGACGCGCGACCGTGTTCAGATAGAACGGGCTGCCCTCGATGCCGAGGCTGGGATTGGGTTCGCGCACCTTGATGGTCGGCGGAAGCGTCCGCTGGTGCAGGGCCAGCACCGTCTTGACGAGCCCGGCGGCGCCCGCCGCCGCCTTGGTGTGCCCGATCTGGGACTTGATGCTGCCCAGCGCGCACCATCCGCTGTCCGGCCGCCCCGTCTCGCCGAAGACGCGGCGCAAAGACTCGAACTCGGCGGCGTCGCCGGCCCGGGTCGCGGTGCCGTGCGCCTCGACCAGGTCCACTGTGTCCGGGCCGTAGCCGGCGGCCTCGTACGCACGCCGCAGTGCCCGCACCTGACCGGTTGCCATCGGCGCGTAGATGGCACCGCCCCTGCCGTCCGACGACGTACCGAACCCGCGGATCACGGCGTAGACGCGGTCACCGTCCCGCTCGGCGGCGTCCAGGCGCTTGAGAGCCAGCATCGCCAGGCCCTCGCCGAGCAGCGTGCCATCGGCGTCCGCGGCGAACGGCCGCGCGTCGCCGGTGGGCGAGAGGGCCGGTGTCTTGCTGAAGCACACGTACATCAGCGGGTTGTTCGTCGCGTCCACCCCACCGGTGACGACCAGGTCCGCCTGGCCCAGGGCCAGCTCGTTCGCCGCGGCCACCACCGCCGCGAGCGAACTGGCGCAGGCGGCGTCCACAGTGCAGTTGGTTCCGTGCAGGTCGAGGCGGTTGGCGATCCGCCCGGCCACCACATTGGACAGCAGGCCCGGAAACGAGTCTTCCTGCCACGGCACATACTGTTCGGCGATCCGATCGCAGATCGCCGTCGCGTCGGCCGGAGGAATCCCCTGCTCGTGCAGGGCTTTGAGCCACAGTGGACGCTGGATGCGCGCGTCCATGGTTCCGACCCGGCTGAGGGTGGAGCTGCCCAGGATGACGCTGACGCGTTCCCGGTCCAGCGGGACGGCCAGGTTGCGGTCGAGGTCGGCCAGCAGCGCGTCGGCCACGGTCAGGCCCAGCAGCTGCGCGGGGTCGATGGCCGCGAGCGTGGCCGGCGGCAGCCCGTGGGCGAGGGCGTCGAACTCGATCTCGGGCAGGAATGCGCCGCGGTTGCTGTAGGTCGTGTCCGGCGTCGCCGGGTCGGGGTCGTAGAACCCGTCGGCGGGCCAGCGGCCGGGCGGCACCTCGGTGATCAGGTCCCGGCCGGTGACGATGTTGCGCCAGAACTCGGTCGTGTCGCGCGCCCCGGGCATGAGGGCGGCCACCGCCACGACAGCGATCGAATCCATGGCGCTCCTCAGGACAGCAGACGTGGACGCGGGGCGAAGGCCTCGGCGGGCACCGGGACGCCGTAGCAACGCAGCTGGTGGGCGCGGGTCACCATGGCCGCTCCCTCGAGCAGGTTGAGGGCGATCTGCACGACCGTGCGCCGCGCGGGCTGGGCGAGCGGGCTGCCCGCCGCCCACCGGTTGAAAGCGCCGATCGCCGGACCGCACCAGATCTGGTAGTCGGTCAGCCGGGTCGGCTCCCCCGTGATCGCCCACCGGCTCGACAAGCCCAGGTAGGAGCGGAAGACCAGGGCCATCCGATGGCGCGGATCCTGCTCGGCCCGGTCGACCTCGCGCGGGTCACGGTCGAGCCAGAACTGGCGGGTCTGCTCCCAGCAATCCTCGAACGTGGCGCGGAGGACGTCCTTCTCGAGTCGCTCGCGGGTCGCGTCGGGAATGTCCGCGAGCGACCGATGGGCCAGGTAGGTCTCGTAGAGCTGACTTGCGCGCGCCGCGAACAGCGTGCCGCGCCGCAGCACCTGCACCTTGATGCCGTACTCGAACATGTCCGCGGCCGGTGCCATCGCGACGTCGGCCAGATCCGCCTGGGCGAGCAGGCCTTTCGCCGCGTCCGAGAGCCCCGCCTCGCGCGAGAGCTGGTTGATCGTGCCGGTCACGACGTAGGCGGCCCCGGCGGCGAACGCGGCCGCGACCCCGGCCGGGTCGCCCAGTCCGCCGGCGGCCCCGATCCGAATCGGCCGGGAATATCCGTTTCGCCGTTGCAGCTCGTCACGCAGCGCCCTGATCACCGGGAGCACGACGGCGAGCGGCCGGTTGTCGGTGTGGCCGCCGCTGTCCGCCTCCACGGTCACGTCCTCGGCGAGCGGCACGCGCGCCGCCAGGTCGGCCTCGTCCCGCGTGAGCTGCCCGCGCTCGACGAGCCGGCGTAGGATCTCGGGCGGCGCGGGGGACAGAAACTTCTCGGCGACCTCGGGGCGGGAGACCTTGGCGAACAGCTGCCGGGCGCGCGCGATGCCGCCGTCGGCGCCGGCATCCAGGCGCAGTCCGGCGACCGCGCACCGTACGACGGCCGGGGTCAGCTCCAGGTAGGCGGAGGCCGAGACCTTGGGCACCGCGGCGCGTACCAGCAGGTCGACCAGGCGCTCCTCGTGTCCGGGCTCCGCCGGCGAGTGAATGAGGTTCACTCCCCAGTTGTCCCGATCGGGCAGACTGCGGCGCAGTTCCTGCACCGCGCGCTCGACGGCTGGCAACGCGAGTCCGGCGGCTCCGAAGAACCCGAGCATCTGCGCGCGGGCCATCGCCACCACCGATGCGACGGTCGCGATGCCGTTGGCCATCTCCCCGGCCACGTACGGAAACCGCACGCCGTGGGTCCGGTTGAAGGACCGGTCGCCGAGCCACTCGGGGTAGAGCGCGGGCAGCGTACCGAGCAGCTCGTATCCCGGCTCCGCGCCGGCCGCCGGGGTGAGCAGTCGCCCGCCGAGCCCGACCCCGGGCTCGTAGCCGGCCCGGCTGTGCACGATGTGGACAGGCTCGCGAAAGCGGCGAACACCCTCGACGATGCCCGCGGGCGAGAAGTCCGCCGCCCGCTCCCCCGGTGTCCAGCGCAGCGCGGGCGCCGCCGTCGACGCGGCACCAGCAGCACGAACAGGGGCAGACGCGTCCACGACAACACTGTAACGTCCGAGCGAGCCACTCCAACCACTCCTCGGAGTCACGGATGACCGCAAGCCTCCTCACCACAATGGTCGAACGCCTCGGCGTCGCTCCCCGGGCGCCCCTCTACTCGTTCCTCGATCGCCACGGGAAAGAGGTGGATTCGGCCGATTACGAGGAGATCGTGCGGCGCGCGGCGGGTGCCGCCGACTTGCTGCAAGCGGCCGGGGTCGGGCCCGGCGATCCGGTACTGCTGATCTTCCCGCCGGATGGTCTTGAGTTCGTCACGAGCTTCTTCGGGTGCATGCTGGTCGGCGCGATCGCGGTCCCGGTGGCCAGCCCCGATCCGAGGTATCTCGAACGGGAACTGCCGAAGCTCCGTCATGTCGCCGAGGACAGCGGCGCCCGCGTCGCGCTCACGCATGCGAAGTACCGCGCGCTCACGACCCTGGCGTCGGTGCGTGACGGCGTGACGAACCGGCTGCGCGGCCGCGAGACCTCGAGCTGGCCCAAGCTTTCCTGGCTGCTGTCCAACCGCATCAAGCGCGCCGAGCCGAAGGAGGCCGCGGCTCGACTCGCCAGCGCGGCGGGCCAGTTCGGCCCGGACGACATCGTGTATCTCCAGTACACCTCCGGCTCGACGTCGGCGCCCAAGGGCGTCGTCATCCGCCACCGCAACCTCGTGCACAACCTCGAGCTCATCGCACGCAACACACGTGTCGACAGCAAGTCGGTGCTCGTCGGTTGGGTGCCCCTGTTCCACGACATGGGACTCGCGGGCGGGATCCTCAACGCGATGTACTCCGGGGCGCGCTGCATCGCCTTCTCCCCGATGACCTTCCTCGCCGCACCCCGCCTCTGGCTCGAGGCGATCGATCGCTATCGCGGCACGCACATCGCCGGGCCGAACTTCGGCTACGAGTACGTGCTGCGCGGTCTGCGCGACGGCGACACCTTCGACCTGTCCTCGCTGCGCGCCACACTCCAGGGCGGTGAGCCGATGCTCGCGGCGACGATGGAACGCTTCGAAGCCGCGCTCACCCGGATGCGCTTCGATCCGGCGTCGTTCTGCAATGTGTACGGCATGGCCGAGGCCGTGCTCTTCGTCTGCGGTCAGATCGGCGGCAAGCCGACGCTGCTGCGTGGAGATCGGGCGGTGCTGGATCGGGACGGCATGATCGTCCCTCCGGCGCCGGGCGCACCCGCGGTGACGCTCGTGGGCAGCGGCGTCCCCGACGCGGAGCTCGGCGTGTCGGTGCTCGCCGTCGACCCCGGCACGCGCCGGCCGCAGCCACCTGGCGTCGTGGGCGAGCTGTGGATCTCGAGCGCCAGCGTGTCGAGCGGCTACTGGGGACGGAGCGACGAGGAGAACGCGGCCGTCTTCGCCGCGCGCCTGGCGACCGACGACGCGCGACGATTCCTGCGTACCGGCGATCTCGGGGTGGTCGGCGACGACGGCGAAGTGTTCATCTGCGGCCGCCTCAAGGACCTCATCATCATCGGGGGCCGCAACATCCATCCGCAGGATCTGGAAGCGGCGGTGGTGGCGGCCGATCCGATCCTCCGGCCGGGCAACGCGGTCGCCTTCGGAGTCCAGATCGACGGCGTCGAGCGGGTCGTGGTGGCCGCCGAGGTGCGAAAGAAGGTCCTCGAGAGCAAGCAGCCCGTCCCGCTCGAGCGCGCGGCGTCCGCGATTCGAGCCGCGGTGGCCGCGCATTGCGGCGTGCAATGTCATGAGGTCCTGCTGATGAGGCCCGACAGCCTTCCGAAGACGACCAGCGGAAAGCTGCAACACCGGGAATGCAAGCAACAATGGACGGGCGGCTCGCTGCGCTCGTCGGCGCTCTCGGGACAACCCGGGCCGGCGGTCGAGGGCATCGCGGATCTCGGGCAGGGTGCGGAGTACGTGCTCCGGCTGCTTCAGACGGAGATCGCGGCCGCGTTGCAGCTGACCGATCCGAACGACGTGCCGGTGGACCTGCCGCTGCGCGATGCCGGCCTCGACTCGCTCGGGATGATGGACCTGGCCAAGCGTATCGAGGATCGCACCGGAGCACGCGTACCGCCGGCGAGCATCAATGACGGCTCGACCCTGCGGGCGTTGGCGACCCTCGTGGTGCGGCAATTCGAGCTTGCGCCGGCCGAGCCGACCGAAGCGACGAGCGAACCGCACCCGGGCGACGTCCCGCTCAGCGCCGCCCAGGTGCGCGCCCTGCACCTGGGGCAATGGAACTGGTGGAACCGCGCGGTCATGCTCGACGTGCATCGGCGGCTCACGCCGGAAAGCCTTCGCCGAGCCACGTCCGCGCTGGTCGCTCGGCACGAGGCCCTGCGCCTGCGGTTCCGCCGGGACGACGGCCGCTTCGCCCAGCGCTACGGCGATATCGAGGACAGCTTCGCCGTGGAGTCGGTCACGTTGAGCGGGCCCGGCGAGATCCTGCCACTCCTCAACGAACAGCATCGCCGCCTCAGCCTCGAGAACGGCCCGGTGCTGCGCCTGCTTCTGGCGGAGACGGGCTCGGCGCAACAGCTCTTCATCACCGCCAACCATCTCGTGATGGACGGTGTCACGATGGGCATCCTGGTCGACGAGTTGGAGCGCCTCTGCCAGTTGGACGAGCGCGGCGAGCGCCTCCGGCTGGTACAGACATCGCAGCGCTTCGAGGCGTTCTCCGGCTGGATGCACGACTTCGCGCGCGGGGGTGCGAGCAAAGATCTGGATTTCTGGCGTACGCAACTCGACGCGCCGCCGCCGGCCGCCTACGACTCGCGGGTGCATCCGGGCGTCAAGATGAAGGACCTGGCAAGCGCCTGCCACTACCTGCGACCCGAAGAGACGCGCGCGCTGCGAGACGTAAGGCTGGATGGCGTGGACGGACCCCGCGCCCCGATCGCAACGACGCTGCTCGCGGCGCTGCTACGGACCGCTCAGCGCCAGTGGAGCTGCGGTCGGCTCGTCATCGAGCTCTCGAGCTCGGGCAGACAGACGGCGGTGCACGGCCTCGATCTCTCGCGGACGGTCGGCTACTTCCACTGCACCTTCCCGCTCGCCTTCGACGACAGCCTCGCGCAGAGCCCGGCAGAGACGTTGACCGCGGTGACCGAACGACTCAGTCGCGTCCCGTCCGCAGGCATGTCGTTTGACGCTCTCACATATCTGAACGACGATCCGAGCGTACGAAAGAGCATCCTCGATGCGGCGGCTCCGACGCTATGGTTCAACTTCCAGGGTGAGCTGCCGACGCGGAGCCGCAGCGGCCTCTTCTCATTGCGTCAGGCTCCCTTGGGCGACATGTGGGATCCCGAAGCCGGCGTGAAACAACCACCGCTCTACGTCGAATGCGCCATCGTCGGGGGAACAACGCGCATCGACTGGTACTACTCGCCGCGCCACCTGGAATGGTCCGGAGCGGAGATCGACGCGTGGATGGTCCGGTTCTCCGACGAGCTCGGCGGCCTGGTCCGAGGCGGGGACAGCGCAACACCCCGATGACCGAACGCACCGATCCTTCGATGGCGACCCGCGACGCGGCCGAGCGATTCCAGCGGGTCGCCGATCGCGCGTTCGCCGCGACCTTCAAGCACATCTTCAGCTTCTCGCTGCTCTACGAGGACTCGGAGGTCGACAACCGCGTCCTGGGTCTCGACTCCCGTTCCCGGGTGCTGGCAGTGAGCGGGGCCGGTTGTGGCGTGGCCGGTCTCCTGGCCGCGCACCCGGCGCGCATCGACGCCATCGACACCAATCCGCACCACCTGGCGCTGGCCGCCCTCAAGGTCGCCGCGGCCCGGCGGATGAGGTCGTACGCGGAGTTCTACCAACTGCTCGGCCGAGGCCGGCATGCGGATCCGCAACGTACGCTCCAGCCGTTGATGCGGGATCTGCCGGCCTGGGTGGGGCGCTACTGGAATGCGAACCACCGCCGCTTTCGGCACAACCTGTACGCGCAAGGATTGGTCGGCACTTTCCAGCAGCGGCTCCGGCGGCAGCTGGGGGTCGACGCGGACTTCCTTCGAGCCCTGCAACGGCTCCCGCCCACCGACCGCCCCGCGCGCCTTTCCCCGATCCTCACCTCGATCAAGCGTTCGTGGCCGATGCGTACGCTGGTCAACACGCCGTTGTTCCTCCTCGGCATCGGCGTCAACTTCGAACAACGGCAACGCAACCTCCGGGCCAACCGGGCGGCGACAATGATGGACGTCGTCACCGCGCATTTCGAACGGCTGGCACAGACCGATCTGGAAACGAACTGGTTCATCTGGTTGGGCCTGACCGGGGAGTTCAACCACGACCACCCCGCGGCGGTTCCGCCCTATCTGCGGGCGGAGAGCCATCGGCGGTCGCTTGTGGCGCCAACAGCGGTGGATTTCCACCGCGAGTCGCTGCAACGGATGCTGGCCGGCGCGACGCCGGGGCAATGGTCTCACTTCTCTCTCTGTGACGTGCTGGACTGGCTGTCGGCCGACGCGCAGCGGCAGTTGCTCCAACGGATCGCCCGGGTGGGCGGGCCCGGCGCCGTCGTCCTCACCCGCAGCGTGGAGGAGGAGTGCGTCGTCGATCGCGTCGGCCTGACGCAGCTGTACGAACGCGTCGAGCCCGCCTCGAGCCAGGCAAGCGCGCAGGAGCGGACGCGGCTCTACGGACGCGTCAACCTCTATCGGGTCATCAGCGGCGCATGACATCCGACATGCAGGCGTCCCATCGAGCTTTCCTCGATCGGTACTACCGGCTCACGCATCACGTCTACGACGCGTCGCGCAAGTACTACCTGTTCGGCCGGGACGGGGTGCTCGAGCGCCTTCTCGCGAGCGATTGGACGACGCTCGTGGAGATCGGCCCCGGCACCGGACGCAACCTCGCCTGGCTGCACCGCCGGCGGCCGAACGCGACGCTCGGCGGACTGGAGGCGAGCGAAGTCATGCGCGCGCACGCCGAGCGCCGCTGTCCCTGGGCGCGGATCGATCCGGGCTTTGCCGAGGACGGGAACATCGGTGCGGTCCTCGGTGCGCCGCCGCAGCGCATCCTGATGTCGTACTCCCTGTCGATGTTCACGGACAAAGGCCGGGCGATCGACAACGCGCGACGGCACCTCGCTCCCGGCGGCGAGCTGTGGGTCGTCGACTTCTCCGATCTCGAGGGGCTCTCTGCCATGCCACGACGGGCGATGCGGAGGTTCCTGCACGCGTTCCACGTCGAGGCCGTGCCGGACGAACTGCCGCACCGACACGGCGCGAGCCACGTCGAGCATGGTCCCCTTCGCTACTTCTTCGTCGCGCGATTCACGGCATGAGGTCTCGCGCGGCCCGGAAGAACGCCGCCCGGCACAGGAGTGGCACGAGCAGCAGGCTGTGGAGCACGAACTGCCCCGACGCCCCGCGCTCACGTTGGTACGAGCTCATGTACGTCCGCTCGCGAAACACGATGTGCGACAGTTCCTGAGCCAAGGTGCCGAAAACGAGCAGTCCCAAGGAGACGGGCCAGCCGAGCACGGGAAGGCCGAGATATACGGCAAGCACGACGCCCGTGTACAGAATCGACGTCAGCGCGGTCTGATCGGGTGTCGTGTACGCGCAGAAGAAGGCGTAGAGGACCGCGACGAACGGCACCGCCGCCGGCGCGAAAGCTCCGACCAGGCCCAGGATGCCGAGCAGGCCGAGCCCCGTGGTGATGAGGTGGACGACCACATTCCCCGTACGCCGATGGTAGCGGACGAAATCCCGGTACGTCTCCTCGAAACGGTAGGTGCCGCCCAGGTGCCGCTTCGCTATCTCCTGGCACAGGACGATCACGTATAGAGCCACATGGCCAAGCAGGAGCGGCCACCACGCCGCGCGGAACGGGGCATGCAGCGCGAGCCCGGCGAAGCCGACGAGTTTACCGACGATCATGGGATGCGGAATTATCCCGTACGGGAAGCCCGAGACCCGGCCCGGCGGGACGAGGCCGAACTCCGCGCCGAAATAAGTGCGGTCCGAGCCGAGCCGGAGGAACGCGAGGCCGGACAGCCCGAACCCGACGGCCGCGACCGCGAGCGACGGCACATCGAGCCCCATCCGCCCGTACTGATAGAAAAGCGTGCCGAGCGCTATCAGCTGGAACAACGTCGCGTCGCGCGCGAACCTGCCGGGCTCGACCGTGCGGAACGTGAAAGCGAACAGGTAAAGGAAGTAGTGCACGAAGCTGAAGAGATAGACCCGCTCCGCCGGATGCCCTTCGCTCACGGTCAAGAACAGGAGAACGACGAGCAGGTTCAGGACGCCGACGTACCGAAGGAAGAGCGGATAGAGGAACGTGCCGACGTTCACGATGGCGCCGAGGAACTTGCCGATCACCGACTGTGGATTCTTGCTCGCGAGGAACAGCTCCCGCGCACGCCGGTTGTAGGTCGCGTTCCACCCCGCAAAGAGCTGGTGAACGGGCGCAAGCCACCGTGGAACGACCGCGTAGTGCGCCTTGAGGCAGATGCGGCTCTCGTCCAGGAGATCGTCCGGCGCACCGCTCTTGGCGATGTAGTGAATGTCCCGGTTGTAGTCGAACCAGCAGAACTGTCCCGTGCGGAGCGTCCTCTTGCACTTCTGCAAAGAGAAGATCGTCGTGACACGATCGTTGCCCCGGACGACGACCAGACACCGCAAGAGCGTCAGGAACGGCAGGAAACCGAACGGCCCGTCGATGTGCTGCTGGAGAAAGACGTGGTCGGAGCCTTTGGCTCCCATGTTCGAGACGTAGACCTCGTTCATCGTTTCTACCCCGCGGACAGTGCATCCGGGGAACGCCTCGAGAATGCTCGCTCGGATCGCGGCCGAGTCGGTGAGCGCGGCGAACGCCGCACGCGCTTGCGGCGGAAGCTCCGCCTCCCAAGCGTGGAACGTCTCGCGCCGATCCAGCGCCTGCCCGTCCACGAAGGCCAGCATTGTCTCCAGGTGGCCGGCGTGTGCCTCCTCGACGGATCCGATCCCGGGCTTCATGCCCGCCACCACTGATCGACGTCCGCAAGTCGCACACCGCACTTGTACCACCTCGGAGCCCCACCCCGCGAGACCCGACGATGCGTCCGCAGCGATATTTCCGAACGTCACTACGATGGCCGAATGGACAGAATTATCCGATTGACCGTTGCAACGGCGGCGGCCGCGCTACTCGCGATGGCTGGGTGTGGCGGCAGTCCCACAGTCAGCGCGGCCAGCCCCGCGTCGCCATCACCGTCACCGTCGCCGGTGTGCACATTGGTCAGCGAGGCCCTGGTCAGCTCGACGTTCGAGCAGAACGCGGCCGCGGACGGCGTCCAACAGGCGGAGCCCTTCCAAGACGGCAAGAACTACTCGTGCCGGTTTCGGGCCGCGCCGGTGTGGTCGTTGTCGGTCAGCGTTCGGGTCTTCACCTCGGCACTGTCCGCCGAGAGTCTGCTGAGCGCCGGCGTGTCCGGCAATGACTTCGCGTCCAAGGTCAGCGGGGTCGGCGATGGAGCCGCGTATCTCAAGCGCAGCGACCTCATCCAGTTCGTCGCGGTCAAGAAGAACGCCGGCACGGTCAACCTGGTGCTACTGCTCGGCACGAGCGGCAGCGATGATGAAAAGAGGTTCGCGACCATCGCCAACGAGGTACTGGCCAACGCCCCAAAGATGGGAAGTTGATCTAGCTCAATGCCGTGGGGACCGGCGGTACAGCCACTCGATCATTTCGGGCGGAGCGAGCCGGGCGACCCGTGCGTGGTACCAGGCCATCTCATCGTCGCTGAGAATCTCGCGTGCGGCGCCCGAGGTGCCCCGGCGGAAGAACAAGGCGTTGTTGACCGCGACCTCCGGCGGGGGCGGGACGAGTAGGTCGTCGCGGTCCCGCATGCGTTCGAACGTAGCCGCCTCGACGATGGCGGGCCAGGACCGCTGCGCGACGGCGATCCCGAGCCCGTCCGCGAGCCGGCGCATCTGCCGCTCGAGGTCGGACAGCAGGTCGTCGTAGTGCACCAGCATCACGTTCGGATCAGCGCGCCGGGTCCATGCCCCGGACAGGTGCCGCATGATGGCGGGGAGCGAGGTCGTGTACCGGCGTGGATCGTCATCGCCGCCGATCCACTCGAGCAGGGCGTCGTGCAGTTCCTCGCGTGACACGTCCGGAGCCCGCGGCACAGGAGGCGGCCGATGAGGCATGAGCCCGTACGGCATCGGCGGTGGCCCATGTGGTGGGGGCCCTTGTGGCGGTGGCGGCGATCCGGGAGGCCACGGGGGTCGAGCGGGCCGGAAGGGTCCGATCAGTCGGTCCTGGTGGTACATCGACACGAACGCATCGGCCGGATGCCGGGCCATCACGACGTAGGTGACCCGGGCGTCGCGAGGAATGCCGGCGAGCGGCGTATGCGTCTTGATGAAGCGCCGGTGTCGCTGCGCGGCGAGTTGGGCGTCGATGTGGTCCGGCGGCGCGTCCGGAGTCTCCAGCCACGGCGACAGCCGCCAGAGCGGATCCGGAAGCTCCGGCGTCTGAAAGATCAGCAATGCGCAGATCATCTGCATCCAGGTCGTCCCGGACTTACGCGGGGTGCTGATCACGATGTCGCCGGCCCGGAAGCGAAAGCCCAGCCACCGGCCGTTGTCCTCACCGGCCGGCTCATCGCGCATCAGGGCAGCGCACACGCGGCGAGCGTAGCGAGGACCGGCCACCACCGCCGTCCCACCCGACTGAACCCTGGCACGAACGACGTTCCTCGAGAGAGCGTGGACCGGTAGCCCGCCCTGCTGCGGCGGGTGCTCGGCAGCGACTTCTGGATGCGCTGACCGGCCCTGCGGTCGCGCCTGGACGACATCCGCAGCCGGCAGGACAGCTGTCGGGGGTGAAGTTCGGCCGCCCGGCGCGCCCGAACTTCACACCCGAGGACGGCCGGTCAGGCGATCGGGCGGATGTTGTGGTTGATCCGGAACAGGTTGGTGGGGTCGTAGAACTTCTTGATGTCCAGGAGGCGGTCGTAGGACTCGGCCGCGAAGGCTGAGCGGACCACCTCGGGAGAGGTGTCCTCGGTGCTGAGGAAGTTCGAGTAGGCGCCGTCGGTGCTCCACGGGGACATCCGGTCCAGGAAGCGGCGCTCCACCGCGCGGATGCGCTCCACGTCGCCGGGGATCGGGGCCGGGATGCTGGCGATGAAGAGGCAGTAGGCGGCGTCCTCGCGGTTGCCGATCGCGTTGGGGATCGCGGGTGGGCGTCGCAGGGCTCCGCCGAGCAGGCGGATCTCGGCCATCATCAGTTGGTCGTCGGGGGCGGCGTCCGGGCCGGCCAGGGTCAGCAGGGTGTCCAGGGCTTCCTGGGGCAGGTCGCGCAGCAGGGTGGAGCGGTCGATGGCGACGGCCGGTTCGGTCGGGTCGTTGTGGATCGACGCGACGTCGGTGTACGGCATCTCGCCGACAGTGTCGAGGAAGGCCGGTGCGGCCGCGCGCAGCGGGGCGACCAGGCTCGCACCGTCCGGGGCACTTCCCAGGTAGGCGATCCGTACGTGCAGGGTCAGCGTGCCGCGCATCGGCTCGGGGACGAACGGCAGGTCGGGCAGCCGCAGCAGGCAGAACGACGTGGACAGGCTCTCCGGCAGGCCGGGTGCCCAGGCGCGCCAGGCGTCGAGCACCGCGGGCGCGTGCTTGCCGGCGAAGAACAGCCCGCCGCCGTAGAGGCGGGCGACCGGGAAGAGGGCGAACTCCAGCGAGGTGACCACGCCGAAGTTGCCCTTGCCGCCGCGGGCCGCCCAGAACAGGTCGGGTTCCTGCTCGGCGGTGACGTGGCGCAGCACGCCGTCGGCGGTGACGACGTCGAACGCCCGGACGTGGTCGGCGCCGAACCCTCGGCTGCGGCCGAAGACCGGGCTCAGGCCGCCGCCGAGGGTGAAGCCGACCGCGCCGACCAGCGGTGAGGATCCGGAGATGCCGGCCAGGCCGTGCTCGGCGGCCGCCGGGATGACCTCCCGCCAGCGCACGCCGGCCTGGATCCGGGCGTACCGGCCGGGTGCGTCGACCGCGACCCCGGACATTCGCCGGGTGGTGATCATCAGGGTGTCGTCGGCCGAGACCACGGCGCCGTGGCCGGTGGTGTTGACCGAGACGGCCAGGCCGTGGTCGGCGGCGAAGCGGATCGCGTTGCGCACGTCGTCGGGGCCGGTCGCGCCGATCGCCACGGCCGGGCGGTGCGAGAGGGTGCGGTTGAAGGTGGCGGTCTCCTCGGCGTACGCCGGATCCTGTGGGGTCAGGACCGGGCCGTCGATGTGCTTGTCGAGCCAGGCGCGGTCGTTGTGGTCGAACGGTGCGGTACGTGTCATGGTCACAGCAGGCCAGTCCGGTGCCGATCGCCGGTTGACAATGGGTTGACGGCCGCGGCGGCCCGGACCAGGCCCGGTCCGGGGTCCACGCCGAGCCGGTCGGCCAGTAGGCACCGGCCGGCCTCGAAGGTGGCCCGCGCTTCGGCCGGGCGCCCGGCCCGGGTCAGGCCACGCATCAACAGCTCGCGGGGGCGTTCGAGCAGCGGGTGACGGGCGACGAGGGTGCGCAGCCGGGGCAGGGCCGGGCGAGGATCGCGGTCCGGCAGTTCCAGTTCGGCGGCGAGGGCGTCAAGTTCGGCTTCGAACCGCAGCTCCCGTAACAGCCGACGCTGGCTGGCGGCGTGCGGGCCGGGGAGACCCTCCAGCGGAGTGCCTTGCCAGAGCTCTTCCGCCGTACGGAAGAAGGAGAGCGAGGAAGCGACGCGGCCGGACCGCCACAGTGAGCGTGCCCGGCGCAGCAGGTCGCGGTAGTTGACCAGATCGACGTGGTCCGCGGGGACGGCGACGGTGTAGCCGCCGGCGGTGCTGATGATCTCGACCGTGCCCAATGCCCGGCGCAACCGCGACACGTAGGTGCGGACCAGGCCCGCGGCTCCGCGTGGCGCGGCCGGCCCCCACACCCCGGCGACCAGGTCGTCGAGGGCGACCACCTCGTCCGGCCGGACCAGCAGCGTGGCCAGCAGCGCGCGCTGCTGCGGCGTCCCGGCCGGCAGCGACCGGCCCGCTCGGGTCGCGCCGACCGGGCCGAGCAGGGTGAACCGGACTGCGTCGGACGGAGGTGCGGCAGGCGCCGGCTTCCGGGCGGGGGCCGGCCGGCAGACGGCCTCGGGGACCGCGTGGACCAGCGTGGGGTCGGCGGCCAGGATGCGCTGCTGCAGCGCCCGCAGCCCCGGGCCCGGGCGGACGCCGAGCTCGGTGGCCAGGCGCCGCTGGACGTCGCGGAAGGTGGCCAAGGCCCCGGCCTGCCGGCCCGAGCCGTAGAGGGCGTGCATGTACAGCTCCCGGAAGCCCTCGTGCAGCGGGTTCTCCGCGACCAACAGGGACAGTTCGGCCGTCTGCTCGGCGTACCGGCCCAGTTCCAGCTCGACAGCGATCCGGTCGGCCAGCGCGGAGAGCCGCGACTCGGCCAGCCGGGTGCGCTGCGCGGCGCTCCAGTCACCGGGCAGCCCGGCGAGGGGGGTTCCGCGCCACAGCCGCAGGGCCTCGGTCAGCGCCGTCAGGGCGGTGCGCGGGTCGCCGTCGCGCCCGGCGATCCCGGCGGTGGCCAGCAGGCTCCGGAACACGCCCAAGTCGGTGGCCGCGACCGGGACCGTCAGCGCGTAGCCGCCGGACCGGGACTCGATGGGCGTACCGGCGCGGCGCAGCCGGCAGATGTACGTCCGGATCGTGCTCGCCGCCGTCCGGGGCGGTTTGTCTTCCCACACCGCGCGGATCAGCTCGTCCAACGTGGCCAGTGTGCCGTCCCGCAACAGCAGGACCGCGCAGACCAGCCGCTGCTGCGGCGCGCCCAGGTCGACCTCCGTTTCGTCGCGCCAGGCCCGTACCGGGCCGAGCACCGCGAACCGCACCGAACTCTCCACCAGAATCCTCCCCCAGAGCGTGAAACCGCTTCAGGAGACCGTGCGGCGCGGGGTGGGGGCTTCGGTATCGCGACTGCATCGACGATTCGTCGGCAAACGGACACGGAGCCTGATGAGCCCGGTGCGATGTCGTACTGTTCCGGCCGATGAGAACAGAGGTACGCGGCCGGGACCGGGAGATGGCGGTCATCACCGGGATCGTCGACGACGCCGCCGCGGGCACCGGGTCCATGCTGCTGGTGCGCGGCGAACCGGGGATCGGCAAGTCCCACCTGCTCGGCGCGGCTGCCCGGCACGCCCGCGACCGCGGCGCGCTCGTGCTCGCCACCATCGGCGTACCCGCCGAGGCCCACCTGCCGTACTCCGGGCTGCACCAGCTGCTGCAACCGCTGCTGTCCCGCACCGCCGACCTGCCCGAACCGCAGCGCGCCGCGATGCTGGCCGCCTTCGGGATGACCACGGCACCGCAGAACCCCTTCTTCATCGGCCTGGCCGCCCTCGAACTGCTCGCCGACGCGGCCGCCCGGACACCGGTACTCGTGCTCGCCGACGACCTGCATTGGTTGGACCAGGCCACCAGTGAGGTGCTCGGTTTCATCGCCCGGCGCATCGCCGCCGAGCCGATCGCGGTGCTGGCCGCAGCCCGTACCGGCCACCGCAGTGAACCGGCCGTCGCCGGGGTGGCCGAGCTGCCGGTGCCCGGTCTGGACGACGGCACCGCCCGCTGGCTGCTCGACCGCCACGGCGCCGGCCTGGCCCCGGCCACCCGCGAACGGCTGCTGGCCGAGGCCGCCGGCAACCCCCTGGCGCTGCTGGAACTGCCCGGCGCGGTCCGGGCCGGCGGGCTGGACGAGGCGGCCGCGCTGCCGCCGATGCTGCCGCTGACCGCCCGCCTCGAACACGCGTTCAACGCGCGCCTGGACGATCTGCCGGCTGCGACCAACGCGCTGCTGCTGGCCGCCGCCCTCGACGACGGCCGCGGCACCCCGGTCGAGACCCTCGCCGCCGCCGGCGCCACCGTCGAGGCCCTCGCCCCGGCCGAAGCGGCCCGGCTGATCAGCCTCGGCGACGGCCGGATCCGGTTCCGGCACCCGCTGATCCGCGCCGCCGTGCACCACCGGGCCAGCGACGCCGACCGGCGCCACGTCCACGCCGCGTGGGCCGGCGTCCTCGCCGGGCAGCCCGACCGGCGGCTGTGGCATCGGGCCGCGGCCGCCACCGGCCGCGACGACGAGATCGCCGACGCCCTGGAACGCATGGCCGACCGGGAACGCGACCGCGGCGCGCTGGCCGCCGCGAACGTCGTCCGCGAACGCGCGGCCCGGCTCACCGCCGCACCCGCCGTGCGGACCCGGCGGCTGCTCGACAGCGCCGAACTGGCCTTCGAGCTCGGCCACCACCGCCTGGTCCGGGGCCTGGTCGACGAGGCCGGCACCCTCGCCGGCACCGCCCGCGAACGCGCCCGCATCACCCTGCTGCACGGTGTCCTGGACGACGGCCGTCCCGGCGACGTGGTCAGCATCCGGACCGCGACCGACCAGGTACGCAGTACGGCCGCCGCCGGCGAACTGGACCTGGCCGGCAGGCTGCTGGTCGGCGTGGCCCGGCGCTGCTGGTGGACCGAGCCCGGCCGCGAGCAGCGCCGCGCCATCGCCGCGCTCGCCGACGACCTGCCGATGCCCGCTCCGGCCCGGCTGGCCGTACTGGCCTTCGCCGAGCCGATCGAGCAGGGCGCCCGCATCGTCGGCGACCTGCCGCACGTGCCCACCACCGGCCTCGACCCCGGCGAACTGGCCCTGCTGGTGATCGCCGCGTACATCACCGGCGACTTCGAACAGTGCCTGCAACTGGCCGGCCCGGCCACCGACGGTCTGCGCGCCCAGGGCCGACTCGCCCTGCTCGGGCAGGTGCTGACCCTCGAAGCGAGCGCGGCCATGCACATGGGCGCCTGGGCCGGCGCTGCCACCATGGCGGCCGAGGCCGTCCGGGCCACCGTCGAGACCGGCCAGCCGGCCTGGACCATCGCCGCCCGGCACGTCGACGCCGCGATGACCGGCCTGCTCGGCGACGGCGAACGCGTCGGCGCCAAGGTCGCCCTGATGCTCGACGACGCCCGGTCGGCGCCGGTGGACTCGGCCGCACACCAGTCGCGCGGGATGGCCGCGCTCGCCGCCGGCGCCTACACCGAGGCGTACGCCGAGTTCCGGCCCACCTTCGACCCGGACCACCCGGCCTACCAGCGCGCCTTGCAGTGCTGGCTGATCAGCTACCTCGCCGAGGCCGCCGTGCACAGCGGCGACCACGACGACGCCCGCCACGTGCTCACCGGCCTGGACGAGCTGGCCGCGATCAGCTCATCACCCGCACTGCACGTGTCGGTCCGCTACGCCCGCGCCGTGCTGGCCCCGGACGACGAGGCCGAACCGCTGTTCCGTGACGCCCTGGACCGGCATCCGGCGCGGTGGCCGTTCCCGCGGGCCCGGCTCGACCTCGCCTACGGTTCCTGGCTGCGCCGCCGCCGGCGCATCGCCGAATCCCGCGGCCCGCTGCGCGCGGCCCGCGAGGTCTTCGACCGCATCGGCGCGCACCGCTGGAGCGACCGCGCCCGCCAGGAACTGCGCGCCACCGGTGAGAGCAGCGACCAGCCGGCCCCCGGCGCCTGGCAGTTACTCTCCCCGCAGGAGCTGCAGATCGCCACGATGGCCGCCGAGGGCATGTCCAATCGCGAGATCGGCCAGCGGCTGTACCTGTCGCACCGCACCGTCGGTTCGCACCTCTACCGGCTCTTCCCCAAGCTGGGCATCACCTCCCGTGCCCAGCTCAAGGAGGCCCTCGCCGAGCCGCGGTGATCCGTCAACCGAGCGTCGGCGCGAGAATGCGACTGTTGACGGCATGTCGGATCTGACGAAGCGGTTGATCAAGTACGCCACCAGCACACGCCTCAACAGACTGACCGCGGTCGCCGCGGCAGCAGCGCTGTTGCTCGCGCCCGCGCCCGCTGATGCGGCGAACAGCAACGAGATGCGCTGCGTGGAAAGGACCTTGAGCGTTCGGCTCGCGGAGGACGGGGCGGCCAATTTCCAGCTTTGGGGTGAATTGTGCCGACCCGGGGGCGCGCCGCCGGCGACCGTCCAAGTGCTCCTGCACGGTGGCACGTCCAATCACAACTACTGGGACTTTCCCTACGCCGACGGCCAGCTCTCCTACGTCAAGGCCGCGGTGCACGCCGGTTTCGCCACTTTCAACGTGGATCGGATCGGTGTCGGCCGGTCGAGTCACCCGCCCGCGGCGGACGTCTCCATCGCCGGAGAAGCGGTCGCGGTTCACGACGTGATCACCGCGCTACGCGCGGGAAGCGTGGACGGGCACCGGTACCAGCGGGTGATCCTTGCGGGGCACTCGTTCGGTGCCGCGGTCGGCATCAGCGAAGCGGCGCGATTCGAAGACGTCGACGCCTTCATCGACGCCGGGTTTGTGCACGCTGTCACCGACGCGTTCGCGGCTGAGGTGCAGGTCGCGATCCACCCGGCCGACGAGGACCCGATGTTCGCCGGGCGCGGCTACACCGACTACGTCACCACAGTGCCAGGGACCCGGGCAGGGCTCTACCACGACCCGCGCACCTCGAACCCGAGGATCGACGCGATCGCCGAGGCCACCAAGGACGTGCAACCAGCGAACGAGCTGGCCGAGATCTTCGCCTTCGCGAAACCGCCGACGCCGGCCGACGCGGCGAGCCGGGCCGTCACGGCTCCGGTCCTGATCGTCATGGGCACGGCGGATCGCCTCTTCTGCGGCTCGGGCGCCTTCGACTGCTCGGATACCGCCGCCATCCAGGCCTACGAGGACGAATACTGGACGACCGGCGTCCGCTACCAATTCGTTCCGGCGACGGGCCACATGCTCCAGGAGAGCCTCACCGCGCCGTCGACCGCCGCGGCGATGCTCGCGTGGGCCCGGAATCCCAGGTGAGTCGGCGCCGAGCCTTCGACGGCCCGGGCATGTGCTGACCGGCCGGTCCGGTGGCGCCGGTTCCGCTCGGCGCCACCGGAAGTCAGCTCAGAATCCGTTGATCCAGATCTGCGCCGGGGTGCCGTTGCAGACGTACACCTGCATGGCGGCGCCGATCGTGCCGAGGCCGCCCGGTTCGTCGATGCAGTAACCGGTGTCCCGGTAGTGGATCCGCGACTCGATCTTCGCGACGGCCGGCAGCGCCGTGCCCGTGTTGAACTCCTGGTTGCTGATCGAGGCGCACGGCCACTGCACCACCGCGGCGCCGTTGACGATGTCGTTCGCGTCCAGGCACAGGCCGCTGAGCTGGTTCACGAACTTGTAGTGGTTGGTGCCGACCTGGTTGTACTGCCAGCCCTGGGCGATGCTCTCGGTGCCGGAGGTCGCACAGGTCGCCTGGACGATAGGCACCCCCGCGGCCGTCGACAGGCCCTGCGGCTCGAGACACAGGCCGCTGTTGCCGGAATTCCTGATCCAGTGGAAGGTGCCGCCGATCAACGGCGAGACCCCCGCGGAGGCCGCACCCGCGGTGCCTGCGATCCCACTGCCTGCCAGAAGAAGCGTCGTGGCCAGGCGCAAGAGTCGGCGCATGATGAGTGTCCCCTTCGTATCGTCGCCGCCGCGCCGATCGCGGCGGCCGAACGAACGGAACCCTCCCATCGGGCCTTGACGTGCGACTGACGTCGCGCTGACGTGGCGCTGCGCCTCGGGCTCGACGTCCACTTTTGGCATTGACGGTCGGGAATGCGATCCGGCTACTGTGGAACCGGACTCGACACTACGATTGTGTCCATGCCGGGCGTTTTGGTGCGATTGCTGGGACCTGTCGACGTGGTGGTGCACGGCGAGGTTCGCGCGGTGACAGGTTTACGGCGCAAGGCGGTCCTCGCCATGCTGGGGCTGCACCTCGACACCGTGGTCAGCACCGAACGGCTGATCGACGTGGTCTGGGACGACCAGGCGCCGGCCACCGCGCGGAACGCCCTACAGGGCACCGTCTCACAGCTGCGTGCCGTGCTCGGCGACCCGAACGCGATCGTCTCGCGGTCGCCGGGGTATCTGTTGCCGGGTGCGCAGACCGATGTCAAGGTCGCCGAGTCGCTTGTCGACGAGGCCCTCCAGCAGGGCGATCCGGCGGTGCGGCTGCGTCGGCTGGGTGAGGCAGTGGCGCAGTGGCGGGGGCACCCGCTGCATGACGTCGCCACACTGCCGGGGCTGAGGCCGCAGGTGCAGTGGCTGGAGAGCCTTCGGCTGCGCACCATCCATCTGCTCGTCGACACCCGGCTGGCGCTGGGCCACCACGAGCAATTGGTGCCCGAGCTGACGCAGTTCGCGGCCGAGCATCCGCTGGACGAACGCCTGCACCGGCAGCTGATTCTCGCCCTCTACCAGATCGGGCAGCAGGCGGAGGCGCTCGCCGTCGCCCGGCGAATGCGTGCCGAGCTGAACGATGCGCTCGGCCTCGACCCGAGCCCGGAGCTGCGGGATCTTGAGACCGCGGTGCTACGGCACGACCCGTCGCTGGCCGGCACCGACGCGGGCACCACGAGCCTGCCCGAGGTGCGGGTGCCGGCTCAGCTACCCACCGCGGTGGCGGGGTTCACGGGGCGGGCGGCCGAGCTGGCCACCATGGATTCGCTGCTGGACGACGCGGCGCACCAGCGCACCGCAGCCATCGTGACGGTGGTCGGTGGTGCGGGTGTCGGCAAGACCGCCCTCGCGGTGCACTGGGCGCACCGGGCCGCCGCGCGCTTTCCCGACGGGCAGCTGTACGCGAACCTTCGCGGCTTCGATCCGGGCGGCTCGGTGATGGACCCAGCGGAGGCCGTACGCGGGTTTCTCGACGCCCTCGGTGTGCCGCCCGGCCGCATCCCGGACGGCCTCGGCGCGCAGTCCTCGCTGTACCGCAGCATGGTCGCGGGCAAGCGGATCCTGGTGGTGATCGACAACGTGCGGGATCAGGAGCAGGCGCGCCCGTTGCTGCCCGGTGCGCCCGGCTGCCTGGTGGTCGTGACGAGCCGCGACCAGCTCGTCCCGCTGGTCGCCGCCGAGGGGGCCTGGCCACTGCCGCTCGACGTGCTGACCCGCCCGGAGGCGTACGAGATGCTGTCGCGGCGGCTGGGTGCGGCCCGGGTGGCCGCCGAGCCCGAGGCGGTGGAGGAGATCATCACCCGCTGTGCCCGCCTGCCGCTCGCCCTCGGTATCGCCGCCGCGCGGGCCGCGCTCCGGCGCGGGCTGCCGCTGGCGACGCTGGCCGAGCAGCTTCGCGGCCAGGACCGCCTCGACACGCTCAACGCGGGGGACGCGGGTACCGACGTACGGCACGTCTTCTCCTGGTCGTACCGGTCGTTGAGCCCCGCCGGGGCACGGCTGTTCCGGCTGCTCGGGGTCATCCCCGGGCCGGAGGTGGGACTGGGCGCGGCGGCCAGCCTCACCGGACTGCCCCGCCCTCAGGCGCTCGCCCTGCTGAACGAGCTGGACCGGGCGAATCTGCTCACCGAGCAGCGCGCCCGCCGGTACGTGCTGCACGACCTGCTCCGCGCGTACGCCGCCGAGCTGGCGCGCGAGCAGGAAAGCGGTCCCGACCTGCGCGCCGCTCGCGGCCGGCTGCTCGACTACTGTCTGCACACCGCGCAGGTCGCCGCCCGCTTGTTGCAGGGCACCTGGAACGACCTTCCACTGCCGCCTGCGATTCCCGGGGCCGCGCCGGAGGTGCCGGTCGATGTCGAGGCGGCCAGCGCGTGGTTCGACACGGAGCTGACGATGCTGGTGGCCGCGGTCCGCGACGCGGCCGACGGGTTCGAGGGGCATTGCTGGCGTCTGGCCTGGACTCTCAGCTCGCTGCTGGACTCGCGTGCGCGGTGGGCGGAGTACGAGGCCACGCAGCAGGTGGCCCTCGACGCCGCCGAGCGTGTCGGCGACCGCGCCGGCGAGGCGTACGCGCATCAATGCCTCGGGCGGGCACACGCGCGGGAAGGCCGCATCGAGCAGGCGGTTACCCACCTCGACCTCGCCCTGGACTATTTGACCTTGGTCGGCGACCAGGCCGGGCAGGGGTCTGTGCTGATCGGCCTGGGCTTCGCGGCGCACTCGAAGGGCGACGAGACCGAAGCGGCAAGGCACGCCCGTCGCGCCCTGGCTCTGTTCCGTTCGGTCGGGCACCGGGCGGGTCAGGCACTCGCGCTCAACAACTTGGGCTGGTCCCTGACCGAGCTGGGCGAGTACGAGACGGCCCTGCGCTACTGCGAGGAGAGCGTGCGCCTGCGCCAGGAACTCGGCGAGTTGCACCCTCTCGCGGGCAGCTGGGACAGCCTCGGCCACCTGCACGACCGTCTTGGCCACCGCGGCAAGGCGATCGAGTGCTACCGGTCCAGCCTCGCCCTCTACCGACAGACCGGCGAGCGGTACGAGCAGGCCATCACCCTGTCACGAATGGCCGACGCCCAGGCCGCGGGCGACGACCTGCCGGGTGCCGTCGAATCGTGGCGGCAGTCGCTGGCGGTCCTCGACGCTTTCGACGACGCCATGGCCGAGGAAGTCCGCTACAAGCTCCGCAGGTCCACCACGGCCCGGTAGGAATCGGTGCAGGGTCGCTATCGGTGCGGGGAGGAATGTGCCCGGACGGCGACGATCCCAGCAACTGTTCGAGCCGGTCGACATCGTTGTACGGGTACGGGAACCGCCGGCCGCGATGCAGGCGGATGCCGTCGAGAATGCAAGCGTGCGCTGCGGCGTCGTAGAGAACTCGGGATAGGCGGCGCCGCCCCGGTGCTCGATGACACCCGCGGTGAACGATTCCGGCTCCGGATGAAACTTGTCGAACAAGTCCGTCATATCTTTCGAGACGTAGCCGGGCGGGACTCGTTCATTTTTGTTCAGCTGACGCGCACGAGCCGGGGCGGCCGGGTGGCCGCTCTCCGCTCCGCCGCGTACGCCCGGATGAGATTGTGCACCGCATAGCGGTCGACACCGAGGCGGCTCAGCAGGCCGGCACCGACCAGTTCGGAGAGCATCGCGGTCCCCTCGGCGCGGGTGCCGCCGGTCAGCCCGGCTGCGACATCCGCGTCGATGTCGCCCTCGGCCCGGCTCAGCTCGGCGAACAGGCCGGCCGCAGCCGGGCTCAGCCAACGGTGCGAACCGGCGAACGAAGCGCGCAGGTCGCTGGCGGCGTCGCCGACGAACGCGTCGAGGCCGGACGAGCGGCGCACTTCGTCGGCCACGTCACGCAGACGAACCGGCGCATACGCGGACATACGCGCCCCGAGGATGCTGAGCGCCCGTGGCAGCCGCCCGGCATGCGCCAGGATCGCCGCGAGGGCAGCCTCCTCGCTCGGATCCTGAGGCGGCGGCGAACCGAGCCGGTTGAGCAGCTGCGCGCGGGCGTCAGCCGGCGGCGGGACATCAAGTGTGAGCAGGCCGGCGCCGTTGGTCGCGGCGAGGCCGGTGAGCCGTCCCCGGCCGGTGGCGATCACCAGGCTGCCCGGCGACGCCGGGATCAGCGGGCGGACCTGCTCGGCGTCGCGGACGTCGTCAAGCACGATCAGCAGCGACCGACCGGCGGTCAGCGTGCGCAGCAGTGCGGCTCGGGCCTCCACAGTGGCCGGCAGATCCTGCTGCGCCACTCCGATCGAGCAGAGCAGCTGGGCCAGCGCCTCGATGGTCGGCATCGGCTCGCCCTCGCCGGATCCGCGCAGGCCGAGGAAGAGCTGCCCGTCCGGGAAGCGGTGCGCCGTACGACGGGCCCAGTGCCCGGCGACGGCCGTCTTGCCGACCCCGGCCAGGCCGTCAACGGCGATCACGCCGCGCCGGTGCCCGGCGCTCTCCTCCAGCATCCGGTCCAGCGCCGCCATCTCGGCCTGGCGCCCGACGAACTGGGTCGAGCAGAACGGCAGCTGCGCGGGCGCGGGATTCACCACCGGCGCGGAATTCACCACCGGCACAGCAGCGGCGACGGTGCCGGCGCGTGGCAGCGCCGGCGGCTCGCGCAGGACCGTCTCGAATGCGGCGGTCAGCTCCGGTCCCGGGCTGGCGCCGAGGTCGTCGGCAAGCCGCTCGCGGAACTGGTGGTAGCGCTCGATCGCCTCGGCCGGCCGCCCACCCGCCGCCAGCAGGAGCAGGAGCCTGGCCTCCAGCGCCTCGTCGAAAGGGTCAGCCGTCGCGGCCGCGTGCACCGCCGGCAGCAACGACGCCGCGTCCGGCTGGCCGAGCGCGGCGTCCGCCGCCGCGCGGGCGGTCAAGGTGCGTTCCCGGTTCACGGCGACGAACAGCGGGTGCGTCCCGGCGCCGAGTCCCTCCCCGAACCGGCCCCGCCAGAGCGAGAGCGCCTCCCGGTACGCGGCGACTGCCGCGTCTCGCCGTCCGGCCCGCAGCTCGGCGTCCGCGTACCCGGCCAGCTCCCGGGAACGCAGCAGGTCGACTTCGCCGGCCTCGACGGCGAGCCGGTAGCCGCCTGGCCTGCGGGCGAGCCGTTCGCCCTCGGCACGCGGGGCCAGGCCCGGCTCGAACGCCCGCCGGATCGCGCCCACGTGCCGGTGAACGACGTTCATCGCGTTCGCCGGCGGGTCGTCCCCCCACAGCAGGGTGATCAGCTCGGACACCGGGACCTGCTGGCCCGCACGGGCCAGCAGCATGGCGATCATCAGCTGAGGTTGGCGGGGGCCCAGGTCCAGTTCCTCGCCGTCTCGCCAGCCGTGTAAGCCACCAAGAACAGTGAATCGCACGGTGACTGACACGAAGCTCCTCCTTCGACCTGTACGACACCAACTACGCCGAGCCTCCCGGCACTCCGCGCCGTCCAGTGAGCTTCGAGACAGCCCGGGGCCGCCGATGGCCAGGATACGAACCGGCAGCCACTAGCCGCATGCGCCTCGGGGAACCTTAGCGGCTGGCCTCGCGGGGACCGGCCGGCCTCCGGGCCGGTCGACTGGCACGTTGACGACAATGGGTTGCGCCCGCGGCGCGCGGCGGTGACGCTGTCCGGCGAGGGGGCGCGGTGAATCCGTCAGCGGAAAAGACCTGGGCGCCGTCCCGGCACACCCTCCGGGTCGTCAGCGCGGCCGCGGGCTACGGCAAGACCACCGCGCTGCGGGCGTGGTATCCGGCGGCCGGGGCGCGGTGGCACCGTGGGCTGCCCGGCGGCACCGGCGATCCCGCCGACGCTCTCGCGGGCGCGATGCTCGAGGAAGCGCGGGCCGGCGCCGGCCAGATCGTCTTCGACGACCTGCCACCCCTGCCGGTGGATACGGCACGCGCCCTGACCGAGGCGCTGGCCCGCCTGACGGGTACGGAGGGTTCCGTCGACGTCGCGCTCGCCTCCCGGTGGCCGCTCGGCACCGCGACGACCGCGCTGCCGGACATGGCGCAGGCCGTCGTCGGCCCCGCCGAGCTGTCCCTGCCGGTCGACCGGGTCGCCGACCTGCTGGCCGACGAGTACGACGTGACCGACTGGACCGCCGGCGGATACGACGCCGGCGCCTGCGATCTGCCGGAGCGGGTCCACCAGGCGACGGCCGGCTGGCCCGCGCTGGTCCACCTCGCCGCCGAGATGCTGCGGACCGGCGGCGTGCCGCACGGGGACCTGCTGCCCATGCTCGCCGCGCCCGGCGGGCTGATCGCGGGCTACCTGGCCGAGGAAGTGCTGCCGACCCTGCCCGGGCCCGCGTTCCGCCTGCTCGAGCACGTCGGGGATCTGGCGCCGATCGATCCCGACCTGTGCCGGGCGCTGGGGCATCCGGGCGCCGCGGAGGCCGTCCGGCTGCTGGCCCGCTGCGGCCTGCTGACCACCGCCGGGTCGCCGCCACCGGTGCCCGGCGGGCCGCCGCCGTCGCCGCGGATCGTGCCGGTGGTGGCCGAAGTGGTCCTCCGGTCCCGGAGAACCGGCGCCCGCACCGCCGTACCGGCCGCCGTCGTGGCCCGGGCCGCGGCCTGGTTCGACGAGCACGGTCCGGCGGTGTCCGCGGCGCTCGCCTACCAACGCTGCGGGCAGCACGAGTCCTGCGCCGAGGCCATCGAGCGGCACGGCGAGGCGATGCTGGCGGCTGGGCATGCGGAGGCCGTCGGGCGGCTGATCGCCGAGTTGCCGGCCGCGCTGCGTACGCCCCGGCTGTGGCTCTTGCTGGGCGACGCGCGACGCGCGGGCGGCGACCTGGAGGCCGCCATGCGGGCGTACGCGGCCGCCGCGCCGGGCCTGCCGGCCGGTAGCGCCGCGCTGGCCTGGCGGATGGGCCGGCTGCACTACCACCGCGGCGACGCGCGGGCCACGCTGGCGGCCCTCGCGGAGTCCGGGCCGGGACCCCACCCACCGGCCGACGCCGCGCAGGTCTGCGCCTGGACGGCAACCGGTCACCTGCTGGCCGGCGACCCGGAGACCGCCCTGCGCCACGCCCGCGAAGCGGTGTCGGTGGCCCGCGCCGGCATTCCCGCGGAGACAGCCGGCCTCGACCCGACCGGCGCGGACTTCGCGCTCACCGCGGCCCTCGCCGCCGCGCAGGTGAGCGTGGCGCTGTGTCTGGGCGCGCTCGGTGACGACGCGGGCAGCGACGAACACTACCGCCTCGCCCAGCCGGTCGCGGAGCGCATCGGCGACGTGGTCCTGCTCACCCGGATCATGAACAACCGCACCTACCACCTGCTGCAGGCCGCGCGGTTCGCCGAGGCACTCGCCGCCGCCCGCACCTGCGCACGGTACGCCGCGGCAGCCCGCCAGCCCGAGCTGCGCGACATCGCCACCTGCAACGAGGCGGACGCGCTGGCCATGCTCGGCCGCTTCGACGAGGCCGTGCGGCAGTACGACCGGGCGATCGCGGGCTATCAGCGGGCCGGGTCAAGGCGGGTGGCGGGCGCACAGCTCGGGCTGGGCGAGGTCTACCGGCGCCGGGGATGGCGGGAGCAGGCTCGCGCCGCGTACGAGCAGGCGGTGCGGATCTCGACCGAAACCGGGGACGGCCACGTGCGCGGGCCCGCCGAAGCCGGCCTGGCGCTGGTGCTGATGGCCGACGATCCCGACACCGCCGCCGCGCACGCCGCGGTGGCCGGATCGGGCGACACCCCGGCGCTGCTCGCGCAGGGCTGGCTGGCCCTGCACCGCGGCGACCGGCCGCCGGCCGGCAAGCTGGCCACCCGGGCCTGCGAGACCGCCCGGGCGCAGGGTGACCGGCTCGGCCTCGCCGATGCTCTTGAGCTGCGCGGCGCCGTCCATGCCGGCGGGCCCGCCGGCGAGACCGGTCACGCCCGCACCGCGCTGCGCGAATGCCACGCCATCTGGGCCGAGGCCGGGGCGACCGTGGAAGCGGCCCGGATCACCGTCGCGATCAGCCGGCTGCCCGGGGCCGGGCCGGACGACCGGATCCGCGGGCTGCTGGCGGCGGAGCGGATGGAGTCCGCCGGTGCCGTCGCGGCCGAGTCCCCGTTCGCCGGCCGGCCGGGCGGCCCGGCCGCGGACAGCCCGGCGGCCGAGGTCAGCGTCCAGGCTCTCGGCCGGTTCGAGGTGCAGGTGGACGGCGAGCCGGTGCCCCCGTCACGATGGCAGTCACGCAAGGCCCGCGACCTGCTGCGCATCCTCGTCGCGCGGCGCGGCCGGCCGGTCCCCCGCGAGGAACTGTACGAACTGCTCTGGCCCGACGACGACCCGGCCAAGACCGGACATCGGCTGTCGGTGCTGCTGTCCATCGTGCGCGGCGTGCTCGACCCGGCCAAGGCCCGGGCGGCCGACCACTACCTCGTCGCCGACCAGGCGAGCATCGCCCTGGACGTGACCCGGGTGCGGGTCGACGTCGAAGATTTCCTGTCCTATGTGGCGCGGGCCGCCCGGCTGCTGGACGCCGGCGACCGGACCGAAGCCCGCGAGCTGCTGGTCACGATCGACCGGCACCACGCCGCCGACGCCTTCGACGACGAACCGTACGCGAGCTGGTCGGGCCCGCTGCGCGAACAGACCCGGACCGCCTATCTGAGCATGCTTCGGATGCTGGCCCAGGTCTGCGGCGCCGCCTCCTCGGTCGACGCCGCCACCGGATACCTGCTGCGGCTGCTGGAACGCGACCCGTACGACGAGCCGGCCCACCGGAGCCTGGTGCGCCGGCTGGTCCGCGCCGGCCGGCACGGCGAGGCACGCCGGGCCTTCGACCGCTACGGCCGGGCGATGCGCGAGATCGACGTGCGGCCGCCGGACCGCAGCCTGCTCGCACCACCCGCCCCGGGCCGGGCGCTCAATGAAACGTCCCGATGAGAGCGGTCTCCAGCGTCACCGACCCGTCACCGTCGTCGTCACCGCCTTCCTTGGCGGCGATGGCCGGCTGAGGGGTACCGCCGAACAGCGTGCCGCGCGCCCAGCTGACGCCGTCGTTGGCGGCCGGCACGATCGCGTCCAGGGTGGCCTCGGCGGGACCGGTCACCGTCGCGCCCGTCGCGTACGGCCGCAGGGTCTCGTCGTTGTCCTGGCGGCTGACGAACTTGGGCCAGCCCGCGTCGTCGTTGCGCGCATGCAGGAGCTGGCTTGACATCACCCCCGGCCGGCAGACGGCGATCGCCGTGACTTCGGCCTCCGCGCCGCCCGGCCCACCCGCGGTCACCTCAACGGAGGTCACGGCGGGGTTCATGTCGACGCCGGCGATGTGACTGATCGCGGGATCCCCGGCGACGTGGAACCCGACGCCGAAGAGCCCGTCGGTGCTGTCGTCGCAGGCTGCTCGGGCCGTCCCGATGCCTTTGCGGACCACCAGCACCGGTTCGGTGTTGTCCGAGCAGACCGCGAACGCGACGAGGGACCAGTTGGCGGTCAGCCCCGCCGGAGCCGTGGCGGTCACCAGAACCGCGCGGGCGGCGATGTTCGGCACAATCGCGGTCAGGGCGGCCCCGCCGTTACCAGCCTGTTCGTAGTTGACGGCTCCGCCGCCGGCGTACGGCCACGTTCCCTGCGGGCACTCCACCGCGACGGCTTTGACCGGTTCTGCGTTGGACGGGCCGATGTGTGCCACTCGCGTGCTCCAGGCGTTCGCGTGGGCCGCCCGTGCCGTGCCGGCCGCCGTCTCGGCCGCCGGGATCGCCAGTGCGCCCGCCGCCAGGCCGGCGACCAGCGCGACGATCGCCGCCCGGCATCGGATGAGTGGTGTCTGTGACATGCCGTTCCCCTCACGGCCGCCGCACGGACGGCGCCGGCCGGTTCCGATGCTCCGGACCGGCGTCACGGTGGCGTCAGGGTGTGGTGTCGGGTATCCGGCAGACTCGTCAAATCTGGGGACGCCAGGCCGGGTCGGCCCACCAGCGAAGTTCGCGTTCGGCGGCGGCGCCGAGGTGGAAGGCGGTGACGTCGTCATACGGCCGGGCGACGATCTGCACGCCGGTCGGCACGCCGTTGGGTGCACGGCCGGACGGCACGTTGAGCACCGGGTGGCGGCTGGCCACGTTGAACACCGGGGTCAGCGTCGCCAGCATGTACATCTCGAGGTGCCGGCCGGCGACGTCGATCCCGTCGGGGTACTCGTTGCCGGCCTCGAACCCCAGGCAGCCGAGGGTGGGGCAGATCAGCGCGTCGTGGTCCGCGAAAACCTGTGCCAGCGCCCGTTGGACGGTGGCCTCACCTTCCAGTCCGCCATATATTCCGGTACGGGCGAACGCGGCCGCCGACAACGCGAGGAACTGGCGGCTGTAGCCGGTCAGGCGCGGGTCGTCGCCCATCGTGGCCGCCATGATCGAGCCATAGTGCGCGAACGCAGTCTCCTCGAGCTGCTCCAGCGAAACCCCCAGCGGAACCGTCACCTCGTCGACGACGGCGCCCGCGGTCTTCAACGCGTCGGCGAACGCCCGGGTGTTCGCCTCGACCTCCGGCTCGATCGGGAAGTCGCCGAGCGTCACGGCCAGAGCAACCCGCAGGCCGCGTACGTCGCCGAGGTCTTCCGGGATCGGCAGCGCCGGTAGCGAGACGTGGTCGGCGGGGTGCTGCCCCTGGACGATGTTGTGGAACAGCGCGACGTCCGCCACGGTCCGGCCCAGGACGCCGTCGTGGCAGTACACGTCCAGGTTGAACGGCGGCAGCGCCGGCACCCGCCCGTACGGGGCCTTGAAACCCACGACGCCGCAGAACGACGCCGGAATGCGGATCGAGCCGCCGATGTCCGAACCGGTCGCCAGGTAGGCGGTGCCCGACGCGAGCGCCGCGGCGGAACCACCGGACGAGCCGCCCGGCGAGTAGTCCGGATTCCACGGGTTGCGGGTGATACCCCACAGGCGGCTGTGGGTGAAGCCGGCGCAGCTGAACTCCGGCGTAGTGCCGCGGGCGTGGGCGATGGCGCCCGCGGCGAGTGTGCGCTCCACGACCGGGTGGGTTTCGCCGGCCGGCTCGTCACCGGTGAGCAGCGAGCCGAGACGCAGCGACCGGCCCTCGATCGCGTGCTCCTCCTTGAGCACGACCGGCAGCCCTTCGAGTGCGCGCGGCGGGCCTCCCGTGCCGGCGTACCGGGCGGCGGCAGCGATCGCCGCCGCCCGGTAGTCCTCGTGATCGCGTTCCAGCAGCGCGTTGACCTTGGGCTCGACCGCGTCGGCGCGGGCGGCGACGGCGTCGAAGACCTCGACGGGCGACAGCTCCCGGCGGCGGAAGGCATGCAGCACCTCAGTGGCGCTGAGGTACTCAACTTCGGTCATCGCAACTCCCCTGTGTCGATGATCGCGCCGGGCTCAGACGGCGGCGCGCCGACCCATGATGATGCGACACCGTGCCGGAAATCTAGATGGTTCACGCGCGTCAGCTCCGGCTGATCGCCGCTCAGCGCTCGATGGTGTGCTTCAGCAGGGTGACGATGGCGTCGTCGTCCAGCAGCGAGCCGTCCCAGACGGTCGTCATCCGGTTGATGAGCTTGTCCTCGCCCAGTTCCAGCGCGACGATCCCGTTGCGGACGGCACCGCTGTCCGCGATCCACTCGTAGCCTCCGCCCCGGTTGCTGCCGACGACGTGCCGCAGCCGGGTCTCCACCCCGTACGGGAGCAGTGCGAGCGAGCTCTGCAGGTAGACCGTGATCGCCCGGGGTCCGACGATCTGAGCCTGGATC
>Ga0307515_10003226_pt1 | contig 34514 bp, 31 predicted proteins | sample 17_EM_MG_FD_194513 | JGI IMG/M metagenome (GOLD analysis project Ga0307515, IMG submission 194513) | Populus trichocarpa ectomycorrhiza microbial communities from riparian zone in the Pacific Northwest, United States - 17_EM | ecosystem: Host-associated > Plants > Roots > Unclassified | place...
TAGTTGACAAGAAAAATTCATATTCCTAGGAAATTGGTATGCTTGAGATTCAATTTTAATATTTCACTTTCCACTGTTCCGGCCGGACCGAGTCCGGTCCGAAGTTAAATGCATTGAATCGGGTCTGACCCAGTTAAAAAAAATTCAATTTTTATTTTTATTTTTAATTGTGTTTTATTCAAAAAATTAGAAGGAGATCGCTTGATGACGTAGCATTTGCAGAATTTGATCGCAATACCAATTTTGTTCTTGATGATATTTTACCTGATATTGTTGTGCGCTTAAGAAACCAAGAAAACTGTAGTTCTTGTCGGATGAATTCGTACGTGATGAAATTACAGATCGTTTAATGGAACAATAAAAAATATTTGATATAAGTATTATTTATTTCATGATATAATAGTAGTAGTTAAATCAACAATATTTAAATTAAAAACCATCAATATATATATATATATTTTAATTATTTTATAACCTCAATTTGAAAAGTATTTTTTTAACCAAACACATTAAACTATTATTTTGTTTAACCTCAATTTTAATCACAGTTTTAACCAAATATATATAAATACCAAACCAACCTCAATTAAAAATATTTTTTTATAAAATAATTTTTTTTAAACCACAACCACAAAAACTACCACAATATCAAACACATTAGCGCATTCGCTGATATATATATTTTGCAGGTGCTCCCACTCATTTTAAGAGAAAATTAAAGGAGGTTTATTAGCTCGGGTCTAAAAATTTGCCAATCCATAGGCGTGTGGGAAACATTTAATTGAGAATTAAAATTTTTTTGTGGTCCATCAAGTTACATTATTTTGTCAAGTCAATTCATATACTTTATTTTCACAAATTAAACTTTCTACTTTCAGTTTGTAAAGAGGCCGTCGTTCCATTGTAAACTATCAATGCAACGAGCATTTCAGCAAACCTTCATTATTAGCTTTGTGTATAAAGAAAATTCTTACGGTTACAGATACACGAACGACTAACATATCGAGAGAGAGAAGTAGCCATGGAGTTGAGCTTACATTCACACAGTTTCTATTGTATTGTATGTGGTTGTGAATGTTTCTGTGCTATAAAATTCATGATTCGTAGCACTATTTTAAAATCTGATGCACGCCTTCTTGAATTCAGGGGGTGTAGTAAACGTGCGGTGGTGGCTCTGGCCCCTCAAAAGTTCAACTCATCCCCCCCTTCCCCCACGGTAATATAGCAAGTATGGTTTGTTTTCTTCATAGAATTTCGATTTAATCCCAGGAAAAGTGAAAAATCAATGCATTTGATCCTGCAAGACTCTTTCCCAACAATTTTAACCCTCTTAAGATATAAAATTGGTTCTGACAATACATTTGGTCCTGTTTCTTTTAAGAAATAATATTCTGACCTAAAGAAATTTGTATATTTTTTATCTATAAATGAAGATATACATCTTGATGTATTGAGTATTTTGCCCTACCCTCTCAGGAGTAAGACCAGTGCCATGCCCCCTTTGGTTTTACTTTTCTCTGTGTTTCCATGCAAGAACATTGCAATTATTTTGATTCAAGCAAGCATAGACTCTCTCCTTATTTTCTTTAAATGGCTACAAATAATTTTACAATATTTTTCCTAGATCGAAACTTTCTTCCTCCAGCAGTCGGGTCTTGGACTTGTATCTAGACAATCGAATGGACGCATGCGCTGGTGATCTGAGTTTGGCCCATTCAACACAAAACCCAACGTTAGAACCTGGAAACAAAAGGATCAAACCTCAATTAAACAGAGTCCAAACTATCGGATTTCTCACAAGCACGGCCCAGGCTAAAAAATCCTTCCAGTTTGACTATCGCCACTCATCACTAACACGGCCACTCAATATCAAAGATGTGGTCACCAAACTGAACGGTTGTTAGTTGTTACTGGCTTCTCCCGCCATTGTCTGTACAGCAAGATGGCCACACTATTTGTTGTTCAGCCAAAATTTCCACTCGTCAGCTCTCTCTTTTCCTCTTCAAGTCATTACCAGGTAAGAAACTCACTTTCATATGCACGACTCGGTTCGTGTAGTTCTTGCTTATTTTTTCTTTTGGTGTTTCAGGGATGGAGAGTTAGGCCTTTCACTGTGCAGAAGCTCAACCCATTTTTATCAAAATCTCTAACAGAGTCAAAGAAGAGGTAATCATCCCATGATTAATGCTTTCATCACATGCTTTAGCTATCTTATCATTTCTTTCTGCGCATATTGGGTTATAAAGTGATTAGGGGCATGTTTTACTTTTGTTGATGAGCCAAGTGATCAGGGTTTTGTTGGACTTGTTAAATTATGTTTTTATTGGGTTTGACATGCGACAAGGAAAGGAAAAATAAGGATTTGGATTAGGAGACGGGGACAGCCCAAGAATTTGTTTGGATTTGAAATGCACTAGGTTGAGCACTGTGGCCTCACTTCTGGTTATATGGGAGTTAGAGTTGGTTAGGTGAGAATTAAGGTCGCAAATACTAATTTATTATTTTTCAAATCATTTGTTCTAATTTTACAGTTTCAGATTTGTGCTTTTAAAAATGGAGCTATTGATAGTGAAATGTTGTATTTGGGTCAATTAAACAGGAGAACTTTAATCTGTGCAGTCAATCAAGATCCAGAGGAATCATTTAAAAAGACTGTAGAAGTGGATCGGCTAATAGATATGCTGAGAGATGCAAATCCAAGAGAAGTAAGCAAACTTGTTTGTAGTTTGCGTTTTATTAGTTTTCATTCATGGGATCCACATTTGTTAACTTATTCTTGTTCCATTTTCTTCCATGTGAACAGCTGCAGAAGCTTGTTGTTGAAAATGTCCTCGCTTTCAATGAGGGCTTTTGGATACGACTTGCTGCTAGAACTGATACCTGTAAATCAGAGGATGATAAAGCATGTTTTTGACTGGCTTAGTTTAGTTTTTTTATGATGTTTATGAGGATGACTTGATTCCGGCTCTTACATAGCTAAGAATTTCTTCGGCATTATTTGTATCTTCGCAGAAAGATTACGAGGAGTTGGCAATATCTGTGATGAGCATAGTGGACTGTCTGGTCCATAAGACCAATGTAAATCACCCCCTCCCTCTCATAAGCAGTTTTTTTTTACTCCTTTATTGTTTCACCTATAACAGTTTCATCATTGCCTTCTCTTCTCTATATTCTTCTTTTTACTCTGTAGGAAAAGATTGAGTCAGCCACTGATATTCTCAAGGAAATTTTAAAACCTATAGTTGATGGAGAGGAAGAGATTCACTGGCCTCCTACAGATCCCGAGGCCCTCAAACTAATGGAGAAAGTAAGTTTATGCGTCAGTTTGATTATAAGTTTTCCCTTCTTCTCATTAAAAAATTATCAATGTTATACGGCTAACTCTTAAAGTCTCTTTTATGCAGATTTTGCATTAAGAAAATAAAAATAAAAATAAAAATGAAGCTCTATAGTTATCAGTTCTTCGTTCCTTGTGCTTACAGATATTTGTCGTACTTGATTTTGAATAGCTTATTGTTAAATCACTTGAATGTCAGGTTCCTATAAAAACCTTTGATGGGTAGGATAATAGGCATTGTTTGCATAGAAGAATGGAATGTGAAACAATCTTTCGATTAGAAATAAGATGGAACTCTGACGTTCATTAATCCACGATTGGTTTAAAAAACTAAGAAAGGGCTCGTTAAATTTACAGAATATAGACTCTCAAATGTCTAGTCATTAATTTGTGTTCCTACTTGGATTGATCCCTGGACATTTGTTGAGTTCCTATATTGGGGCTGATGAACATTCTGAAATTGATTCCACCAGAAAAGAAGCATCTCTGGGGGATTAGTTATCAAATTCTTATAAGATTTTCACGAATTTGTATTCCGAACCATCCCCTCATGCATGGAAAGAAAGAAGTAAACGACTTAAATGGAATTTCTTTTGCTCCCTCTTTCCCTCGTGTTTTTCCCATGTTGGATTGCCCTTGGTTTCGTTGAATTCAAATAGCAGCATAGGAGGAGCAAAAATATAACGTTGTGTGATTGTTAATGGTTTCATTCACTTGTGTTGAACTTATGCAACTGTCTGTACATTCATTCATCAGGATATAATTCAGAGGGAGCAAGAAGGGCAGCTAGATGAAGGGTTCCTTGCAGAAGTTAGTGCACAACTTCGACAAGTGAGTGCTTTCTGTTCTTATGGTACATATCCTAGCGTGTTGATCATCAAACTCATCTTGCAAACAAATTTAATTGAAGTGATATTGGGTGCTTGTTAGATGGGATGAGGGTTGATGTGGGATATTCTTATATGATTTTATTACTCCAGTATTTAAATGCTGATACGAGTTTTTCCTTAAACATGGGCGAGTAATTCCTTTTCTACTCATCGGTAGGCAAAAGAAGATGGGGACAAGCCAGGGCTCGAGGCCATGTTGCAAAAGGTTCTGCAACTCTATGCTTCCAGTATTCTCTCCAAGCGGAGTTATGCGAAGAAAGGTAATTATATTGTGGTACTTTATTCCATTACTTTGAAATTATGTCTTAAAAAATGATAGGTCATTACAAAATTGAAAAATGTTGTTGGTCACCATGCCAAGATTTTTAAAATGTCTTGAAATGAAGTCCATTGCTTGAAGCCATGTGAAACTAAATTCTTATAGCTTGATTTGAGTTTAGCTTGAGTGATGTTTTTGGTCTTTCAAAGTATTAGTTTTTTCCTACTTTAATTATCTTGTACTGAGAGTTTGATCTCTGAGATTATACGTTTTTTTTTTTAGAATAGTCTCCCAAATTTTATTCCAGTTTGATTACGTTTGTCTATCAGGAATTTAAAATTTATCTGCCATAGATCTTCATTTAACACATCTATTCTCCATTCCCCTCCTTTCTTGGAACAATCCTCACTTCCATATTCTTGCTGTCTGCTTCAGTGTACAAGTTGGACGCCTTGAACAACTGGTATTGTTAAAGAATAATATAAATCTTATCTTAAAACCTTTTCTAACAGTTTAAACTTTTGGGTTGAGATGGTTCTGTGATCTGGTATCAGAACCTTGTTGATTATTCGGTCACGAGTTTGAATCTCACCACCCTTATTTTATTTGATTAAATTAACAGCACAATAGAGTTTCAATTGAGGGCGTGTGTTAAAAAATAATATAAATCATATTATAAGACCTTACCTAACAGTTAAAGCTTTTGAATTGGGATGATTATTTGACATGTATTTGTCTATGTTTGTGGTGCAGGAGAGGAAGTTTTGAAGGCTGAGCAGTTTCTGGAGACTATGATCAAAGGTGCTGTTTTCCTTAACAATTGTGCTTTCGAGAATAAAAATGAGCCATAAATATAGATTGTTGCTGCAACACAGAGATGCATAGGCATATGAAATTTGATCTTGGATAGCTTAGGCATGCAAACATCTACCTGATGTATTGATCCTCGCATAAATGTTAAACCTGCCTCGGCATTGAATCAAGTTTCTAGACCATTAAAAGCTTAGTCTAGGATTCTTTGGGTCATTTGATAAGCATCCAGACTCACTTATACATTTGTTTGCTGCAGCTCCCGAAGAAGAATGGAACAAGCTTTTGCTCAATGGAATGACAGTTGGAAAAGGGGAAATTTCTCCAGAGGAACTCTATGCTGTCATTAAGAAACGAATCGAGAGGACATTGATCCGGACAGTAATAAAACCTTCTACCTTGGATTTTATTCACTTGTATTTTTGTTGTTCAGTATTCCCTACAACTGGACGCCACACCGCATGCCACTGTCTGCTACGACTCATACACACGGGCATAACCATTTCTATATACTTCCCCTTTTCTCACATCTTCTCTATCACTTGTAGGAAGGAGGTTCGTACCAGCAACGCATTCTCACCGAGTATGTTAAGGGTATCCAGTCAAGAGCAGAAGAGATTGTCCAAGTGCTTCAGGGAAAGCCATAACAGCCCAAATACACGTCTGAGTATAGATTCCGTATTTGTAAACCATTGATAGTGCACAGACTTGGAAAGAATCTGTTCCTTCAATCTGAAACAGGGAAAAGGCTACCACATAGCAATTGAAAAAGGAGATGCGTAGTATCTGCAGTTCTTATTGTGCGCAAAAAAGAGCCAATGCGCAATGAATTCTATCCTTTTTGTGGCAATGGTTTTAGGTTCACATTTTATTTCAATGGAGGCCAATGTACTGCCAGCCCACCGTGTTAACACAGTCAATCTCCTTTTGACAGCTAGAAGTCTGCTTCAGATAAATGTCATGGATTTGATTGCAGAGGCATTGCCTGAGCTTCTCTGGCCTAGTTTTGATTAATGACTTGTCATTCGTTTATGGTATGCAAGTGCCTTTATCAGATAATTCCAATTTGACCTTGCTGTGCTTAACCTGGACGCAGCATCACCTAGCAGCGTGTTTGGATTTTTTTTTTATAATGTTTTTAGCAGTGTTTTTAAATCCGGCCCGGTTGTCGACCCGACTCAAAGCTCGGGTCACGGGTTTTGACCGGGTCAGCCCTAATTTTTTTTATAAATCAAGACGGCGTCGTTTTGGTAAAAAATTAAAAAAAAATCAACAGGCTGCAACCGGGTTTTGACCGGGTCAACTGGTTTAGCCAGGTTTTTAACTACCCTTATTTTTCCATAAACCTGGCCCGGTTCCAGCCCCGGGTCCCGGGTCGACTTGTCGGGCCGGGTTTTAAAATTATGGTTTTTAGATCGTTTTGATGTACTAATATTAAAAATATTTTTTAAAAAATAAAAACAATATTATTTTAATACATTTCTAAGCAAAAACATTTTAAATCACAATCTTTACTACAATTCTAAACAGACCCAACTCCTACAATCACATATGATTGTAACACTTCAGCTATTTTACAGGGAAGTTTCACATCCATAGTTTTAAAACCTGGCCCGGCAGGTCGACCCGGGACCCGGGGCTGGAATAGGGCCGGGTTGAAGAAAAAATAAGGGAAGGAAAAACCCAGTCTGACCTGGTGGGTTGATCCGGCAAGATCCAGTAAAAAATCCGGTTGCAACCCGTTGACTTTTGGTTTTTTTTTAACTAAAACGACGTCGTTTTAATTTTTTTAAAAAATAGAATTGACCAGGCAACCCGGTCAAAACCTGGCCCGGCGGGTCTACCTGGGACCCGGGGCTGGAATAGGGCTGGGTTGAAGAAAAAATAGGGGAAGGAAAAACCCAGTGTGACACGGTGGGTTGACCCGGCGGGTTGACCCGGCAAGATCCAGTAAAAAATCCTGTTGCAACCCGTTGACTTTTGATTTTTTTTTTACTAAAACGACGTCGTTTTGATTTTTAAAAAAAATAGAAGTGACCGGGCAACCCGGTCAAAACCTGGAACCCCAACCTTGAACCGGACGGTTCAAAAAACTATGTTAACATCCACCAATTTTTTATAACAATTTGGAAAGAATTTTACAATGACTTAAAATTATAGTGGTTAAATCTAATTTTATTTGGTATGTTAATTAAAACATTAATACTTAAAACTTGATTTAAATCGATCTGATAATATATTGATGAAGTGAAACCGTTGAAAAAATAAAATAAGGAAAAAAATATTTTAATAAATACAATTTATCTAAATTATCCAGTAATTCAGAGATTAACTTGATGACGTAAATTTTTTTATATATATTTAAATCTACAGCTATGTTTGACAGAACAGTTATAAAGAAAGATGCATGAATTCCAAAAAAGAACCAAACACTAAAAAACAAAATAGAGTTCAAAAAGCGCAGGGAAAGAATGCTAAGGTACTGCGCGCCTATAAAGATTACTGTGCTCCCTCTTAACATTTGCTAGTCACAACCTGTATCCCTGTATCTTTGCTGGTCGCTAAAACTGATTTTCCAGTGGTTTATGTAACGATGATCGCAAAGATGAGGCTGTGAATAACATTCCCCCCCACCTTTTTTTTCTCTCGTGGAAAAGGCAAATATAACAGTCCTCGATCAAGTGCCACGCAGACAATTTTTTAATTAAATGTCATGTTTTAATGATGTTTAGTAGTGTGATAATAATTATTTTAAAAGTATTTTTTACTTAAAAATATATTAAAATATTATTTTTTAAATTTTTAAAAATTAATTTTGATATTAGCAAATCAAAACGAGCTAAAAATAAAAAAAATAATTTAAAGTAAAGAAAAAATAAAAAAAATAATTTTTTTAAAAAACATTTTTAAAATATAAAACAAACTAGTTCTAAATATATAAAAATGATATTTTTTTATTTTTTAAAATTTATTTTTAATACCAACTATTTAAAACCACCTATAAATATTAAAAAAAAATTAATTTAAAATAAAAAAAATTAATTTTTAAATTTTTTTTTAAAATATAAAAACAAAACTAGTTGTAAATACACGCTGTAATAAGTCAACATAATTATCTGGCAGGGGAGTCGATCAAGACTGGGATTACAGGTGGCAGGACACAGTCCTTTCCTTGCTCGTCCCACACCTGAAATAGCGGGGATGAAGGTCTTGGGAATTGGAGCGTGGTTGTCACCGAGCCTCCATTGCCTGCTCGCTAGATAATCCGTCCTGTCAGGGTGAGAGGCGACCTGCTACTTGCCGGTTAAGTAATTAAAAATCTCTTATCACAATAAAATAAAATCTTTTTAACGGCATGCCCGGCAGAGTGTGTGATGGAGGTGGAGTGTTTTTTATTTGTAAATATATTAAAATAATAATATTATTTTTTATTTTAAATTTATTTTTGATATTATTAAATTAAAAAATAATAAAAAATAATTTAAAATTAAATAAATATTAAAAAAAACACGATTAAAACTTCGACACTTCAAAAGCAACCTTCCTATTTTATTAAATAATTTTCATTTAAATTATTAAATAAAAAGTGAAAAGGGAATAAAGAAATCCACTTTCTTTTCTTTTCTTTTCTTTTTTATCATACCTTTCTTAAATCTGAAGTAGTTGTTGTGCAATCAAAACACTGCATTTTTAGGACGAAAATTAACCGTGAAGTAGGATCGCTGTCGAATATGCCTCACGTGGCAACAAAAGAAATATATATAAAAAAAGACAACCATATTTCAATCCACGTGGCTCACATTCATTGGTAACAATGCGTGGTTTAACAACACCAAACTGTTGTCATTTGATCCCCTACTACGTCTAAATAGAGTATAGGACTCGCACCCAGATCCTTCGAGGAAGGGAAAAAAAACACAACACACAAACAAAAATGGCAAAGAAATCCATCACCATGAAACCGATCTTTCAAGAGCAAGATGCTGTTTTCTTAGATGAAGCTAATGATTTCTCTAACTGGGAACTCATTAACGAATCTGATGCTGAAGACTCAGATACTGATTCTTTACAAAGTCTGGAAAATGGCTTTGTTTCTTGGTCTTCACCAAGATCACCGAAGACAAGCCAAGAAATAGTAGCCCAGGACACTCAACAAGACCGAGATGTTGTCTTTCATTTCAACTCTCATGATCATGAAGTTGACGATGACGATGATGACGATGGTGATGTTTATCGTGGGAGGCCTATATTGTTTCCTGCTGCTAGGATTCAGTATGTTGATTTTGATTTTGATGACGAAGAGGATGATGATGATGATGGGTATGGGTTAAATGATGAGCTAGTGCCATGGAATGTGAGTGGGAAGTTAGGGAGGCAAAGGATTAGGAAGTTAGGCAAAAGGGTATTTCCTAAGATGAGTAATTCGAAGAGGAGTCCTTTTCTTCATGTGAAGCCAGGGTGTGTTCATGGAAAGCATGGGTTGGGCTTGAAGGCTTAGCGGAGGAAGAGATTGAAGGTAAAATAGTGGCGGGGGTGGAAAACGATGGGAACTTCGAATTTGGTACTGTGTAAATAATTGAACTTTGGAGGTGGCTGGTTAGATGTAATTAGTGGAATTTGAGGCTTATTGCCTTTTATTTTTTAACCTAGGTTATGCTGATTGGAAATGACTTGTGTGGATGTTATTATCATTTTAATCCTCATTGATATTAATTTATCTTACAGTGTTGATGAGTTTTATGGCTTATATCTGTGTATGTGTGCGGGTTGAATTGGTTGAGTGCAGGTGGGAGAATTGGGGGAATGGGTGTGGGATAGTAAAGTGCAGATTTCAAATGAACCCATCTAATTGTTTTTATCAAGTTCTCTTTGTATGAATTGTAGTTGTCTTGATGACAATTTTTGTTTTGGGATTAAAATACTAGTGGTGGAGGTTTAATTAAAGAATTGTATGAAAAATTGGATCTTAAAATGGGTTCATGTTGGATCATGATTAGGTTAGATGTTTATTACTGCAGTTGAACTGTGGACGTTGGTGATTTGTTTCTAGACTAATCTATTTTGAAGTTTCTCATTTTTTCTTTAAAAAAAAAAATTACTTGCTTATATTTGTCTATTGGTTGTTAACTAATTGTCTAAAGTGGTGTGTGCTGTGCTGTGGTTTCGTGTGATTGATTAATTTTGGGTGTCGGTTGGATGCTTTTGGGGGGCATTTTTTTTTTTCATGTGAGACTTTGAAGTTCAGGCACAAATGAATAGTGGTAAGTCCTAAGGTGGGATCTGTGAAATCGATCTGAGTTTATCAGGTTCTGCTGATTGGATGTGGATGTTATTATCATCTTAATGTTGTTTGATGTTATTCTTAGTGTTCATGATTTTCATGTAGTTTATCCGTGCGTGTGCGTGTATTTGGTTAGAAGTTGGGGAATTTGGATGGATAAGGGTGGGTGTTATTGCAAAGTGGAGCACTTGAGAGAGACCCTCTTAATCATTTTTTTTGTGTGTGGATCGTGGGTGTCGGCAACCTTTTTTTGATATTCAAACACAGCGTTGGAGGTTAAACTGGATAAGGGATCTGATCATGAAATGGATGCTCGGTAGATCTTAATTTGACAGTAGTCAAACGGAGGATGCTTTATCATTTATTTTTAGGTTAATCTACATGGACTCACATTGTGCAGTTAGCACTTTTATTATGATATTTATATTGATTTTCAAGGTGATTTCTGTATCTACTTCGCTGTAAGGTGGATGTTATTTATCACTTTTGGGGAAAACTGTGGTGAAATGACAGTGAGATATTTTGAAGCTGAGGTTTAGATGAACAGTTGCTCGTCTTATGGACTGAATTTCGATTTCTTTGAGATGATTGCTGTTCTGTTGCATAAAATTGTTGTTTTTATTGCTTGATTTCGGGTATGGTTTGCTTGAACTTCTCTCGGAAGCAGGCACTTTTGCACTCACCTCTTTTCAACTGCAATACATGAATCAAAGACGCATTAGGAGTATATTTGTGGTTTGTATTGGCTTTTGATAAATCACAATCTTGTGCAGGATTTGGTTTGCTTACCCTGTTTCTTCGGAGTCTTGAGTTCTAGAGATTAGTCTTGTTCCTTTCATTATCGTCTGTCCTGTTTTCTTCCAGCTTGTTTGACTTGTTCTCACTCACACTGTCCACTCTTCCGCAACCTTGACACATTTTTTTTCCGCGGCCCCTCATCCATGATGAACCGTTGCTATCTTTGTCATTATTCTAATGAAAACCACACAATCTTTTTCTTTGCCATGAACCACTACCATATCTATCATAATCGGGACAAAATGTATCATCTGGCACCAAGTGCCATATCATTTCTATTTCAGCCCCCATTCCACCAATGTTCCATTTTGTCCCTCTTGGCTGTCTGCTTCATTGAGAGAGAGCACTGCTTTTTTTAAATGCCGAATTTAACGAGTAGGGGCCTTTTCAAGTGCTCCAAAAAGGGTTGCTTTCCCTTTCTTTTTGTGTGCTGAATGGGTAGCTTTCATTGGCGAACCTCCACGTCCTTGCTTTCTAGCAATGGAGAGGGCGAAGAAAACTTTCTTTTTGTGAATTATTTGAAGTGCACCCATTTTTTGTGTGCTGAATGGGTAGCTTTCATTGGCAAACCTCCACGTCCTTGCTTTCTAGCGATGGAGAGGGCGAAGGAAACTTTCTTTTTGTGAATTATTTGTAGTGCACCCATTTTTTTCCTTCTGTGCTTTTATCTCTGCTCCAAGGGACCATGTATATGAGCAATAAATCAAGAAAAAGGAAAATACAGTAAACACCGTGTTTTTTCTTGACCCCCTGTTCTTTGTTTATCCCAGTTTGGCGTTCGCTACTGTGGAGTGCGGCGCTTTGTCTTGTTTAAACAGTTCATGAACAGTATTGGACAACTGGTCAACAGTTCACTCAGTAAGGCTATCATAGCTCAGGCATTTGGAACGCGGTCTAGGTGCCCTCCTTTTTAACTGTGAATGTTTCTGCTGACTTGAGCAAAATCAAGTCCCTTCAACTAGTTTGATCTATTGAACTGAACACTTCAATTCTATTTGGAAGCAATGGCTTGAGAGCAATCCTCTTTGAGCTTTTAGCCCACTAGCTTGTCGCCCAGCAAGTTGAATAGGCTCGGCTTAGCTCAAACTGTATCTAGTCTGGAAACGTCAAGGTTCAAGAGTCATTTCGGCATGCAATTATCTATGCTTTTGATCCTTGAACTATAGGGCGAAAAGAAAAACCCTTTGCCCGTCTCACTGAAACATGGCTTTTAGACTCGTGGTTTTTCTTCTACTGTGAGCAAATTTGTCATTAAAAGTTTAGACGGGGAAAGTACTTGTGATGTTTGGCAACGGTGAATGGAATAGAGAGAACGAGAGTGAAAGTATTATTAATATTGTTATTGTAATAAATTATTGTATCGTTCATTAGTCTTCAATTATCTCCCAACTTTTCTTCCACCATCACCATCAAAGCCATCCGTAGCATGGCATTAATTTATTTTTTAAATACATTATTATTATTAGTATTATTATTATTATTATCATCCCACCATTTATTCCCCTTTTCTACTCCAACATCGTATTATTTTTATAGATTTCACTATTGATTAAATTATTTTTTAATTATTATGTATTTTCATTTTAAGAATAACGTATTAAAAAACTTCAATTTTATTTTGATTTCTTGATATTAGTATTTCAAATATAGTATTGGATTTCCTTTAATTAATTCATAATTAAAATAAACAAGAGGGAAAAAAGAGAACCATTAATTATAACTAAAAGGGATCAATGTTTTATTGTAGCGCGAGCTATTATTCACTGTGAGTGAAATTACTGTAGATTGCACTATGCTGCACTATGGATGCATTGTGAGTGCTTTTACTGTGAAGTGTGAGAGCTTTTACTATGGACTGCACTGTTAGTGAATTCCCTCTTGAGGGCGGATAACACAAGCGCCATGGGGCGCTTGGACTGCTTCCTCTTGGCTGCAGTCCAAGCACCAGGTGGCGCTTTGGCTTGGGCACTCACAGGCATGGCCAAAGGCAAGCCTTGGGCCTGGCAGGGCAGGACCCAAAATAGAATTGGGTCTTGGCCGCGGGCAAACCAAGCATCACGTGGTGCTTGGGCAGCACCACCTGACGCTTGGTCTGCTTCCTCTTGGGTGCAGCCCAAGCGCCACGTGGTGTTTAAGTTGCCTCCACTTTTAGTATAATTACAAGTAATGGTATTAAAAATATTATTATTAGTTTTCTTATTATTCTTTTTTTAGTATAATTAATTTTTAGGGTATTAATAGTAAAAATATTATTGTTTGTTTTGTTGATATTTTTTTTGTATAATTAATATCAAAAGAATTGTTATATTTTTTCTTAATATAAAAAAATATTATTATTTTTTTATTGTAATTAATAGTGTTGATCTCAAAATTATTATTATTTGTTCTCTTAATATTATTTTTTAGTATCATTAATAGTATTAATCTCTAAAATATTATTATATCTGGTGTTATAAATAATATAATTTTTATAATAATTCATATTATTGTTACTAAAAATATTATTATTTGTATTATAAAAATTTTAGTTTTTTCATTAAAATTTATAAGAGCATAAATATTATTATCATCATTAATAAATTTTAAAAACTACTATTACTTTTTAAAAAACCATGTTGGGACACGTGGCGCTTCGGTTCCCTCCTGAGGGCGAACAGCCCAAGCACCACGTGGTGCTTTGGCTGGTTCCTATTGGCTGCAGTCCAAGCGCCAGGTGGCGCTTTGGCTTGGGCACTCACAGGCATGGCCCAAGGCTAGTCTTGGGTTGGCAAGGCAAGATCTAAAATAGAATTGGATCCTGGCCTCGGGCAGACCAAGCGCCACGTGGTGCTTGGGTAGCACCATCCCAAGCCCTCAGCACAGCGCCACCTGACGCTTGGTTTGCTTCGTTTGGTCTGCTTCCTCCTGGGTGCAGCTTGAGCTGCCTATATTTTTAGTATAATTACAAGTAACGGTATTAAAAATATTATTATTACTTTTCTTATTATTCTTTTTTAGTATATTTAATTTTTAGGGTATTAATAGTAAAAATATTATTGTTTGTTTTGTTGATATTGTTTTTTGTATTAATAAATTTGAAAAAAATTGATATTATTAATAAATTTGAAAAAAAAATTATTATTAATATTAAATTTTTTTATTTGTGTTATAATTTTTTTTTTATTATGATTAAAAGTATTAATATTAAAAATTGTATTATTATTTTTATTTTTCTTATGATTAAGAGTATTAATATTACAAAAAGTATTATTTGTGTTATAATTGTTTTTTTATTTTTATCATGATTATAAGTATTATTATTAAAAATAGTATTATTTGTGTTGTAATTATTTTTATTTTTATTATCATTAAAAGTCTAGGCGCGTTCATGCCCAACCCGGAATTGGGCCTGGACGCGTCCGCGTCCACGTCCAAACCCAAGTTGGCCTGGACACGTCCATGCGCAACCTTAAGTTGGGCGTGGACACGTCCTCTCCCACACCCAAGGTGGGTGTGGAAGCGTCCACGCCCAACTTGGGGCACCTAGCTACATCCACACCCAAGTTGGGTCTGGCCGCGTCCACTCCCAACCCCAAGTTGGGTCTGGACGGGGCACCCAACCACGCCGATACCCAAGTTGGGTCTGGACGCGTCCACGCCCACACCCAAGTTGGGGTTGAACGCGTGCTCACCCACACCCGAGTTGGGCGATGACACGTCCACGCCCAACCCCAGGATGAGCGAGGAGGCGTCCACGCTGAACCTCAAGTTGGGCCTGGACGCGTCCACGCCGAACTGGGGGTTGGGGTTGGACGCGTCGGCGCCCACCCACATGTGTTAATATAATTATATGTGTTATAAATATTTTTTCTCTCTTATAATTCAAAGTATTCAGATAAAAAATAGTATTATTTTTGATATAAATATTATTATTTTTATTATAACTCAAAATATTGATATAAAAAATATTATTATGTGTTGTAATCATCCTTGAAATTCTTAATATAATTATTTATGTTATAACTGTTATTATTTTTATTATAATTCTAAATATTCATATAAAAAATAGTATTATTTATGTTATAAATATTATTTTTTTATTATAATTAATATTATTAATAAAATAATTAATAAATTTGAAAAAATATTTTATTAATATTAAAAAAATATTTTATTATAAAAATTTTATAAAAATAAAAAATAAACCCGTCACAATGCGCGGGCATCCAGCTAATAACTCTACTACTTTCACTCGCGTGTCATCATATCAACTTTAATAGAGTTTTCTCATTTGAGAAACAATAAATTTTGATTTTGGTGAAATTCGCGAGAGAAATGGCACTGTGAAATAAGGACCGAATTCCAATAAAAATAAATTCTAGAGATTTATCGAAGCTTTATACGGACACGAAACTTTTTGAAAAAACTGAATTGGGTTTGATGCAAGGAAAAGAATTATATGATGAATGAGTTTTTGATACGCGTCCCACCCTCCAAGAGTCAACACAAAATGTTGACTCTAAGAACATTCTCAACATGTATTCTCTAGGTGATGAAAATTCATTGCAATTCAAGGAGATATATAGGGAAATAAACGTGACACATTCTAGAAATCAATTGATGTTTTTCAAATCATATGGTTTAAATTGACAAATCCCGCATGAAACCATGAGGATATCCGCTGCCATTAAACACAACCTTTGCTAGCGAGGACCCATCACGGAAACGCAAGATTGTGATCATAAATGTTCTTGGCTTCTTGCAAGCTTAATTAACAGAGGTCGTTTTTCTTCTCTTTTGATATAATTGATAAGGCAGCCATCCTCTGACGGGGCGAGTTTGACGCAGGCTCTGAAAGTGATTAGCTTAGGGTAAATACCATAAAGGGAGCCTCTTGACTGGCAATAATTAAACAAAAGCCGTACAGAAAGTACACAAGATAGAGGAGGAGGAGGAGGAGGAAAGACCGTCGCGGTTTAACCTGGTGTGTGCGTGTGTTTGGCTTTGTCACGGCAGCTTGGTCCCTTTTAAGTGCCAGGACGAGTAAGTGATAGCGCTGTCAGTCTGGAGGCACACTTTTTTAAACATCATAGATATTGTTGGGGATACTCAAATATTGAATAATCAAATCCTTACTGTTTTTGCATAATGATATATATGTCTGTAGCCAAGTGCCAAACAAGCTCATATCCATTACAAAAACCATCCCTATCATGGCCACAAAGAGCCAAACTGATCAAGTCATGTGAGACGATGGAGGGTAAAAAACATTTTCTCATAGCCCTTCAAACGAATACCCCACAATCTGGCAGTACTAATTTGTATTCAAAGCATGCATTAGCCAGCCCAGTACTCCAATCAAATCAGGTATAGTTAACTCAATTGTTAAAATGATGAGACAAGTCCCTTCTTTTCTTAATCTGTCTCTTTAATTTATTATTATTTGGTTACATGTTTCTTTATTTATTAATCAGTAGCGGTACTATGCCTATTCTTTATTTGCTACTAGTGCTAGCTCACTGGGTAACGGCTGGGAGAATGAATGGGTTTTGAATACTTGAAGCACTGATGATCGATGGTTTTATGGCGGCTACCATTCATCCTATTTGGTAACTCTTTCATTTATGAGCACTTAATTTACCAAAACAATGATTCTTAAGCATTACTAGTTCGAGTAGTATCTGGAAAAGCTGAAGAATCCTACAATTCTCACGAACTAAGCATGGTCGTGAACAAAAAATAAGAAACCAAATGATTTGACCCCACCAACCCAAAACTACAAACAACACATCCATTACCGCCATCAAAACAAGATCACCTTCCCAAAGAAAATCCCTGTTGAATCAGTCTGGTACTGTAGAAAGGTTGAACAAGGATAAGTAGGAGCTGAAAAGAAGGGAATTCAACAGTGAGGAATGGTGGGGCTTTTCTTTTGTGATGAATAGTGGTGGTGATGATGATGATGATGAGACAAGGAAGTAATTTGGGGGGCTCAAGGTGTCAAGAATGTGGAAACCAAGCTAAGAAAGACTGTGTTTACATGAGATGCAGAACATGCTGTAACAGTAAAGGATTTCAGTGTCAAACACATGTTAAGAGCACTTGGGTTCCCGCTTGTAGACGGCGACAGAGGGCTCAAAATCTTTTGCCTTGTCAACAACAGCAGCTTCAAGGACACAACCCTAAAAGGCCCAGAGAAAATCCCTCAACAGGTACTGTTACAGTACCTTTAGATCTATTCTGTACTATTTAGATATTGTCAAGAAAAAACTCAAGAAAACCATATCACTTGCTTGATATGTATGTGATGAACATAGTAATCCTAGTAGCTATATATGTAGCACTACTCTTTATTCTATTCTACTGTCAAGGGTGTAGCTATGACAAAGAGCATATTGCATATCCATATACATGATTCTCCTTATCTTTCATCACGAAGTTTATCTTTGTTTTAACGATTTGCTTATTTTTAAGAGTTTTAATGGTGTATATTGGGTCTTTTTTAGGTTTAGAAATCGAGAATTTTCCTGCTGAAGTGAACTCAACAGTCACATTTCGTTGCTTTAGAGTGAGCTCCATTGATGAATCAGTTGATCAATTTGCATATCAAACGAGTGTTAATATAGGAGGCCGTGTTTTCAAGGGAATTCTCTACGATCAAGGTCCTCATGAAAGTCGTTATTACTTTGGTGAAAGCTCTTCCAGACAACTTCAAGAGCCTAATCTCCCAAGTGCAGATGCCCTAACTCCTGGCGCTTTAGCTTCAACTTCAGGTGCTGCAGAATCTCTTGCACACCCTTCATATCCATTTCCCCTTACTGCTTCCATGTCCGGTACGCAACTTTTCCTGCACCCAAAATCTTAGGGCTCATCAGTCTTGATTTTTGTAGTTATCAAAAAGAAGGGAATTAAAATGTTAAAAGGATCCCCAACTTTTTTTGTCAATCATAAATTGGATTTTCCTCTCTTCTATATTACCATAAATCGCCACATATTCGTGGTTATGGTTCTTCCTATGAGTATCCATTGAACTAGAAATGAATAACTGGAGATTTTGTTCTTTGTTCAAATCTTAATATATTTATATATATAATTTAATGTTCAATTAGTCTCAAATATTTTAAATGTGGCATGCTCCTGCAGACTGATTTTTCAGTTTGTCTTCTTATTGATTTCCTTGTTGCTTTATTATCTTCTGAGCCCATGTTTAATGTTTCTTCGATCTCCCAAAATTGTTGGTTATGAACTTCGAAGCTACCTTTTCCAGTTTATCCGTTTCTTTGCCGGCCTTAAGCTGGACTGTATCTGCTTCTTTGTGTGTTTAGAGAGAAGCTACGAAGATTTTAGTAATTAAGATAGCTTTTACAGGTTTATATATTATAGTTGTTTCACCAATGCATGGGCATCAAAGCCAAAATATTCAGCTTGTCATCAGCTTGGAACGTCTGCAAGAAAAAGGAAACACAGTAATGCTTTTCATCAGCTTTTATTGATTTTGTTTTCTTGAATACGAATTAGAATTACTAACCGCAGAAAGAAGGAAAATGCTTAATATTACGTTGACATGCATAGTCATCATGTCTTGTCGTTGATTCATGTGTCTGATCTTAACAGGATATTGTCTTCGTATGTCACGGTAATATAGATCTTGAGTGAAAAATGCACTTCTAGTTTAGTACTCATTGCATTCTTTTGTTCTCTGGGAGGGGGAGGGGGGAATCAGAATCACACACTCTCACCACAAAGCATAAGCTAAACCCTAAAGTTGGATACTTAATGGTTTAAACCAGAAAAAAAGAAGGAGAGAGATTTGGTAGGCATCTTTGTGAGATTTTGGAGATGATGACTTCATCTGAAAGCGCTACATAAACCTCTTGCTTAGGTAGGTTTTCTAATGTTAGCTGAAGAGACAAACATACTAATTAATAAACAATGGGAAAAGATTGATACTCCCAGTGACACAGCCACTCGAATATATCCCTTGTACTTGGAAATGGAACCATGGTACAAGAGTCGTTGTGGAATGGCTAGGCATTGAGTGAAGATGCTGCGCCTAACTCAGAAATTTTTAAGTGGATTCTCATTCAGAAAGGTAGAAAAGAAAGTTTTAAAGATCCTTTGCTTGTAAAGATCAAATGACTTCTCGTGGAAGATAGACAACAATTTGGATGGGACAAAAGACACAAGAGTGGTTCAACCAATGATGTTTTTATGTGAATAGATTATGAGTGCGTTTATTAGTTTTATAATGGTTGTTTTCTAGGTTGTTTTTTCTTTGGAAACTATTAAAATAATATTTATTTATTTTTAAAATTTTATTTTTTACATTAATACATCAAAACGATTCAAAAATATTAAAAAAATTAATTAAATTTTAATAAAAAAAACATATTAAAATTCACTCCCATACATCAACCTTTACCCACAGCATGACCTGCATGCCTTGAGAAACCTCACAAGCATCCCCTATGAGAATGTTGTTCTTTAGCCTTTTTTTTTCTTCTCAAATAAGAAAAATCCTATTCATGATGTTCACCTAGAAGATTTATGCACCGATCCTTTACTTTATTAATTAAATAGAAGATGGGACTTCTATTTTATTACTAGTTTGGTAGTGCAAAGAGGTAAAGTACTTTTTTTGTTTTGTTAGGCATCATTTTGTGATGGTAATGTGTCTCTGGGGGCAGGAGGCTGTTTCCTGCTGTCTCAAACTGCTCTGAAATTCTTTTCTTTTTCTTAGAGGCAAATCAAATCTCATCAAAAAACGAGACCCTGTGCATGACAAGAGCTCAGAACTAGAACACCATCATCTATATTCTAGTAGAGACAAAGCTAGGGAGCCTCATTTATGAGCTAGCTAGCTAGACTGTTAAGAGTTTCGATGCTTGAACTTGCATCATTCTGGTAATTGTTAATTTTCCCTCAAGACAGTACTATACTCAAATTATTGGTGAAGATCGCCATTGGATGCAAGAAGAACAAGCATGAGAGCACTTGTATTGTTCATGATACTAGATAATAATTAGGTCATTGCAAAACTATAATTATATGTAATAATACGAAAGAGGAGAAATTAGGGATGTTTTGATGCTTCGGCTTAAATGCTATACAATCTTTCTGATGATAAGCATGAATGCATGCGGTTGATAAGCATGAATTACCAAGATCATGCATGATTGTCTTCTATAGCTATGATTAATTAACAGCAAATCAACTAGTGCTAGAAGCATAAAATTAATCAAAACAAAATTAAATACTGTTTTATTTATATTCTTAAGCATCACAGGAAACCCCTCATATGTTTTTTTTTTTAGATATATGAATCCAACTATATGTGATTATTTATTTGGATAAAAGTCTAGATGCTCATTCCGGGCTATTATATGCCTATATGTTCCTAAGCTGCATAAATTAACGGGTGCTATTCGATGCCTATGCTTATCAAATTCAATATATATATATATTATTTTAGAACTCAATCCTTCACTCAATGTCAGTATTTTATTACCCTATACAGCAACTTTTAGTACTATATATATATATAAAATACTTTTAGCACTATACCCGAGCAGTTAGCTGGTGTGCGTATATATTAAATGGAGAGCCAAAATGTCTCCTGCATGAAAAGATGGTGTTTTTCTATTATTTCTACGTAACTACATGTATTATTGCAGCCATGGCATAATAGACAAGAGAGGTAAGCGGTAGATTTCAATCTTTCTTTGCGGATGAAGTTGCAGGATCACTGAATAACTAGAATGCTTGCAAAACTTGTAAAAAAAAACACGATTGAAATTCACAGATTAAACTGTATTGCGATTTATATATTATTATTTTTCTGGTTCTTGTATTTCGAAGATCATTCAGGTTCTTAATTACTGGCCATGGTAAAGATGGCTTACATCTGGATGTAAATTTGAATGTAACGTATAGTACTGTACATTTCATGGCAGGCAATCTTCAGTTCTGTATCGTGTGTTTAATCTAGTATGGAGATTAATTAATCTGCTAATTAGTTTATGTACCAACGACATCATCTAGGCATCTATAATTTCTTGTCCTAGTTTACTCCTTTCTTGGGTGCAGATTAATACTCTGATTGTCTCTTAATTATATCCAATTATGTGACCAATTCCTCCTGCAAATTAAGCTTATTTGATCCATGTATATTAGAACCAGAAAATCATTGCTAAATATGGCTCTTTCATTGATGAAATTAATCAATCATTCTGTGTTTTGGTTTGTTTTCTCATTTCACACACACACACGTCTGATGAGCAGCTTCGGCCATGCTGCATGTGGGTCTTGTGGTTATAAAAGCAAGAGCCTGGGATTCAGAAGTCATAGCCTATCCATTGGGCCTCTCATTTTAAGATTTTATTAATTCCTGTTATTTTTAAATTATTTTGATGCGTTAATATAAAAGATAATTTTTAAAAAATAAAAAAAATATTATCCATTTTTGAATAAAAAACATTTTAAAAAATAATCATAACTACACTCTCAAACACGCTCTAGAAACAAACTCATCAAGACCAAGATAATCTGGCACTAAAATCACCTCCATTTCCCACGAAATCAACCCAGAAGAAATTCCCGTATCTTCCCTTCATGCCTAAACAGTCTCTAGCTCTGCATCAATGGCTTCCGACTCCTCTCCAGGCGGCCCATCATCACCTGAAGAACTCGCGTCCAGCCCAATCAGCAACACATACTGTTCTCCGGCCACTCGAACCCGGTGCAGACGCCGATACACCATACCGCTCCCTTACAATTACTCCTCCAACCAACCAATCATGCTTTGCCACCTCAGAATCAACCTCAACCACAACCTTTACAGCATGCGCTACCATGTTTCTGAAAACCAAAGTTTATAAATATATATAGAGTAGTGTATAAATATGTTTAGTTTATGTAATAATATTATAATTTAAAAATAATTAGTATGGATTGATAGTTTATCATTATAAAGGTATGCTATAGACATAAACTTTTAATTAGGTATGGTTACTATCATTACACTCTTTTATCTTTTAAAAGCTTTAAGCTCATTCCCTTCGATGAATTATACACAAGCTCTCTCAACAAACTTTTAATTAGCAGATCCATAATATTTTTCTTTGAGTTTACAAAGTCAATGGAAATAATTTTATTTGGGAGCAAGTACTTAATGGTATTATGTCTATTATACACACACACACACACACGCACTTACCATTATACATACTACTTTATGCCCTTCTAATTATTGACTGACTATAGCAATGGACATAAATATTTGGCACTGTTTTTTTACCAACATGAAATATCCTCTAAGAAATTACAAATTCATCTAGCTTCCTTTACAGTTTTATCGAAAGTAATAAACTTTGATTTTATTTTGGATATAGTGATAAATACTTGTTTGGAGGATTTCTATGACACATCTATCCATCAAGTGTGAAGACATATTCATTTGTGGATTTTGAATCCTTAGTGTTGGATATCCAATTAGCATCATTATACCCTTATAGTACTACCAGGTAACCAATATAGTGTATCCCATAGTCAACGCTGTACCTCAAATATTTGAGTACCCTTCATATTATGTTTTAATAATCTATAGTTAGATTACTTAAAAATCTACCTAGTCTGCTAACTGAGTAAGCAATATCAGGTTTTGTGCAATTTATAATGTGTATCAAGCTCTTAATTATCCAAGAATATTCTAATTGGCCTATTAATATCTTATCTTTATTTTTGAACAGATAGACACTTATGTTCATTAGTATTTTTACAATGCTATTGTCACCCTTAAAACATTTTTCGAGAACTTTCTCAACATAATGAGATGGAGACAATACCAATCTATCAAATGTCCTGGTAATATTTATTCCTATTATGAAATCTGCAACACCCAAATCTTTTATGTTAAACTTGTTTAATTAATATTTTCTTAGTAGACTTGATCATGTGATCATTACTATCTAAAATAAATATTTTCCACATAGAGATATCCAATGACATAACCTTTATCCATATTTCTTACATAAACACATCTATCAACTTTGTTCATTTTAAATTTATTTAACAACATAACCTTATTAAATTTCTCATGTCATTGTTTAGATGCTTGTTTCAAATCATATAATGATTTGACAAGTTTACAAACCTTTTCTTCTTGTCTATTGACAATAAACCCCTGGGGTTGTTCCATGTATAAACCTTCTTATAAATGTCATTCTTTTAAGATAGTTGTTTTTATATCTATTTGATATATTTCAAGCCTATTAATAATTGCAATGACTATTAATATTGGAATGAAAGTTATTTTTGACACGAGTGAATATATATCAAAATCATCCCCAACTTTTTATTGTTTAAAACCTTTAACAACAAGTGTATCTTTATATTTATCAATAGTGCCATCAACTTTTATTTTTCTTTTAAAGATTCACTTATGACATAATGATTTACTTTTAGGAGAAAGATCTACTAGTTTCCATGTATGATTATTCATAATGGATTCAATTTCATTATCGACCGGCTTCATGCAATAAAAAGCTTCTGTACAAGACATTGTCTCGGAGTAGATTCGAGGTTTATTTTCTAACAAGTATATTAAAAAATCAAGACCAAATATTTTAATCATTTTTACTTTTTCCAATCTCAATTTCATTATCTTTTAATTAATAATGATTAATTAAGCTAGTGTTAATCATTCTTGTAAATAACATTGTACACATCCATTACTAAAGATAATAACTTTGTTCTCTCTCACATTAAATAATAATAAAAAAAAACTGTACAAATTTACTCTAGTTTCATAAAGTCATATATATATAATATGGTATTTATTCTAAATTATATTTTTCATGATTAGCCTTGTGGGTATTCGATTCAATGTAGCATTATTTTGATTTGCCATTCATCAAAGATTAGTAAATCATTGGTTAGAGCAAAATATATTTCACACCTATACAATGAGGCTATTTTACTCATAAAATGAATGATTAATGTTATAAAATAAAAGATTATTATCGTGTATTTTCATGACATTAAGATATTTTCATCTACTAATATTATCATAATTAATCTTATTCAAAAAGATTAATTTGGAATCCATATATATTGGGGATTATTATTATTATTATTATTATTATTATTATTATTTATGGAATGCAATGTCTGTATTCGTTATTTATCTAAGACGAAACTGAAAGGAAACGTCCTAAAATAGGATTCTCTTATTGTTTTTTTGTTTAAACAAGTGAAATATATAATCCAATAAAAAAAACAGAAAAAAAAAATCCAAGGATATAACTGTAAAACAGCCAAATCTTGTACGCAAGGTGACGTGGTACGGTGGTAGTTCGCTTAAAAGAAAATAGAAGAAAATCGACTTCTCCTCCCTCTGTTCCCTCACGTCTCCTCTGTTATTTTTTTCTTTTTTCTTTTTTTTTAAAAAAAGAGAACAATTTCACCTGATTGAATCAGTAACCCCGTAAATAAATTCATAAAAAATCTCAATCAATCTCTGTGACTTGCGAGATACAGAGAGAGAAATCGAGTCCAGGATAGGAGAGGAAGGGAAAGGAAATGGCGGAGGCAAGAGTAGCAGGAGGAGGATGCTGTCCGCCGATGGATCTGTTCAGGTCAGAAGCGATGCAATTGGTGCAGCTTATCATCCCTATCGAATCTGCTCACCACACTGTCTCTTACATCGGCGACCTCGGTCTCATCCAATTCAAAGATGTCCGTACACATTCCTCTCTCTCATTTTTGTATCCATCTCTCCTTATCTTCTTCTAATTGATGCTGAATTGATTGTTCATTTATCGAATTGGATTTCTTATTTATTTACTATTATTTTCCGTGCTGCTGGTAATCTTTCTTATTTGTAATTAAATTATAATTAAATCGAAATTCGAAATGTGATTTTGTGAAATCTGATGGCTACATGGAGAATTAAAAGGAGTTCAATAAAGACTGCAACTCCTTTTTTTTTTTTTGTTAGGGTTTTTGTTTTTGTTGGTAAAATATTGTTTCTCTTGGGATTGGTAGTGAAAGAACGTGATGCGATTGATGTGATAATTGATATTGAGCTTTAATTGTGTTTTTATTTATTTCCTGTTTGCAGCTCAATGCAGATAAGAGTCCGTTTCAGAGAACTTATGCTGCTCAGGTGTGTTTATGTTCCGAGTCCATTTCGAGCTCTTACCTATTTTGAGTTTGAGAAGAATTTTAAATGCATATTGTACTCTTAATCACTACTATTTTCATGGATTGGGAGTATCTCATGATTTAGTATCTGATAGCATTTTCTAGTGTAGATTTCTTCTCAGACTAAACTGTACCTTAGATATCTGTTTTATGATGCCTTTTTATAATTGGTAATGGAGTGAGATTTTAGTGGTGGAAATGTTGATTCCCCCCCCCCCTTCTTGTAAGATCAAAAAATTTGGAGAGATGGCTCGAAAGCTACGGTTTTTCAAGGAACAAATGGAGAAGGCAGGTGTTACACCTTCAACTAAACCTATGACACAAACTGAGATTGATGTGGATGACCTAGAGGTATGCTACAAAGTTGAATGTGCTGCTAGAAATGTTTTAGATGGGCCATGCCCTTACTATTTGGCTTTGTTTTGGTTGTCATAGGTAAAACTTGGGGAATTTGAGGCAGAGCTGGTTGAAATGAACACAAATGATGAAAAATTACAGCGCTCTTATAATGAGCTTGTGGAATATAAGCTTGTCCTCAACAAGGTATGGCTATTTTTTGTTTTGTGACCCATTGGTAATCATTCTGCTATTAGCACTTGTAGACACACCGTGGAGAAGCTGGCACTTCTGATAATTTTAAGTAGACATGCTGTGACTGGTTTATTTTAAGGTAAATTGTAAACTAAACTTGGAAGAGGGGAAAGAACACATTTCCTGTAGCACACATAGAAATCATTTAACTGACGTAATGGATATCAGTAGATAAAGGAATTCACCAAATGATTTTTTCTTGTATGATGTCTAGTGTTTATATTTTTGAGCCTCTTGTTCAAGTTGCATTCTTAAGCAACCTTGATTGACAGATAACGGTGCATGTCTTGGATTTCATTAATTAACCAGCCTTGTTTGCAATGATTGAGAAACTCAATTGTGCTGTAAAACCAAGTTTCATAGTTCCTGTGATGTGTGCTAATCTAGTGTTATAGAGTGGAGTCAAAATGCTATCAACAGTCACTTTTCTTTATCAAGTCTCGCAAATTTATGTAACAGGCATCCATTTTTCAACTCTTTTTTTTTAATGTTTTCAGGACTTCATATTCTGTCATTACATAATTTGGTTCATGATCATGCATGGCCCTACTTTGGTGCCTTTTCTCATCAGAACTTCATTTATGTATTGGATTTTTGTTTGCATATCAGCAAATGTTACAGTAATGCTGGGTAATAATCAAGACAATGATCTTTTTTTTGGTAGGCTGGTGGGTTTTTCTCTTCTGCCTTTAGCAGTGCAACTGCTCAGCAAAAGGAAATAGAATCCCAACAAACTGGCGAAGAATCACTAGATACTCCTCTATTACAGGACAGAGTATGAGTTTCAATTACTTGTTAGTTTATCAATGTCTCTTTATCCTATTTCTAGTGTAGCTGTGTTTCTTGATCCTCATATTTGTATTTGTAACAATAATAGTTGATTGGCTATTCTGTAGGAAATATCAATTGAGTCATCAAAACAAGTAAAGTTGGGGTTTATTACTGGCCTTGTTTCCAAAGAAAAGTCTATGCTATTTGAAAGAATTATATTTCGTGCTACCCGGGGTAATGTGTACACCAGGCAGGCTGCTGTAGAGGAACCTGTCATTGATCCTGTTTCTGGAGAGAAGGTTGATTTTGGTTGCATTTCTGCTGAACATTTTATTATTGTTGTTCCTTATACACACTCATGTATCTATGACACAGAAACAATAATGAACTATTGTGCATCATGTCATCATTTCATCTCTATTAGTCTAGCTCAGTTGTAATTCTCAATTTTAATCTATTATGAAATTTTACCCAACTGCTGTATCCCATTTGTACATGTCCCTTGCACTGCTCATGCCCATGCTAACTTATACTAGTCAGCCGCATATGATATATCAGAAGTTTGTCTGCTGCACTCATTGATGCATTATATACACTTATACAGTCCTAATTGCATGAAGGCTGCTGTAAAAGTGGCTCACTGAATGGCTTTGGCTCTGTGATGACATAATGTTTCTTCCTGTAAATTGTTTCAAGTATCCAAATCAATTCATATCATATACTATTTTTTCCATGCAAATTGCCTGAGTTTTAGTATATGATTCACTTGTTTGTTTGAAATTTGAATCCAGCAGTGAATGTTTTGTTAGATTTCTAGTTAAAATGTGAGGGCTATGTGTGATTTATTTTAAGTCACTGGTTCCTTCCTTTATTTATTGTTTAGTGGATGAATTCTGGACTTCTTGGAGAAAATGAATTTGATTGTCTCCTATTTTTGTTTGTCACATTAACATGTTTGTTTCTGATTTGTGAATGTTGACAGGTTGAGAAGAATGTATTTGTTGTCTTTTATTCAGGAGAAAAAGCAAAGACCAAAATACTAAGAATTTGTGAAGCATTTGGTGCAAATCGTTACTCTTTCACTGAGGATTTTGGAAAACAAGTTCAAATGATCTCTGAAGTACGTGCTATACCTTTGTTGATGTTTCGTTCTCATTAATGACAATTGCAATTTTTGCTCTTTCCAAGTCTTGTCACACTGCTGCTTGCTTCTTTACATGTATTGACATTCTCATTTTTCTCCAAACATCTTAAACTTCCATTGTCCATATATCTAGATTGTTATTATCAGACATGTTCAACTGCTTTATGCATATGCTATTAACCTTTTACCTTTTTCTGATTGATTATGATATGTCCACTCACTTCAAATTGCAGGTTTCAGGAAGACTTGCTGAGCTGAGAACCGCAATAGATGCAGGATTGCTTCAGAAGAGTAAATTGTTGCAGACTATTGGTGATCAATTTGTGCAGTGGAACACTTTGGTCTGTTCATAGTTGTATTTACTCAATTTTGTTGTACATGTATGATATTTCACTCTTTAGATCATGTTCAGCCACTAACAATCTTGTCGAACTCATGAAGGCGAGGAAGGAGAAATCCATCTACCACACGATGAACATGCTCAGCCTGGATGTGACCAAGAAGTGTCTTGTTGCTGAGGGGTGGAGTCCTGTTTTTGCTACAAATCTGGTAAATCCTGACACTAATTTTTAATGGGCATTGTTTTGGGAAATCTTGAATCACATTTCTGAACTGATACGGACCATGAAACCTTTCGAATTGGATTGCATATAAAATAAGTTTGAACTTGATGTCTGCAGATCCAGGATGCACTGCAGAAAGCTGCATTTGATTCCAACTCACAAGTTGGAGCAATTTTCCAGGTTCTACATACATCAGAGTCACCACCTACATACTTCCACACAAACAAGTTTACTTCTGCTTTTCAAGATATTGTTGATGCGTATGGGTGAGTTTCACTCTTAAGGTCATTCTCGCTGATGTTGCTTTCTTGATTAATATGCTAGATCACCACCAACATTGTTACCTATTAAGTAACCTAATCGATTTTGATTTGTTTTTTCCTTTCCCTTAAATTTATTTTCCAATGATGACATTTAGCTACATGTTCCTAACTATAAAGAATGGATTAGAAAGAACTGATTGAGAGCAATCAAATGTCATGAAATTTAGGTTTTAGAAACCTGATAGATCAAAACAACCTAGGTAGGAGTAATGCACATATCAGCTCTGTTTACTTGCATTTAAATTGGCAACACATCCATATTGTTTGTGCCACATCATGTAAGATGATCTAAACAGCTGCATGCTGCACAATCCAAATGCATGGAATGGGTTCAGTTTTACATACAATTAGACTTGGCTAGATTGTTTAGGAACATGCCTCCCTATTTTCTGTACAAAATATTGTTTAGTTTGCTGTTGAATGTAGCATTTACTTGCATGTGTGGACTCACAGATGTGTGCGCGCCAAACATTCATATGCCAGTTTTGCCTGTTTTCGTTCTGTTGAAATTAGTAAATTCAAATAAGATGATTTTGTTTTACATGATTGCAGGGTGGCTAAGTATCAAGAAGCAAATCCGGGCGTGTACACTATTGTTACATTCCCTTTTCTTTTTGCTGTCATGTTTGGTGACTGGGGGCATGGAATTTGCTTGTTGCTTGCGGCATTAGTCTTCATAATCAGGGAAAAGAAACTTTCTGGCCAGGTAATCTCTCGGTAATTTTGATGGTTGATAGGACATTTTATACTTTGATGTCTAGCTTGACTATTGTATTGTTCTGTATTGAATGTTGACTTCTCTTACTATCAGGATTGGCTTATCTCAGGAAAAGATTTGGCTTGTTCTAAAAGATTGTCATTTTTTGCATGCCTTTTTTTTTTCTTCTAGATTATATGCATCCTGGTGGTTAGCATCTAAAAAAATTATACATGTTTTGCTCATCAGAAACTTGGAGATATCACTGAAATGACCTTTGGTGGTCGCTATGTTATCCTGATGATGGCACTCTTTTCAATTTACACTGGTATTATTTATAACGAATTCTTCTCGGTCCCCTTCGAACTATTTGCTCCATCAGCATATGCATGCCGTGATCTCTCTTGCAGGTATTTGATTTAAACTTACCAGCTATAAAATCTTCATTTACTGTGCTCTTTCAATTTTCACATCACAGTCCCATGCACACTTGTTTTTCAGGGATGCTACCACAGTTGGTTTGATAAAAGCACGCCCCACTTACCCATTTGGTGTAGATCCTGTATGGCATGGCAGCCGCAGTGAGCTGCCTTTTCTCAACTCTCTGAAGATGAAAATGTCAATCCTTATTGGGGTTACTCAAATGAACCTTGGAATCATATTGAGTTATTTCAATGCAGCATACTTTAGAAACAGCTTGAATGTCTGGTAAGCTTTGAAAAACTCAGTTGCTGGCTGCTTCAGCATCTTTCATTTTTTTATTTTTTTCCCCGACTGGAGTTTTAAAAATGCTATGTTCTCTAAAGCTGGCCATTGTCATGCATTTTCCAGGTTCCAATTTATCCCCCAAATTATATTTTTAAACAGCTTGTTTGGCTATTTGTCACTCCTTATCATTCTGAAGTGGTGCACTGGTTCTCAAGCTGACTTATACCATGTGATGATATACATGTTCCTGAGTCCAACAGACGAGTTGGGAGAAAATCAGCTTTTTCCTCAGCAAAAAACTGTACAGGTGGACTCCATTTTCTGCTGCTTTTTACTTTATCTTTCATGTATATGAGATGCGGGCATCCTACTAATTCATCTTGTATATTCTGTTTTCAGCTTGTGCTATTACTATTGGCCCTTGTTTCGGTACCATGGATGCTACTCCCAAAGCCATTCCTTTTAAAGATGCAACACCAAGCTGTATGATATAGTTCTCAACTACCAAGTTTCACAACATGATTTAAAGTATATATACGTGTGTCTATGTATGTAGCATGCAAACCATAAACAAGAGCATTATAATTTGTTCTCTCTCTTTATCAGTTCTGATTGTAATGTTTTTCCCAGAGGCAAGGTGAATCATACATGCCACTTCAGAGCACCGAGGAGTCTCTTCAATTGGAGGCGAACCATGATTCACATGGTCATGAGGAATTTGAATTCAGTGAAGTTTTTGTACATCAGATGATACATACCATTGAGTTTGTACTGGGAGCAGTCTCAAACACAGCTTCGTATCTTCGATTATGGGCCCTCAGGTTTGTCATTTGAAAATGAAGTTAAGCAGCATTTGAGTTCAAATTTAGTTTTCAGTCTTGCATGTAACTGGTAGAGTTAAAATTTTTAGATTATGTTGCATGCATGATTTTTCTTGATGAGTGATCTATGTATTCTTTTGATAAAAGATGCATAGATGGAAACATCCTCTCTTGTCCTTCTATGATGTTGAATTCCACCCCTGGATATGGTCCCATGTAGTTGTAGTCATTTCTCTATATTTCCAAAAAATTCATCTTTCTGTTTGATGGTTATTTGATCCCCTTGATGGGAGCTAATTGTACGCTTTATGTTGCCTCTTCTTTTACAGTCTTGCGCACTCGGAGTTGTCTAGTGTATTCTACGAGAAGGTCCTTCTCCTTGCGTGGGGGTATGTTAACGCTTCTTATGATGTTGTGTGGATGCACGCGCCAATTATACTCAAATATGGATGCTAGCTAATATTGTGTTTTACATGGGCCACAGGTACAACAATATTATCATCCTTGCTGTTGGTGCCATCTTGTTTATTTTCGTAACTGTTGGTGTATTGCTGGTGATGGAAACTCTGAGTGCTTTCTTACATGCCTTGCGTCTTCACTGGGTGGAATTCCAAAATAAATTCTACGAGGGAGATGGTTACAAGTTTTATCCCTTTTCATTTGCATCAGTAAATGATGAGGTAGAATGATACACCGATTTACAATCATAGCTGCTGCCGAAAACGGAAGTCATTGTGTATGGGCATGAATTTGTTTGCTTGTTTTTCATGGGAACATGATGAGAGGTGATTGGCATGTATGTATCTTGCAGGGAGTTTGAGGAAGCTTCTGTTTTCGGACCTTTGCTTATCTTGTCCAATCCTTTTATTTGTCTTTTGTCCAATCCTTTATTTGTTATTTAAAGGACCAGGCAGCTTCCTAGAGGGGAACTGGTCTTCTGTATGTGATGGCAGCTATGGCCGAGTGTAATAATAAGGTTTTTATTTATTTATTTCAACTTTCTTTGTTGTTAATATGTGGAAGGCTAGAATCTATAGCTGTGTGCGGAAAACAAGACTTTATCCGCTTGTATTTAATGGAACGTCTGGATTTTACAGCGACTTTTTATTTATTTATTCTCTTTTTACATTTTACTGAAGGGCTTGACAACAATCTCGTCATGCCCGATTATTTTAACGAGGGAACCAAACTAGACCTAAGGTTTTAAGAGCAGATCGATTCTGGTTATTTATTGCTCATTACAAGAAGTCTTGATTTTCTGTTGTCACTGGTCATTAGTTTGCTTGTTTTGAGGTGTCCATGGCTATTTTAGAGAGTTGATGGCATCTGCAGAAATCAAGTTTCCCTCATGTCGTGTTCATTAGCATGATTAGAAGCGTTCTTGGGGGTGTCGACCGTACGAATCCGATTAACACTAATTATCTAGTCACTGTTGGCGATGATTCCTGCATTATCATCAATCAACGATTGAATACCGAGCTGCTGTCTTCTAAAATAGGGTTTGTCTACTGAACTGATTCCATAACGCAGCATGCAGATCAGCCCGTATGCCGCATTGTACAAACCGTTTAATCTTTTCTTAAGCACTGTGGTGACATGATATCGTATGTTGCCACATCAAAATAGATGAAAAAAGACAAGCATCATTGCAAGTCTTCAAAGGGTTTGATTGCACTAAAAAGACAAACGACATAGTACAGCTGCTTTGGCAGACCCAAGGCATGGGAAATTTCAAAGAAATTTCACTATCCTATGATTTGATTGAAAATGGTAGGCATCTAGATAGATATGTATGACTTAATTGTAACCTTATTTACAAAGATCCAAAGCAAATCAAATTATTAGGATTTGCATCCTACTGGGAGCTGGTCTGCACGGCAGCAACAGTTGAGACCATGGAGTCTACTCCGCAAACATTGCGACCCCTGCAGATCTTGTAGAATCCATTCTCTCCCCACTTTTCTCCCCAGGAGTTCTTGATGATCCAGAATGGCTTTTCCTTCATCCTGACAGGAGAATAGCCAGCTGAACCATATCCCACCAGCAACACTCCATGATCCAGCCTCCTTGAGCAGATATATGGGCACGACACTCCTCCAATGTATGTTTGCATGAACACAGCATTGATGGCCACTGTATTAGAGCAAAGCAAGGAGTTATACACAACTAAACACTACAATTGTGGGCGTCAAAAGAGATATAATCACTCAACCAATAAAACTCAAGTTCATTTACCTGCAAGAGGTCCGTTTTTCACAAGATTTGCGGCAATTTGATCCTCATCAAGGGAAACAACACTAAAGTTGGCCACTCTTGCTGCAACCTTGTTCTTGTCAAATTTGCAAGCACCACGATCAGTACCAGTGTAAGGATAGTCTTCCTCGCGCATAAGACCACCAGCTTTGAGAGTGTACTCAAAGGCGCTATTCATCAACCCACCATTGCATCCAGAGTCACATGAACCTGGTTCTTCAGGATCACACTGCATATGGGAATGAGCTGAATTTTGAGAACACGAAACAGCTAATCTATTAACCACCTTACTGAAAAAAACATGTTATCCAAAGAATTGTTTTCACTTCTTTATTTCTCATCAAAATGAAATTAATTCCAGGCAATATGTCAACAAATTAAGCAGTTACTGCATGCGTTGAACCATCAACAGAAAACTGCAAGGTTTTAGAGAACATTGAATCTGTAAGTCTAATTAATTGGATGAACTCTCCGACATGACAAGAAGGCAGCCATTCATGAACAACCTTCCAGAATACCGACTGAAAATCAATATATCTTGAACAAAAGATAACCAACAACCCTTGCCAGATAGATACTTATTCAATCCTTTTATTTATAAACTTGATGATTTTGAAGATTGAAAACAAACAACCTCCAGTGACTCCAATAACATAGCAAACAAACTTTTTTCTCTTCCTTGCTAAAACCTTCAATAAAAAATGAATTATGCTTCAAGTACCCAAAGTCGTCATGTGCTCAACCCTTTAAAAAAAATGAAACATAAATAATTAAAAACTTAAAAGACTAGTTGCAAAGAATCACACCTCATGATCGCAATCCACAAGCTGCTGTTCACTGAGGCTAACAAGCTCTCCAGTTGCAAGAAAGTGGGCACCTTCCAAAGCTCCTGTGGCACTAAAACTCCAGCATGACCCACATGAACCCTGACCCCAACAAAACAAAATCAACATCACCATATTAACCTTGATAACCCCAAATAGATAAATCATCAATAAATAAATAAATAACAGCTAAAAAATCACTAATTTAGTGTATAAGTCAACGCTTGAACCCCCCCCCCCCTAAAACCCATCCTTCAAAAAAT
>Ga0307515_10003227_pt1 | contig 34513 bp, 41 predicted proteins | sample 17_EM_MG_FD_194513 | JGI IMG/M metagenome (GOLD analysis project Ga0307515, IMG submission 194513) | Populus trichocarpa ectomycorrhiza microbial communities from riparian zone in the Pacific Northwest, United States - 17_EM | ecosystem: Host-associated > Plants > Roots > Unclassified | place...
TGATCTTCATCCCCCATCTCTCTCTTTCTCATCCACATCTCAACCATCATCGCAGAACACAAAGTTAAGTCATCCCTCTCTATCTCTCCATGGCATGATCATGAGTTGACACCAAGTACAGCATCCACCCAAGATTGTTTGTCTTCCCTTCATTCTCATGATTATGAGTTGACCCCTGAACATCGCTTCAGCATCCGGCGTGCCTCCCTACACGATCGACCGCCATCAGCCAGCTCTCCATGAGAGCTGAAATGTAAAGTCACCTTGTCACATTCCCATGGTTGCGAGTTAACTAACTGATGAATAGAGTCTCAGCACCGGGCGCGCCGTCCATCGATCGCCTCCAAGTACTCTTCCAATCTCACTCGATCACGGCCTCCAAGTGCATCTCCCAACTCGCTCGATCACAGGCTCCAAGTGTATCTCCAAACTCGCTCAATTATGGCCTCCAAGTGCATCTCCAAACTCGCTCAATCACAGCCTCCAAGTGTATCTCCAAACACGCTCGATTACGGCCTCCAAGTTTGCACCATCACGGCCTCCAAGTGCATCTCTGAGTTCACTCGATCCTGGCCTCCAAGTGCATCTCTGAGTTCACTCGATCTCGGCCTCCAAGTGCATCTCCAAACTCGCTCGGTCACGGCCTCCAAGTATATCTCCAATCTCGCTCAATTACGGCCTCCAAGGGCATCTCTTAACTTGCTCGATCATGGCTTCCAAGTACATTGTTCATGGGCGACGGCGGGTGTACGGAGATACAGGGGTAACGGAGGTGGATGTTCACTTGATTGTCATCTTCAGGCGCACCTCGAATTGCTGACAATCACCGCGTGCTGCCAGTCCAGCTATACCGTGTGTAGATAGGTAGCTATATAGATACATAGATACATAGAGGAGAATGCAAACTGAATGCATAAGTTTTGAAAATCGTTGAACGATAGGTAGTAGCTATGATTTCCAGGCGCACCAGCAGCATTCCCAAAGAAGCCAGGCATTGTGTAAACGGCTTCAGCATAACTGCAGCCACTGCGAAGAGTGTAACACACGTGTCGTTCTGATGGTGCATATACGCCACCAAAAAGTACAGGAGGTACGTGTGCAACGGGACCCATCGCCTGGGCGACGTGTAGCGTGTAATTCTCCGTCAGAGGGTACGAGGTTCCGTCAGAGCCGTCAGAGCCGTCCGGAACACCTGGGTGTTTCTGATGGAGACTAGGGTTGTTGCCGATCTTACCCTGATTGATTATACGAAAAAGACCTTGGCGAAAGCAAGGAAAGCGCAGAATAGGGTGAGATCCTTGATGACGAAGAAAGGATTAAGCTCAGAAGGATGTCAAAAGTTTCAAGTTGCGGCGGTTCAGGCAGTGGCGTTGTATGGGGCTGAACTGTGGTTGTATGGACAAGAAAATCGAGCTCAGGAGGTGCAAAGGTTGTTGAACGAACAGGGCAGAAGGGTAACCGGATGCTTTAGGACAACACCTCAAGGAGCGTTGATGAATGATGCTGGGTTACGACCGGCAAAGGCTCTTCTGAATAACCGGGTTCGCCGGTATAAGTTGAGACAGATGATGATGCCCGATGCTCAAGGCGGAGGGAGAATGTTGGAAGTACGGAGGAATGTTTTACAGAGGGTAGAGGAGATTGAAGAGTTGATCCCGGAGGATAAACCTTTCGAAAGGAGGAGTTATGAGAGGACAACATTTCCGACGGAAAAAAGATGCCTTAAGGGCAAAGTGATAATTCAGGATGAAGAACAAGCGATGGAAGAGGCGAAGAAGGAAAGGGAGGGACTTGTTTTTTGGACTGATGGATCGAGAAAAGAGGATGAGTGGGTTGGGTGCGCAGTGGTATGGGAAGAGGAAGGGAGGTGGAAAAATAGGAGGGTGCACCTAGGCCGACAGAAAGAAGCGTTTGACGCGGAAATGTATGCGATGTCGGAAGCAATGAAGGTTGCGGACGAGATGGCAGAAAGAAAGGAGGTTACCAGAGTCACGGTTTTTACGGATTCTCAGGCAACCTTAAAACGAATACAATCGGACGAACCAGGCCCAGGACAGGTGCTAGCGTTACGAACGATGAACTGGACCGATGCATTAGCCACAAAAAATATTCAGGTAGAGTACCGGTGGGTACCTGCTCATAAAGGAATAGAAGGCAAAGAAGAAGCGGATGAGCAAGCAACAAAAGCGGCATATAAGTATTGCGGAAGTTATACCGAAACACAAAACCCGCTTCCATTTTTGGATTATGTTTCTTTCGCCCATATTAGCCGAAGGTTAACGGAAGTGAAATGGGAAGAAAGTAAAGAAGAAATTATAAAGTTGGGGAAGAAGTCAAAGCACAGTTACCGGTATGATTTGGTGAAGAGGGGAGGTAACAGCGCAGTGATGGGAGCCAAAAAGACAATTGCGGCGAGGTTTTATCAGCTTAAGTCAGGACATGCACTGATAGCGAAATACCTATTGCGGATCGGAAAGAGAAGAGATATGAAATGCTGGTGGTGTGGGCATGAATATCAGACAAGAGACCACCTTTTTAAGTGGTGTAAGAGATGGAAACGAGAACAAAAAAGGCTTTGGGTTGATGGGCAAGAGGGGGAAGAAGGGTATGAGGGCGTGGAAAAGGTTTTAAAGAAGCCAAAGATTTCATTGCCAATGTCTCTTGTTTTTGCAGAAGAAAAATGTTCGCAGGCTCTGATGGATTTTTTATCTTGTACAGATGTCGGCAGAATTAGCGGAGTGGCGGAGGAGGCGGAGAACTCAGATCACAAGGAGTCGAGTGATGGGGGGGTGTAAAAGTTTGATGTTGTTTTTTGGCGGTTTCTTTTGTTTTGGGAGATGAGGACTCGCGACTTTGCTTTTGTTTCTTTGTTACGGAAGAAGCGGGGAGGAAATATGTACTGGATATGCCATGGCCGCCAGCGGCCGAATGCAATATGATTACAAACAAACAAACAAACACAGTAACCAAGAAACCCCTCGAAAATGTTAGGGATCGCCGGAATTAGGGGATTGGGCGGAGTTCGCGTAGCAGCTGGGCAGTATCCTTGCACCCACAATCGTCCGCCAGGCTCAGTGGCGTGCGGCAATCGTCGTCTTGGGCTTCAATGTTGGCACCATGTTCCAGTAAAATCTGGACTACTGCCAGTTGTCCCTTCCGGGCCGCGAGGTGGAGCGGTGTATAAAGGTTCCAATTTTGGGCTTTGGTGTCCGCGTCATTCTCGAGGAGCATTTTGACTGTGGCATCATGTCCGCGCTCTGCAGCGAGGTGCAGTGGTGTATTGCATTTCGCATCTTCCGCTTGGATGTTAGCGCCATATTGGAGAAGCAACCCAACTGTAGCCTCATGTCCGTTCAAGGCAGCGAAGTGCAACGGTGTGACACTCAAGCGGTCAGTGGCGTGGACATTAGTGCCCTTCTCGAGCAGCAGCTGCAGTGTTTTTACGTCCGCTCCGGGCTACGTCCAACAGGGCATTTCCATACCTAGTGTCACTGCCATGGACACGAGCACCACACTCGAGCAGCAACGAGACCGCACCCTCACTCTCGTTCTGGGCTGCCTCTCGCAAGGCATTTCCATAATGTACACCGGAAGCATCGATGTGGGCGCTGTGCTTGAGCAGCAGCAGGACCGCAGCCTTGTCGACCTTCTTGGCCGCCACTTGGAGGGCATTAGAATATTTCCTACCAGGATTATCGACGTAGGCGCCGTTCTCGAGCAGTATCCGGACTGCAGCTCCATGTTTCTTCTCTGCCGCCGTCTGAAGGCACTCCTCATAGTACTTGCTGGCGCCCTGGGCGAGCAGCAGTTGCGCTGTAGCCTCGCTCTCAGAATAGGCAGCTGCTTCGAGAACGTTGCTGTGGTTTCTGCCAGTACCATGAATATCGGCGCCCTTTTCGAGGAGCAACCAGACAGTGGCTTCGTGCCCATTCTCGCATGCCGCATACAAGGCCGCCGCATCGACTGTGGCATTACTGGCGATTAACATTCTAATGATCTCTGCCCGGCCTTTCATTGCTGCGTAATGCAGTGCGGTCTGTCCCAAGTCGTCTTTTGCTTGCAAGTCTGCCTGAACTCGCAACAGGACTCTTATGCCCTCTCTGGAATCTCTCCACGTTGACCAATGCAGCGGAGTGCGACCATTTTCTTTGGAATTGATATATTGACTTGTTGGTGACATTGATTTGACAGCTGCCGGGGATCCATATCGTATGGACTTCTCGAGCAGGGACTTGGCGGCATAATTGTCCGAGTCTTTGGCACCATAGAAGATCAAAAGTGCCACCGTAGCCCCATCATTGTTGTTGATAGCCAGATCAAGGGGCGATTGACCAGTGTTATCACGCATATCAACGGCGCCACTCACTTCAGTGCGAGAACACAGGATGTGGTTGATTGATGTATGACCCCTGATTGAAGCATGATGCATGGCGGTCCTACCATCATTATCCAAAATATCCACCTTGGCGCCACTGCTTAACAACTGCGCTACCATTGTTGTATGACCGAACATAGATGCTACTATCAACGGAGTTCTTCCCAGTGAATCCCGCATATTGGCGTTTAAATTTGTCCCTGTCAGCAGCCGTGACACGTAAAAACAGTTCCCAGCCGCTGAAGCAATGCACAATTCATCGCCGGTTTCACCCTGACTATCGGGGATCTTTCCCAATTTCATCAAAATATCGTTCCACCTTTATGATCTTTCTTTCCATATTTGTGATCTTCTTTCGTATACACCCACGCGCATTTTCTCGACGACTGGCAAAGCGTCGTGCGCAATTTCGAACAGATATCTGCCGGCACTTCTTGGGTCTCGGGGTTCCTCGGTCGGAAGAGACAACCTTTCGCAAAGTAAAGCCATAGCTTCTTCAGCTTTCTCAGCATAATCCTCGCTTCCAGAGATGCGATAGTATGTGCTGCAAAGACGCAAATATACTTCGCAGGATTCGTTCCACATTTTCTTGGTCTCATAAGCAGCCGCAGAGGACTCTGTAGCGTCAAGAAGCCACAAAAAAAGTGGCTCAGCCTGCTCAAGTCGTCCACCCTGTAGGTATGTCATTATCTCTTTCTCGATATTCGAAAATACATCGTGATCTGTTCCGACTAGACCAACTGGTGGTAACTTTCCTGCCTTTTCAAGTGGTGGTACGCAGCATAACAAGACATCTTCAACGGTTGCTAGCCCAGCTTGCTCTACCCCCTCTGCAAGCTCATCTAAAACAGTATTTCTGAACCCAAAAGAGGCTTTTACTGCCTGTTTATCTCTGGGTATCCGGACCCGGACCTTGCCGCCGATTGACTTTAGAGCATTTTTGACAAAGTCAGAAATAAATGCCGAGAATATGATCTGTCCGCATATATTTTCCAGTGAGGTTCCGATATAACCGTTTGCAAGGCAGAAGCATTATTCGAAGGAGCTAATGGCTTCCCTACGAAGTGTAGATTCTCGCCGCTCGAAATCCGCCCAAAGCTATCGGTAGCGATGACTTGCGCCTCCCGTCGAACCCATTGTTCGTAAGTTGTTATTGATGATTTCGTATCCGGATCAATGATTCGAAGGATTCCTGCCTTTGAGAATATCTGATTTTTTTCTAGGTTTTTGAAATGTAAAATCCAAAGCCCCAGAACCGCTTCAATTTTGTATTTGTCTACCTTCCAATCACCCCACCCTCGACCACCTTCTAACCACTTCCTCGACATGCTCAGTTGGATAGATTGAAGCACCTTGTTACCAGCGACCTCGGCAGCCGCCTCAACAATCAAGTTCCATTCGAAAGGGCCTAACAAGTTGGCATGATCGACGTCTGCATTTTTACACAAGAAGTTCATGGCGAGAACTATCGACTCGGATGTTGAATCGGCGGCCTTTTTTCCATCGGCATCCCCAGTCAGATAGCTCGCTTAAGCGACATCTAGCGTCCAGCACCACAGAGGCAAGGTCATCGGAAGTTATATCGCCGGGAACATATCCCCAACTGACCACACTCCAATGTTGACAGCCCTTTATCTGTCTAGCCAGCGTATCCAGTTCATATCCGGTATCAATCCGCTGCGGCTGTATTTTGTGAACCAGGTTTCGTCGCACAAGCGCTCTCAGAATCACCATTATCCCGACAGCAAGCAGCTGGGCAATTGTTACCGACCAATTTAATCCTCTCAGTCCGACGAATTGTGCTATAAATCCAACGAGGCTGACTGATATGGCCACGGCAGTAAGAACTGTGAGCTTTTCCTCTTTATTTTCTCGTCTGGATGTGATAATCTGGTCTTGATAATCTGGGCGTAACCACCGCTGTAGGACAAAGCAAAAATTTGAGAATTTCGCGGAAGCTTTTTCCCAGAGAGTCGCCGAGTCCCTAATCCCGTTTGCCGATACCTTTGAAGTTTCTCCATCGCGTTGTATAAGATACGAGTCGAATTGTTGGTCGTTGACAATCTCGCCTCTCTGCAGCCACGCTACTCTCACTCGGTCCCTCCTGCTTTCTTCGATTGCCCAGGTTTCCTCTACAGTACTTCGCTCGATGATATGGGCGCAAAGAAACATCCCTACAACTAGTGCCAGAGTACCGGCAGCCATTGTTGGAAACGCATACAGCTGCACCCGCTTACCCCCCTTGTTGAATTTTCCCTTCCAATGCGACCACAGCGCCCCTAAACCGGCAAATACCAGGACGCCGATTTGCAGTAACGTGCCAATTAATGCAACTATTTTGAGTTCGAAGTCAGAGACTCTTTGACCAGCAAGGTTCAGCGCAATATTTGGTGCCGCCGTTTTTCCAGGTTCTCCGTCTTCTACCATTTGATTCAACCGCAGTCGACTGAAGGTTTTGAGTCGAAGAATATTGGGAAGTTTCTTGGCCAATTCGAAGTTATAAATCCCCGTGGGATGGTATAGATTACTCTGATCCCCATGGTCCTCGGGTATAGAGCCTATAGCTTCTAGGGTAGATAGTTCGATGTTCGCCGCGGAGCTTGTGTTCCGGGCCTCCTGGTGAGCAGGTCTAACAGGTGCTGATTCGAGATAATATAATTCCAGGATTTCCGCTGACCCAAGTACCCTGACAATGCCGTCACCATTCCATAGCTCGCAAACATCGCTCGAAGTCGAAGACATCAACTCAACTTCCACCACCCCCTTCCCTTCTCTGGCGCGTCCTATCACTGCCTTCATCCATGTCGGCCCTCCTACCCTGATAGCACCAGTCATGGCAGTAATGATACCCAATGGTGCCATGGCAAAGATAACATTTTCTACCCAGCTCATAGACTGGCTCATGTACTGCTTCGCCACTTGCTCCCCAAAGAGGGCGAGTACTGGCGCAAGATCCGAAAACAAGTTGTTGCTAAAATCGCCACCAGCATCGGCCAACGTGAAGGGAATACGAGCAGCAAATGCGGCTGCCCCGAAGAACCTCGATGGAATACGCAATCCCTTATACCATTGGACTCGGTCCGTTGTTTTGCGGGTAGAGGGGTGGCTATAAGGCGTAGATGGGCGAGAACTATATGCATTGGTTGAATCCGAATCTTCGGACAGCAGCAAGTTGCGATGTGCCCGAAGTTGCTATTCCCTGTTAGTTTGATTGCCACGTTATTGTGTACCTTAGTGCTAGTAACCGTTTCCGTATTTCTAAACATTGCTTCAAGGCTACCTCTTAAGCACTTAGGTTATGACTATAGGGTCGATCGAGGGTAGGTCGGTTTCTAATGGAGCTTGAGTACGGGCTTGAGGTGAATTCTTGTGATGGAGGGTGGAACGTTGTCTCATCCCCCGCCTTTCTTGTGCTTGTACTAAATACTCCACTTGAGTGCAGTCATCCAATGAGAAAATTGAACATGCATGCATCACAAATACAATTTCATGCATTATAAAAAGAGGAGCAAAATTTCGATTGATCGATACAATTTTATTTACGCTCTCGTTTCCCGTTGCGCCAAACTCTTGCCCCGCAGCCCGAGGTGATAAAGCGACTTCTAGAAATTTATACATATGAGAACGGGGATTTGCGAATTCTCATCTACTAAGTACTCTACTTAAGTTGCCTCATGACTAGCTGCAGGAGGCTGAGCACAAGCGCGAGGCAAGTGGTAGACTGCTTTCGCAATCGGCAAAGCTTAAGAGAAAAGAAAAAAAGGTACTCATAGGTACTTCTACCGTCGATACAATTTGGGAGGTCCATAGTCCTAGTCTCGGGCCGCTGTAAGCAGTCCAAGACTACCAGAATTCTGCTGAGCCCAGCAGCAGAGACTACTAGAATCCCCTGGATACACTTTTTACTAACAACTGAGATCCGCACACTCCTCCACCTTCCCTAGTCTTGGTCCGTACCTCTTTGCTATTCATCTTTTATCCGGTTTCCGTGCATCATTGAAAGACCTGAATGTAAGTGCTGGGTCAATACATTGATCACAGAGGGTAAGGGTGCACCGATGTCAGAAACAGCATCATCCACATACCGGGTGATTTTCTCCATTGTTGTTCGGAATTTTTCCCTTCCCCGTTTATCCCAGACGGTCTTAGAAAAACCCCTAAAGCTCTCGGCTTTAACATATTTCGGTTGGTAACTAGATACCATTCCTTGGAAGATCGTGTCCATGGCATTATATTCCCGTAGGCCATCGCAATTCTCTAGCCCAACAACCCCAACGTAGTACAGTATTAGAGCCGCCAGACCCGCTGCAAGAGCGGTCGCTAGGTTGTGGTCATTTAAAGCCAAACCCTGCCCTGCTGTTCCCATGCGAACGTCCGCAGGGAAAACGAACTGAGATTCTCTGGCGGTCGTATCCTCGACATGACCGCTTAGTCTCGCTGCGCCAATGCAAAATACTTGAGCCATCGATCCAGGATAGCACTGAACATTACTTTTGTAACCTTGGTCACTGGCCGCGCCGAATATCAAAATCTTATCGCTGTGAGCACGAAGTATCGCGGATTCCAGCCTATCAAGATCGTCCCTGTTGTTATCACTACGTGTGCATTAGCATCGATGTCAATCCGCAGAGCAATGTGGATAGCAAACCTCACGGGGATTGTCCATGCGCAACAGATTACATCAACTCCCACATTTCTAGCCCAGTCTATAGCCTATGTTTCCATACTCGTGAGATGCAGGAATAAGTAGGTAAGTGAGGGTATACGTACTTTTGCTGCCGACTTGGCTGTGAGCTGATTGATACCACCGGAAAAGGATGCTTCTTCAACCCGAGTAATGTAGAACTCTGCTGTTGGACATACTTGGTAAATAACTTTGGCTATCATTGTTCCATGACCACTGGATGAGAAAAAATAAGGCATAATAGTATCTAGACCTCCCGATGAGTGAAAAGACACTCCATTTGCGATGCTGCCTTGGAATTCTCCATGAAACATGTCGATTCCGTCATCAATAATTGCCACTTTCACAAGCCTCATCGGTGGATTTGTTTCTGGTGGAATATCGCGGACAAACTCTACAAATTTGTCTATGTCCTCAAACCAGGCATTTCTACACTTATTTTCAGCTGGGCACCAAACAGAAACGTTTCCAAGAGAACTAACCGTTCATCTTCCTCGATATCACCAGTCAGCCATTGGCGGGGGGTGACCATCCCACCAGCAGCTCTTTGAACTCGACAATCGAAAGAAACGGTTGGGCAGCTCTTTCTCAATCGTCTGGTAAACTCGTCCAAATACATCCTGGTCCTAGCCACAGATTCCAACCCCTTTCTTCTGTTAGATTCTTGTTCATACCATACACAATAGATAAGGACTCATACCTGATGGATGACAACACGAACATCACTCAGCTGTAGGACGCGGTCAACACAAGCCTCCTTGGATACTTAACACAAAGCCATTCCTCACCTGCGTCAGGCTGTTCAGGCCGTCATCCCCAGACCAGCTCCTCAGAACAGCGTTTTGGCCGCTAGAATATAATGATACCTTCCGTACATTTGGAGCAGCTCTGCGGATGATCTCACTACAGAGATCCAATTTTATCCAATCCCACTCCTCGATGTCGAATAGTACTAACTGTTCGATAATTTCATCGCGGTGGAAGTCTTCCTCGTCATCGACAATGACTTTGATGATTTTTCTGACGCCTTTTTCTCTTAGTAACTGGAATACAAACCAAAAGCCCCCGCCTTCAGTCCCTAACCTCCAGCTCCTCTTGGGGTATTTTGATGCAGAAACTATCCTGTTTGGGGTATCTCGAAACCCAGGAATTCGTACATATTGTAACACAGTCTCGAATCTTAGGCTTCGAATCAGAGCTACCAGTTGTTGCTCTGAAACAACATCCGTGTAGGCAAGCTCAAGGAGGTCCAAGTGAATCTCGCATACTGTAGCCGGTTATTACGTTAGAAATGTTCGGGGAATGTTAAAGTTTTCTTGCCTTGTATAGAACCTTGCAGAAACGTAATGATTTCATCTCGATCGTCCAGGTGCATATATTCGTTCATAAGGTATTGCGTGATATTGTCATGCACAGCCCAGCCGATCCCCGATTCCTGATACTTCTCATTTAAGTGGTTCGTTGAGAACGTATGAATTCGGTGCAGGTAGGCTGAATGGCCGGCGTTGTTTGTGACTTTCAAAAGTTTGGGACAACGCCTCACAAGATCTTTGGCTAGCTCGAGCTGGATACCGTGGGTGTCCAAACCGCACGAAGGCTCTTGGAAAACATAATTGTACTGCGAGACGAGGTGCAATAAGGTATTGCCCTCGGAATATTTGTACATCAGGATATCATGGTCAAGCTCATCTAGAAGTCCAAGGGTAGCCTCCTGTACCATTGGTAACAACCTGGAAAATAGCTCCTTCCATTCGTCGAAGTCATGTGGGAGTGTCCTCGCAATGGCGTGAAGCAGCGTCGTACCATCTTTGTCAAGTTCTCCCAGACAATTCTGTAGGTATTTGTGAGCGGTGATAAATCTTGTAACCGCTTCGAAGCTGTGTGAAACTTTGGCATCAGAAAACTTTTTCAAAAATTTCCCATGAAGCGTGCCAATATCCTCTTCTATTTGATATTCCAGCCAGTAATCGTGAGGCTTTATGGGTCCGGATGGGGTGGGTTCCGACTCATTTTCAGTAGACTGTTCGGTCGTGTTACTGTGCGCCGAGATTCCACGTCTAGACTCTGCGCCCTCTGCAAGAAGTGAGCAACTATTTCCTACATAATATCCCTAAGAGTCTGCGAGAAGGATGGGGCATTACCTTGAAGATTTTCGCCCAGTTTGGGTGTATTTGATAGGGTCACAAGCTCCTTGTTGGGACTACTATCGCCTCCGCGGGCGCTCTACTCTAGGATGACTGGAAATAATACTATGGGGTCTACGGTAATATCCAGATGTTTCACTCCGAGGGGAGAGGTATTATGCGGCTGCCTACTGTTCGCCATGGTCAGGTAATAGAGCTTGTGCGAACGAAGCCTCAAAGATTGGAAGTTTCGCAGACCCCGCACTGTGTGTCACATTCCCAAGAATGTAGTAAAACCGCGCCTATTGGCTGCTGTAGTCCTGCTTTATGCACACACAAAGCGACTAGGCATGTTGATTGAGGCAGGCATCCAGAAGCACATTGGCCATCTATTTTGCGGAAAACAACATGCACTAATTTTCTTGCGAATTCGAAGCACCAAAATCACACGGAGTCCTGGATGCCACCAAGCTCAGCTAATCCCATCTTATAGACCCTCGATCTTAAGCTTTCTGCTTTTGTGTCAACCGTCCCGTTTACTTTCCTATGCTAGTATGGTAAAGTAGTGATATGCCCAATAAATAAGATACGGTTGTTACGCAGGATGCCCCCCTAGAGAACCGTATTCTATGGGTTAACCCAGCCGCCGAAAGTTATACAGTATGCAGGATAACATCGAACTAAATCAGACAAAACTGTGTGAAGGATTTTACGAAAATTCCCATAGATTTAAAGCTTTCATTCTCTGCACTTTAGAATTTGTGAAGGCAAATGCGTAGATGGAGAATATTTGTTAACGTTGTGTTATAGTAAACTTTAGAGGTCAATGAGTAGTCATGTCAAGGTTAATGGCTCAAGTCATTGTAGCTTGATGCGTCGGAAATAGGTATTCATTCGCTCGGCTAGAAATACAACTCTCGAAACCTACTAAAACCTACGGCACCTAGAAAAGTTAATGATACAGCCTTTTTCGATGTTCGAAGACATAGGCTTTTGACTTGAAAGCTATGAACATACAGTACCCTCCCCGGCTTCTCACTACAGAAAGTGCATCGTTTCAGAAAAACCATCAAAACCTAAATCTATTACCAAAATCCCTATGTAAAGTCTAGTTAATTATGTCAAAGGCAAATTTTAATTCAAAGCCGTGGCCCTGTGGGTTTCTGGCTGCGCTTCTGTTTTGTTGTCACCACTGGATGTTTGGCGTCAGGTACCAGTAGCCTACCAGATACCAGGGTGTAGCCCTAGCAAAGAAATAAACTAAGATGTAGATCTCCCAATATATTTGATGGGACAGGATGGTCAAACGTTTAAACATAACCGTATATCCGATGCTTCATAGTTAAAAAAGGCAAAAATCCTAGAAGAGATCTATAGGTAGATATAGTATGCAGAACTTGCTTTGCGCTGTGGGGATGCTTTTTAGAAGGTAAGGAAGCTCGACAGATCACAATGTCCCTCGAGGCTACCTTCAAAACGCCGGGTAGAGCTACAGAAACAGACGAACTGGTATATCTAGGAAGAGCAATAGAGGTCTCGAGCTACAGGGAAGGGGTGCCCGTACAGTAGAAATACCCATAGGTCAGAGATTGCAACTGAAGAATGAGAGAAGGTCCGGAAAGCGTTTAACTGGTAAGGTAGAGGTAAAGGTGGGGAGTGAGCTTCTGTAAGAGAAACCTGAGAGATTTGGCGTTCCTAGCAACTTAAGGAAGCCGAGGGAGCATAAAAGAAGACCGCAGACTGACAACAACGATAGCGGTTGCGGGATCAGAGCAAAGGAAATGTTGCTGTTGAGATGGCGAGGGAGAACCTAGGCCTCGAAATGCAAAACAAATCTAGAATCACAATCAGCAGGGACGACCGATATAGGAGGTACTTTCGGGGGAGTTGGTATACCCAGCGTCCTGTACCGGGTCAGACTGTCCCCGAGGGTTCCACCGTTACGGTATTCCATAGATTCCACATAGTCAAATCCCTAGCGCCTACCGCTACTCTAGCTTGCGCAAGGCAAGTAGTAATTCGTGCACCTATGGTGGGTCCAAACACCCCTCTCGAGGCCCATAGCGCGATCGCAAAAACCCTGCCAGCATCACTGGGAGTTTTGGAAATTGCCGCCTGCCAAACCATCGTGTAAGGTCACGCCTTATTATACGAGCCATTTCCAACAAACAGACGGTGCGCACGCTTAAGCACCTAGCGCTGTGTGTAGCTTTCTCTGCCGTTGTAGCATCCCTCTTGCACTTTCTCGCCGGGAGAACTTTCTCCACTTCCTCCGGTGAGGGTTGGTGCTTTCGAGTGAGCAGTGTGTTGTGCCTCCTCCCCACAGTGCCAACGAGGAAGTTGTGCGGCGGAGGCGACGTGAGGAAATCCCATGAACCTCACACTTGCACAAGTTACATTTTTGCAACGATGGTGAGACTCGTATCGTCCTCGATTGATTTCGGGACATCAGGTTGAGAAGACTACTGTTACCGTGAGCGCGTTGATGTGCGGTGTTTGAGCATATTCGCATCTGAACGCAGCCGTCGTTTCCGATATATGTGGCTTGGCGAATGTGGCGTTGGTTTAAGCTTTGCCACTACGGCGTTTACTTGGACGGCGGGCAGGAGGCCGGCGGCCCCCGATGACGAACGGAACGGAGATATGCTGGCGGAGGAGGAGGCATATCCTATTGGTGAAAGAGACTGAGGCGCTGTGTGCAAAAGTAGATTCACGGTTTCGAAACCAAAGGCCAATCACCGATCGATCACCTTGCCTCGTTTGGTACCAGATTTTCGGTCAGCAAACTCCAATACTTATTGGCAGTTTCACCAAACGCGCAGTCTCCGGGCCGCTGCATCGGAGATTAAATCCGAAGATCCTCCGAGTAGTGCTTAGATGGCAAATTTTGGAGATGCAGGTTGTAACGGTCGAGAGGATTCTTGGGTATCCAGCTGCCCTGGTGATGATGATACCCTTTAGACCAAGAACTTCGGCCGAGTCACGTTGTATCGGCCTCTGGAGTTGTCCACAGAATTTACTCTACCTAACAGAGTGTTGATGATCCCGATCCCGATCCCTTTATCCGGCCTTACATGAGTCGGTTTGTCAGATAACAAACATTTGATGGACGAATCTTATACACACTCTTTTGGAGCTGCATCCTTGGCTTTTTTTGGACGTATGGATAGAAGCGGATGACGTTCTAGTTACCGATCGTAAGCTTCCTCTCAAACCATCTTCCATTAATCCATCAGCACACGACCTATCTAAATTCGTCGCAACGTGGTTTTATCGTATCTGATCCAATCACCTCGCAGTACTTCCGTGACTGAAGCCAGCAGCCAGCCCCGCCTCGCGGTCAGCACCCCGCTACACCCTGCCGCACCCTGCAAACATGGACCTTTAAGCAACCTCTTCTAGTTTCCTCATTTGTTTCCTAATCTTCCCCTCTCTTCTGCACCTCATCTCATCGTCTGCCGCTGCCAGTCCTCCGGCTGCATCTCACTCATCACCCGAGCCGCCTCACCAGCACCGAATGTTGTGCAGCCGTCATTAAAGCATTGGTAATGAAGGTGGACCGTACATGATAACGTTTTCGAGCTACGGATCGTCCGGCGAAGGCTATCAATGCCTCGACGAAACGAAAGGCCGCTATATGAAGACGCTGCAGCTCGTCAGTCCAGAGCAGCGAATACCATTTGTTGCTGTCCTCGTTCCGGAATTGAGTGGGTTGCAAGCTGCCGTGTCATCTATAGACATCTATAGACCGACCAGATAAAGGTCTGTTATAGATCAGTCAGAGCACAATTTCAAAGCCGTCCTTGGCATAGACCGGCCCGGTCGAAAGCTATATCTGACCGGCCTGACTGCTTGGGAACACTGCGTTTTGGTAAGCCAAACGCTTGTATACCCAATAACACCGATTGTTAATGAATAGACAGGTTCTGCCAAGTGGTCCTTCTTCTTCCGGCAACCAACGGTCCACTGTATGTCTACCCTACAAGAATGTTGATCTGCCGAGTGGTCAAGGGGTTCTCGCCCAGAAAACTCTCGAACCTCGGAGATCGTACAATCCAGCTACGGAATCGTACGAGGGCTGCTACTAGAAGGAATTTTAGAGCTATAGAATGTAATCCAGGTTGTTGGCATTGCCAGGTGGAGAGTTTGGCTCGGGCGGCACATCTGTTAAACCGTTTGGGAGGGATACTGATTACGAGTGTACGCTTCTGTGGTGGATTTTTGCGTTTGATAGATGAGCAGGATTTGGAAGCAGACGTGCCGTCACCTATACATGTATAAAGCACATTGGAAAGGGAGAGGGCGCCAAGTTTGAGTCGACTTATCTGTCTCTGGCCATCATATTATCGTTGTGTACAATAGAGGAACAAAGTGACGGGACAACGCCAAAACATACCAACAACTCGCATTTTCGTCGCCGTGCTACTCTTTACCCACTAAGACTTTTTGGGGGGAAGTCACACATCGCCCTAGGTGACTGGAGGTATGTCATATAGAAACCTGAGATTTTGTGTCAGGTCTGCGTACTGCTCGATCACCAAACTGAAGGTTATTGCGTCTGGCTTGGAACCTACAACATTCACCCCATTTCAAACAAATCTTATATATCTCCTTTCACCAATCGCATTTTTGGAATTTATCTCTGCATAGATTTGCGTAAGAGCCCGCTGCAACAATTTTATGAAGCGCTTTTTGTTCTCCAGAGCAGCCGAAGAAAGTAAGGCAATTGCAAGTTTCTAATATTGTCAAGACCAACAAACTTTATAGGTTTAAGGTTTCAGGCTGGATACACCATACCTTGGAATGAGTGAGTAACCCAAAAGTGGCAGTGCAACGGGTTTCTGTATTTCAACAAGGATGAGGGCGTCATGCTTGAACTTGCCAAGGAACAACAAATTCCACCCCGGAGCTTTCTCGTGCAGTCACTGATAAATTACTTACATTACTCTGCTGTGCCTCTACCAGGCTGTCTGGGCCAAGGATCTAAGAAATTCCTAAATCAATCCTTTCACGTCCGTTGCCCACGTGGATAAAAATGATGGTATGAAATGCAAATCCGCCGCCTTGGCATCGGTATATATCCTTCTTTCTCGCCCGTAGGCCCCACTTCGCCCACATGACAACATTTTGGAATGTTGGCTTTTTAGACCTGGAATTCTTGGCAGGTATGTTGTCGGGCAACAATCATAGTGGATGTAGATAGGAAAGCTTGATTGAGGCTACGTAGCCTTTCGAATTCCCCCGTGCAGAGAAAAACAAACTACAAATGGGCGGCTCTGCGGGTAGTCTAGGCTCTTTTTGGCTGCTTTTCAACGTCAGGAAGCAGACTCTGCAGCCGTGAAGATGAAGTAATTTCTATTCTTGAGAAATTGTGCCGGCTTTCTCCAGAATTGGAGCGGCTTGCTGACTGATAGAATTGACCTACATGAAGGCAACATCTTCTTCCGCACCCTGGACATCCGAGCAACTGCACACATACCTCAGAATCGAGGAGACGGTGTGCGGCCACGATAATGGATTTTGTCGAGGCGTTCGTGGCAGTGATAGACGGGTGAACACTCCCGTCTGGTTTGCTGTGGTGGCGAGCTTGCTATATAATGTTCTTGGCGGTCATGGTTTACGATGGGGTCAAGACGAGGTTTGGCGGAGATGGTACGTACGCTCGGAAGGTCCCCAGATCGTTGGTGCGGTAAGTGGGGCGGGATTTTCTGGAGGGAATAGATGCCCGGGCGGAAGATCTAGTCCGTGGTACTCAGGCATTGGAGCCGAAGATGGCGGTGCTCCAGAAGATGTTACAAGTATAAGCCAAACGATAGAATCCCAATTAGTAAAAATGTTACCAAGTGGATAGTAAGTGCTAGAAACATTAGTTTCGTCTAGAGATAACTATTAACGGATTTAGTTCATAAAATTTTTGGAGGTAGATTCGTCATGGTTTAATTAAGCATAGCCCAATCATTGATCCTTTCTGTGGTCTATTAAAGGGTAATGGGTGATGGTGATATTTTGATACTCCGCATAGCCATCTGATATGATATCAGGAGCCTTCATATCCGGGGGGCACAGCCCTATCACCGCGTGTTTTGACATCTATCCTATGACTTCACGTTGTGCGCTCCGAAGGATCTTCGGACAGTGCACCAATTGCGGTCTTGAGCATCCACTGACTAGGTACAGGATTTCCTCGGATATAGAGAGCCGTGACAATCTGGGAGAAACTTTAATACCGCGGAATCAAATTTGCGGGGCGTCGAGTGATTATGTGCGGGGCGAGTGATGGACTTATGATCTTGAAACAAGCCTCATCTCGGATCTTCGGTATCACGACGAGCTCCGAGAAAACGAAGGAAATGAATAAAGTATATGATTGATGATCTTCCTGCCAGGTACCCATTCGACATCCGGAGCAAAATCGCATTTTCCGTAATTGATCGGATGTGCTTGTACAGGTAGCAACAGAATCGGTGATCGCGCCCGAGTAATAGCAGACCGAAAGGCATTGCACCTTGGCAAATTCAATTCCCAGAATACAGTGCGTCTGATCATTTACCGCCCGAGTAATTATGCCCCGACCCAATTATTACTAAGTATTTCCCCTTTTTTGCTTTGCTGCCTTATTGTGCGACGAACTCGGCTCCACTCGAAACCCCCCGTGCCTGTCTGGAGTAAATCGGAGACACTTTTCTTTACCGGATGCGCGCGGGAACCCTGGCGGCAACCCTTGGCCTGGGAGGAAGCTGGGAAGGAAGCTGGGAAAGAAGCTGGGAGAAGTTCGAGAAGAGAAAGTTCTTCACATCGTTCTTGGAAGCGGCTGTGGCTGACCGCCGTGTCGGTTGCTCCGAATGCAATATTCACATTCACGAGAAAGTTTTAGATCTTCTGCGGGGCAATAATCTCGATAGAGCTAAGTATCTTGTCAAGTACTTTATTTTATGCATGATGTATCGCCTCACCGGACCGACGTGCGTTTTGCCCCAGGCATCATCGCTTTCTTCTAAACAATTCAAAGAATCCCGCTGCGTCGTGGGGATCGATCTGGTAGTGAATATATTGTCGGGCGAATCGGAGACCGATCTTTCTTTAGACATTTTACCGGGGACATGCTTGCTTGGCTGGCGTAAGCTGTTCTTGGTGTTGCCAAAGGAAGGAAAAGCCGAGCCAGCGAGTGCTGCCAAGACACGTGAATTGCACCAGCATTCGATGCTGTGGTGCTCTGCTGCTGTGAGCGTGTAACTCTGCAACTGCAAGCAACTGTGCGCCCTACACTGTACCGTCTCGTATTGATGGTTGGGGATAGAGTCCCTCAAAGAGGAACCCCTTCGAAGGGGTGCAGCGGCTGAGGATTTGCGACTTCCCGTTTCGGAGTGTCCACGAATCACGCCCAGACTTCCAAGCCATTTGGCAACGCTACCCATCCCCGGTCTCAGCACTGCCCCATCCGTCGACACTGCTAGTAGGCCCCTTCTCCCTTCCCATTCACTCGTCCATTTCTCTTTGCCTGCCTGCATCACCCAATTCTCGTAAACTTACTATCGCCATCCCTCAAGGCTGTACACACCCATTCTTAGAACACGTCGTCATCTTCCAAGAATCCAGCTACTACTGCTACTACTACTTCACTCCCCAACACCCGACAACAACCACAATTTAACACTTACAATACTCTCGATTAATTGAGGACCATCTACATTCACCTTCCAGCTTGTCGCGAAAACAAATATGTCCGATCAGCCCACGAAACGAGACCGGTCGTCGCCATTCTCGCAGGAGAGTTCATTTGGCGACATTGACTCATTCCTCGACTTTGGCGATAACTCCTTTCTCACTTCGCCTGCAGTTAACCCTAGCAACTTACACCGGCCGTCCTTTTCCGCAAGTCCCATATCGTCAACCCAAAGCACCCCGTCTATGAGCCAGGCCACCACGTTGGCTTCAGAATTTCCAGCGCCTAGCCACCCATATGGGCTACACCTCCAGCAGACTGATGTGCTTGGACTGGATATCGGAGATAATTTCTTTGGGGACAACCAGGCATTTATGCAGCTCGATAGCGACTCCAGCACATCAACACAGTCGGCAAATTCGGCATTACCACCTTACTTTTACCCAGAGCAGTCAGCGACGACTACCGCAGAGAGCATGTCGCAGGGTATCTCGCCATTGATGACGATTGGGGAGTTGGATTCGGCACCGGTGAAGATGGAGACTACACCACCTGCTCCGACCGTGATCCGACCTCAGCCACAGAGGATAAACTATTACCCTGGATACCACCAGGAAATGTACAACGAGAACATGAGAGCTATGCAGGCACAGAAATTGGCGCGACAGAAGGCGGAAGCTGCAGCCCCTCCCAGAGCTGCTCCTCATCCTCAACAGGAAAAGATCGATGCGCTTTTGGATTCTTTTAGGAGCACTGGTAGCCCGTCCGCACTGAACAAAAGCCAGAATGATCTGTTGCCACATATCGCTAGGATGAAGAAGGAGGAGGACGAAATGGATGAGGATGAGCGCTTGCTTGCTAGTGAGGAGGGCAAGAAGTTGAGTAGTAAGGAAAGGAGACAACTGAGGAACAAGGTTTCTGCTCGTGCTTTCCGAAGCAGAAGGAAGGGTATGCATGCATTGTGACATCGTTTACTGGGCACAGCTAACAATGTGGTAGAATACATCTCTCAACTCGAAGCTGAAGTGGCCAAGAAGACTCAGGAGGCCGAAGTGGCCAAGGATGCAGCAAGGCGTCTTGAGGAGGAAAACGCAAGACTGAGAGGTTTTTCAGAAATGCTGATGAAGCACCCCGCTTTCCAGGAGTTCCTCAAAGACATCACAGCTCCTCTCACAAACCCTCAGCCCGTTTCTCAACCACAACCCCGAACCGTCGCTCCTGCTGCTGTCGAACCTATCCCTACATTCAACCCAGCCAGGGATCACAACCCAAACACCACAACGGAGGAGCAATGGCCTCTTGCATACAACAACAACTGGAACAACACCTCGCATGTATACAGTGTTGAGGTTCCTGAGTTCCCAGCTATCCAGGATCTCGATGGTAAGATGACTTTTGAAGAAGACTACACCGTCGCCGATGGGTTCTTCTCCAGGATCCGTGATGAAAAGGCAGAGATCCAGTTTGACCGTATGGACGAGGAGGAGGAAGAAATGTACCAGCCGCCAGAGAACATTGAAGATCTCTTCGTCGAGGTCGAGTCTGAGAAGGAAAAGAACCTTGATGAGCTGTTCCCTGGCGTGGGTGTTAACTCGCTCCTTGAGAGGCTCGAGTTGATTGCAGGTGGTGAAGCCAGACCAGAGGATCTATTTGAGATCCAGCAAGAGGAAGTACCTGTTGTAGAAACTTCACGAACAGAGACGGAGACATGTCGGCCATCGGTATGTGAGTCGAATCGGATGCTGGAAGCAGCGGAAGGCGTGTACCGAAGGATTGGGCTTGTGGTTGGGGGGCAGTAGTCGTAGGATGTGATACCATTCCTTAGACATTTGATATCATTGTTTCATTGTTGCGCGTTTTTTTCTAGCTGGGTTTTTTGTTGCGTTGTTATGTACAGTGTTAGTTTTTTTGGAGTTTTTTTGTTTTTATTGTGGATTGTTTTTGTTTTGGTATGGATGGGACTGCCGTGCTGGACTGGAATTTCCCGTGATTTTTCATTTCAGCTGGTTGGGTTTGTTGGGTTGGTTATGATACCGTGGGTTTAAGAGACACAGACACTACTACTACATTCCGATTTCCTTTTGTTTTTTACGTTTGTGATTGTGGTTATAAGTGTTTGCTGTGGGATTTATGTTTGGGTGGGAGGATTAGACAGACACTCGTTGGAAGGATATCCAGGAGGAATAGGGAAGGAGAATGGGAATTGCTCTTTTTTTTAAGAGAATATGAATTGAGGATTAGGATGCTAGGATATCGATGGGAGATTGGGTTGGATTGGGTGGATGCTGAGAATATTGGGACGTGGGGGTAACGGGGGGGGGAAGAGGGGGTGGTAATTAGGATATATTACGTGGAAATGGAAAGAACACCAGCTATCATGTCCAACACTACTACTCGCTGGGAGAAAAGAAAGAAATTCTGGAATTGCCTGGCGGAATTTGATTTCACCGGGTTTTGTTTGTTTATTTGTTGATCTTTACGAAGGGGCTGAGTGCATGGATATTGCGAGCTATGTTTAGAAAGGTTGAGCAGCTGCGCAGAAAAGTTGTGGGAAACTTTTCCCCGTAGAGGCAATATCGACACACATGGGGGCGGCGCCACAAAGGCGGTGGCGTTTAATACAGGTGAAATCGAGATCGACAGGCGCGGGGATCCGGCGCGGGACGAGCGGCCACGAGTTAGGGCTGAATGATGTGTTTACGGGGTGGAGAAGTGGGTTCGGCAGGGTGTAGTGGGAAACGGGGTCTGCGAAGGCTCTGGAACGAGAGCACTGATTCTGCCTTGTAAATGTCAAGAGTTCTCATTGGCACTGCTGGCTTCATGACTATTATTGGCAAAGACAAGTAGACATCATCTTGTGGTTGTTAAGATGAGGCCGCGCGGCTTATTCAAAGACCACGAGACCGAGTAGTTCTACTCGCTGGAGACGTAACGGCCACACTCCTGCGGGCTTTCTCGCAAATGCGCGAGGCTTGTTCACGGATACTCTGATGGTGGAATTCCGCAGAACTTAAACCGCCGCCGCCGGAGAGGTGGTAACTTTTGTGGACGTTTTAATCCGGCCCGAATTGCTTTGACTTTGGACTCCGTTCGCTGGAAAGTGACACTCTTGTGTACCGATTGGGACTTCAAATACATGTCCGGTACAGCACTTTTGGTTCCCCCCGCCCTAAGCTGACAGCGTCTCCCAGCGCATATGCATCCAAAATCACACGGTTCGAGAGCTTACCCAGATCTAAAAGTGAGAATTGCCAGCTGGGTCTATATACTCGCTCTGTGTGAAATCATCACTGAAATGCGGGACCGCGCTCACGATACTAAGGGACCGGCGGTGATCGTGAGCGTAGGTCTTGCTATTCGAACCCGAATGAGCCGGGAGAACCGGCGAGGCTGTGTGCGTAGAGTCTATATTTGGAGATCACCACCAATGGTGGGGTGGGGTGGGATGCCGCGGGTGGGTTCGTCATCTTACCATTAGATTGCGATTCTACCGATATCGGTACGTTGCTCTACGTAACGACAGCTTTCGGTACGGGATTACTGCATAACTTTGCCGTTGGATCCGGGCAATTGGCTACCGTCTTGGTGTGGTTCGGATTAATGTGCTCAGTGGAAAGAACAGCCGGGTAGCATGCATATAAGCATACGCAGATGGACGCACAGGGTTTTGGGTTCTTGAAATAGGATTCTCGCCTGGTTTACTGGAAAAGTCTGGCTATAGGCTTGGGAATGCTACAGGAGTGGTCATGGGTCCTGGAACTCAAAGATGTAGAATACATGTATCGAAGGTATGTATGTGTCAATGGACCGGGAAGGATTGCTGAGGCCTTGTTTGGCTCGACGGTTGACCCTCCCCTAGCAGTCTCTTTGTTTGCAGAACAGTCTGTTCCTGATTGTGCCAAATGAGGCCTAAATGTATCAACTGAATGGGCATTAATGGGCAGCAAATAAGCAAGTGACTTAGCTATCCAGGTGAGGATCAAGCCTATTCTTTTCTCATGATCGATATAAGCAGTCTGTTAGTTTGGGGCTGCGGTCTATTCCTGCCTCTCTCAGTGACTTATTGAATAGAGTAAGCCCCTCACTGAGCATCATATAATTGTGGTACTCTAGATTCTAGAAGCCGCTCAAGTCCACTCGCGCGGTGCTTTTAGTACAGGGCAGTGTTCCTGTTAGAAATCTGCTCGATGGCCAATGCGGTCTTGTCTTTTTGTATATAGAACGAGCGGTAGATGGAGAGAAACAGTATCACTTCAGAATTTCTCAGTGCTCGTTACACTTTCAGCAGCTCCTGGCGCTGGACCGCAAGCAGAGGTGTTTGATGTGGAAGGGCCTGAGCAGATAGAAGAGCTAGTTCGCGTTCATTGACGCCCATGAGTGTCCGCCTGATATAAGGCAGCTGGAGGGCTCCAGGTGATTGGAACTATAATACGGATGGGAATCGGACTGGGGAGAATCTGCCGGTGGATATCGACTCGTCCGGCTGCATCGAAACCAGGGATTTTCGATCCTTTTTGTTCGGAAGGAAGATCTGGCTGTTGCACACGCTTGAGAAGGGAATCCTCTGTCCAATACACCATTTTCTTCCATGGAATGGCATAACGAAACCGTGGGTGCGATATGAGGCGGAGTGCATGCGCCCGTGCTCTCGAAAATGCAATTGGGTGCTGGTTGCTATGGATCTAGTGTTTCACACACGATCCTCCAGCGATTCGAGGGAGTTCCAACTGGTTACCAACCAATCAATCGATCTGGTCAGGGAACAATCCACGCATGGGGTATATAAGGGTAGATATCAGGTATGGGTGATTTGGATGGTGAGAAGTGATGAAACGCGTGTGAGGTTGGGCTTACGACTCCGAGTGCGTGGCCGAGACAATAACTCCACTGGTGTGGTTTCATAAATAGGGCATGTTTCTTTTTTCTTTACTATGGAGGATGCTAGTCTAAGTCCCAAGAGAGCAAACGGTGTATGTGCTTCTCTGTGTTCTCGAACTCTCAGCCCCGGATATACATACGTGGTGAAAGACAACTGGATGTTTGTTTGTTTGTAATCAAGACAACTGGATGTCCGAGCACGGTGACAGGGGGATAGGGTCAAGATGAGTGTGGCAAGCTGAGGTTGTCGTGAAAGGTCCAGTTTTTGATTGCTACTCTCCGACATTAACTTGGTGTACTGCTAGTGTAGTTGGTACTTACGTGTGAGGGAGTAACACACTCATGATCAGGTTTGCTGTCAGCATACACGATGCCGCCTACCAAGATGAGGGATACCCTGGGTATCTAAACACTTTCGGCGTGATCTGGGCGAAAATTTCCTTCCCAAAGTTGTGTTTGGGTAACACCGCCATAAAGGGTATATGTGAGTCCACATGATCTCCCAAACGAAACTGTATAAATCGATAGACCTATAGGGACCCATACGTTCCTTGTGCGGCTATATGCATCCATGCGGGGTCCGTATTCAAATGTTACGCCTGGTGAACCTGGAGGATATGAACCCAGCAACTCAGATCCGAGGAGGAATCGACTAGAGAACTATCTTCCGAGATCGCCCTGGAAGGTAGGAAGCAGGGATTTCCTTATTTATACTTTGGCGTTTGCTGTTAACGAGACTCGGTGAGGGAATAGGACCATGCGAGGCCCTCCCACGCATTATTTGTTTTTAAGTTTTATTAAGACTGCTTGCAAGATACTGTGGTGAGACCATCCTCATCTCGGCCTTATAGGAGCGCCTTTGTCGTTACATCTATCGTTAAAGCCGCCCAGGATATAAAGAGCTTCATAGTATCTGTTGGCAGTGATGGGTAAATGGTGAGAACATGAGATTATGTTACAACCGAACAGACCGAACTTGGTACAGGGAATGGCTGGAACTCAAATTTGCAGTCCTAAGTGTCGTAAATAAGGAGTAACGATCTGTGAAATACTGTGTATGCGTAGCAAATAATCGATGGGAATTGGGGCATGTACACACGGATACATTGGCTGTACTTACCGCGGTCCAGATCAGTACCTTAGCTTCTGCACCGTTAGAGATTTGCCAACAAAGCATAGGAATGTACTAGCTACTCGATGATATAGCAATTGCACGTTGATGTTCGAATTTTACTCGTAGGAAGCTGGCTGGGTAGTCAGCTATGGACGATACAGAATGCGGAGGTTCCAAAGGCGAGGGGCATGATGGCTGAGCGAATAGGGTGGGAAGAATGGTCCCGACTGCGTGTATATAGTCACGATGTACAGCTTTTGCAAATTATTCCCGGAATCTCGAGCTCGAGACCAACTCGGGCGGTTCGCAGTATTTATTTTCAGCGCACAGCATATCTCGAGACGACTTCCAGTCCGGTCTCGTCTCGTCTCGTTTCAACCACTAGTCTGCCGGCTGGCCGGCCTTAACCTTGACCAGAAAACAAAGGTGTGATGACCTTGATGACTCCAAGAATTTCCAGTGAGACGCAGTAAGCCAACACGTGCTCGAAAATGCCGGAAGTCAGGTCTGGGTGATTGTGGGTGACCAATTCGAAGGTGTGAATATACCACTACTGCGACCGCAAATGACCACATTGTTTGGAGTACTGACGACCAAACTATCAACTGGTAACGCCAAAGGACGACGGCTGCCTAAGCTTCTGCGAAAGATCATCTGCAGACCTGCGGGGCCAGCTTCCAATCTGCTTTCCAAAGATCTAAAGAGATTCTGGAAGTAGAGTTCTCTAGAAATAGATTATGATATTGGCTTGGTTCTCTGGTTATGTCGTTAACTTGGGACACTGATCGGGCTCACAACGTTGACTAATCCAGCATATATTATCACTCGTTCATGAGTGATGGGTTGTGATCCTGTCATCGCTGTACAGTAGCGGGATAAAAGTAGGGGAACGCTTGACAATCAGCACTCAGTCAATTCCCATTGTACTGTGTCAATTCAACTGGTGCTTTTGGTCAAAATTCAATAGAAATCAAGCAAATGATGTTGATGAGCTGCTTCTATCTTTGGGGATCGAGTTTAGCATTGTTGCTGTAAGACGGGTTAATTAGGTTAGTACAGATATTTAGCGAGATCCCTCACTTTTGTCCCGCTACTGTACCAATACCACATTTTTCTCCGCCATTTTATTCCGCCAGAAATTGAGGCAGTTGTTGTCTATTAAACTACCTCAATATTAGGTGATTCGAATGGCTTATGAACGTGTCGTGCGTTCGAACTCCTGGGATGGTGTACATGTCTGTCGAGCATGCGAAATTCGGAATATACTTAACTTGCTGCGCGTGCGGGTTCAACCCTACGACACACTGGATACATGGCTAGATATACCCAAGCCTGTAGACGGCTTTGGATACGGCAGTGCGTGGCGCAGCGAAAAATAGCCGGCTATAGATTAGATATACGCAAGATTTCCTATCTTCTCTCACCGATAACTCTCTGTTATCTTTATTTAGAATCTACATATCTCTCTACTGCTCCATCGGCCATGTTACTGTATAATACGTCCCTCAGCCTTTCTAGGGCTCTCTATGCGCTTTGGGGCGTGCAGGTATTGGTGAGGGCGCCAGGAAAGAATATATAGAAACGACGGGCTTACGCAGATGCCCGAGATTTTAATCAATCTGCCTATCCGCTAGAATCGCCCCTTGATGTTATTAGTCATACCTATATACACGCTCAGTCCAATCTCGAAGCGCATCACCGTCAGATGGAAAACAGGCGTCACATGAATTCACTCGCCCGTAGCTCAACTCTCGGTACAGTATACCCACTTATGACGGAATTAATTGCTGTATATATACATAGAGGTACCATTAATACAGTCGGGGAGTCCAGGATAGAGAGGATATATTGTCCGCCCGAGTCGCCTCATTTATGCACTTGTTTGTTTTGTTTTATTCATACTGTATTCACTCTAACTAGAGTATGACAGAAACCAATTCCCCTCCGCCTCCGGGCGAGCCGGTCAAGGTGGCAGAGTCATTTATGCACTCTTGCGGAGCTCCACAAAACAGGGCTTGAGCGTGTTGTATAACAAGTACTTGGTACAGGTATCTGGAGTAGCAACACAAGGTGTGCTCTTGAAGTGACTTTGCAGTAACAATCACAAGAGATGTATCGAGTACTCTAATCGATCAAATTATTGAATTGATGGCTTGCGCAAATTCAGCGTTGGATGCCGCGGTTTGGCTGTCGGGGCATAGGGGTAAGTTACTCTAAAGCATAGGGATAGGAAGGAACGCAGTGGTGAGCAATGTCTTCACACGAACCGTGCTAGCTGGCACGAGATAATGGAACTTTAGCCTATGCGCATAATTGTGCCCATGATGATAAAAATAACGCGAGTACATCCCGATATTCTTATAAGACTGACAATGTGTTCTACAATTGAATTTACATGCGAAGTTGTCCGTGGCTGGTGGCCGATGTTTTGATCGTGAGGTGTTTAATAACTGTATGGGAACGTTTATAAACCTATTAGATATTCCATTTAACTGACGTTTATGTAAATTAGGTATGTTCCCGTTGGCCAGATTTTCGCTTCGCTGCAAGCTCGTTCGCTGCGAAGCGAAAGCGAACGTCTGGTGTAAGATGTTAAAAATTTGTGATGATTTTTAATAGTCTATCTACGTAGGAGCTTGTATGCTCATATATATATATACAGCATTCAGTATATGCCTTGTACGCATATATGCGCACTTAGCTGCCGTATCCAGCTGAGTCCCAAATGACCATCAGCCCAACTGAAGCCCACAAGCCTTACAAAGGGTAGCGATCCATATATGCAACATAGGAGAGCGAAGCGGGTAGACTTTTTTTCTAAAACATATAAGCGATATGAGTGGGATTTTGAAGCCTGTAATCATTCTGATTGGCACAAATTTAGCCTATTTAAACAACTGATCATGACTGATTGGGCGCTCACACTTCTCGGTACAACGGTACAAAGATTCGATGGTTTGTTTGTTTGTTTGTAATCATATTGCATTCAGCCGCTGGCGGCCATGGCATATCCCATACATATTTCCTCCCCATTTCTTCTGTAACATAAAGAAACAAAAGCAAAGTCGCGAGTCCCCTTCTCCCTAAAAACGAAAGAAACCGCCAAAAAACATCAACTTTTACACCCCCCCATCACTCGACTCCTCGTGATTTGAGTTCTCTGCCTCCTCCACCACTCTGCTAATTCTGCCGACATCAGTATGGAAAAGAAAATCCATCAATGCCTGCGAACATTTTTCCTCTGCAAAAATGAGAGACATTGGCAATGAAATCTTTGGCTTTTTCAAAACCTTTTCGACACCCTCATACCCATCTTCCCCCTCTTGCCCATCAACCCAAAGCCTTTTTTGTTCTCGTTTCCATCTTTTACACCACTTAAAAACGTGGTCTCTTGTCTGATATTCATGCCCACACCACCAACACTTCATATCTCTTCTTTTTCCGATCCGCAATAGGTATTTCGCTATCAGTGCATGTCTTGACTTAAGCTGATAAAACCTCGCTGCAATTGTGTTTTTGGCTTCCATCACCTCACTATCATCAGCAACAACTCTAGTTTCCGTCAGAAACACCCGGGTGTTCCGGACGGCTCTGATGGCTCTGACGGAACCTTATACCCTCTGCTGGAGAATTACACCCTATCGATCACCCAGGCGACGGGTCGCGTTGCATAGCATCAGCAAAATGTATATTAGTCACTGGTCTGAGAGGATGTGGAGTGTAAACTTAGATGCGTCAATTTCAGGAGTATCAGACCCTAGGAGGGCATTCCTGCCGGCCTTCAGAGTAACTGGGAGTGCCGGCGACAAGCCTGGGAGCGCTGACGACAAGCCTGGGAGCACCTGGGAGCGCCGGCAACATGTCTGGGAGCACCTCGAATCACAGTCATGTATTCAGTTTGTATTCTCATCTATGTATCTATGTATCTATGTATCTATATAGCTACCCATCTACACACGCTATATTTGGACTGGCTGCAGGCAGTGCTTGAGAGCAATTCGAGGTGAGCCTGAAAATGACGATCGAGTGTACTCAGAGATATACTCCAAGGCCGTGATTGAGCGACTTTGGAGATGCACTTGGAGGCAGTAATCAAGCGTATTTGGAGATACACTTGGAGGCTGTGATCGAGCGAGTTTGGAGATATGCATTTGGAGGCCATGATCGTGCGAACTTTCAGGCCGTAATCGAGCGAGTTTGGAGATGCACTTGGAGGCCATGGTCGTGTGAACTTGCAGGCCGTAATCAAGCGAGTCTGCAGATACACTTGGATGCCACGATCGAGCGAGTTTAGAGATGCACTTGGAGGCCGTGATTGAGCAAGTTAGGACGAGTACTTGGAGGTGGTCGATGGACGGCGTGCCAGGACTCAATTCATCAGGTAGTTAACTCGCAACCGTTGGAATGTGACAAGGTGACTTTATGTTTGAAGCTCTTATGGAGAACTGGCTGGTGGCGGTCGATCAGTAGGGAGGTCCGCCGGAAGCTGAAGCTACATTTAGGGGTCAACTTGAAATCGTGAGAATAAAGGGACGACAGACAATCTTAGGTGTATACTGTACTCGGTGTATGCTGTACTTGGTGTATGCTGTGCTCGGTGTATGCTGTACTCAGTGTATGCTGCACTCAGTGTTAACTCATGATGATGGCATGGAGAGATAGAGGGGGATGACTTAACTTTGTGTTCTTGCGATGATGGTAGAGTTGTGGACGAGAAAGAGAGAGATGGGGGATGAAGATGAGAACAATATGGAGGATACAAGTGGCTATGAGAAATCAGGGGTATGACTTGCCTGATTGGGTTTAGAAGACCTCGTATCGGTGTTATTACCCGCCGGATCGGTACTCGTACCTGCTGTATCAGGGATGGTCAATCGACTCGCGCACGAAATTCTCTTAAGTCCCAGTTTCTCATGATGATTTCCCCCATCTCCTCTGATCTCTCTCTTTCTTGTGCTCAACTCTACCATCACCTAAGAACACGAAGTTAACTCATCCCTCTCTATCTCTCCATGCCATAATCATGAGTTAACACCAAGTACAGCATACACCAAGTACAGCATCATCCCAAGATCGACAGTCTCCCGCTCCCAGCCAGTTTCTCATCTCTCGGCAGATGTACTCAACTCTCTCCATTCCCACAATTACAAGTTAACCAATGAATAGAGTCTCAGCTGCTGTCGCGCCTCCCTCCAAATCGACCGCCTCCAAGTACTCCTCCAATCTCACTCGATCATAGCCTGCAAGTGCATCTCCAAACTCGCTCGGTCACAGCCTCCCAGTGCATCTCCAAACTCGATCGATCACGGCCTCCAAGTGCATCTCTGAGTTCACTCCATCTCAGCCCCCCAGTGCATCTCCAAACTCGCTCAATCACGGCCTTCAAGTGCATCTCTGAGCTCACTCCATCTTGGCCTCCCAGTGCATCTCCAAACTCAATCGATCATGGCCTCCAAGTGCATCTCTGAGTTCACTCCATCTCGGCCTCCAAGTGCATCTCCAAACTCGCTCGATCACGGCCTCCCAGTGCATCTCCAAACTGGATCAATCATGGACTCCAAGTATATCGTTAATGAGCGACGGTGGGTGTACGGAGATACAAGGGTAACGGAGGTGGAATGAGCAACGCAGAGTATATATTCGGGAGACCCCGGGGTAGATAGACAGCATCTCATTTTCATCTCATCTTGTCATACAACGAAAATACACACTCTATCTTTCCCAACTTTTGGTCTCACTCACTCTGTCCGTGGATCCACACAATTGCGTGGATCCTCACGGCCGGGTAGTATGATATCTTCTCACCTTCTTCCTACGCTCCTTGAGCTTAATGTAGAAGGAACGCGAGGAGAGATTTTCGCAGCGTCACCCATTGCATTGCAATCCCGATGCAAGGGTGTACCCAATGAACCCATTCCGACGTATGGTCACAGTTGGCCACAACGCCAGACTGTTTGTTTAAAATAGGAGACCGACAGAGCGAGAACAAATGGTGAAACGGCGATCGGAGGGCGATATGCGACGCGACGTGTGGTATTGACGCCAGGCGTGGAGTAATCCGCCACTGGGGTGTCTCTGACGGCTCTGATAGAGCGCATCCACTCTCACAGAGCCATTCTGCCCAGACGGAGATGTTTTTTGCTGATGATTACCTCCCCTCTTCACCAAATCATACCGGTAGCTGTGCTTTGACTTCTTCCCCAACTCGTTCATTTATTTCTTACTCTCTTCCCATTTCACCTCGGTTAACCTTCGGCTAATATGGGTGAAAGAAACATAATCTAAAAAAGGTAATGGATTTTGCGTTTCGGTATAACTTCCGCAATACTCATACGCTGCCTTTGTTGCTTGTTGATCCGCTTCTTCGTTGCCTTCTATCCCTTTATGAGCAGGTACCCACCGGTACTCTACCTGGATATTTGTTCTGGCTAACGCGTCCGCCCAGTTCATCGTTCATAGCGCTAGCACCTGTCCTGGTCCTGGCTCGTCCAATCGTATTCGTCCTACAGTTGCCTGAGAATCCATAAAAACTGTAACTTGGGTAACCTCCTTCTTTCCTGCCATCTCATCTGCGATTTTCATCGCATCCGACATCGCATACATTTCTGCGTCAAACGCCTCCTTCTGTTGGCCTAGGTGCACCCTCCTCTTATTCCACCTTCCTTCCTCTTCCCATACCACTGCACACCCAACCCACTCATCTTCTTTTCTTGATCCATCAGTCCAAAAAACAAGTCCCTCCCTTTCCAACTTTGCCTCTTTCAGCGCTTGTTCCTCATCCTGAATTATCACTTTGCCTTTCAGGCATCTTTTTTCTGTCGGTAATGTTGTCCTTACGTAACTCCTCCTTTCAAAAGGTTTATCCTCAGGGATCAACTTATCAATCCCCTCCACCCTTTGTAAAACATTCCTCCGTACTTCTAACATTCTCCCTCCGCCTTGAGCGTTGGGCATCATCATCTGTCTCAACTTATACGGTCGTACCCGGTTATTAAGAAGAGCAGTTGCCAGCCGTAACCCTGTGTCATTCATTAGTGCTCCTTGAGGTGTTGTCCTATAGCATCCGGTTACCCTTGTGCCCTGCTCATTCAACAACATTTGCACCTCGTGAGCCCTATTCTTTTGTCCATGCCACCACAGTTCAGTCCCATACAATGCCACCGCCTGAACCGCCGCAACTTGAATCCTTTGACATCCTTTTGAGTTCAATTCTGTCTGAGTCCCCATCAAGGATTTCACCCTATTCTGTGCTGTCCTTGCTTTCGCTAAGGTCTTTTTCGTATGATCGTTCAGGGTAAGCATATCATCCAGCCATACCCCCAACCATCTTGTTGCTTCTTTATTGTACGAAACCTCATGATTTCCTACCCTTACTTGGGCATTCATCTTCGGATCCCTATTCTTTCTTCGTTGAGTAAACAACATCACTTCCGTTTTTTCGATGTCGAACTGACAGGCATTCTTTGTTGCCCAAATGGTTGTTTCCGCGACGCATCTTTCCAGTCGTTGTGTGCATTCCCCCACATCATCCCCTTCTACCACCCATGCCACATCATCAACAAAAGATATACCCTCGCTTCCACACTCTTCTTCTTTATCCTCAACTTGGCCGAACAACCCCGAAAGGTATATAACAAAAAGTACTGGCGACACTGGCGACTCCTGCGGAACTCCCGTTTCCACATCCATACTGTCTCCCGCCTTCCCGTCCATCGACATTATCACTTTTCTATCCTCCGTAAAGCTTACCACCCACCTCACCAGGTCGGCTTCAAACCCCATTTCTTCCATTCTTTTTATCAAGTTCCCCTTTGCCACATGTGGAAAGGCTCCCTTAACATCCATCAACAACACTGCCACGGTATTCCCCCTCCCCCACGCCTCTTCAACTCTCTTCATCAACCTTCCCACTGCATCTATTGCTGACCTTCTCTTTCTGCATCCAAATTGTCCATTGTGAAGTAGCCTCCTTCACTCACACTCCTCTGCTATTGCGTTGGCTGCCACCTTCTCGACCACTTTCCCCAAACAATTTAACAACGTTATCCCCCTATATGCCTTGGTGACTCCGTAATCTGGCTTATTCGGTTTTGGCATAACCACCCCCTTCACTTCCTTCCAAACTCGTGGGTGGATCCCTAACCTAAAAGACGCTTTAACGACATTAATTATCCTTTGAGAATCCCAATCCCATAATAATCTTATCGCCTCAAACCCCAGCCTATCCGAGCCTGCTGCCTTTTGAACTGACTGATTCAATAGAGCCTCTCAGATATCTTCATCAGTTATCTTTTTCCACATTTCTCCTCCCTCTTCTTGGGCCTTTCTCTCCACACCCTTTAAAGGTTTCGGAAACGCTTCTTCTTTTATCAACTCTGCTTTTTCTTCCCAGGTTTCTGCCACCTGTCCACTCCTGGATCTCAAAGCCTTCGTTGTTTGTTGGCCTCCCAGTTTCGTATACCTCAGGGCCTGCCAAACCTGATATATAGTGGCTGAACTCAAAAACTTCTGCCATATCTTCGTCTTCGACTGTCGGATAATTCTTTGGCGGTTGCTTCACTGCTTTTTAACCATTTGCTACGATGCCTCCCCTCTCTTTCTAGTTCTTTTTATCGATCCCAACATCTTCCGGTTTTCCGCAATCTCCACCATCCACCACCTCTTAGATCTCGCGTAAACTTTAACCTTTTTGCAGCACCTATTAAGATGATTAACAAAATTTCACTGTATCCACTCAGCTTCCATCTGTAAATCATCCCCACTGCTCTTCTCATCCAACACAGGTCTCTTTGAGCTCTTATCCTTCCATTCATTTTGTGCTTTTTTATAATTTTCTTCCTCCTCCTTCGACTTGAGCCCATCGATATCCCATCCTGTCATCTTTCTTGACACTTTGACTCCTTCCCCTTCATCCTATCTTAAATGGGCACACACTATCGCGTGATCCAAAGTAGTTGCCAAATCTGTGGACGTTTCTAACCTATCAGCCATCGAGGCTTTAGTAATAGAAAAGTCAATTAACGATCCCGAAGTTTTGCCATTTCTTGTATTCGTATGGGTTTCTTCCCCATCTGCAACATCGATCAAATCGTACTCATCCATAAGATTTTCCAAAAAGTTCGCATCTCGTTTTGGTGGGCACTGTGGGTCCCATCTATCGCTGTGAGCATTCCAATCTCCTCCCAAAAGAATCTTTTCCTGCTCCATAATTTCACTCAACCTTGCTAGTATCTGTGCTGGTCTGCCTTGACTTCTCACTCCCCCCTCTTGTCTCAGCTGATTATACACATTCACCAATCTCATCTTTCTACCCCTCGGGTACTTTATATCAAACACCTGTACATCTCCGTCTCCCCCCTCATTCACTTCCGAAAACTCCAGGTGTATATCACTTCTTATCGCGGTCATAGTTCGTCCTGCTCTGACCAATCTATATCCTGGGTGGCTGATGTTGTATGTAAGGGCACGTACGCCTGCCTCTGGCTGCGTAGGGATCAGGGTGGTAATATAAGAGATACGGTTGCACACGTGGCCTCGAGTGATCTTAGATGTAGAAGTGTAGGTAAGATTATCGGTGAGGATCTAAGTCCTCACGAGCCGTCGAGATAAGGTTGCACTTACCCGGCCGCATTACGTGCTCGCCGTTGCAACCCTAACCTCTAGTACACGACCTCGC
>Ga0307515_10003228_pt1 | contig 34511 bp, 26 predicted proteins | sample 17_EM_MG_FD_194513 | JGI IMG/M metagenome (GOLD analysis project Ga0307515, IMG submission 194513) | Populus trichocarpa ectomycorrhiza microbial communities from riparian zone in the Pacific Northwest, United States - 17_EM | ecosystem: Host-associated > Plants > Roots > Unclassified | place...
CTATGATCCGCTCGGCGCCGTGCACCAGGTTCATCGCCCTGCCCACTCCTCTGATCACCGGATCGGGGGAGGACGAGAGGGGCGGCCATGGCGTACGGGCGAATTCTGCGGATGCCGGGGGCTGCTGTCGCCGGCGTGCTCGTCGGGTCCGCCACCGTCCTGCTCGCGGTGCAGCGGCGCACCACACCGACGGTGGGCGCACCCGCGGCCGTGGCCGCACGGGGTCTGCCGGCCGCCCGCCGGATCCGGGCGCTGGTGCTCACGCTGGGCCTGGTCAACGTGCTCCTCGGCCTGCTGTTCGGCACCACCCAGCTGGCCGTCACCGCGCTCGCCCGGGCGGACGACGCGGTCGCCCTGGCCGGGGTCTACTACCTCACCATGAGCGTCGGCAGCCTGATCGCCAGCGCGGCGTACGGCCTCATCACCTGGCGCACCCCGGCCTGGCGCCGCCTCGCCGGTGCCGGCGCCCTGATCGCCGCCGGCGGGCTCGCGATGACGCTGCTCGACCACCCGGCCGCGGTCGTCGCCGCGTTGTTCGTCGTCGGGCTCGGCGTCGGGCCGGTCATCATCCTGACCGGGACGCTGATCGAGAGGCACGTCGGCACCGGGCTGCTGACCCAGTCGTTCGCCCTGATGGGGGCGCTGAGCGCGGCCGGCATCGCGCTCTCCGGCCTGGTCGGCGGCGCCACCGTCGAGGCGCACGGCCACGCCGGCGGCTTCCTCCTGATCGTCGGGTACGGGATCGCGTTGTGCCTGGTCGGCCTCGCGGTGCGCGGCCTGGTGAACCGCCCGCCTCCGGACACCATGAGGGGTGAAGGCCATTGGCCTTGTCTGGTGCCTAGGTTCTGGCACCCAGTTCGAATGCGTATTGCCGGGACCGCATCAGGGCCGCCGCCTCGCCGCGCCGCCGCACGTTCAGCTTCTCCATGAGGTTGTGCACGTGGTTCTTGACGGTGCGGATCTCGATGTTGAGCTTGCGGGCGATCTCCTTGTTGGACAGCCCGGCGTCGATGAGCACCAGGACCTCGCGTTCGCGGTGGGTCATCCGGCCGGCCCGCGCCAGGACGCCCGATCCGCGCAGGCCCACCCCGCGCAACAGTGCCGCGGCGATCGCCGGCGGGCAGGTGAGCTCGCCCCGGGCGGCCGCGGCGATGGTGCTGAGCAGGACGTCGAAGGGCTGGTCAGGCAGCAGGTAGCCGGTCACGCCGGCCTCCGCGCAGGCCACCACCGCCTCGTCGTCCGCTTCGGCGACGCCGAGCGCGATCACCCGGACGTGCTCGGCCCCGGCGATCACCCGCCGGCAGATCGACAGGCCCTCGGGCGTCGCGGTGCTGAGCAGCACGACATCGAATCCGCCGCCGGCGGTCAGCCGTACGGCCTCCGCACCGCCGGCGGCGCCCGCCACATGGTCGATGAACGATTCCCGCCGCAGCGAATCGACCAACAGTTCGCGATGAAGCCGGAAGTCGTCGACGACGAGTATCCGGGCGGCGACCCCCATGGTGATGCCTGATTCCACGACTCCTCGGTTTCCATGCCAGGTGCTTCCAGCGGAGCCGGAACGATCGCACAAGGCACTGAAACGCCGCTGACGCGTCGCTGAAACGGGCGTGTCAGGGGGCCAACAGGTGGTCCGATTCACCAGTCCAGCTCGTAGTCGACCCAGCTCGGGGCGACGTCGGTCTGCGCGAGGAACCGTTCCCACTCGGTCTGGCTGAGCGCTTCCGGCCTGGTCTCCGGTCGACCCAGCTGTGCGTCCAGAATCCGCCCCCTGGTCTTCTCCTGCAGCCGCCGCAGCAACGAGGGCAGGGGCATGTTCCACCGCTGCTTCTCCGCCGTTACCCGATCGACCGGGATCATCGCCACGAGGTCCGGACTGGTCATCAGCTCCAGGCCCTTCGCGCGGAGCGTGGCGTTGTGGCTTCCGTGGTGTCCGACCTTGTAGAGGACCGTGCGCGCGAGCAGATCGGCCGACTGCACCGGACCGGCCGCGGTCGTCCACTCGAGCTGCTCCCAGGACAGCCAGCTGCCGACCTGCGCGTCTCCGGGGAAGAGCAGGATCGGGCCGCCCTGGCCGAGCCCCACGGCGAGGACCACGCTCGTGTTGTTCGTGTCGGAGTCCAGCCGTAGTGCGAGGCTTTCGGCCGCGCCGGCCCAGTCGGCGTCGATCCGGCGCCAGCGGTCCACGGGCGCCCGATAGCGCTCGGTGATCAATGGGTAGTCCCGAACGGCGTCGGCGTCGAGGTCGAAGAAGCCGTCGAACGGCGGGGCCGAGGTGAGCAGGTCGGACCCGGCGTCGAGCGTGTACACCTCGGGGTGGGCCCGGCTGGGATCACTCTTCCTGATCATCTTCAGGTCGCGAGGCGGACCCAGCACGTGGATCTCCAGCCCGAACGCCTCGAACCGGCCGCCCGGCTCCAGGTACCGGATCGCCCTCGCCTTGTCCTTGATCCACTGTAGAGCCGACGCCGTGGTCGCACCGCCGGCCACGGCCAGGTCACCGTAGAACCCGAGCAGCCCGTTCAACCGGTCGCTGCGCCCGGCGTCGACCGCGGCGCATGCCTGCGCGGCGGCGGCGATGCGCCGCAGCGCGTCGCCGCGGCGGGTGCGCAGGGCTTCGGCCTGCGGGTCGTTCGGTATCTCGGTCCAGGCCAGCCAGGCTTCGTCGATCGTCAGACGGTCCACGACGTCCTGGGCCTGCCGGAACCCCGAGATGTGATCCCAGTGCTCGTGCGTCGCGACCACGGCGTCCAGGTGCCCGCCGGTGACCTCGACGATGTCCGTGGCGACCGCGCGCATCACGGCCGTCGCATCGGATGTTCCGAGCAGCACACCGAAGTCGACCAGCACGTGGTGCGCGGCGTTGTCTCCGGTGACAGTCAGCAGGAAGCAGTCGCCGAGTCCCTGCCGATACATCCGCACGCGTAGGCGAGGCACCGGCTCACCCCCGGTGCAGCAGGGCGAACGGCTCGTCCGCCGGGCCGGTGAGATAGACGGCGGCCAGGCTGTCGGCTCCGCCATCCCGCAGGTAGGCCAGCTGCCGGGCCCGGCGGACCGCGTCGAGGCGCTTGTGGATGGTGTAGCGCACCCGTCCGGTCCGCCCGTCGACGACCAGGGTGCATCCGCCGAGCAACGTCGCGTCGGGGGCCGCGGCGGGGTCGGCGCCGGAATCCAGGTGTGCCGGGATGGCCTGAATCAGCTCGATGATCCAGTGCAGGTCGGGGCGGCCGATGGCGTCGCTGCCCGTCGACGGGCGGATGGAATGCACCTCGAACGGGAGCGCCGGGTCGATATCGCGCAGGGCCCATTGGCCTGCCCGGGCCATGTCGGTCAGGTAGCGGTGCAGCCCACGGCGGTGCTTCCGGATCAGGTCGAACAGCTGCCGGCGGTCGCGGGTCAGATGCCACGACGGGATGTCCACCGCCCACTGCCGCACCGGGGTCAGTACGACCGTGTCATTCTCGTCCGGCGCGGCGGCGGTCGGGCGCCACAGCAGGCCATCCGGTGACAGGGTGCGGACGTTCTCCGGAACGATGCCGTGCCGGCGGAACGCCTCAACGAACGCCACCCGGTGATGGGTCTCGGCCACCGGGTCGTGCTCGACGTCCGCGGTGATCAGGGCGCGCAGGTAATCGCCGAAGGTGATGTCCACCGGCGGGCAGTAGTCGAGCGCGCGGATGCACATACGCAGCACCTGACCCGCCGCGGCGGCAGCCTCGTCGGCCAACCGGCGGACGAGGTCCGGATGCAGCCGGCCCTCCGGCAGCACGCCGGTGCCTTCGGTCGCTATGCGCAGCAGGTCGGCGACCCGGGCCCGGTAGATCGCCAGGAACGCGTCGAAGACCGCGGCGACCAGGATCGCCCCGCGCTCGTGCGGCTCCGTCGCACGCCTGTACGCCATCGGATCGACCTCGCCGATCGCCGTCCGCAGCGCGCCGCGCCGGCCGATGGCTCGACCGAACTGTCGCGCCAACTCACTCAGCCGGTTCTGCGCGGTGAGATCGCCGCGGGTCTCCGCGATCTGCTGTACCAGCACGTCGGCCAGGGTGAAGTGCTCGAACAGCGCGACGAGATCGGCGAAGGCCTCGTGGAACGCGAGCACGTCGGGGTTGGTCGGCTCGTCGAATCGCCGGTGGATGCCGTCGAGGACAGCGTGGGTGACCTCGTGCGCCACGATGTCGTGCGACAGACAGGTGAACACGGTCAGTTGCGGCCCACCCTCGGCGTCGGGCGCCGGGAAGTAGCCGAACAGCAGGGCCTTGCGCGCCGGGCTGTAGTAGGCGTTTGCCTCGCGCAGCGCGTGCGGATGGATCCGCAGCCGCCGCACGTACTCCTCGCGCCCGCTTGGCCGCTGCCGCGGTGACCACAGCACCAGCCGGCCCAGGGCGGCCTCGAAGTCCCGGATGATCCGCATCGCCACCGCGTAGACCATCTGTTGGTGGAACTGCGGGTTGCTCTCCGATGGCGCCAGGCCGTGCTGGGCGACGACCGCCGGGTGGTTGAGATCGACCGGGGCGTAGTAGCAGCCGCTCGCCGGGTCATGGTCGACCACCTCGAGATACTCTCCAGATGGCCCGGGCTCGAGGATGTCGACACCGTCCGGTCCCCGCTCCCAGGGCACGGCGAGGATCACCTCGTTGATGCCCGCCGAGGCGAGCTCGGTGCCCAGATCCGGATCGACGGCGAACGCCCGCAGCAGCCGCCGGGCCGGCACCGGCTGCGTCGGTCGCGAGCTGCGCTCGAGCAAGGTCAGCTGGTTATCCGCCCCGGACCGTGTCGTGATGAGGTAGTTCAGCCGCCCGCCGTCGGCGTCGACGAGCAGGGTGGCGCCGACCTGCCGGCCGCCCCGCCCTTGCACGATCTTGATCACCCATTCCAGGGACAGGCTGCCCGCAGATCCGGCTCGGCGGCGCAGGTCACACGAGCTCACCTCCAGCGGCTTGGCACCGTCCACCGGCCCCACCTGGGCCTTCGCCGCGCGCAGGGCCGCGGCAAGGTCCCGCTTCCAGCCCTCGCGCAGCGCCCACAGGTCGGCCCGGTCGGTCGGCAGCGTCCAGTACGTGGTCCGGCGGGCCAGGTCGCACACGAAGTCGGTGATCGCCGGAACCTGCGACGCTGCCGACGCCTCGGGCCATGCGACGGTGTCGGCGGAGGCGGTCACCACGTCCGAGGGCAGAATCCCGTAGCCGCGGAACGCCTCCAGGACGGCCACCCGGCGGTGCTCGGCATCCTCCGGGTCGATGTCCCGGTCCGCGGTGACCAGGGCGCGCAGGAAGTCTCCGAAGGTGACGCCGGTCGGCGGCAGGTAGTCCAGTGCCCGGATGCACATCTGCTGTACCTCACCCGCGGTGACGGCTGCGGCCCGGCTCATTCGCCGCACAAGGTCGGGATGCAACTCGCCGGCGGGCAGCACGCCAGTGCCCCCGGTGGCGATCCGGCGCAGGTCGGCCACCCGCGCGGTGTAGACCGCACGGAACGCGTCGACAACCGCCGCCACCAGGATGTCGCCGCGTTGGTGCTCCTCCTTTGTCGTCTGGTACGCCGTTGGATCCGGCCGCCGGGGCCGCCACACCCCGTCGGTGCCGCTGTTGCCAAGCGCGTTGCGCAAGCCGTCCGGCTTGCCGAGTGCCTCACCGATCTGCATGCCGACCGCACCGAGCTGATTCCGCCGCTCCAGGTCACCGCCCACCGCGCGGATCTGCTCGCGCAGCACCTCGCTGTCGTCGAAGTGCTGGAACAGCGCAACCATGTCGGCGAACGCCTCGTGCAATGAACGCGCATCCGATGCCGACCCCTCGAACCCGACGTTCATGCCGTCGAGCAGCGCGTGCGTCAGCTCGTGCGCGATGACATCCTGAGACAGACAGGTGAACACGACCGTGCCGGCCAGCGGAGTTTCGGGCAGGCCGGGGAAGTACCCGAAGCACAGTCCGGCAGTGGGCAGGTAGTACGCGTTCTGGATCTCCTGGTAGTGCGGGAACAAGACGAGTCGGCGGCGGTGGGTCGAGCCGGTTCGGCCCGGTTCGGTCAGCGGCGGCCACTGCGCCGGCCGGCCCAGCGCCCGCTCGAAGCGGCCGATCGTGGTCATCGCGACCGCGTAGAGCATCTGTTGCCGGAACCACGGGTTGCCGTCCGAGGGCGGCAGCCCGTACTGGGCGAGCAGCTCCGCGTGGTCCAGGTCGATCGGCGGATAGAGCGAGCGACCTGTTCCGTCCACGTCGCGAATCTCGATGTACTCGCCGACGGGGCCCGGCTTCAGCGGCTCCCATCGGATCCGGGCGATCCGCTCGTTGAGCACGGCGGTGGCGAATCGCGCCGTCATCCCCGGGTCCACCGCGAACACCCGCAGCTCGCGGAAGGTCGGCTCCGGCGTCGACTGACCTGGCGGCACCACGGCCCGCCTACCCGACGCCGGCCGACGGGCAGGCAGGTGACTGAGCGTCCGTTGCCGGTGAGTCGTCGGCCATCGCAAAACAATAGTGGCCTGCCCAGTCGCGTGTCATGAACCGACGACGGATCGTGCATGCTCGGCATATCTCGACTCTCGCCATGTTCAGGATTGCCTGCGGCCGCGCTGCTCGTCGTCCTGGAGTCGCTCGGGCCGAGCGAACGGCTGGCGTTCGTGCTGCACGACCTGTTCGCGGTGCCGTTCGACGAGATCGGCCAGATCCTCGGCAGGTCCACCGCCGCCACCAAGATGCTCGCCAGCCGCGCCCGCAGGAAGGTGCAGGCGGTGGAGCGGCCGACCGGCGCCGAGCGGCAACGGCGAGAGGTGGTCCAGGCCTTCCTGGCGGCGGCTCGCGGCGGCGACTTCGAGGGGCTGCTGCGGGTGCTCGACCCCGAGGTGAACCTGACCGCCGACACCCCGTCCGGGGTATTCGTCACCCTCGGCGCCACCAAGGTCGCAGCCCGCGCGCAGCTGTACGCCGGCGCGGCCGCACGGGGGCGGACGGCGCTCGTCAACGGCCGCCCGGGGATCATTTCCTGGCGCGCGGACGGCACCCCGCTCTCGGTCCTGGCGTTTACCGTCGTCGACGGCCGGATCACCGACATCACGGTCGTGACCGACCCGGCCAGGCTCTCGCTGATGGACCTGCCGGCTCCGGCGTGAGCCCCGGCCCGCACCTTTTACCCTCGGCTGAAAGGTGTTGCCGCCGTGGCCGCCGGACCCGCACGATCGCCTCGCGCGACCGGTGACCCGGCCGGCGAGGATGCTGAAGGAGACAATTGTGCGAGCCAACGGTATCGGCCGGCGCGCGATGATCGGTGCGCTGGGCGCGGGTGCGGCCACGGTGTTGGCGGGCGCCCGCCCGGCGGAGGCGGCGGGCGGCGATCCGGACCCGGGGCGGTTCCCCAGGACCCTGGCCTCGCCGAGCGCGGGCGGGACGGCCTGGCCGGGCTTCGCGGTGCAGACCGTCGGCGTGCGCTGGCCCGCGGACGCGCGTGCCGGTCGCCTGCGCTTCGCCGACCGGCACGGACGCTGGGGACCGTGGACAGCCGTGGCGGAGGGCTGCCCGGCCGGCGCGGGAGACACCGGGCCGGCGACCGAGCGGTTGGCCCTGGTGACCTCGCCCGGCTCGCCCGCCTATGAGCTGGACCTGCCGGGCGGCTCGCAGGCGGTCGCGCTCAACGGCACGGACGGTCCGGCGATGAAGGCCGTCCCCCAGGTAGCCGCGGAGGTGCGCACGCGCCTGGCCGGGCGGCCCTACCTGAGCCGGGCCGACTGGGGCGCCGACGAGTCCCTGCGCTTCGACGCGAACGGCGCGGACCGCTATCCGCCCACCTACTGGCCGGTGCAGACGATCACCGTGCACCACACGGCGACCGCCAACGACGACCCCGATCCGGCCGCGCGGATGCGGTCCATCTACCGCTACCAGGCGGTCGACCTCAAGTACGGCGACTTCGGCTACCACTTCCTCGTCGACGAGGAGGGCCGGATCTACGAGGGACGGTGGTCCGGCGGGGACGGGCTGCCCGGTTTCGACTTCGCCGGGTGGATGGTGAACGCCTCGCATGTGGGTGGCTACAACGCGGGCAACGTGGGCGTCGTCCTGCTGGGCAACTTCATGGAGCGCGAGCCCACCGCGGCCGCCCGCCGCACGCTCACCCTGATGCTCGCCGCGCTGGCCGGCTGGTGCAAGATCGATCCGACCGCCGTCGTCGACTACGTGAACCCGATCAGCGGGGTACGCCGGACCGTGCCCGCCATCGCCGGGCACCGGGACTGGGCGCCGACGGACTGCCCGGGTGACGTGCTGGCGGGCTGGCTGTCCGGCGTCCGTACCGAGGTCGCCGCCATCCTCACGTCGGCCGACCGCAACACGGCCATCGCCGGATGACGCGGTGACAGGTTCTCTCGTGATCAGCCGAGCCGAGATCATGGAGCGCGCCCGCACCTGGGTGGAAACGTCGCGCCGCTACAGCCAGGAGGAGAACGACCCGGTCAGCGGCTACCGGCTGGACTGCTCGGGGTACGTCTCGATGTCCTGGCGGCTGGCCCCGCCCGGCGAGACCACTGTCGAGCTGCCGGACTACTGTGTGCTGATCGACAAGGATGACCTCCTCCCGGGCGACGCCGTGATGAACGGCGGCCCGGGCACGGACGGGAACGCCGGCCACGTCATGCTCTTCGGCGCGTGGGTGGACGCCGGTCGCACTGCCTTCTGGACGTACGAGCAGATCTCCACCGGCACGGTCCGCCGGATCATGCCGTTCCCGGGTCTGCCCTACCGGCCGTACCGGCTGCGGACGGTCACGGCCGGGTGAGCGGTGCACGGCGATCGATCCGCCTGGCCGGTCGGGGGAGGCTGGGCTTCCTGGTCCTGGGAGCCTTCGTCCTGGTCGCCGTCGCGGCACCGCTGCTCGTCCCGGCCCGCGCGGTCAGCCCGCTGCGCCAGACCAGCCCGGCGCTGGCCCCGCCGGCCTGGCAGCACCCGCTCGGCACCGACGAGCACGGCGTCTCGGTGCTGGCGCTGGTCGTCCGCGCCACGCCGACGTCGTTGCTCGTCGGGCTGGTCGCGACCGTGGTCGCGGTGGCCATCGGCGCGACCGTCGGCGTCCTCGCCGGCTACCTGCCGGGCCTGCCCGGGGCAGCGTTCGCCCGGCTGACCACCGCGTTCCTGGTGCTGCCGCAGGTACCGTTCGCCGTCGCGATGGGTGCCGTGCTCACTCCCGGCACCACAACCGTGATCATCGCGGTGGCGCTGACCTCGTGGGCCACCGTCGCCCGCACCGTGCAGGCGGGCGTCGCCGGCGTCGTGGTCCAGCCGCACCTGGAACGGGTCCGTGCGCTCGGTGCCGGGCATCCGTACCAGCTCCGGGCGCATGTCGTGCCCGCCGTGCTGCCGCTGATCCTGGCCAACGCCTCGCTCACCGTCGCGAACGCGGTCCTGGCCGAGGCCACCCTCGCGTTCCTCGGCCTCGGCGACCCGGCCGTGATCTCCTGGGGGACGATGCTGCGGCACGCCGCGACCGCAGGCGCGGCGACAGCGGGTGCCTGGTGGTATCTGCTCGCACCCGGCGCCGCCGTGATCGTCGTCGTGCTGGCCTGCGGCGCGTGCGCCCGGCAGATCGAGGCCGCCCGCGGATGACCGTCCTGGAGCTCGCCGACCTGGCGGTCACCTATCCCGGCGACCCGCCGGTGCAGGCGGTCCGGGGCGTGTCGCTGCGGGTGCGCGCGGGCGAAGTCACCGGTCTCGCGGGCGAGTCCGGCTGCGGCAAATCCACTATCGCCCACGCCGTGCTGCGGCTGCTCCCGCGCGAGGCTCGCATCGGCGGCCGGCTGCTGCTGGACGGCGAGAGCGTGCTGGACATGCACTGGGGACGGTTGCGGGCCGTCCGGTGGGCCGGCGCGTCGATCGTGTTCCAGGGCGTTCGCCGCAGCCTGAACCCGGTGCACCGGGTCCGCAACCAGCTGGCCGAGCCGATCCGCCTGCACGAGCGGCTCGGCCGCCGGGCCGCGGCGGACCGCGCGGCGCTCCTGCTCGACCGGGTAGGCCTCGCGACCGAGCTGGGCGACCGCCGCCCGCACGAGCTCTCCGGCGGAGAACAGCAGCGCGTGCTGATCGCGATGGCGCTGGCCTGCTCGCCGCGGCTGATTATCGCGGACGAGGCCACCAGCGCTGTCGACGCGGTCACCCGGGGACAGCTGCTGCGAACGTTGACCGACGTGGTCCGCGAGGAGCGGGCCGCGCTCCTGCTGATCGGGCACGACCTGCCCGCGCTGGCGGCGACCTGCGATCGCCTCGCGGTGATGTACGCCGGCCGCATCGTCGAGGACGGTCCGGCCCGCGCGGTGAGCTCGGGGCCCCGTCACCCGTACGCGACAGCTCTGCTGAACGCCGCGGGAGCCGCCGGCGATCCGCGGACTCGCGGGCGGCCCCGGCCGCTGGGCGGCGACCCGCCCGATCCCGCGCACCCGCTACCGGGGTGCGCGTTCGGGCCGCGCTGCGCTGCGGTGCAGGACGACTGCCGGGCCGGGCCGGTCCCGTTGCGGCCGGACGGCAGCCGCGCGTACGCCTGCCTGCATCCCTTTCCCGTGGATCGCCCGGCGGAGGCGCACCGCGACGAAATCCCGGCCGCCGGCCCGCCGGTGCTGTCCATCCGGGACCTCACCGTCCGCGTGGGCGGGCGGCACGGCGTCCGCGCCGTGCACGAGGTGACCCTCGACCTGGCCGCCGGGGAGATCCTCGCGCTGGTCGGCGAGAGCGGCGCGGGCAAGAGCACCCTGGCCCGCAGCCTGGTCGGCCTGTGCCGGCCCGAGTCCGGTGTGGTCACTGTCGGCGGTGAGCCCCTGCCCCGTGGTGGACGGGAGCTGCGCAGGCTGCGCCGCGAGGTGCAGTACCTGCCGCAGGACGCGGGCGGCGCGCTGCACCCCGGGCACACCGTCGAGCAGGCCGTCACCGAGGGCCTGCGCATCCGAGGCGCCCGGGACGCCCGGACACCGGCCGTCGCCGCGATGGCACGGATGGGGCTGCGGCCGCCCGAGCGCTTTCTGCCCCGCCGTCCCGGCGAGCTGTCCGGCGGCCAGCAGGCCCGGGTGGCGTTGGCCGCGGCGGTCGCGGTCGGCCCGCGCGTCCTGATCGCCGACGAGCCGTCCGCCGCGCTCGACGTCACCGTGCGGGCCGAGATCCTGGCGCTGTTGATGGACCTGCGACGCACGGCGGGGATGTCGGTTCTGCTGGTGACGCACGATCTGGCCGCCGCCTGGCAGATCGCCGACCGGGTCGCGGTGATGCGGAACGGACGGCTGGTGGAGACCGGAACGGTGCAGAACGTCTTCGCTCAGCCGGCCCATCCATACACCAGAACTCTGCTGGAACAGGCGATTGCCAACCCTCGTCAGCGCCCATTAACGTGATCGCCGTCGATGCACGCAGCGCTATGGGGGGCGACCGTTGTGCTCAGGATCCACTTCACGGCCGAGGATCTCGGCCGGGTTCGGGTGCAGTCGCAGCCCGATCCCATGTGGGAAACGGTGTTCAGCATCTACCGCCTGCAGGATCGCAGCCTGCCGCTGGTGTTCCACGACTGGCGCCGCAACGCCGCGCGGAGCTGCGCGCGCGACGACCTGGCCGCGCTGCGCACGCTGATCCCCGGTGGTTACTTCCCCGACTTCCTCACGCCCAGCGAGGGCGGGCTCGGGCTGGACGAGGGCATCGAGGCGCTGCTCAGCACGCCGCGCTCCCGGTTGCGGGACGAGGTCGGCACGCTGGCCAGGCAGTCCCCGCTGCCGGCGTGGTGCCGGCAGCTCGCCGACGGCGACCGGGAAACCGTGCAGCGGCTCGCCGACGCGATCCGCGGTCACTTCCGGTCCGCGATCGAGCCGTACTGGCCGCAGGCGCGCGCCCACATCGACGCCGACCGGGCCCGGCGTGCCCGGGCCTTCCTGGACGGCGGCGCCGACGGGCTGCTGGGCAGCTACCTGCCCATGATGCGGTGGGAACGACCGGTGCTCTCCGTCGACGTGCCCTACGAGCAGGACATCTACCTTCAGGGCCGCGGCCTGTTGCTGATCCCGTCGTTCTTGTCGATGAGCACGCCCGACTTCCTGCTCGACAACACCCTGCCGCAGGTGCTGGCCTACCCGGTCGAGCACAGCCTGGCCGTCTCGGCCGCGGCCCTCGGGCCGTGCATGTCGCTGGCACCGCTGATCGGCGACACGCGCACCGCGGTTCTGGAGACCATCGGCCAGGGCAGCAACACCACCGAGCTGGCCCGCCGGGTCGGGGTCAGCGCCGCGTCGATCAGCCAGCACACCGCGGTCCTGCGCAACGCCGGGCTGATCCGCACCAACCGGGTCGGCAAGGCGGTGCTGCACACCCTCACGCCGCTCGGGAGCGCGTTGCTTGAGCCGGGCGCTCCGGTCACGGCGTAGCCGCGGTCCTCGGGTCGACGAGCCCACGCAGCAGGTCGGCACCGACCGTGGCCAGCACCACCGGCACCGAGAAGACCAGGAACGTGCCGTGCAGCACGGGCAGGTCGGGGGTCTGCAACGCCTCGTAGGCCAGGTAGCCCAGCCCCGGCCAGCTGAACACCGACTCCACCGCGACCGCGCCGGAGACCACAAAGCCGAGGTTGACCAGGGCGAGGGTCGCCGTCGGTAGCAGTGCGTTGGGCAGCACGTGCCGGCGGCGGACGGCCGCGTCGGTCAGCCCTTTCGCCCGGGCCAGCGTCAGGTAGGGGTAGGCGCGCTCGGCCGCCGTCGAGGAGCGCATCAGCAGGTGGTACTGCCCGTACTGGACCGCGACCAGGCTGACACAGGGCAGTATCAGGTGGTGGAGGACGTCCGCCGCGGTGGCGAGCGGGCCGCCCGCCGGGTCGGCCGAGTGCATGCCGCCGGCCGGGAACCAGCCGGTGCCCGCACCGAACGCCACCAGCAGCACCAGGGCCAGCCAGAACGACGGGGTCGCCCACAGCAGCAGGGCCGCGGCCGTGGACGAGCGGTCGAACCGGCTGCCGGGCCGCCAGCCGGCGAGCATGCCGCCGGAGGCACCGAGCACGATGGACACCAGGGTCGCCGAGCCCACCAGCAGCAGTGTCGGCCCCAGCCGGGCCAGGATCAGGTCGGCGACCGGGCGGTGGTAGGCGTACGAGATGCCGAGGTCGCCGTGCAGCAGCTCGCCGAGATGCCGGGCGAACTGGGTGGGCAGCGAGCCGGCGAGGCCGAGTTCATCCCGAAGCGCCACCAGCTGTTCCGGGGTGGTCGGCCGGCCCCGGGTCAGGGCCAGCACCGGGTCGCCCGGCAGCACCCGGAACAGCAGGAAGCCGACCACGACGACGAAGAGCAGGTGCCCGGCCAGGTCGAACAGTCGCCTCATTCGCGCAGATGCCGGGTGGACCGCCGCCGGACGATCACGAACGTCGTCACCGCGGCCAGGAGCACGACCACGCCCAGGACGATCAGCCACGAGCGGTCCCGCTGCTGAGCGAGCGGGGCCATCGGCCTCGCGGTGACGTAACTCCAGGCACCATTCAGGCTGCCGCTCGCCGCGGGCCGCCGGGTCAGGCCCTGGAAGTGGTCGCTGCGGTAGGCCTCCAGCACCGCCGGGTAGTAGAGCGGCACCAGCATGACCGTCTCGTACATCCGCTGCTGCATCTGCCGCAGCAGTGCGACCCGGCGGCCGGCGTCGAGCTCGTGCGACTGCCGCTGGTAGAGCTCGTCCCAGCGGGTGTCGCAGGTGAAGGCGTCCGTCGTGCCGTTGCCCGCGGCGTCCGGCCGCGCGGCGCAGGTGTGGACCGACAGCAGGAAGGCCGGGTCGGGGTCGAGGATCCAGCCGCTCAGGAACATGTCGTACCTGCCGGCACGCACCTGCTGCCCGAGCTGGGTGTCCGCCATTGTCTTCACCTTGACGGTGACGCCCACCTCGGCCAGCCACTCGGCGATGAACGTGGCGGACTGCCCATAGTGGGCACGCTCGACGGGTGCGAACAGGCGGAACTGCAGCGGCCGGCGGCCGTCCGCACCGCGGCGGTATCCGGCCGTGTCGAGCAGCCGGCCCGCCGCCTGCGGATCGAAGGCGCGCGGCGGCACCGACGGCGCCCACGCCCACGGCTGGTAGGTGGGCGGGAAGTAGGCCAGGCCCGGGTCGCCGTGCCCGAGCAGGACCCGGTCGACCAGCGTGCGGCGGTCGATGGCCTGCTCGATCGCGGCGCGCACCCGCGGGTCCCGCAGCGCCGGGTTGCCGTCGCCGATCGGCGTGTTGTCCTTGCGCGCGGCGCCAGGGTTGAAGCCCAGGTGGGTGAAGCGGGTGCCGCGGGCCTCGTTGGTGGCGATCGCGGGCTCCCCGGCCAGCGTGTCGAACTGGGCCGGCGTGAGGTTGCCGACGACGTCCACCTCGCCGGTGCGCAGCGCCTGGGCGGCCGCGTCGCTGTTGGTGAAGTGCCGGAGCACGATCTCGGCGGGACCGGCCGGGCCACGCCAGTAGTCGGGGCGGCGCTCGAGCCGGTATTGCTCGCCGGGGCGTGCCTCGACCAGCCGGAACGGTCCGCTGCCGACCAGCGCGGCCGGCGGCTCTCCCATGGGGTTGAGCGAGCGCCACACATGCGCAGGGACGATCGGGATGTCCAGGCTGAGCATGGTCGGCGTGGGCGCGGACGTCTCGATCACCAGCGTGGTGGCGTCCGGCGCGGTGACCGACGTGAACGCGGTGACCATGGACGCGTTGACCGACGTGGGTTGCTTCATGATCGTCGTGTAGGTGAACGCGATGTCGGCCGCGGTCAGCGGCTGCCCGTCCGACCACGTCACCCCGCCGCGGATGGTGAAGGTCCACGTGCGACCGTCAGCCGAGGTGCGCCACGACTCGGCGAGCCCGGGCACCGGCCGGTTGTCGGTGGTGCGGTAGTCGGTCAGCCGGTCGTAGGTGAGGCCGAAGATCTGCTGGGCCGGCGCGGAGATCCCGGCGAACGGGTTGAGCGAGTCGACCTGTTGCAGCAGAGCGACATCCAGACGCGCGGTATCCGATGTGGCCGGCGCGGCGTGGGCCGGCGCGGCGAGCCCGGAGCACAGCAGAAGCACTCCGACGGCGGACCATCTGGCGGCACGCGACATGCATCTGCTCGTCAGCACGCCACATGGTCTCACGCATCGGCAACCTTCACTCCCGGCCGCACCGCATCGGCCACCGCCGGCGGCTACATCTGCCAGTTGCGCAATTCACGATCGAGGGTGCCCGCGTAGACCGTGGCGCCCTGGATCGACGGATGGAAGCTCTGCTGGGAACGTAGCTGGCTGTTGGGCTTCTCGCCGGCGGTCTGCCCGATCACGAGCTGATGGATGAGCTGCGGATTGCCGCAGATTGTCTTGCCGTCGAAGTCGAGGTTGGCGATCGGATCGGCGAACCGGACCTTGATGCCTTGTGCCTGGGCGGAACTCACGACGCCGCGGAACACCGCGGCCATCTGACCGGCCAGCTGGTTGAGCCAGGCGGCCTCGTCGGCCGAGAGTCCGTAGGTGAAGATCGGCGACGGGCTGATCCGCAGGCAGCTGCCGGTGTCGGAGATGAGCTCCGGATAGCCCATCAGCATGATCCGGGCGTTCGGCGCCTGCTGAGCGACGGCCCGCAGCACGGTCGCGACCGACGTGCGCATCTGGTTGTTGATGAGCTCGGGGATGTAGTCGCCGGTCCGCCGGCCGTCCACCTCGGTGTCCTTGCACGCGGTGACCTCGATGAGGCAGTTCTCCACGGTTGCCGCCCACTTGGCGTCGTTGCCGCCGACGGACAGCGTGACGAGGGTGGTGTTCTCGTCCAGGAAGCCCTCGTCGAGCTGGGACACCTGCCGCATGGGGCCGCGGGCCGGCTGGCCCCAGGCGTTGACGTACGGCTGGCCGGTCGTCGGATCGTTGGTCACCACGCCGGACACCGGCTCCCGTCCCGAGGGCAGCAGGTGCTCGGTCTCCGATCCCGAGCAGGCGAGCAGGTGGTAGTCCATCGTCGGATCGAGAACGTCGGTGCGTTCGCCGATGGTGCGCTGCAGCGGGTCGTCGGCGAGGAAGGCCCGCCGCGACCACGCGTGCCGGGAACGGTGGCAGCCGTTGCGGTACGTGAGACTGTCGTCGCCGCTGTTGTTGCTTTCGTAGTAGTAGTCGAGGTCCGCGTTGGTGGCCGCACCCTCGCCGGAGGAGTACGACTCGCCGAGCGAGACCACGAAGTTCTTAGGCTTGGCGGGCAGCGGTTGGAACGCGATCGCGTCCCAGACGATGTTCTCCTCCCCGAGCCCTCCGGTGCTGGCGGTCAGGTTGCTCAGGCTCACCTGGGGCGTGCCGTGGAAGTCGAACACGCCGAGCACGACCCAGGTGTCGGCCCCTTGGCGCTGGTGCAGCGTGCGGTTCTTGTAGCGGGTGCCGGCCGGGGTCGCGTCGGCGCCGCGATCGATCCGGTAGTGCGCCTGCTGGCTTTCGCCGCCGCGGCGCGGCATGTGCACGAAGACCCGGGCCCAGCTGTCGAGGCGCTGATCGAGCTGCCAGGTGCCGGTGATGCCGACGTGGTTGACCGCGTCCCGGTCCGGGTTGTACTCGTGCGAGAACCAGAAGTGGCCGTTGATGCCGCTGCCGATCTGGTGGAAGTCCCGCTTGGACCAGTATTCGCCGGTCGGCGTTCCGCTGAACTGCCAGCTCATCGAGCCGTGGTTCGGTATCGGCGCACCACACTGGTCGTTGCGGACGATGCCGGTCCCGGTGGGTACGTCATCGACCAGCAGGGCGTTGGACGGCAGGCCGCTGGTGCCGCAGACCGGTGGATAATGGGTGCCCCGGGCCGGTTCGGGCGCGCCGGGCGCGAAGGTCAAGCTGGCGTATCCGCAATTGTCCTCGCAGTTGTACTGGGAGGTCGCCGGCCAGTGCCACCAGCAGTGGTAGTCGGTGTAGCCGCAGCTGCCGTTGAGCACCTCGTCGAGGCTGCAGTTGTTGGCGGTGGTGCAAAAGGTGCCGGGGTCGGGGCGGATGGCAAAATTACGGTTGATATCCGTGGTCCACCAGGCCTGCGCGTAGCCCCGGGACCAGGTGTTGGTGCGGTAGTCGGATTTCACGATCGGGTAGGCCGCCCAGCCCATGATCTTTTCGGGGTAGGGCCAGTCCTGCGGGTGCGAGGCGTCCGAAGGGCTGCCCTGGCCGGAGGTGCCGTTCAGGAACGGCAGGCGGGTGTACGGATAGTCCGGGTTGGCCGGGTTGTTTCCCCAGCCGAGTCCCCAGTTGTGCCGGACGCCGTCGTCGCAGCCGGGCCCGGGCGTGCAGCCGGTGGTGTTGCCCGTGGTCGCCTGCGGGTTCACACCGCTGTTGTAGGCCCAGACCGCCGCGAACCAGTTCTCGATGCGGGACGGATCGGCGTTGTTGATCCGGATCTGCGTGGTGTAGGTCTGGTTCCACTTCGCCTGCAGGATGCGGAGCCCGGCCGCGATGTTGGTGGCGTAGTCGACGCCGATGGCCTTCTGCTCGGCGGCGGGGCGGGCCCGCTCACCGGGCTTCTCGCGCCCGGCCAGCCGCATGCCGTCGGTCACCTGCGCGACGCCGTAGCCGCAGTCGGCCTTCGTCCAGTCGATGTCCCACAGGTCGCGCAGGCCGTAGTAGCTGCCGATCAGCGGGTTTCCCGGCACGCCCTCGAGGGCGTGCGGGGACGCCTGCCACAGGTTCGACTCCTGGGCGAGGATGCCCAGCATGATCTGCGCCGGGACCTGCCCGCCGCCGGCCAGCTCGATCGGCGGCTCCATGACCTGCGGCGACCACGCGCTCAGCCCGGACGAGTGCCAGTTCGTCGGTCGGGTAATGGTCAGCGCTCCCTGGACGGCGAGGTTGGCCGCCCACTCGACCTGCTTCCAATGCGGCTGCTCGACCTGCGCGGTCAGGTCGTTGCGCGGCACCGAGCAGTAGCGGTCGTCCTCCACCGGGTTGGTCGGCGAACCGACCGCCGGCGATGCGACCAGGCCCTGGTCGATCCGGGCCGCCGTACGCTCGCCCGGCTCCACGGTGAAAGCGAGCCGCCGGCCCGTCGCCGTCACCTGCGCCTGAAGGTGAACGGCATCGGTATTCTCCGGACGCCGGACGGCCATCTGCCCGAGGGTGGAGACCGCGTGGTCGGCGGGCGCGGCGACGCGGTGCACGTCGGGGGGCAGGGCGCCGACGCCGGTCGGGCTGCCGGTCAGGAAGACCCGCCCGCCCGCGCCCTGCTGCAGACCCAGGTCCGCTTTCGGGCCACGGCCCAGTTCGGTCTTCCTGCCCTGCTTGACGTACTGCGCCACGGCCGTGGTCCCGCGCCCCGGCTCGAGGAAGGCCAGCCCGCCGGAGCGGTCCGGCCTGAGGTACGCCGCGACCGTCCCGGTTCGCGCCAGCGTGGTGGTCGCGCCGCCGGCACCGACAGCGATCACCTGTCCGGGCACCGCGGCGGCGATCCGGTCGCCGTAGGGCACCGCCGACGTGACCTGCCCGGCAAGCTCGTACCTGCCGGTGATCCGGCGCCGGACCGTGTCGAACGTATGCAGTCGGGTCCTGCCGAGGTCGGCCGCGCCGCCCTGGGTGAGCGCCGCTGTCTCTCCCGCGCCGCAGCCCGGGTTGTAGTAGGCGATGCTCACGGTCACGTCGAGCTTGGTGACCTCGCCGGTGCCGATGTCGACCACGGCGGCGAACGCGCCGCGGTCGAAGAGGTGACCGCGGTTGGTGAACATCCGCGGCTGGTAGACGACCACGGCCCGCTTGCCGGAAGCGGTCAGGCAGGCGTTGCCGATCCACTGGTCGACGTCCATGCCGGGCTCCGACAGGGTGGCCGCCGTGCGCCAGGCGTAGCCCGTGGACGATTCGGCGACGAGCAGGTGCAGCCCGGTGCTGTCGCCCGTGGTCGTCCAGGCGGTGTCGGCGGAGGCGGCCCAGCCCTTCGGCAGGAGACGGTCGCGGTCGCGCGGTGCGACGCTCGACGGATCAGCCGGCTCCGGAGCCGGCGCCGCGGGTGCGGCAGGCGCGGCGGAGATGGCTGGTGCGGCGGGCGCGATGAGCAGGGTTGTTCCGAGGGCGACTATCGCGGCCGCCGCCCGCACATTGATACGCATCAGATCTCCTCCAGGGTGGTGTTGGGGTCGCTGGGGCGAATCCGCCCGACAGTCGCCTGGTTCATCGGCGCACGAAGGCGACCGCGTCGTACGCCACGCTGGCGGAGTTGGCCTGGGACCGGGTGTTGTCCAACTGGACCCGGACCCCGGCCGTGGTGTCGAAATCGCCGAGATAGGCCCAGGTGCCGGCGTGCCAGTTCTGGTCGACGTTGGCCTGGCGGATGCGGTTGTCCATGGTGCGGATCTGGTAGACCGCGGTGCGGGTGGCGGCCCCGTGCGGCGGGATGTAGGCGTAGACACCCACCCGGCCGCTCCACGAGACCGGGCTCTGCCAGGTGCCGACGACCCGAAGCGCGCCGCCGTAGTAGGCCCGGGCGAACCAGTGATGGCCGCCGTAGCCGCTGTCCAGCTGATGGAAGTCAATCTTGGACGTGTATTCGCCCGCGGCCCGACCGCTGAACTCCAGATCGAAGCTGCCGCCGCCACCGCCGGCGGTGGCGTTCGAGCAGCGTGGGGTGACCGTGCCGGCGGGGACGTCGTCCACGATCACGGCGCCGGCCGGCAGGCCCGTGGCGGTGCACTGCGGCGGATAGTGCGTGCCGTTGGCCGGCTCGCTGTAGTTCAGCGGCAGGTCGTAGCGAATGCTCTCGTATCCGCAACTCACCGAGCAGTCGTGCTTCCACGACACCGGACGGTTGTACCAACACTTCAGGTCGTACTGGCCGGCGCTGTTGCGGTGCAGGCACGCACCGGGCTTCTCACCTTCCAGGCCCGGCTCGTTGGGCTGCACCTTCGCGCTCGGGTCGCAGTCGTTCGACGGGTCGCAGAACAGTGCCATGGGCGGCTTCGCCGCGGTGCGCCGCAATCGGGCGCTGCGCTCGCGAGCCTCCGTCTGGCCGAGCGGAATCGAGTTGTCGACGTTCCACCAGGCGGCGTTGAAGCCGACACCGTCGTCGCCGGTGTCGATCGACGCCGCCGCCCAGCCGATCACCTTCTCCTGATAGGGCCAGTCCTGCGGGTGCGCCGCGTCGCGGAACACCGGAACGTTGTCGTGGATGTTGTTCGGATCGGCGACATCCAGGAACGGATGCCGGGTCGGGTCGTAGCGCGGGTTGATCGGGTTGTTGCCCCAGCCCACACCCCATGGCTGACCGCCACCGACGGGCGCGTGGTAGCCGCTGTTGTACGCCCAGATCGCGAAGAACCAGTTTTCGAGCCGGGTCGGGTCGCCGTTGTGCACGATCAACCCGTCGGCCATCGTCGCGTTCCACTTGTCCTGCAGAATCTGCAGGCCGGCGGCGATGTTCGCGGCATAGTCCAACGCGATGGCCCGCTGGTGGAGCGGCTGGCGCGCGGTCTCGCCAGGCTTCTCCCGGCCTGCCTTGCGCATGCCGTCGGTGACCTGCCCGATGCCGTAGCCGCAGTCCGCCTCGTCCCAGTGGATCTCCCAGTCGTCGGAGGTGTTGCTGTCGTAGTAGCGCCGGCCGTAGTAGTTGCCGATCAGCGGATTGCCGTATTCACCCGAGGAGGCCTGCGAGGCCTGCCACAGGTTGGACTCCTGGGCCAGGATGCCGAGCATGACCTGCGCCGCGACGTGGCCGCCGGCGTGCAGCGTGCGCCCCGGGAACCACCCCTGCGGCGCATACGCCGGCAGGCCGAACTTGCGGAAGTTCGCCGGCCTGGTGGCGGTCAGCCCGTTGAAGATCGCATAGTCCACCGCCCACTCCACCTGGCGGGGCCGCGGCGCGTACGCCATGGTGGTGGGCAGGTTGCGCCCCACCGAGCACCAGCCCTCGCTGTCCGACGGCTCGTTCAGCGCCGCCGCGACCCCCAGCCGGGCAGCCGGGCCGGTCGTCGCGGTCAGCGCGGCCTTCGCGGCCGCCAGTCGGACCGTTTCCGGCGCGACCGCGAACGCCACCGGCTTGCCGGTTCCGGTCACCCGACCGGTCAGCCGCACCCCGGGTGCCGGGGCCGGACTGTCGCCGGGCAGCACGTCGGCGGCGGCGAGCTGGGTCTGCACGGTCATCCGGCCCTCGGAAGACACCTCGGACCGCACCTCGGCGGCGATCCGCGAATAGTTCGCCGGCAAGGCGGACACGGACGTCGGCGAGCCGGTCAGGAAGACCCGGCCGTTGCCGCCGCGGGCCAGCGCGAAGTCGCCGACCCGGCCCTGCGCCAGCAGGCCGACCCGACCGCCGGACACCCGGCGCGCGGCCATTCCGGTCGCGGTCTTCTCCAGATAGGACACTCCACCCGTGCCGTCGACGGTGAGCCGGAACGGCACGGTGGGTGCGTCCGCCAGCTTGGTGATCCGGCCGGCCGTGGTCACCCTGATCAGCCCGCGGCCGCGGGCGGCGGTGAAGCCACCGTCGGTCGGCACAGCCGAGGTGACCTGGCCGGAGAGCCGGACCGGTCCGGTCACCCGGCCGGTCGCCGCGTCGGCACGGACCAGCCGGGTGCCGGCGACCTTCTCGTCGCCCTCCTGGGTCAGCGCCGCGGCTTCGCCCGCGCCGCAGCCCGGGTTGAAGTAGGCGAGGCTGCTGGCCACCGGCAGGCGCGTCACGGCGCCGGTGTTCAGGTCGACCACCGCGGTGAAGCCGCCGCGGGCACTGAGCTGCTCGCGGTTGGTGAAGGTGCGCGGGGCGTACACCGCGACCACCCGTCGGCCGGACTCGGTGAGGCAGGCGTTGCCGATCCACCGGTCGGTGTCGAAACCGGGCTCGGTCAGGGTGGCCGCGACCCGCCAGGCGTAGCCGTCACGGGCATCGGCGACCAGGACATGGAAGCCACTGGCGTCGCCGGTGGTGGTCCAGGCACGGTCGGTCGACGAGCGCCAGCCCGCGCCGAGCACCTGGTCGCGGGAGGCCGGGGCCACCGCGGGGCCGGCCGGCGCCGCCGCCACCGGTCCGGGCCGGCCCGGCTGCGGTGCGACGAATGCGGTCGCGGCCACAGCGGCCGTGGCCAGCCAGGCCGCATGCCGCCGGGCCGTGGTGCGAAACGCGGAGCGAGATCGCATGGTGGACACCACCTTCACCGGACGTTGTTCTGCTGGTTGAGAATCTGCAGCGGCGTACCGAGGTTCGCGAAGGTCCGCAGCACCTTGTCGGCGTCCATGGCGTCGCCGAATCCGCTGGTGAAGGCCTCGCCGTTCTCGGGGTACCGGTTGGTGAGGTAGATGCCGCGCACCGTGACCCCGGTCTTGTCGCCGCCATCGATCGTGAAGATCGGCGCACCGATGTCACCCTCGCCGAGCCAGTCCTTCGCGCAGTACACCTCGATGGTCGACAACCCGTTGCACAGCGACTGGTCCTTGAGGACGTACACCCGGCGCGTGGTGTCGAGTTCGATGCCGGTCATGCCGGTGAGGTATAGGGAATTTCCCTGCGACGCTGCCATCCAGCGCGTCCGCGTCCCGATTTCGGTGGTCACGGTGGCGCCGCACATCAAGCCGGTCTCCGCGCCCGTGATGCACACGTGCTGGTTCGCCAGCAGGTAGTCGTGCGCCGAGACGGACCAGCCGGTGTCGCTCCAGCTGCCGCCGGTGTAGATGAACGGCTCAGCCCCGCCCGCGGGCCGGGTCAGCATGAGGCCGAGAGACTCCACCAACCAGTTCGCATCGCCGGCCAGCGGGTCGTTGACGCCCTCACCGTTGGCGTTGACGAACAACTGCCGCGGTGCGCCGCAGCTCGCGGCGCCCACCATCAGCTCGGTGTTGGTGGCGGTGTTGAGGACCGGGAAGCCCGAGGTGCAGTGCCACTTGTCGTCGGCCGGCGTGATGGCGCCGAACTCGTCGCGGCTCAGCCAGCCTTGGTTGCCGCCGGTCGCGTTGTAGTTGATGATGTGGGCGCCGCCCCAGGCCGGCTTGGCGTCACGCTGCCGGCTCGGCGAGGGCCAGGCACCCTCGTTCGCGGCCGATGCGGCGGCCTTCGCCGTGGCCGCGGGCTTCGGCGCCGTTGCCCTGCGGAGCGCCTTGGGGAGTGCCGTGACCGTGACCGGCACGGCCACCTTGGGCAGCAGCGCGCGGGTCCGGTCCGCAGTGTCGGTCCGCACGGTGACGCCGTCGCCCGTCACCGGGAAGCTCACCGAGACGCGCCGGCTCTCACCCGGACGCGTCACCGCCGCCGACACCTGCGCCGCGGCCGCGTCCAGTTCGGCCCTCGAGTACGGGGCCGGCCGGACCGTCACCCGCACCGACGTGGCTTCCCGGTCGATCACCGCCCGGATCGCATCGGCCGGCGTGCCCTTCCAATAGACGTCGACGCCGTCACCGACCGACGTCAGGGCCACGCCGACGTAACCGGCGGCCGCGCCGTCCTCGGCCGCGTGGCGGATCCGGCTGGCCGCTGCCACCAACGGCGCCTCCCGGCGCATCTGGTCCAATTCAGCCGCCGGAACGCCGTTGACCGGTCCGGAGCCGGCGGCCGGCGCCGGCGCGACCATCGGCGCGGGGACGGCCGACCGCGGCGCCGCCGAGCTGCCGACCAGTCCAGGTGCGGCGAGACCGAGGACGACCAGGCCGGCCGGTATGGCGCCGAGCCGGCGGGCGATCATCGCCGCCTCGCGCGACGCGATGTCAAGAGCTGCATGGGTGTCTCCCCCTGTGATGGTGTGGACGCGGATACAGCGGCCCGCGCAGCGTTCCCGCTGCGCGGGCCGTCACCCCCGTTGACTCGGCGCAGGTCAAGGACCGGGTCCGATGGCTAGTAGATGTTCCAGCGCTGGTTCCAGTTCGCGCTGCAGTCCCAGGCCTGCAATCTCGCGCCGTTGCTGTAGCTGACACCCGTGACATCGAGGCAGCGGCCGTCGATGCCGTTCTTCAACATGACCCAGTTGCTGCTACCGACCTTGACCGCCCACCACAATTGGCTCGGCCGTACCGTTTCCGTGGACGGGTTGCAGGCCCACATCTGTACGGGATTACCGTTCCCGATGGGGATATCCGACCGCCGGTCCAGGCATTTTCCGGAACCCCAGTTGTAGATCTCGTACCCATATTCGGTATCGTTGTTTCGCACGGCTCGCGCACGCACGCCCCACTGCTGGGTGTTCACCGTGTTCCCCGAGGCCTGCTGCCACAGTTGAACCGGGGTCCCGTTGGCCCCAGACCCGCCCGTCACGTCCAACACCCTGGTGATGCCGCCGTTGTTCGCGGGCTTGAGCACACTGATGTACCAAACCTTCCAGCCCGGCCACGAGTCGGCCCGGGCTGGCGTCGGCGCCATTACCACGGCGAAAATTGCCGCGCACGTCGCCATTAGTGTCGCTAGTGGCCTTCTCAAGCGCATGACGCCTCCATCTATTCAACCCCGCTCGTGGATCGGCGGCCGAGACAATTCTTGGGCGGCCCAGCGCCGCCGGTCCATACCTTTAACGCGAGAGTGAAAGGTAGGCGGCGACAGATGTATGTGGTCTGCGACCACGAAAGCCGGGCCGCTCCGTGACAGGACGGATGAGGCCGCATGGCGCCGGCCGCCACTGGAACCGGGCGGAACATGTGTACGGCACACATAGCTGGGCATGAATCCGGCTCATAGTGTTGCCCGTCACAGGGCGTTGCCGATCCGCGGCCGCCGCCCGCACCCAGAGGAGGCCAGGATGCCCCCGCCGATCCTCCAGGCCCGCGGGCTCGGCAAGCAGTTCCGTGGCTTCCGGGCCGTCGACGGCGTCGATCTCGACATCGCCCCGGACAGCGTGCACGCCCTCGTCGGGCCCAACGGCGCCGGCAAGTCCACGTTGTTCAACCTGCTCACCGGCTTTCTGCGGCCCACCACCGGGCGGATCACGCTGGACGGCGCCGACGTCACCGGGCTGCCGCCCGAGCGGGTCGCCCGGCTCGGCGTGGCCCGCTCGTTCCAGATCACCACCCTCTTTCCGCAGGTCACCGCCCGCGAGCACGTGGAGCTCGCGTTGCAGGCGCGGACCGGCCTGGGCTGGCGGTTCTGGCGCTCGGAGCGGCAGCTCGGCCGCTTCCGGGACCGGGCCCTGGCGCTGCTGGACGACGTGGGCCTGGCCGGCGCGGCCGAGGTGCCCGCCGCCGCGCTGGCGTACGGCCGCAAGCGGGCCCTGGAACTGGCCGTCGCGCTGGCGCTGGACCCGCGGGTGCTGCTGCTGGACGAGCCGACCGCGGGCATGGGCGCCGAGGACATCGACCGCACCATCGCGCTGATCCGCCGGGTCCGGCCGGGCCGCACCGTCGTGCTGGTCGAGCACAACATGAGCGTGGTCAAGAACCTCGCCGACCGGGTCACCGTCCTGCAGCGCGGCACCGTGCTGGTCGAGGGCGGGTATGCCGAGGTCCGCGCCGACCCCCGGGTGATCACCGCCTACCTGGGAGAGTCGCATGCTGACCGTTGAGGGCCTCAACGCCTGGTACGGCGAGGCGCAGGTGCTGCGCAATGTCGATTTGACAGTCGCCGAGGGCGAGATCGTGACCCTGGTCGGGCGCAACGGCGCCGGCAAGACCACGGTGCTGCGCTGCGTCATGGGCCTGCACGCGCACTGCACCGGGCAGATCGGCCTGCTCGGCGACACCGCCTTCGGCACCCGGCCCGCGCACCGCCGGGCCCGGGCCGGCGTCGGCTACGTGCCGGACGACCGCGGCATCTACGCCACCCTCAGCGTCGAGGAGAACCTGCTGCTGCCCCCGGTCGTCGGCCCCGACCCGTGGTCGTTGCGCCGGGTCTACGAGACCTTCCCGGTGCTCCAGGAACGCCGGCGCTTCGCCGGCACCCAGCTCTCCGGTGGCGAGCAGCAGATGCTCGCCCTGGCCCGGGTGCTGCGCAGCGGCGCCCGGGTGCTGCTGTGCGACGAGCCCACCGAGGGGCTCTCCCCGCTGCTGGTCCGGCAGATCGGCGACATCCTGCTGGAGATCAAGGCCGCCGGCGTCACCGTGCTGCTCATCGAGCAGAACCTGCACTTCGCGACCACCGTGGCCGACCGGCACCACCTGCTGGCCGAGGGCCGGGTCGTGGAGACCCTCGACAACGGCGCGGTCCGGCGGCGCGAACACGAACTTCTCGCCTACCTCGGCATCTAAGGAGATTCCATGTCAACGACGATCCGAGCGCTGACCGCCGTGCTGGCCACGGGCACTCTGCTGGTCGCCGGGTGCGGCCGCGGCGGCCCCGGCGGCGGCGATGACGACAAGGTCAGCGGCGGCAAGATCGTGCTGGCCGTCCTCAACGACCAGTCCGGCGTCTACGCCGATCTCTCCGGCCGCAACAGCGTCGAGGCGGTCCGGATGGCCGTGGCCGACTTCCAGGCGAAATACGGCGATCGGGCGCTGACCAAGGACATCGAGGTGGTCTCCGCCGACCACCAGAACAAGCCGGACATCGCCAACTCCAAGGCGCAGGAACTCTACGACCGGCAGCAGGCCGACGTGATCCTCGACGTGCCGACCTCCTCGGCGGCCCTCGCGGTGGCGAACGTGGCCAAGGCCAAGAAGAAGGTCTATTTCAACATCGGCGCCGCCACCACCGAGCTGACCGGCAAGCAGTGCAACAAATACACCTTCCATTACGCGTACGACACGTTCATGCTGGCCAACGGCACCGGCTCGGCGGTGACCAAGCAGGGCGGCAAGAACTGGTACATCGTGTACCCGGACTACGCCTTCGGGCAGGACATGGAGAAGTCGTTCACCACCGCGATCACCGCGGCCGGCGGCACGGTGCTCGCCAAGGACCCGACGCCGTTCCCGAACGACAACTTCTCCACCTTCCTGCTCAAGGCTCCCGGCCTCAACCCCAGGCCGGACGTGCTGGGCACCATGCAGGCCGGCGGCGACCTGGTCAACCTGGTCAAGCAGTACAACGAGTTCAAGCTGCGGGACAAGGGCGTCAAGCTGTCGGTGGGCCTGATGTTCATCACCGACATCCACTCGCTGGGCCCGGACGCGTTCGCCGGCACCACCTTCACCGACGCCTGGTACTGGAACTTCGACGACCGCAACCGCCAGTGGGCGGACAAGTTCACCGCGAAAACCCAGACCCGGCCGTCGTTCGCGCACGCCGCCAACTACTCGGCCGCCACGCAATACCTGGAGGCCGTGCAGCGCGCCGGCACCGATGCGTCCGACGCCGTGGTCGGCAAGCTCGAGGGCTACTCCTACGACGACGTGTTCGCCCGCAACGCCACGATCCGCGCCGAGGACCACCGGGTCATCCACGACGTCTACCTGGCCGAGGTGAAGCCGAAGAGCGAGGTCAAGACCGCGTGGGACTACGAGAAGATCCTGCGCACCATCCCGGCGGCGGAGGCGTTCCGGCCGGCCGGCGCGGGTGGCTGCGCGCTGTGAGCGGCTTCCTGCAGCAGTGCTTCAACGGCCTGGTCAGCGGCGGCTTCTACGCGCTGCTGGCGCTGGGGCTGGCGGTCATCTTCGGCATGCTGGGCGTGGTCAACTTCGCCCACGGCGCGTTCTTCATGCTGGGCGCGTTCGGCGCCTACCTCGCCCTCGCCGAGTTCGGCGTGCCGTTCTGGGTGGCGCTGTTCGTTGTCCCCGCGCTGCTGTTCCTGCTCGGCGCGCTGCTGGAGCGCACGCTCATCCGGCGCCTGGTCCCGTTCGATCCGCTGTACAACTTCCTGCTGACCTTCGGGCTCACCCTGGTGCTCCAAGACCTGGTCAAACGAGGGTACGGGGTGCAGTCCCAGCCCTATCCACGCCCCGCGGAGTTGTCCGGCTCCCTCGACCTCGGATTGTTCGACTACCCGGCGTACCAGGTCTTCGTGCTCGCCGCGGCGATCGTGCTCTGCGTCGCGGTGTGGTTGATCCTGACCCGGACCCGGGTCGGCATGGTGGTGCGGGCCGCGACCGAGCGCCCGGAGCTGACCCGGGCGCTCGGGGTGAACGTGGGCCGCTGGGTCACCCCGGTCTTCGCCTTCGGGGTGGCGCTGGCCGGCCTGGCCGGGGTGCTGGCGGCGCCGATGCGGGCGGTCAACCCGCTGATGGGCGCCGACCTGATCATCGCGGTCTTCGCGGTGGTGGTGATCGGCGGGCTGGGCTCGGTCTTCGGCTCGGTGCTGGCCGGCTTCGGCATCGGCCTGGTGCAGTCGCTGGGCAACCTCTACGTCCCGGCGCTGTCCCAGACGCTGATCTTCATCATCATGGCCGGGGTGCTGCTGTGGCGACCCGCCGGGCTGTTCGGCCGCGAGGAGGCCCGTCCATGATCCGGATTTTTCTGCTCCGCACCGAGCCGGCCGACCGCCGCCCGCTGCGGTACCTGCTGCTCGCCGCCGGCCTGCTGCTGGCGCTGGCCCTGCCCTGGCTGATCTATCCGCCGGTGGCCATGGACATCGCCTGTTGGGCGCTGTTCGCCGCCGCGCTGGACCTGCTGCTCGGCTACACCGGCCTGCTCTCCTTCGGCCACGCCGCCTTCTGGGGCACCGCCGCCTACGCCGCCGGCCTGATCGCCATCCACAGCGGACTGCCGTTCCCGGTCGCGGTGCTGGGCGGCGCGATCCTGGCCGCCGCGCTGGCGGCGCCGATCGGCTATCTCTGCGTGCGCAACAGCGGCATCTACTTCGCGATGGTCACCCTGGCCTTCGCCCAGATGATTTACTTCGTCGCCAACCAGTGGCGCTCGGTCACCGGCGGCGAGAACGGGCTGCAGGGCATCCCGCGCGAGCTGTTCGGCCTCGACCTGAGCGACCCGTTCGTCTTCTACTACGCCGGGCTGCCGATCGTGCTGCTCGGGCTCTGGGGGCTGTGGCGCATCGTGCACTCGCCGTTCGGGCACGTGCTGGTCGCCATCCGGGACAACCCGGCCCGGGCCCGGGCCATCGGCTACCCGGTCGAACGCTACAAGCTGCTCGCCTTCGTGCTGTCGGCGGCGCTGTCCGGCCTGGCCGGCGGCCTGTTCGCGATCAGCCACGGCTTCGCCTCGCTGCAGGAGGTCAACTGGACCACCTCCGGCAAGGCGGTGATGATGGTCGTGCTCGGCGGGATCGGCTCGCTGTGGGGCAGCGCCCTGGGCGCCGCCCTCGTGGTGCAGCTCGAGGACTACCTGTCCACCTCGGGGTTCAACGGCATCGGCATCATCACCGGGACCGTCTTCGTGCTGGTGGTGCTGCTGTTCCGGCAGGGCCTGTGGGGCGCGGCCCGGCAGCTGAGCGCCGCCGCCGGCCGAGCCCTGCGCCGCCGGAGAAAGCCGCCGCCGCCCGCACCCGCCGAGGCGGCCCGCACCCCCACCCCATCCACGACCGCGCGCTGAGAGGGCAGCATGGACACCATCTCGCAGCAGGGCCTGGCCGGGCGTACGGCGGTGGTCACCGGCGGCGCCGGCGGCATCGGCCGGGCCTGCGCCGAGCGGCTGGCCCGGGCCGGGGCCCGGGTGATCGTGCTCGACCGCGACGGCGACGCGGCCGCCCGGGTCGCGGCCGAGATCGGCGGCAGCGCACAGACCGTGGACCTGTCCGACCTGGCGGCGGTCGACCGGCTCGACCCGGCCATGGACATCGTGGTCAACAACGCCGGGCTGCAGCACGTCTCGCCGCTGCACGAGTTCCCGCCGGAGACGTTCTCCCTGATCCTGCGGCTCATGCTGGAGGCGCCCTTCCGGCTGGTGCGCCGCTGCCTGCCGCACATGTACGCCCAGGGCTGGGGCCGCATCGTCAACGTGTCCTCGGTGCACGGGCTGCGCGCCTCGCCGTACAAGGCGGCGTACGTGTCGGCCAAGCACGGCCTGGAGGGCCTGTCCAAGGTGATCGCGCTGGAGGGCGCGCCGCACGGGGTCACCTCCAACTGCGTCAACCCGGCGTACGTGCGCACCCCGCTGGTGGAGGCGCAGATCGCCGCCCAGGCGGCCAGCCACGGCATAGGTGAGAAGCAGGTTCTCGAGGAGGTGATGCTGGCGCCGGTCGCCCTCAAGCGGCTGGTCGAGCCGGCGGAGGTCGCCGAGCTGGTGGCGTACCTGTGCTCGCCGCCGGCCTCCTTCATCACCGGCGCCTCGATGGTGCTGGACGGCGGATGGACGGCGCATTGAGCAGCGTCTTCCTGGAGCTGCTGCTGCGCGAGGCGGCGGCCGTCGAATTCGAACGGCCGCTGCTGGAGGCCCGGGCCCAGGGCCGCCCGCCGGGCGACCTGGCGGAGCTCGACGAGCTCAAGGCGCTCGCCCTGCGGGTCCGGGCCCTGCTGGAACGGCGGCGCCGGCGCGAGGCCGAGCTGAGCGCCCTGGTCGACACCGTCGGCGACCTGGCCACCCTGCGCGAGATCGACGCCGTGCTGGAGGCGATCGTGCGCCGGGCCCGCGAGCTGCTCGACGCCGACGTCGCCTACATGACCCTCAACGACACCGAGCGCGGCGACACCTACATGCGGGTCACCTACGGCTCGGTGTCGGCCCGCTTCCAGCAGCTGCGCCTGCCGCTCGGCGCCGGGCTGGGCGGCCTGGTCGCGCAGACCGCCGTCCCGTACGTCACCGCCGACTACGCCGCCGACGACCGCTTCCAGCACACCGACGAGATCGACAGTGGCGTCACCGAGGAGGGCCTGGTCGCGATCCTCGGCGTGCCGATGCGGCTGGGCACCCGGGTGCTGGGCGTGCTGTTCGCCGCCAACCGCAGCGCGCGCCCGTTCACCCGCCAGGAGGTGACGCTGCTCGGCTCGCTCGCGGCGCACGCCTCCGTCGCGCTGGACAACACCCGCCTGCTCGGCGAGACCCGGGCCGCCCTGGAGGAACTCGGCGCGGTCAACACCGTGGTGCGCCGGCACAGCGAATCCCTGGAACGCGCGGCCGAGGCGCACGACCGGATGACCGAGGTGATCCTGCGCGGCGGCGGCCTGGACGACCTCGCCGCGGTCGTCGCCGAGGTGCTCGGCGGCGAGCTGGCCATCCTGGACGCGGACGGACACTGCCTCGCCGCGGTCGGCGCCATCGCCGAGGTCGCCTCGCTCGCCGGTACGGCGGTGGCCGGCAACGGGCTCGGCCGGGCCACCCGCCACGGCGAACACTGGGTGCTGGCCGCGGGCGCCGGCAGCGAGGCGCTGTGCACGCTGGTCCTGCGCGCGCCCGGGGAGCTGAGCGAGACCGACACCCGCATCCTGGAACGCGCCGGGGTGGTCACCTCGCTGCTGCTGCTGTTCCGCCGCAGCCTGGCCCAGGCCGAGGGCCGGGTCCGCGGCGAGCTGCTCGAGGACCTGCTCAGCCGCGGCGTCGAAGACCCGGTGACGGTACGGCAGCGGGCCCGGCGGCTCGGCGTCGACCTCGACGCCGCGCACGTGCTGGTCGTGCTGACCTGCCCACCCCGGCACCGCGACCGCGCGGCCCAGTGGAGCGCCGCGCACGCGGCGGCCTGCGGCGGGCTGGCCGCCCAGCGCGAAGACCACGTGACCCTGCTGGTCGGCGGCGACCACCCCGGCGAAGCGGCCCGCCGAATGGCCCGCGAACTGGGCGGCTACCTGGCCGTACCGGTGACCGGGGGAGGAGCGGGACCGGTCGCCGGGCCGCAGCAGATGCCCGGGGCCTACGCCGAGGCGCAGCGCTGCGCCTCGGCGCTGCTCGCACTGGGCCGGGCCGGCGACGGCGCCAGCGCCGCGGAGCTGGGCTTCGTCGGCCTGCTGGTCGGCGCCGACCGGGACGTGGGCGCATTCGTCGCCGACACCCTCGGCGCGCTGCTGGAATACGACCGGCGGCGCGGCACCGCCCTGGTGCAGACGTGTGAGTCCTACTTCGAGGCCGGTGCCAACGCGGCCCGGGCGGCCGAGGCACTGCACGTGCACGTCAACACGGTGACCCAGCGCATCGCCCGGATCGCCCAGGTGCTCGGCGCCGGCTGGCAGCAACCCGACCGCAGCCTCGAACTGCAGCTCGCCCTGCGCCTGCACCGGCTGCGCACCGGCACGTGAGCCCGGTCAGGGCTCCGGCGTGGCGAAGATCGGCAGGCCGTCGATGCTGACGTCGTTGCGCACCCGGCGATATTCCGCGAGGTCCGCGTCGGTCTTCCGTTCACTCCACCGCAGCAGCAGGTCACGGTCGCCCTCGTAGGTCATCAGCGGCACCGAGTAGCCGCACGAGTCGCTGACCCGGTGCACGTCGACGTCGATGATCGAGCGCACCCCGTGCCGGTCCGGCGCGGCCGGGAAATGCCGCGCCAACTCGGCGTGCTCCGGGTCGGTGATCGGCACGGCCCGCCCCCGGCCGTGCAGCCGCACGATGTTGGGCGGCCCCTGGAAGGCACAGAACATCAGCGTGATCCGGCCGTTCTCCTTCAGGTGCGCGATCGTCTCCGCGCCGCTGCCGTGATAATCCAGGTATGCCACCCGGTGCTCGCCGAGCACGACGAACGTGCCGCCCATACCCTTGGGCGAGAGGTTGACGTGCCCGTCCGGCCCGGACGGCGCGGTGGCGACGAAGAACATCGCCTGCGCGTCGATGAACTCCCGCAACCGTCCGTCGATCCGCTCATGCAGCTTCATGAGGCCCATCCTGCCAAGCCCCGACGAGGTTGTTCAGGGTGTCCGTGGTCACCCGACCGCCATGAACACCGCGCGGGAGCCGTCCACCGACAGCCACGTGGTTGGATTGAACTTGTTCAACGCCGCGAGGTGAGTCCGGCGGCGCGCACTATTTGATCAACGAGTCTTTCGTCGGCGGCGTCTGCCCGACCGCGGCGTCTGGGCGTCAGCCGCGTCGGCGTAGCGGGCGCCGGACGCGTTGCGCGACCCTGGTGAATCGCGCCTGGCCCGGCAGATATCGCTGCAGCCGGCGGCGACGCCGCAACGGCTCCGGCTGGCGCGGCGGCTCGTAGCGAGGCGGCGGCCCACCACGGAAGAACACCGGCCCGGGACGGCGATACTCCCGCAGCGGCGGGGTGAGAATCATCAGCACGCCCTCGATCGTGGCGCGACGGCAGCTCTCGCGCCACCGGGTTATCGCGTAGTCGAATGTCACAAGAGGCCGTCGTGGACGTCGAGGTGTCCGTCTCGCGGCCGCCACCGTGGCGATCAGCGTCCCGGGTCAATAGCCTGACGGGCGGAATCTCTGGGCATCCCGCGAAGAGGACCCGGCCTCGACGGTCCGCCATGCGGGCACCACGTCCAGCTGATGAGCCCCGGTCCCACATCCCGGGCATGGTGACCACACCCTGAGCTTCCGGTCCCACATCCCGGACCCAAACCTCATAAAACCCCGCATATCGTCGTCGACGGTCGCGACCTTGATACGCAACGGCGCCGAGCACACCGCAGGTCACCAAGATCCAAACAGCCACCCGACGTCAGGCGCAGCCGGCACGAGACCCAGACACCCCAACCCACCCGGAACGTTCCGCTGGATGTGCATGTGGCGCCTCGCAGGCCTCGTCGTCCTCGGCGGATTTCTGTCGTACCTGGGCGGTATCTTGCCACCGAAATCGGCGAGCGGGAGGGTTGGCATGCGGGCACAGGATTCGCCTTTTCGTCCTTACTGGTGGGCGTTCGGCCTGGAGTCGGCGGGAGTGTCTGCCCGCCCGGCGGTGGCCACCTACGGCCGGTACGAGTTCGAGGTTCTTCCCACGATTCCACGCGAGCTGACCGGGGAGCTGACCTGGCTCGCCGATCAACCGACGCCAGAGGAATGGAGCATCGGCACGGAGCCGGTCGCTGAGCTTCCCGAGTTGGCGGCCGCCTGCGACCGGCTCGGCCTGACCCTGCCGGCGGTCTTCCTCGACTTCCTGCGTTCGCCGCGGCTGCAGAGCAAGATCCGCTCATGCACGGCCTGCCACATCAGCGTCGGCCCGGTGCCCGTCAAGGCGCCGGGCGCTGACGGCCACCTGATCCGCTTTCTCGCCGACCAGCAGGGGCGCCGCTACCAGGCCAACGTCGCCGCCGGCGAGCACTGATTCCGGCGGCTCACGGCTGCCACCCTGGTCTTCGACCGGCGCCCGGACGATGTGTCGGGGCCTCGGCCGCCGGACGCTTTCGCCGCCCGCTATGCAGGCGTTGCCCGCGTCCCCTGACCGGCCTCGGCAGTGGGCGAGGGATTCCCCACGTGTGCCGCGACGAAGGTGTGCAGCCATTCCCGGCAGCGCAGCAACTGCGCCGCGATGTCGTCGAAGACGGCGGCGTCGGCGCGGGTGTCGGCGCTCCACAGTCGACGCAGCACCGCCTGGCTCACCGCCAGCTGCCGGCCGGCCGCCTCCACCCCGAGGATCAGCTCCTCGCGGTTCGGCGCGGCGGCGAACTCGACCGACCCGCGCGCGGCCACCAGCGGCTCGCCCGGGCGGGCGAAGACGGCAGTCGCGTCGCCCCCGGCCCGGTCCGCGCCGATCCAGGCCAGCAGGTAATCCAGATCCGTGGCGGCTACGGTCATCCGCCCGATCGCGGCCAGCGTCTGCTCCGACAGGTTCTGCACCCGCTCAGGGTGCCACGCCTCAGAGGGCGGTTGCAGACCCATTAGGTTGATCCATGCGTTGGGTCCGCTTGGAGATCGTTCTGCTGGTTCGCGGTAGATAGTGATCACTCGATGGAGTGAAAGATGAATACCGGTCACGTCCTG
>Ga0307515_10003229_pt1 | contig 34501 bp, 6 predicted proteins | sample 17_EM_MG_FD_194513 | JGI IMG/M metagenome (GOLD analysis project Ga0307515, IMG submission 194513) | Populus trichocarpa ectomycorrhiza microbial communities from riparian zone in the Pacific Northwest, United States - 17_EM | ecosystem: Host-associated > Plants > Roots > Unclassified | place...
AAAGCATTTATAGGTAGATCCTATAATCGTTATATTAATATATTAGGCTTTTAATTAAGTTTACTTAGTTAGTATATAATCTTAAAGTTAAATTATAAAAGGTATTTAGCCTAATAAATTTAGCGTTATATTAGCTGTTTTATAGTTATAAAATACTATAGGTTTTTATAGTCTATTAATACGCGTATTAGGAATAGCGATCCTTTAAATTTTAAACACTATTATTTAAAGCATCTAATAATTAAAAGCAGTTCCTTATTATATATCTTATAGTTTAATTTAGTAGGGGCAAGTTTCTAAGAGAGAAAGGCTACTAGATATAGTTCGCCGTTCTTATTATATTATAATAACACCCCTTTTAGTATATAATTAGACGAGTTTAACAATATATTTAAGGTTAGGATTAAAGTAGGTAAGAATTAGGGCAGTTATAAATTAATATTTTAAATTATTGAAAGCTTATTTATATTTAGTAGTCTATTTAAATATTATATTCTTCCTTATTAAGTGCGATTATCCTCCTTATTGCGATCCTTATCGGAAGCAGTAAGGGCGCTTAAAGTAATAAAGCGATTATCCTCCTTACCGCGCTCCTGTTTGGCAGCCTCTCGCCTATTACTATTTTCTTCTAGTAGAGGGCCTAAAACTTCCTTATTACCCTCTAGATCCTTATCTTTAGATTTAAAGACTTTAATATTAGGCGGAGGCTCTATAGTAGCCCTTAGGGCAGGCGCCACTAAAGTAGAAGCCTAAGGATCTCTTTTATATAGATAGCGAAAAGGTATATAGCTAATTAATTCGTAGTACGTGCGATTAATTAAGGCCGCAATAATTAGGTAAGCTATTGCCCATTATAAAGTTCCTAAGAGTTGCTTTACTGTATAAAGCTATTGGCCTACTCTATAAGGCCTTATAATTAAGGGTAGCATAGGCGGCTATTAATAACTTTTACTCTGTAGTAACGAAGTAATATAAAAAGGGCGCCTTTAAACTCTATACTATTATTACTTTACTAAATACGCGGGTAAATACTATAATAATATATCTATTATAACACACATCGGCAGCGACTTCCTTAGCAGTCTTTTACTTAAGAGGGTAGAGGGCGTAGTGTTTACTAAAGTAATCGCGTATCTGTAGGATCTATTTATATTCGCCGTTGGGCTTAGAGCGCATATTAATTAGATCGCCTTAGCTGCGATTAAAGGGAGCTAAAGAAACAATTATATTAAGTGGAGGCCTTATAGTAGAGGAAGCCTTTTTATAAGAATATTAGTATATATATACAACTAAGATTTTTTCTAAAAGTAACACTTACTCCTTACAGATTTAATAGTGCTTAAGCAGCTATTTAACTTCAATATATCTTATACCATAATACTCGGTCGCAATTATATAGTAAGTCTTCTTCTACCCTAAGTGTTTAATATTACTATGCTTTCTTATAATTATATCGTAAATATCTAGCTTGGGAACCACCTTTAAGGCCCGCTTATTAGGCCCTATTAGACGCCTCTAAAGACCTTACAGCTTTAGAGGAATATCCTCTCTTATATACTACCATTGCTTAGCCTTTAATTTAGTATTACGTTCTACCTATAAGCGGGCTATATAATTTAGATCTGCGAGCTAGGAAATAAGATTATTATATTTAGGCTAGGTAACGCGCTTTATTAAGTTAACTCTAGTTTCTTCTAAATACTTAGTAAAGGTAGGCTTTACTATAATTAAGAAGGCAGAAATAGCGTAAGAGACATTATAGGAGTTATCTGTAGTAAAAGGAGAGGCAATTATATTAGGTGCGGAGGTAGTTGCGGAGGTAGTCGCGGAGGTTAATATTGCTATTACTAGCATTAGATTTAAGCTGGTAATTAAGTTAATATATATTTAAAACTTATAGATAAGACGTATATTTTATTAAGAATTTAATTAAGTCGTGTATAAAGGCGGTAAATAAGAAAGGACTAATAAGAAAATTTAATAGACGTCAAAGTTCGACTTTTAGAGCCCCTACTCTAGTCCTAATCGGGTAATCGTAATAAGAAAATTAATACCTTAGGAGGCTCCATAAGAGCTCTATAAAAATACCTTGCATTTAGGTATAAAATATAAACTAACCACCAAACTTAGGCTTATTAACTAGCCGTTTTAGCGACGTCGTATACGCATAGTTGGGGTAACTTAAGGCTAGTTTAGACGTTATCCGATAACAATTTACTAATTAGATTAAGAGGGGAAGAAAACCGAAGTTATTAGTATAATATATTTTAAAGAGCTTCACAATTCGTGCATAGGCATTAGTAAGCCTTACGCTGCTATATCGCCTTATAATTGGCCTAATCTTTTAAAGATCTTTTCCGGAATAAAGCAATTGTTCTAGAATTAAGACAATAAAACCGATACACGAATCGTTCCTTTTTAAAGACAATTTGTTCTGGTATGTAGTAGGAATTTTCCGGAACGCGGCTCGAGCCAGTATGGGGCAGAACAGTAGCTAAAATTGGTTAGCGCAGAGCCTCAATTCAAAATTTCATAACTTTGGTAAAATACCCCCTATAGCTCCGCCAATATAGCTTTATATTTTAGAGATAAAGTTTTATTTTATAGTGTTAGAATAAAGCTATGTTGGTAAAGTTATAAGGGGTATATTATTTTAAAAGGGTAGGTAATACGCGATATTTAGCTTTACCTCCTACGGTCCTACTAATATAGCTCTAAATTATATAAATAGGGGCTGGTTTTAGAGCCCTAGTAAAAAGCTATAAAGTAAGGCTCTCCCTATAAAATATAAAGGTATATTGATAAAGTTATAGGGGATATATCGCTTTGATAGGGTGGGTAATACGCGACGTTCGGCTCTTAGCGAGTTACCGATATTACTAAAACGTCTGTAAAAAGATAGCAGTAGTGTCTCGCGACTAGACGGGCTGCCGGTTGGAATGCCTTATAAGCTCTCTAGCCTATACTACCGTATAGGTAGCGCAAGGTCGTAACACTACCTTAGTGCGGTTATATATATTAGCTACCAACACTATAAGCTTATAGGCAGTATATAGTTTAATCCAATGCTTATTTAGAAAGCCTATAATAAGCTTTCGCTACCTTAGTAATAGAATAAGTTTATACTCTTTTACTAAATTATATTATATAAGATTAATTTTACCGCCGCTATTATATAGTACTTAAAACTAATATATCTTACCTATAAGGAGTACCGTTTTCAGCTTAATAGTAATATAAAGAGTCTATTTTTCCGTATCTTGCCCTAGTTATAGCTAAAAAAGGTCTATAACTAAGGCTTTTTTTTAGATTATTAGTGCGGTTATTGCCCTATTTATTTTTCTAATAAAATCTACTTCTAGAGTTTTCTCTTAACTTTTTACAATGTTCCTATAAAGGTGCTAGATAGATATTAGGTTAGCCCTAAGAGTCTTTCCCGTTACTTAAGGCCCCTAACTTTAACCCTTTTAAAGTTCTCTTTAAGAACGGCTTCTTTCAAGATTAGGTCTGCCCTATATCACTACTAAAGTACCTACGCTTTTAGTAACCTCTTAGCTTCCTACTAAAAGAGGTCTAATTCCTTACTATATCTTTAATATTTAGAACTGCTTATTTAAAATCTATATATATAGTAATCCGCAATAAGGCTCCTATGTACTTTATTTTATTATAAATTACTAGCTTAATTCTAGCCTAGATAAACCCAATCTTCTCCTTTTTATAAATACTACTGTCTTTATTTTTAAAGGGCTTTAAATTTATCTACTAAGTATAAGTTTTTACAAAGTTTATAAGCTGGTAGAAGTTATAGCGGTTAAGCTATATTCCATTCTAGAATAACTCTATATTATTATATTATATAATATACGGATCTTAAGTCTATTTCTTTAAAAAGGGTTACAACTATAGCTATATAGTAATTTGCTCTTTATTAAGCTAATTAAGTATAATTTAGTTAAGTAATTAGTCTTTAGTCTTGCTAATAATCTAGTGTATATATTCTTTAGTATTATCTTATATTATTAGTATCCTAAAGAAGTTGTCTACCTTATAAACCCAATCGTCTAACTACTAGGCGTTAGGTCTATAGCGGAGTTTTAAACTACTAGAGGCCTTAGCTAATTAGTCTATATCCTTTTTCTATTTATAGTATAGATACTTCTTTAAGTCTTTTATAGGTACTAGATAGCCCCTAAAAAGCCCTTAGCCTTAGCTAGGTTATAAAAGATTTTATCTAGCCTAGATTAAACCCTACTAGATTTAAACCTACCCCTAAAGGTTTCTAATATATTTATTAGTAGCTCCTTCCTATATAGCTTTTAAAAGCCTTACAGCAGCTTCCTAATATCTATTTTAAAGATAATTAGTTTAAGGCTCTTAACTTTCTAATTTTAGCCTTAGGGAAGCTCTAGCTATATATAACGGAACCTTATAGCAGGTACTACAATAGGCTTATTAATAGGCTAGGTGTGTAGATAAAGCAAATTAAAGTTAACAACGTAATAATAATTAGTAGAGTGGTTGCCTAATAAATTAACTCTAATTATATTCTAAGAATCACTATAAGGAAGGAACTATCTAGGTAGGGATTATAGGTCCTTAAATACATAACTATACTCCTATAAAATCCTTCTTATACGTAATATATATATTATATATATTATACATACATTCCCTTTATACACTGCGTATACTGCGTATAACGTTATATAACCTTAGTTACTATCCCTTATTATATAGCTCTATTAGTTCTATTTTGGACTATACCTAAATTAACTAACTAGATTCTTCTAACTCTTCTCTAAGTAGTTATAATATTGTACTTAAAGCGTTTATAACACTATTTCCCTTTTCTCTATCTTTGTCCTTAAAGATTCCTAACATTTCTAAGTTATTTATTAGAGGTATAATATCCGTCTAATTAATTTAGTTAATATTATTACTTATTATACCTAAAGCTCTTTCCCCTTCGTAGGCGCAACGTCGCGCTCGTACTATTGCTGCAATATTATCTCTTAGTAAGATTATACCGTCTCTATATTCTTACTGTTTAAAAAAGGGGTTAGTTTATATTACGTTAGTAAACCTATCTTTATAACAACCGTCCTCTTACTTAAAGTACACTAAAGTAAATGTTCGTTTATTCTATAATGTTTACTCTATCTATAATACTAAATATACGCGACTTATTACTCTTAATAGTCGTCTAGTTCCTTAAGGTCTCGTGTTTAATCTACTGCTACGCGGTTAGATAGTAAACTATCTTAAGCCCTTACTAAATTAGAACGTTATTGGGATATAGAGTAGAAGGCTCTTAAAGCCCATATTATGGCGTCTACTTAGTTACTTTATCTTAAGAAGGTTTATAAGAAGGTTTATTTTAAGGAGTAGAAGCTTATAAAATAGGGTCTATAGGAACTAAGTAATAAGAGAATAGGCTCTCCTTTAACTAAGAAGGAAATAGATCTAAGTAGCTCGGTAACTACTCTTCTTAGGTCCCCCTTAGGTAACTTATTTTTTAGTAATCCTTTTTTATTAATACTGCCTAACCTAATTTCTTTTAATACTTCTATACCTTTCCTATAGTGTTCTTTAGATTTTCTAATAGCTCCTAGGTAGTCTTATTATAGCCTATTTACTTTACCTTATACTATATTTTATTATTAATATCCTTATAACTAACAATCTTTAAAACTTGCTATTTATCTTCTTCTTGTCCTCTATATATATCTACTTTATAAACTAGCGGCTTAATATTCCTATATGCTGGCTCTAGTATTATAATATACTATATAAGGTAGATCTTTATTTTAGCTAATAGGTTTAACTTAAACGTAACTAATAAAATTCTTTATTTAATTTTAAAAGGTCCTAGTCTAATGTAGTCTAACTTCTTACTTAGTTATTAACTCTTAAAAATTTTGTATAGTAGCCACACTTTATCTCCCTCCTTAAGATCTAGTCCCTTAAATCTCTTAGTATTATAGTACTTTTTTATTCTTTCTTATACCTTTTTTACTAATTCTATAAGGTCTATATGAAGATTTATTAATATCTTTATTTTTTCTTTAGCTATATTATTTATTTTCTTTACTTATTATAATAATAATAATATTCTTAGCTTATATCTATAATTTGCCTTAAATAGTAATATGCCTATCCCTTCTTATAGTATTATATTGTATATAAACTATATAACTAGTAATAGTAACACCTAATTATTCTATACGTAATTAATATAGTATCTTAGATACTGTTTTAGTATCTAATTTAACCTTTCTATTTAACCGTCTATCTGCGGATAATATATAGTAGAAGTTGCTGCTCTATATTTTATAAACACTTCCTTAATATAGATTTTAGCAATATCTTCTACTAAGATTTCTTCTATATATGCTATAAAGTATCCCCACTTTATAAGCTTGTTTACTATTACTAAAATTATATTATAATCTTATCCGGTAATAGGGTCTCTTAACTTTAGTAACTTAATAATAAAGTCCTATAATATAACCTCCTATAGTCTCTCTAATATTTTAATAGGTTATAGCCCTCTATACGGCTTATACCTTATTAGTTTATTTCTTTAGTAATCTAAACATTCCTTTATAACTCTTCGCGCTAAATTCTAAATTCTATTAATAATATACTCCTCTTAAAGTCTTAATACTAAGCCTATAGCCCCATTATGTCCTTAAGTTATTCCCCTATAGAAATCTTCTATAAAATACTTTACTATACTTTTTAGGATATACTTTACTTCTTAATTTTTATATATATCCGCCTATAGGTCTTCTAGTTATACTTTTAAAATTCTTTATACCTAAAAGCTCTCTAGTAACTTATAAATCCTTTCTAGTTCCTCTTAAGTTGCTATAATTTTTAGATAGTTATACCTAATCAGTCTATTTATATCTTTTCGCAGTAAAGCCCCTAATGGCTTTTCGTCGTTTTATAGTTTAGCTTTTTAACTTAGAGCGTCTACTTATGTATTATCTATGCCCTTAGTATACTAAATCTCGAAATAGTATTCTATAAGCATTTCTACCTATTTAACCTATTTTTAATTAAGTTTCTTTATTATTAGGAATCCTATTAGGTTTTTATAATCCGTCTTAACTATAAATAGTTTCTCTATACCTTATAAGAATGCTCTCTATTCCTTTAATGCTATGACTATACCTAATAACTCTTTATTATAGATGTTATAGTTTAATTCTAGTGGTATTATCTTCCGACTATAATATGCCACTAAATGCTATCTATTTTAATGTTTTTATATAAAGTACGCCCCTAGTATAAAGTTTAATACGTCCGTTTTTATAACCGTTTCTAGTTCTAGTTAATAGATTTTAAGAACTTGCTCCTAGGTAAATAATTTTTACTATTCCTTTCCCTATACCTATAGTTCTTCTTTCTTTATTAATTACGTAAATAGTTTAATATCTTTTAACTATTACGCTATAAACCTTCTATAGTAATTGCAAAACCCTAAAAACGATCTTAACTATATAATGTTCTCTAGTTCTTACTAATTCACTATAGCCTTAATCTTCTTTAGATTTATACTAAGTTGGCCTAGTTTAATAATAAATCTAATAAAATTGGTTTTCCTAGTAAAGAACTTGTATTTCTTAATTATTACTAGCATCTGTTCTTCCTATAGTCTCTTTAAGACCTATTTAATATATTCTCCGTATTCTTCCTTAGTTATTAAGTAGATAATAATAATATTAAGGTATACTATAACAAATTTATCTAAGTATTCTCCTAATACATTATTAATACGCTTTTAGAACGTTGCTAGTGCGTTTATAAGCCTAAATTGTATAACTAATAGTTTATATAGTCCTTCCTTTAATCTAAAGGCTGCCTTCTATTCGTCGCCTTCCTTAATCCTAATTTAATGGTACGCCTATCTTAGATCTATCTTTATAAAGATTTATACATTACCTATCTTATCTTAAATTTCGCTAATTAAGGGTAAAGAATACCTATCCTTCCTAATAATACTGTTTAACTATCTATAGTTAATACACAGCCTTAGTTTACCATCCTTCTTTAGTATAAATAGTACTAGATAACCTACTAATAACTATAATAGTCTAATGTATCCCTTTTATAGGTTTTCTTAAATAAACTCTTTTAATACTCTACCTTCTTCTTTAGTAAGCTTGTAGATTAGAAAGAACTTTAAACTTATTCCTAATTCTAATTCTATTTTATAGTCCTATGCTATATACTTTAATAGCTTCTTACTTTTTAGTAACTATAATTTCTTACTATACTTATAGTATCTTTTTAGTATATAACTTAGTCCTTTTTCCGTTTCTTTATAGGTCGCTCCTACTTAGTACTATATTAACTTAGTTTATTATTATATCTTGCGCCGTTAAGTATCTTTAATATTAACTTAACCTATAATTTAATCGATCTTTAGATTATATTCCTATAACTAAGGTATTCCTAATACTGCCTTATTATTCCCCAATGGTAATATATTAAAAAACATCTTAATTTATCTCCCTTTAATAGTTAACTAAATAGGTCCTGTTTTAAAATTAATAATACCTCCTTTATAGGCTATCGGATCTCCTAAAATTATTACTAATAGGTAAGGGTGCTCCTTTTTCCTATATAGTAATTCTATCCTTTTAACTGCTACTAGTAATATATAGTTCCTTATTACTCTACTATCTATTAGTGCTTTAAACTATTAATCTTACTATTTAATTTATAGGTTTAGGTGTTATTTTTAAATTCCTTTAAGGGTCTAAGGCTCTATTACTGGTTCCCTTTAGTTTTATAGGCCTTTACTTTTCCTAATTATTAACTGCTTAATCCTATTTATACTTAGTCTACTTTTAGCTAATACTTAGTTCGCTTTTTATCTTTAATATACTATAGATATATATTCTCTAGGTATTCCCACTACTATTATTTATCTAGGCATTCTTCCATAAGGAATCTTTCTAGCTAAAGTATTAAGTCCCTTTAGCTTTGCACTTCTACTAGATGCTAGCTATATATATACTTAATATTTTAGTATCTTACCTTATCTAGTGCCTAATATATCCTTACTAGGTACTTCTAGTTCTTATTTTTAGGTGCTCTATATATATTGCACGTATTATCTATATATATAATCTATACTAATATATAGTATGCTTAGTGTCTTAGGTTAACTCTTAACTCGTCTTTATCTTTAAGTTTAAACCTTTCTTATATTAATCTAAGCGTTATAACTTCGTTTACAGGTACTAAGATTTACCTCTTACTTCTCTAGTCCTCTAATTGCTCCTCTAGATCTTTTAATATTATAATTAAGGCTCCTTTAATATAACTTATAGCCTTCTCTATAATTAGGTGGTCTTAAATAACTTTTTTATCTAACTATATATAGAAGTCTTCCCACTTATTATTATATCGTTATCTATACCACTTTTAGTATAATTCCTTAAGTGTATACAGCTTGTCCGTAAGGAAGTATCTTCTTATTACTACATTATAATAGCCTTTTATATATTGTTTCTTAAACCTAGTTAAAATCCCTAAATCCTCTTCTTATTCTAGTTTAGTAAGCTACTTAGCTTTTAGTATGCCTATCTTAGGCCTATTAGTAATTCTTTATATAGGTACTCTATTTTTTATATAACCTAGTATACTAGATCTCTTATCTAGTTTCTAATCCTACCATGAGGTAATTCTTGCCCTAAATTCCTCTATGGTTTCTTTCTTTTCGCGTCTTATAAGTAGATCCTTAAAGTCTTCCTACTTCTTAATTTTATTAATAGTCCTTATTTATATCTTAAAGTCTTAGTTCTATAGGATTTTTAATCCTAAGCTTGCTTTTATCTTAAAGCCTTACTCCTACCTTAGTCTAACTAGGCTTAGGTATTCTTATCTTATTTTAAAAGTCTTAAATCTTACTTATCTCTTCTTAAAAATCTTATATCTATAGAAAACTCTATCCTAAGCTTATTCGTATATCTTTAAACTAAGCTATTACCCTACTCTATCGGTTTCTTTCCGTTATAGGTCCTTAGGTATACCTTATCTTATTTTAAGAATCTTAGTCATCTCTTATCTTATTTTAAGAGTCTTAAGCCTTTAGCCTTTTGCCTTTATTAAGTAATAAATTAGCACTAGCAGTTGTCTGCTTACTTAATCTCTATAAAATGCTCTTCCTTTTATCTTATAAAGCAATAGATGCCGTATCTAATGGTGTTATAATACCCGTTACTAAACCTTACTCTATAGCGGTCTTAGTCTCTACTTCTAATATAACTTCTTTAAGGCTTACATGCTCCTAGTAAGCTGCTCTTATTGCCTTATTATCTGTAAATATTTCGCCTATATTAAACTTATTGTCTTTAATATCCGATCTGCGTAATAGTTTATTAGTTTTCCTATATTCTAAGGATTTTAGCTTCTACGGCTAATAGCTTATACCGTACTTAGCGTCTTTATAAATTCGGTATGCGTTATTATAACAAAACACAAAACTCTTAATTAAATATTCTTTTATTCCTTATAGTATACTATTATCCCTCTATATATATATATCTTTTACTAGTCTAGTTCTCTTTATTATATAGTAACTCTAACTATTTTTATAATCCCTTGCAAAGTAACCTTATTTCCTATAATTTATATAAGCTCTATTTTTAAACCACTAACTTTGCTATAGAGTCCGCCTAAACATCTTCTACTACTAAGATCCCTAGTTTAGCCTCTGCTCTTTAGTTTTATAATTACTAGATCCTTAACTTTTAGGTTTTTATAGTTTCTTACTTTATCTCTTATAGGCTTCTTTAGTACTACTTAGGTCTATTAGTTCTATACTATACTATAGTTTCTAACTTAGCTTTAGTTATTACGTATTTTACATTTTATATAACTATAGAACTCTATCCTAGCCTCTCTTAGCCTGTTTTCTTTAATAGATCTAATTATTAATCTTAATTACTTAATCTATTAGCTCCCGTAAAGTATCCACATCTTCTATTAGGATAATCGCGTCCTAGACTTTAGCCTTAAGTCCCTACTTATACTGTGCCATAAGCGCCTTATTATTCCACTTAACTTATATTACTAACGTCTAGAACTGCATTATATACTTAATTACTAAGGTTTATTACATAATATCTTAGAGTTTTCTTTCCGCTATAGTTACTGCCTCTAGGTTTCTAAATATTTATATAAGTTACTCCGTAAACCCTTCCTAGCCTAAGAATATAAATCATACCTCCTAATTAGTGGTCGTCATTCTATTTACTTATATTTCCGTAAGGTAAAGCTTAAACCACTTAAATACCCTTTTTAATAGAAATAGCCCCGCATATACTATTCAATCTATAGGTATTAGCAGCTTTACCCCTTCTTATGTGACTTTAAAGTGCATTTGCGTAAGAAATCCTTTAAGCTTTAATCTTTCTCCTAAGTATCTCTCGATTAATAGTAGCTTAATCTTTACTACTCCTATCCCGTTAATCCTTTCTTTTAGCGTCGCATTATTTACCGTTAGTTAGTTAACTATCTCTTATAATTGTCTGACCGTCATAGGTTGCTATAAGTTAGTATCTGCTATACTAGTATTACCTAACCTTAAAGTAGTTGCCGCCGTTAATGGCGTTATAGTGGCTGCTTTGGGTGGCATATTGTTTAACTCTCTATATTTATTACCGTAACTAGGTAGTAATTATATAACGGAACCTTATAGCAAGTACTACGATAGGCTTATTAATAGGCTAGGTATATATGTAAAGCAAATTAAAGTTAATAACGTAATAATAGTTAGTAGAGTGGTTGCCTAATAGATTAACTCTAATTATATTCTAAGAATTACCATAAGGAAGGAACTATTTAGGTAGGGACTATAGGTCCTTAAATACACAACCGTACTCCTATAAAATCCTTCTTATACGCAATGTACGTGTTGTACGTGTTATATATACATTCCCTTTATACACTGCGTATACTGCGTATAACGTTATATAACTTTAGTTACTATCCCTCATTACATAGCTCTATTGATTCTATCCTAAACTATGCCTAAATTAACTAACTAGCTTCTTCTAACTCTTCCCTAAGTAGTTGTAACATTGTACTTAAAGCGTTCGTAACACTATAGAGGTAGTATTAATACTAGTAGCTAGTATAGATTTCCTAATAAGGCTTAGGCTTTAAGTTAGTAGTTAGATTAAATTACCTAAAGGGGTAGGCCCGCTTAGCCTATAAGCAGTTTATATACCGCTACTATGCTAATTATAGGCTAGTAGTCTTTTAGGAGGGTTCTGGTTAGTTCCCTAATTAAATATATTAGTATATTTCTCTAGCATTTCTAGCTTAGGGGAAGATCTTAAAGTTGCCTTTAGCGCTTAATCTTTTAATTAGCCTAGGTGGGGCTAGAGGGGCTCTAGTTATTTTCTAGCAGTATTATAACTATTATAAAGAGTGTCTGCGTTTTTATTAGCAGTAACTATAGGTATACGAGAGTCTTTAAGCTCCTAGCATATTTAGGTATTAGGGCTTATTTAACTATCTTACCTAAAAGTTTATATTATTATAATCTCTTACTATTAAAGGGACCTTCCTACCTTAATATAGCGGCTTTTTATAAGGTATTTACAGAGTTTCTATTTAGGTTATTGGGAGATTTTTAAGGGAGAATAGTAGGTATATATAAAAATATAAACAAATAATCTAGTTCTTAAGCCAGCTGCCCTTCTAAATAGAGTAGAAAGGATTTAAATATAAAGGGACTTTATAGATAGGGGGTTATAAGGACATAATTAGAATAGGATAGATTAGTAAGAGAGACGAATTCTTAAGGAGGTAAGGCCTTTAGGATTATAGAGACTATATACTACAGGCACGTGCCTCTAGTATATAACCGGCGACTGCCCAAGGGGCGTTTAGGAGTTGTCCTAAAGGCAACCTAAGGTGTCCGTAATAATATCCCTTATATTTAAATTATAAGGTATAAAAGTACGTACTCTACTAATTTTCCTTACCTCCTTTTATATTTTAAGAATAGTAGTATAGGACGCTATAATACTAAGATTATAAAATTCTATAAGATACCTTCACTTTATACTAATATTATATAAATTAATACTAAGAGCTATTTAAAACTTAATGCCTAAAGTCAGAGCCTATATATTTATAAGAATTGCGTATATTTATTAGGTAACGAAGTTACCTTACCTATATATATTGTTCCATATAGCTGTGCCTAGCATTAACCTAGTTACTTACTTACCTTTTAGGGTTTATACTATAGCTATAGTGCGGAGCTAGTTACCTTATAATATTATAAAGAGTTTACTATAGTAAGAAGTAATATTATAGGAATTAGCGTATACCCTTTAGTAAATAAGCGCTAGGAAAAAGCTTTATAGAATTAAAGTAGTAGACTATACGTCGGCAGTAATTGTATTAAGCTTAAGATCTTTAACTAGCTTATTATAACTAAACTACCTAAGTATACTAGAAACTAGAGCACCGCCTTACTTCTAACGCGTAAGGGCTTTTAATTCCGTCTTAATCTACTAATATAATAGCTCTTAGTATAGTCTTTCTAGCTCTTTACTACTATATTATAAAAGCTATAATTATTACTTTCTATAGCCTATTAATACGTCATTTTAGTGTATTGCTACTTTTAGAGAATAAAGCGGTTATATAGTACTTAAGAAAAGTTATAAAGCTTTACTAGTAAGTATATAGCTATATAACTACTTTATCTACTTATTTATAATTAGATAAGACAATACGCAGTATCTAAGTATTATCTAATATAGGCTTAGGCTCGTTGGTCTAAGTACCCTAACTGTGGTAAAGAGGCTAGTTTTATAGTTAACGTTTAGGAGCGAGGTTTAGAGCTTAATAACGTTGCTTATAACAATATAATAATAGGTGTATATTTTTTATATTAGATAGCTTATTCTAGCTATTAGAAATTGTTTGTACCAACTTAATGGTACAAGTGAGTCATATCCCGGGGCACGAAATACGTATAGTATTGTATGCTCTTTAGGATGGTGGTGACTGTCGATTCTATTGAGGTAGACTACGTGGTCTATATACTGACGCGCCTCCCCCCTAATTAGTCAGCACGTAGGTGGTTGGTGCACGAACGCGTAAATACGCGTTCGTACACCAGGTGCTGTAATTATACAGAAATAGCTTAAGCTATTATAGAGGTAGCTAGATTTATATTTAGAGAAGGTGTATTTTAGGTTAAGTTATTTACTCTCTCTACTAAAAAGCCAATACTAGACCTTCTGACGAAGTCAAAACCTAAAACGGCTTAGGAAGTGTTCGGTTCGGGGTTCAGAAGCGATCTGGAGCCTTCAGATCAGAATTGATCTGGAGCTCCAATCTGATCTAGAGGCGGGTGTTCAGTGTATCTGGAGCTCTGCTCGTGCATGCGCCCAATCGTCCACCCTACCCAGTATGCCCCCACCACCCCTCCCATCGACGATATTGCTGTTGTAGCTGCAGGCCCTATGCGACGTCTGGGTGAGTGGCAATTAATATGCAGAGACCTGCTAATTCTAATTCTCATCCGAGGCTTTCTGGAGCGCTCAACCGAACACTCGGCTTCAGATCAGATTGAGTACGACTACCAGATCAAGCGCCGCTAAATATGTACTAGCTGACGCCGGTGAGAGTACGGAGCAACCTCAGATTGAAAAAACCTCAGATTGCAACCGACACTCCCTTACTGCGCGGTTAAACCTCGGAAGGTCTGAGACCCAGATAAGTTGGGTGTTAGTTATTAATACCCACCCAACTCGACCCGTTATAAGGTCTAGGCGTAAGGCGATAGAAAGGGCGTACGGCGATAGAAAGGCGTACGGCGATATAAAAGGCATACCGCATAGAAAGGGCGTAAGGCACTCTACCTTAGTGCAGGGTATAAGGCAATCTACCTTGGCGCAGGGCGTAAGGCAATCTACCTTGGCGCAAGGCGCAATGCAGTGGGTCATTACAATTATCGAAAAGGAATTTTTAGAATGTGTTCCAGGTGGGGAAAAGCCTTCCATTGCCTTATCTTCCATTCCGTTTCAGAGATTTGGTTGCAACATAGTGGCCACAGACCCATATTTAGCTTTCCTTGCTCGTCACACTATCTAGGAGCCTTCTCCAACGCCCTATCTCAATTTTTATTAACCCTTATGCCCTTAGAAATTGGTCATTTTCAATCTCCACACCACGTCCGCCTGGTGCCTCTGTTTTGGTGCAGTTAATCATGCGTCGACACGTCATTCTCACTGCCTAAATGATTTATCGTCTCCTGATCTATTGCGGCCAGATTTACTTATATATGCTTCGTTTGGACTCACCAAAAGCCAAAGCTACAATTGTTTTAACTGCGCAGCTTCAACGGGCCTGGGATATTTAAGAAGAATTACTATAAAGGTAAGTTTGTGAGAAAACGCCAGACCTTGTTAAGTCCATTTCAAATCTCTCTATCCAAGGGTTGTGTGTTTCTAGAAGGTGGTGGAGGCTCGACTAATGCTGGATGCAATAGAATGTACAAACATGGAAAGTATGGTGCATCATCTGGCCGTCCACGAAGACAAAATCCAGCCAAAGGGACTCCTGAACCCTCGTACCATAACAGTCTGGGGCAGCCATCATCAGCAGATAGCTTCGGAGATAACTACACTTACAATGTAGGCGGATCGGATACATTAGACAGCCTCGATTCGCTCAGCTATCAACCGGGCCTAAACCCGCCGTCCGAGGATAGTTCATACGTCTCCTCATCATTATCGAACTGGAACGAGTCGAATGTGATGGAAGAGGTATAGACATAAATTCCTTCACATAACTGCTTCGCTAATATGTCACAGGGTGATCATATGAGAGGACAACAGGAATTTATAACCACGAAACCAGATCCGAAATGGGGCTCAGAAGTCTCCTGCGAAATTCCAGGCTGTAATCAAGTTTTCACTCGGAAAGCAGACCTTCACAGACACCAACTGAAACACTCCACAAAACCAGCCCGTTGGTGCTGCGGAGACTGTTGTAACGAAGGCCTTGAAAAGACTTTTTATCGTAAAGATCATCTCCTGCAGCACTTACGCGCTTTACACGACTTACCAAAAAGGGGCAAGCCACAAGCTCTTGAATCTAAGCCACGTCGAAACCGGACTCGTCCAGTATCGCTCTTATTCAGTACTGAGATGGGTTTGAGTCAATATAAAGATCAAGGGCATCCGGATAGAGGCAGATATGACGACGGGACTTCCGAAGATATATCACGCTTACTCACTCCTGAAAATTGTTAGTTCTAGCCCTGACTTACACAAACGAAATGAACTAATGCCTAAATTAGCAAACTCTAACGTGGATTCTCCAAGCGGAGAACAGTGTAATTTGCACGACACAAATTCAGATAATGTAACCGTAAACCAGACCGTGGCGGGAGTAAAACACTCGCTCCGAAGACTACCTGATCCCCCAGCAAAGCGTGGAAAGTCACGGCACGCCATAAATGATTCAGAAGAAACAGCCTTAGTTGCCCCTGCCGACCCACCTCAGACTTCAGGCGTTCCAAGCGTCGATGCACTTTCTAGAAATACCACGAATGCACTGCTTGGATCACTAAATACTGATGGATTAAGTCCTAACATGTATTTTCTTACCGGAATTGGACTCCAAAATACGGATCATTTGGACTTCTTTCATCAGGGCCAAGCTATCAATTCCTCGGAGCTCACCTATCAGGAAACTTGGAACGGTAATGCACCCTTTGACGGATTCTGCATTGGCACTCCGCCTTTAGAACCGGATTATGATATACCGAATTGCGTGTGGATCTACAATGTTCATCCTGCAGACTTCTTAGCACTTTCTAGGCTTGATGGTAGGAGTCATATCTTCCGTTTCTGCTCGCTTGCTAACGATTCAAGAAGGCCTTCGGCAAGCTCAGGAAGATTTAAAAGCTGCTGCTTCGTGTCTCAGAGATGAAGGCGGGCAGCCTATAAATGCTGGAATCTTCTTCGATGTATGGACACGGACTGTGAAGTTGCAAGGAACAGAAAGGACAACAGGGCCCATTAAAATGCAATTAGAAGACAGTTTAAAAAAAATGCTGAAGCTAATATCTGCCGAAGATGGATCCAGCACGTCGACTGATTGTCGCTACTCTCCGAAACACTTCAGTCGTCAGAACTTAAATTCTAAAAGCCTCAATGCAATTCCTCCAAAAATCTTTGCTTTAAGAACAAGAGAAGATTCCGAAATAGCTAACGTGTGGACAAAGCATATTCTGCCTCGGCTTGCCAGCATCCTTAGCCCGAACGTGGGAAGTGATTATTCTGCGACTTTAGTGCGGCAAGGATTATCAGAGAGTTCGTCTGCTGCGGTCATTCGAATCCAAAGCGCCAACGGACAGTCCGAGCCAATTCGCGAGGTGATTCGAAGGAAAATCAACCAGATTTGTGACGACAATAACCGGGAACGTATAGACGTTCACTTTTCAAAGGGCAAATTGATGCTGTTGGGTAGCCCGTCCCCAAGATTGCCAATGAATGAAATGGTGCAAATCGAAGACGACGATGAGAACGATGAGAACGAGTTCCCACATTATAAACGGTACTGGAAATACCCTGGAATGGGGGCATCGATAGGTATGCGGTGCAGCAAGACAGTGTCTGCGACACTTGGGGGTTATATACTACTTGACAAGAAGCGGTATTTAATTTCAGTGGATCATTTCATTCAAGAATCCGAATGGACGAAAGATATACAGCACTCCCCTGGAGGGATGCCGTTAGAACTTACATCGCCATCCTTGTCTGATGTGGAGTACATGACCGCCGATCTAAACCAGACCGTTAGGGACATCAGGGCAAAAATTGATGACAAGATGAAACAAGACTCTGTCCGAGGAAATGAAGTTTCACTTGATGACCTACAATCGTCCGATCCCGATTTCAGCTACCTTGGAAATATCTATGAATGTTTTCTCGGTTTTCTGAAGGAGTTGGATAGGGATCAGAAGGACTTTGTCCTTGGTAGCCTCCATTATCGCTGCGTGCCGAAGGCCAGAGAATCACAAACTTCCGCTCTCCTAATCTCATCCGAGACGAAAATATTTCACAGGATGGATTGGTCGCTTTTTAGAGTTGTTCCAGAGCGTACGGGAGATAATCGACATCGCTACCGTTTTGATCCTGATTCTAATGCGGTTGATTTTCTTACCGAAGGAACCAGCCCAAAGGGGGCCGGAGAAAACTGTACAGACTATTGCGACGTAGAGAAGAACGCAGAAGTCCACTACGTGGGCCAAAGAAATGGACGACTAAATGCTCGAGTTAACACAGCGCTAATGCTTAACTCTTGCGATGGACATGTGACCCAGGAATGGACACTTGTGCCCTCTGAACAGAAAATTGGCGGCGAGAGATATGCTGGTGATTCTGGGGCTTGGATTATCCGAGACGGTGATTTTAAAGTGATGGGAATCTTGTGGGGCTGGAAAGATGGCCAGTTGCTCTTTACTCCGAGCAGAGATGTTTTCAATGACGTCAGCGATCTTGTTCCTGATAAAGAGATCTGCCTCCCGAATTCATCAGCCAGCCCGAAGCCATCTTTGATTTCTATGAGCGGGTCCAGTGTCATATGTCAACGCAGAAATTCCAAAGCTCACAAACCGAAATCCTACACTTTTACGGGCCTAACTCGTTCCACGATCGAAAGACTAAGTAAACCTTCAATTCCTGTCGCGCGGATACAGGGATGTTCGAAACTGAAGGCCAGTCCACCCGTGCGTCAGACAGAAGGTATCATGGAAACAGAAGGCTGTAGAACGAAAGACAGGTCAATTTCACCTGTTCCTAGCTTATCGTCATCTACTACTTTATCCCCGACGACAAAACCCCGCTCACCCCCCTGTTATTCAGCTTCAAGAGAGACGATGGGGGAGAGGCTGTCCCCTGCAGAATTGGGCAATCATGTGGGGTTGGAACCAGCTGTTGTTATTAGGGGGGATAGTGAGACCGCGGAGCTGGTCCCAACAGCCAAAGAAGCGTCTCAGTATGATCCAGTTCATCAGAAACCCAAGGATTCACCTCTTGGCTTTTTAGGCACAGAGAACAAGCACTCCATTAGATATATCGTCACAGCCCCCCCAGACTTAAAAACAAGCGAGCAGCTTCTCTTAATTGCGAAATTGAAACCTCTGAAGCGCCCAGGCACTTGGCCATCGTCTATTACTCAGAGCATGCGCGAGGGTCTCAGACCACTCGACTTGAGATATGGCCAATATGAGGTGGATATATTGTCATAGACTAAAGCCAAGGGCCCCCGGTAATGAGATATTTCTTAGTTGATGTTTAGGCACCCCAATATTAATATTCGGGAAAGTTCCTCTAAAATGGTATAGCGATTTCAGTATTTATATTACCTCTATAGTCTTTAACGAAAACTCCCCTCACTAAGGTCCATTTCCGTCTTTAGACCTGAGCAGCTGGCGCTTTAACCTGAGCCGAGGGTGAGTAGCCCTGAGCACGCCCTGAGCACGTAAGGGGTGCCTGGTTCTGAGGCCCAAATTTGGGAATCGGCTAAAAATGCCCAATATTGCCTTAAACCAAAATTTCGGCTAAGACTGCTGCCTTGGACTTAGCCACCCCTTAAAACCTATTGCTGACGTATTTGCGCTTACCCCTTATCCCACAACTAATAACTTTAGCTTAACTTATATCCAGGTTATTATGCCGCAATTATTATTATTAAGATTATTTAAAATAGCTATATAGTACAAAATATTCCTTATTAAATATTATTTTATTATTTTAAGCGTTTTAGTAGTATTTCTGTGTTAACTTCTAGCTAACAACTTATATAGTTTTCCCCTTTATATATACTGCTTATAACTGTAAAACCATAAGGTAATAAGATAAAGATTTATACGTACTCTTAAATAAACCTATAACATAAATGGCTAGAATAATTAATTTAAGTAAGGCCTTTAGATGCTTTAGCAGCGGATTAGGGCATAGGTTAGAGAGGAGATTTATATAGATATAGCCTAATGGGGAGATAAGGGGGTAAATTAAATGGGTTAGACTGCGCGGCGCGGGCTTATAGGGGTATGGCTTAGTGAAGAGTAAACTAAATTAGATAGTGTTAGCGAAGTTTAACCTAAGTTGCGTAGATTATTATATAGATATAGCCTAATCCAGAGTAGAGGGGTTATATTAATGGGCCCTACCGTCTAAGTAAGTGGGGTAGGCATAGCTAATATAAATAAGACAGTACTAACCTTAACTGGTTAGCAGAGTGGTATAGATTTAAGGTAGGTATAGCTAGGGAGCGTAAGGGAGCTATAGTAAGGGGAATAGTATTATATAGAGATGGCCTAATGCGGAATAAGGGGGTTGGATTAACGGTACTATAGGTAGACTAGATTAGACAAGTCTAGTATCTAAAAGTTAATTAAGTGGGGTAAATTTATGCGAGTATTAGTGGCGGATAACGCTAGGGTCGGATTTAATAAATTATGGCTCTTTTAGGCTAAACTACTAGCGCAATGCTAAGGGGAATAGCTTAGTAATATCCTTATATAGGTTTAATTAAGCGGAGCCAGCTTATATAGACGTGGCTTTAATTATAAATATTAAGGTAGGATTAAATAGCTCTAGCTTCTAGAAGTTTATTTACTTAGGCGACTTTATATAAGTATACTAGATAAAACCATAGAAATCTAACTAGATTGTATAGTGGCGGCACTTCTTAACCCTAGTAAGTAGGGTAGGATTTTATAAAGTAGAGAGCATTTAAGTGTTATTAGATAGTACTAGCCTATATAAAGTTAAGAGGATTAAGCTAATTTACGGTTTGGTAGAGTATAGGGGGCCTAGATTAGGTAGAATTTATAAATTAACTAAAAAGACTAAAGTTATATGGAAACATTACGGCGGATAAAAGGGCTTAAATTGGGTTAAGTAAGCTTTTACTAACTTATACCTTCTTAAAAGATTAATATAGAAATAGACTTAAAAACAAAGTAAAGGCTTAGATTAGATAATACTAGCTGTTTTATATTGCCCTTATATAGAAGTATAAATTTATCTAATACTATAGGGGCAGGTTTTGGGCTTAAAGATTAAAAACCCTTATAGTAAGAGTATACTGCCTAATCTTTGGTAATCTAGCTAGCTAGATAATAACACCAGCTACTTAATTTAGATACTTTAGCGCTATAATATATAAGTATAACCAAATAGCTATGCGAAATAGATCTTTTTAAGGACTGGCTGCCTGGTAGTAAAGGGCCTCCCTAGTATATAGAATATCTAGCTAGGTTCTATAATTAAGATATACTAAATTAAGGGCGTTTTAGAATATATAGAAGCTTTAATATAGGGGCCGGATTAGATAGTTTTAGTTTCTAAAAGTTAAATAGAGTAAGTAGATTAATATAAATATAGTTAATAGAGGATAAAGAGATTAGATTAGATAGTAATAGGTCCTTTAAGTTAAGCGAATAGTGCAAAATTATATAAGTACTATTAGGTAGAGAATATGAGGACTAGATTAGATAGTGCTAATCTTTATATATTAAGAGAGAGTTTTTTATAAAAGGATTAGGAATCTATAAAATAAGGGAGCTTACTAGTTTTAATATAAGTAATGCAATTCCGTAGATACTAAACTATTAAAGGGAGTTAATATATTCTTAAAAAATATATAGGCGTTCTTCCTATTAGGATTTTTTATATTAATTCTTAGCTTAAAGTTTTAAACTATATTTAAATAAATCCTTAATTAGCCAGTAAGCGAATAGGGCTACTATACTAGCTTTATGCTAGATCGGTTTGCCTTTATAAATAACTATATCCTATATAATAATGCTAAATTCTAAAGGGTCTACCTTAATAGTCTTAAACTTAACTTATGTTATACTATTATTAGCTATAAAAGTATTACCTTTATATACTAGATAGTAGGCACCCTTTAAGGGTACTATTTCTAGACTTTTTAGTTTAAATAGACTTAGCTACTCTCTAGTAGACAGCGCTATAGTAGTAATTTTGGGTATTTTTAGCTGGGCCTAAAGCGCTATAAATAGCGTTATTACTACTATTATTCCTGCAGTCCCGAGCTTAATACATTATTAATATCTTTCTTAGCTATAACTTATAGGTTATACTAACCGGTATAACTTGCGTTATTTATATACCTAAAAGTTCTAAGCCTTAGTTATATCCTTCTTTGTTAACTTCTTCTTTACTAGTTTACGGACTTATTCTAAATATAATAGCAATATAAATATATCTCTTACTCCCTCCCTTTTAATTAATATAACCTATAGTTAAGTAGAATTACCCGCTTGGATATATAGGCAATAGGCCTTAATGCTAAAAGATTAAGGTATACTCTCTTATAATTTATATTCGGCTATATCCAGCTAACTATTAATAGAAAAGCGGTCTTAAGGTATTAAAAAAAGAGAAGTATAACGGCCTTTTTGCAAAAGTGTACGCCTATAAGAGATACAATAACTCTAAAAAAAAGAGTCTGTCTAAGGATAAGAACACTAAATAAAAACGCTTATCTCTCCCTATAACAACCGTCACTCCTAATAAAAAGGTATATTACTTTCCTCCTACTATACTATTAAGATAATTTAAGCTTAGCTCTTATAAAATTTACAAACTCCTCTATAACTAAAAGAGTAGAAGCAACTATAAGAAGCTAATAACCCCTTTAGTTATATTCTAGCTAAACCCCTTTAAAAGAAATTATAAACATCTCTTATAAACGCTACTATTAAGGATATAATTAGGTAGGAGGTAGTAAGCGTTATTAGTATAACGGCGCTATCGCACGTTACCTGCTAAATTCTGCTATATTCTACCAACCTACGATTGGCCCGCCCAAAGCTAGCGCCTTAGCGGCTTACCCTATATATTTATTTACATCGGTCCTAACGACCCCTTTTCCTTCTCTTTAGCTTAGTATCTTTATAATATAGTATTCGTTTAAGCTTCGGTTTAAAGGCATTTATTTAAGCTATAATATTATACTAAGCTCTCCCTACCTTGCCTAGGAAGGCCTTAATAATATCCCACCCTAAAGAAACTTCGTCTATAACGACGCACTAACACGCTATACTTAGACACTAAACAACTCTATATTACCTGGGAAGGCCTAGATAATATTCTACCTTATAAGCTAAACAGGACTAGACCTATACCCCTAAAATTAAAACTAAAGCGTATAATACTAATAAACTTTAGGGAGCTAATAATAGTACCTAAAGCAAGCTTATCTAAGAGAGCTGCCTCTATTTAAAAGGAACCTAAGATCCAATTAGGATCAGAAATTAAAGACAATAATAACATTATAGACGTACGTAAGCAGATTCGCGCCCTTACAGCTAGCTAGGAAGCTGTTACGGCACTGGCAGAACTTAGCAGAACTTAGTTGGCAGAACTTAGCAGAACTTAGTTAGCAGAACTTAGCAGAACTTTGCGGTCACGTAACTAGAGGACCGTATAAAAGAACCCTACTTCGACTAGCGCTGCTCTTCTTCTCCTTTCCTTTCTCTAGCTTTAAATCCTCGTTTATAGACTACCAATTATATAGGCTTACGCGTCCCTCTTACCATACTCGTGCCTTAATTAACTAAGTCGCTAACATTATCTAAAGCTCGTCTACTCTTCTTCCTAAGAAGGAACTTAAAAAAATATCTATGGACTATAAATAAGAACAAAACACAAAAGCAGACCTAAAGACTATTATCAGAACTAGAAGACCAGAAAAGAATAATAAGATCTATAGAACACGCACAGACCAGAACCCCTGTAAGAATCCTACCGGAAGTTACCCTAATAACTATATCACTATACCAAAAACCATAGCGGCCGGCAAAGCAGCCGCAGGACCCTTAAATACCTCCGATAATGAAATAGCAACTAACTTAAACTCCTAAGTAGAGCTTACAGTAGCCAATACTAAAATTGAACGACTTTAAGAGCTGCTTAAAGCTAGAGAACCCCTTACACCTAGTAAAGAGTCATTAAACACCTAGAGACTTGCTACGGTCCTTAAGGCCCTAGCCCAACATATAGTATTAGCATTATTATGGTCCGCAAAGGTTACGGACCCCCTATTGCTTACAAACGGAACCAACCCTATATTTAATAATTAGAAGCTTTAATTATAGGACAAGCTTAAAGTTAATGCGGACCACTTCCCTACTACTTAGGCTAAAATGGCCTACGTCTTTAGCCGTACTGGCAGGGACGTATAGACACACCTACGTCCTTAATACACATAGGACTTAGCAGATCCCTTCCTCTTTGGAGAAAAAATAATTATGCACCTATCTTTTATCTATAAGGACCCCTTTAAAGTACAAAACGCCTAACTTAATTATAAAAGCCTAAATATAAAAACGACGGAGACCTTCTCGGCCTTTTAGACCCGCTTTCTATACCTAGCCGGCTAGGCTTAAATTCCCCAGGAAGATCTAATACTAGACCTATTTAACAAGCTTACCCTAAACTTACAGCGAGCTATACTGCTAGTTTTTACTACTATATAGACGCTAAAGGAACTTACGGACTAGTGCTTAGCTATTAACTAAGGCCTCCGCTAAATTAAGGTATACGCCAAACGGTACAAAGCTAGAAACCCTTTAAATCAGACCACAGGCAATACAAGAACGGTCCACAATGCCCTAGTATAATTAGCAACCCCTACAGCACCACCTATATAGCCCGCCGCCAATTTAGCAGCTAGCCGTACGGCTAGCCCTACCACGGGTCTAGCAAATGCTCGGCCTATATACAGCAACCCCTATATACAGGCCCTTAGTAATTAAGGAGCTTACTTCTCTTACGGTTAGAAAGGCTACCATATAAAGGATTATCCGATAAATATAAAAGCAGACGAGGTCCTATTAATCTAGGAGAATAATATAGAGTTAGAAAAAGAGGAACCCTAAAGGAAGACTCCTCTTTAAGGTTAAAAGGGATTAACATATCAGATGTTAATCTAGGTCGGCTAGTTAATAGAAGAAGCTGCACTATCCCTTATACTTTATTCCGTAATAGATACTAAGTTTTAACCTCTACTTTAGCTAACTCTGGAGTAAATACCTTTACCTTAATAGACACCTAGTATACTATAAAGCTAGCTAACTTTCTAAATACACCTATTAAAGAACTATTTAAACTAATTCCTATTCGCGGGTATAACGGGCAGATAGGACTACCTATTATAACTATCTTACGGATTTACCTCCGTGTTAACAGACAAAGGCAATATAATACCCCCTTCCTTATTATAGACCTAGGTAGCTATAATATAATCTTAGGGCGAAAATGGCTAGCCTATTTAGGCTTATAGCTTAACGTACGGAGTAGACGGCTTATTTGGCCCAAAACCCTACCTCTAACCCCTTCCTTTATAAAAGAAATCAGCATTATAATAGAAAACCTTATACGGCCCTAGATTAATACTATTTACTAGGCTAATGCTATGCGTAGGGACCAGGCCTTTAAAAAAGATATATAGCTTAATTCGTAATAGATCTATATACTATATCGCCCCCAGACTACCTATATTACGCTACCCGCATTAAAGACCTAGGAAGTTAGTAGTGACCTAAAAAAGCCCCCTATAGAGAGCTTAGGCCCTATATAGCTATAAAGAATAGTAAGGGATATTAAATGTTATACTAAACTAATAGATCGGAGGGATAACCTGCGGAAGATAGAATAGGAGCTAAGAAAGATTATAAACCCTAAACCGCAAAATACGGTCTGGAAAACGGCTATAAGGAAACCAGCGGACCTCCTACTAGTTAATATCTGCTGTATTAGTGCTATAGAATTCTACCAGAACTTAGTTTAGCCTAATACCGTTACCTTTACGATAAGCTTATATAAAATTAATTAAATAATTAAGGAAAAGGGAAGCGAGCTTAGCGGATAAGAAAGTAAGCTTATAGATAAGGAACTAGTAGAATAAAAGCTGCCCTATTAACACTAGAAATTTAAGGATATATTCTCTAAAGTAGTGTCTAATATACTTCTACCTTACCGACCGTATAACCATAAGATTGAGATTAAGCAGGGTAAAGAAAATACCCTTAGCTTTAGCCCCCTCTATAAGCAGTCTATTACCAAATTATAGGCCATAAAGCAGTATCTTATTAATAACCTAAATAAGGGCTTTATTAAGCCTAGCTAAGCCCCTTTTGCCTCGCCTATTCTCTTTATTAAAAAGCTAAATAGAGGACTCCGCTTCTATATTAACTACTATAAGCTAAATAATATAACCCGCAAGGACCGCTATTTACTACCCCTACTTAATAAGACTCTAGCCTAAATAAGTAAAGCTAAAGTCTTTATAAAGCTTAATATCCGCCAGGCCTTCTACTAAATTAAGATAAACCCTAGGTCTAAAGATCTTACTATATTTTAAACCCGTTACGGAACGTATAAATATAAAGTGCTCCCTTTTAGACTAACTAACAGACTAGCTATATACTAGCGGTATATAAACAATATACTCTTTAACTACCTTAACAATTTCTGTACGGCCTATTTAGATAATATTATAATTTACTTTAAAAATAAGCTAGAATATAAGGAGCACGTCTATAAAGTCCTATAATAGCTTTATAAGGCTGGCCTCTAGGTTAATATTAAGAAGTTAGAGTTTAGTGTTAAGCGTATAAAGTACCTAGGTTTTATTATTAGTATAGACAGAATTAAAACCGACCCAAAGAAAACGGCCGTAATTAACTAGTAGGCACCCCCACAGACCGTAAAGGGGGTATAATCCTTTTTAGGGTTTTATAACTTCTACTAACGCTTTATTAAGAACTATAGTAGGATTACCTAGCCTCTTAACCGTCTTACTAGAAAAAACCAGCCCTTCTACTTTAACGCTATATATAGGTAGGCCTTTAATAAGCTTAAGAAACGGCTAATATCGGCTTCCCTACTTACCTATTTTAACCTAGAACGGCCCTTAATACTAGAAACTAATGCCTTAGATGACGCGATAGCTAGTGTTTTTTCCCAGAAACAACCGGATAAAGAGTGGCACCCTATTATATACTATTTAAAGACTATAATAGATGCCGAGCTAAATTACCACATCTATAATAAAGAAATGCTAGCTATTATCTCTAGCTTTTAGCACTAGTATATATAGCTAGAGGGGACCCCTAAGCTAATTAAGGTAGTTTCAGATTATAAGGCCCTAGAATACTTTATAATAACTAAGGCCCTAATAGCCTAGTAGGTATACTAGGCGGATACCCTATTTTAATTTAACTTCTTAATTATATATAGACCAGGCGCTATAAACTATATAGACGCTCTTATAAGGCGTAAGTAAGACCTAAATAACTAGACAACTATAAAGATCTTACTATAAACCCAGACGCTACTATAACTAAAACACCTTAACCTTTAGATACGGGTAGAACTAAGTATAAACTCCTTAGGCGCCAAAATATATCCTATTAACTCCTCTAAACTTAACCTTATTAATAAACTACTATAGGCTAACTAAACAACCCCCTCTCTATAGGAATACCGTAAAAAGGTAAAGAACGTTACTAGCCTATAGTCCCTTAAAAACGGACTACTTAAGTACTAGGAACGGCTAGTAGTAGCTAAGGAATAGAACTTACGGACCCAGCTTATTACCAAAGCTTATACCTAGGTCTCTACGGCCTACCCTAAAAAAAATAAAACCTGTAAAATTATTAATAACCGCTACTACTAGCCTGGAATAATTATAGATATTAACCGTTATATACGGAACTGCGACAGCTGCCGTAGATCTATAATTCTATAAGATAAAACCCTAGGACTATTAAAACCTCTCCTAATACCCAACCGCCCCTAGCAGTATATTTTTATAGACTTCTATAAGCTACCTATAGACCGCGACGGATATAATATAGTTATAATTCTAGTTAACCGCTTTAGCAAGCGCCCGTTTTTAATTCCCTATTATAAAAATATTAATGCTAAGGAGGCGGCCCAACTATATATCTACTACGTCTACCGCATTTATGGACTACTAAATACTATTATATCTAATTACGGCCCGTAATTTATATCGGCCTTCTAAAACAAGTTTACCTAGATCCTAGGTATTAGGTTAAAGCTCTCTATAGTATACTACCCTTAGATAGACGGCCAGACGGAGATTATAAATCAATATTTAGATTAGAGACTCTAGCCTTTTGTTAACTACTTCTAGGACAACTAGGGCGAACTGCTACCCCTAATAAACTACGCCCAGGCGACCCTACCCTATAACTCTATAGGATTTATACCTATTTAACTAGAAATGGGGTATTTACCTTAAATAAGCTTTAACTAGGATAGACTAAAAGGACCACGGACTGTATGCAAGAAACTATCTTATAAGGAAGCCCAGCAGTATACCAAGCGCTTAGAAGAAGCCTAGACGGTAGCCCGTATAAATCTAGAAAAGGCCCAAAAATTAATAAAATAGCAGGCAAATAAGCATAGGCGCGAACCTGACTTTACCGTAGGCGATATGATCTGGGTTATAATAAAAAACTAGAAGACGGAACGGCCTAGCCATAAGCTAGACTATTAGATGGCGGGACCGTATAAGGTTCTTAAGAAGATAGGTAACTTATATAAAGTAAAGCTCCCGGATTTAATTAAGGTTCACCCCGTTTTCTTATTAGATAAGCTATAAAAAGCTATAAACGACCCATTACCTAGATAAAAAAATAAACCTCCCCTACTAATTTAAGTTAATAGCGATAATAAATAGGAAATTAAAGAAGTACTAGCCTATAAACTAGTAAGGAAAATGCTAAAGTACCACGTTAGTTGGAAAGGCTATAACCCAGATCCTACCTAGTACCCTACATAGAACTTTATTAGCAGTCCCCATAAGCTTTAAGAATTCTATAACCGCTACCCTAATAAACTAGGACCCCCAAAGTACCTAGACGAGTAGATGGAGTGCTAGCATAGCGAAGATAATAAGCTACCGGAAGAACATAAAGATAAGAACGCCCTATAAGCATAATACGGACTATAAAGCCTAAGGGCAGGCTTTTGCGAAGGGGGGGGTAATATTACGGCACTAGCAGAACTTGGCAGAACTTAGTTAGCAGAACTTGGCAGAACTTAGTTGGTAGAACTTAGTAGAACTTTGCAGTTACGTAACTAGAGGACCGTATAAAAGAACCCTACTTCGACCGGCGCTGCTCTTCTTCTCCTTTCCTTTCTCTAGCTTTAGATCCTCGTTTATAGACTACCAATTATATAGGCTTACGCGTCCCTCTTACCGTGCTCGTGCCTTAATTAACTAAGTCGCTAACAGAAGCCGATTATCTTAAAGTAAGAAATATACAAAAGACCCTATAGGAGATCCTAGAAAGCCTTACGGCCCTATAAAATAGCCTAGCTTCCCCTTTTTAAAGCCCTAGCTAACCTATTTACTCCACTAAATATAATACACTAGGAAGTACGGATATAATAACGAAGTAATTAAAGTCCGTTAAGCTCCTTAACCCCCTACTACTATTTAACGGGATAGACCCTACCTTTAAGAATTAGAGGATTTAAGTATAAGGAAAGCTCCGCGTTAACTATAACTATTTCCTTTCTAAAGAAGCTAAAATGCTCTATATCTTTAGTTAAACCACTAGGGACGCCTAACGGCACCTTTAAGCTAAGTTTAAGGACAACTTCCCTATTTAATTTATATCTATTAATGGGATAATACAGTACCTAGTGGCTATCTATATTAACCCGAATAAAGTATAGGATACCTATTATAACTATAATCGCCTAATAATAAAACTAAACTAACCCTTTACTAAATTCTAGACTTAATTCTTATACCTTATAAGAGAAGGCCAGGTTTCCTTTAAGAACTACTAATTAGACCTATATAATAAGCTAATAATCCAGCTATAAGAAAAGATTGCTATAATCTTAAATAACCTGCTAACCCACGAAAAACTTATAGCTTATTACCTATTATTAGACTTAAAACTAAAGCGGATTAACGCCTGCCCTAATTAATAGAAGTAACTCTATAATAATTGGAACTCGCTAGCTATACCTATAGGAGCTAGAGTAGGAAGATAAGTTATAACTGCTCTTATACTAAAGGCGGTTATAACTATATATTAGCAAGCCTCGCCTAACTAGTTACGTACTACGCTATTAACTAATATTCGCCGTAATACTCCAATTAACCCTACCTTAGCTACGTGCTTTAACTGTAATAAGTAGGGCCACTTTACCTTATCCTGCCTAGAGCTAAAGGATATAGGCGATATTAAGGAGATAGAGAAAGAAAAAACGTCTGATAAGTTGGGAAAAAAAGAACCTTAGGGAAAGACTCCCCCCTAGGGTACCCTATTAATCTTAAAGAGATTAATCTTAGTTAGTTAATAGGTAGAAAGTATTTTATAGTTTTATATATAGTATCTTAAAATGGATATAGAGTTAATATAACCGCCCTTATTAACACTAGAGCAAATAGCTTTACCTTTATAAATACTGCCTATATAAATAATATTGCCAAGTTTTTAAATGCAGAAGCTATCTAACTAGAGAAGCCTGTCTAGGTAAAAGGCTATAACAGCTAAGCTGGTTAGCCCGTTACCCACGTCTTAAAGTTATATATTACTCTTAACGGATAACGCTAATATAGTATCCCCTTTTACATCCTAGACCTAGGGTCCCATAATATAATCCTTAGACGAAAATAGATGTTCTATTTTAATATTTGGCTAAATATACAATAAGACGGTTTATCTAGCCAGAGAATAGACTAAGGTTACCCTCCTTTATTAGGGAGATCCGAACTAACTATAAGACACTAGCTATAAGGGCTAACCCTACCTACTAGTAGGATGTCTAGGCCCGTGACCTAGCCTTTACCTAAGAAGACGCCCGCCGCGAAGCTAGAAAGAACTCTATACTAATAAAGATACTCTCCTAAAGCGCTACGTTTAAAGAGGACTCTATATATAGAAGTGGGACAGATAGTAATATAGACAACGTCTAAATTGTATAGATCTAACCAGTATAGAAAAGAACGTATTAATAGGATATAAGGGATAACCTCTAAAAGATATAATAGGAGCTAAAAGGAGTAATAATAACGCCAGTACCCTAAAAGTCCCTAAAGTCATATACGCCCCTATTATTAGGCAACCCCCCTACTATAGATATTGCCGCAATTAGTGCTATAGCGTTTCACTTTAATATATACCAGAAGGATAATAAGATCTTTATAATAAGCCTATATAAGATTAACCAAATTATTAATAATAGAAAGGAAAGGCTAACTAAGGAAACTAACAAAGAACTAGTTAAACGCCTTCTTCCTACTATTTATATAGACTATAAGGATATATTCTTAAAGGCGGCCTTAAATAAGTTACCCCCTTACTAAATATATAATTATAAGATTTAATTAGAAGCTAATAACTTGCTAGGCTATAGCCCCCTCTATTATTAATTAATGGATAAGCTAAAAGTAATAAAGTAGTACTTAATTAATAACCTAGATAAAGGGTTTATTGAGCTAAGTTAAGCCCCTTTTACTTCCCCTATCCTATTTATAAAAAAGTCTAATAAAGGCCTTTATTTTTATATCGACTATTAAAAGCTAAATACTATTACTTAAAAAAACTAGTATTCTATTCCTTTAATTAATAAGACCCTTATATATCTAAGCTAGGCAAAGATCTTTACTAAACTTAATATCCGCTAAGCTTTTTACTAAATTAGGATAGATCCTATATCTAAAGATTTAATAACGTTCTATACCTATTATAGTTCCTATAAATATAAAGTTCTTCCTTTTAGACTAATAAACGGACTAGCTATATACTAAAGGTATATAAATAACGTTCTTTTTAATTACCTTAACAAATTCTGCACGGTATACCTAGACAATATCTTTATATACTTAGACAACAAACTTAAGTATTAAGTTTATATTAAAAAGGTCCTAGAGAGACTACAAAACACGGGCTTATAAGTTAATATTAAGAAATATAAGTTTAGGGTAAAACGTATAAAATACCTTAGGTTTATTATAACTATAGAAGGAATTAAGGTCGACCCTAAAAAGATAAAGGTAATTCGTAACTAAAAGCCCCCTTATATAGTAAAAGGAATCCAATTCTTCCTTAGCTTTTATAACTTCTACTAATAGTTTATCTATAACTACAGAATTATAGCAAAACCTCTTATATAACTAACCAGGAAGGATATACCTTTTATCTTTAATAATAGCTATATAAAAGCCTTTAAAGAGATAAAGGATTAGCTTATTTCTTCCCTAATTCTTTATTACTATAGCCTAGACCTTAAATTAATGCTAAAAACAGACGCCTCTAATAGGGTTATAGCGGGAATCCTATTATAATTATATCCAGACGGTAAATAGTACCCTATAGCTTTCTTCTTAAAGATAATAAACCTAGCTAAGTATAACTATAAAGTATATAATAAAGAAATACTAGCTATTATTTAATCACTCTTCTAATAGCGTATAGAGCTTAAAGGTACGAACTTCCGGATTAAGATATATATAGATTATAAAGCCCTAGAGTACTTTATAACTATAAAGCAGCTTACTAAATAATAAGCCTAATAGGTTAAAATACTCTCTTAATTCTTCTTTATGATTATATATTATTCTAGTAAGTAAAACTTTAAGGCTAATACTTTAACCTAAAGAGAATAAGATATAGGACCCTAGGATAAGCTAAAGACCCAATATTGGACGCGCGCCCTCCTCTATTTAGAATAGCTCGACCTATAGATCCTTAAAAAGCTAGACTCCTAGTAAAATAAGCTAGCACTAATAGAGAAGTCCTTAAATAAGCTAATAGGGCTAATTAACCGCCTCCTAACTATAAACCGCACGGCTAACACCCTAAGGGCCCTCCGCGAATAAGCCGTAAAAAAAGACCCCAATTTTAAAATAAAGGAAGGATTGCTCCTATATTAGAAATAGCTTATAGTCCCTAACATTAATAATCTACGGACTAAACTAATCCGCAAAGCTTATTACTAAGTCTTTATAGCATACCCTAGCAAGAATAAGACCTATAAAATTATTAACTACCACTATTACTAGCTAAGAATAGTTACGGATATTAATTAATATATATAAAACTGCGAAGACTACTAGAGAGCTATAATCCCATAAAATAAGACCCTAGGACTACTTAAGCCACTTCTAATACTAGAGCGCCTTTAGTAGTATATCTTTATAGACTTCTATAAACTACCTAGGGACCGTAACGGATACAATATAGTTATAGTTATAGTTAACCGCTTTAGTAAACGCCCGTTCTTAATTCTCTATTATAAAAACATTAATACTAAAGGGGCAGCCCGGCTATATATCTATTACGTCTACTAAATCTATGGACTACCAGATACTATTATATCTAATTATAAGCTATAGTTTATATCGGCCTTTTAGAATAAGTTTACCTAGATCCTAAACATTAAGCTAAAGCTTTCTATAGCTTATCACCCCTAAATAGATAGTTAGATAAAGATTATAAATTAGTACCTGGACCAGAGGCTTAAGCCCTTTATTAACTATTTCTAGAATAACTAGTCTAAACTACTACCCTTAATAAACTACGCGCAAGCAACCCTACCCTATAACTCCACAGGGTTTACCCCAATTTAGCTAAAAATAGAATACTTACCCCACATAAGCTTTAACTAAAAAAGGCTAGAAGAACCCTAGACTGTATAAAAGAAGCTATCCTATACTAAGGCCCAACAATACGCTAAATAATTAGAGGAAGCTTAGACGGTAGCCCATAAGAACCTAGAAAAAGCTTAAAGGTTAATAAAATAGTAGGCGAACAAACACTATTAAGAGCCCGATTTTGCCCCTAGCAATATAATATAGATTATAATAAGAAATTAGAAGACTAAATAACCTAGCTATAAGCTAGACTACTAAATAGCAGGACCGTATAAGGTTCTTAAGAAGATAGGCAACTTATACAAGATAAAGCTCCCAGATTTAATTAGGGTTTACCCTATTTTCTTGCTAAATAAGTTACGGAAAGCTACAAATAACCTATTGCCTAGATAAAAGAACGAGCCTTTCCTACTAGTTTAAGTAAACGGTGACAATAAATAGGAGGTTAATAAAATACTAGCCTATAAGATAGTACGGGGGACGCTAAAATACTATATCTAATAGAAGGGCTACAATCCTAACCTAACCTAGTACCCTATATAGAACTTTATAGGCTACCCCTAAAAGCTTAAAGAATTCTATAACTAATACCCTAATACGCCTAGACCCCTAAAGTACCTAGACAAATAGATAAAATGCTAGTATAATAAAGATAATAAGTTACCAGAAGAATATAGGGATAAAAACGCCCTAAAGCCCTAATACAGCTGTCTACTAAATTCTGCCATATTCTGCCGTTTTCTGCTAGTAT
>Ga0307515_10003230_pt1 | contig 34496 bp, 48 predicted proteins | sample 17_EM_MG_FD_194513 | JGI IMG/M metagenome (GOLD analysis project Ga0307515, IMG submission 194513) | Populus trichocarpa ectomycorrhiza microbial communities from riparian zone in the Pacific Northwest, United States - 17_EM | ecosystem: Host-associated > Plants > Roots > Unclassified | place...
CCAGGGTACCGAAGCCAGAGTGGCCAAAGCACCTGAACCCTGACCATAACTGTGAGAGTTATCACCTGGCAGTCGAATCGTACTGAAAAATAACGGAAGCAAGTGAACGGCACGTTAGCCACCCAGCAGACGGAGACAGATATTAGAACGCACCCTCTTGCCATCCCGCTTCGACGGTAATACCAGTATCCGACCAACGAGGTGAGACCGAAAGGCAGCAAGAAAATCATTACCCAGAAGAATGTGCTGTGCGCCTTGAAGCCTGGGCAAATATGTGGCGAGCCTCTATCGAGTCGTATCCCGCCTTCGCAAGTAGAGTGCGGGATCTTTCGGTATGCCGTGCGTTCGTACCAATAATCATCATCGCCCTTGCAGGAGTCGTCGTTTGGCCGTGGTTGAAGTGCCGGGACCAATACACACTCTCCAGCCGCATCTCGTTCGTTGTTGAACTCGCTGATAAACTGTGAGGAGACAGAATCAGCATACCAAGGGTTGCGGACTCACCACTCGAAATCGTTCCCCATGCAAACGCAGTTCTTCACAACAGTATCTGCGGCCTTTTCTTGGTCTCCGACGTAGCAGTTACGATCCCTAACCCTGCGGTGGTAAAGAGTCTGTCGGAGGCAAGGATAAGAACCGCCGCCGTACGGGACCGATAACGGAAGTAATTACCTGACGACCGAAGAGACACCTCTCCTCGCGCTCCTCGCTCGGACTCCAGAGCTCGAAATCATCTTTTCCGGGATCATTCAAATCCAGGACACATTTCTTGCGCGTGAGGGACGACAAATCGATGTGAATCGCAAGCCAGTTCGAAGATCGTCCGTAGAAACCAAACAAGATAAACCTCCTGCTCGTATCCGACGGAACGGTGGTGATCGACTTGACCCTGACCGGCTGCGTGCTGAACTTGTACTCCCTCCAACTCAATCCCTCATCGGTGCTGAACAGGACGTGATCGGTGGGTTCTTCATCGTTGGCCATGATGAGAATGGAACCGGAATCTCCAAACTCGTACAGGTGGGCATCCTTGTGGACTTCCTCCCAGGTGAACCCAGCGTCGCGACTCAGGAATGTGTCGCTTTCCGTGTAACCGGCGAGCTGTTCTCCGACGTTCCCAACGGCCATGATCAGACCCGGGACGGATGGGGTGCTAAACGTGGCTCGGGCATCGAAGCGTTCGGTATACCCGTGGAGGTGAAGAGCGCATTTCTAAACGGGAGAGGTTTGAGATGCGAACGGGTTGACTATTACCATCGTTTCGTACCGTTGTATCGCACTCATACTTACGACCTTGAGAGTCGACCTTGGGAGGTACGATCGCCTTCCAGGTTCCACCTACCAGGGAATATGTCAGAATGCCACCGAACACTGCAGCCAGACCACCGACCATCGTTGTGACTGATACGCGTCTGCAATTCCTTCTTACCGCTCAGGGGGGCATCGCTCGGGTTGGACACAATGTTAATGATCACAATTCCGTCCAGTCCAATCATCTTCTCAAAGTCGACGTATCCGCGATTATCACGATTGACATAGTCCATGGACAGACCGAAATAGGTTCCGTTGGAGTTGGACTTGAGAATGTTTCCCCAGTAAGGATTTGGAGGCTCGGAGAGGGTGACGTGAAGGAAAATTGAGCCAGTACTCGATTCCAAGATCGTGTAAGCCTAGGAAACGGGCCAAATGTTAGACATCTGTCCTCGGACGCGAATCGGAGTGAACGAACGTGTTGGTCTGGTCGCATCGTTGGCGGGAACAAACCGGTCGCGAAGTTCATTCCATCCAAAGAAACCTGGATATCAAGTGCCTGTTTCCGTTGCTGGTACTGGATAGAACGTTTTCAGTGAACGGGAATATCAGCGTAGTCGCCAACGGTTCGCGAACCTCAGCCACGATCAAGTACTCAGAGAACTTGGCGAACCCGACAACATGGTCGAATAGCTTCTTCTTCTTCCTGTAGTAGTCCGTTCCCTCGATCAGCTCGAGAGGATTGTCCAGTTGGAAAATCTTCTGGTTGCCAGCTTTGTCTCTGTACGACTCGCAAATGATCTCGGAGGGGTTCGTGTAAAGCGTCGCATCTCTGGCCCAAGCGCAGTTTCTGATATATGTGTCCAATATGGTCCACGTCCGACCGTTGTCTCTCGAGTAGTGCGCCTCAGCATGACAGTTTTCGCCGCGTCCGGAACAGCCATCTTCTCCGGTCCAGATGAGGTAGTCCGATTCTGGATGAAAGTGGAGTACAGCTTGGCCAAAGGTGTTTGGTATCGTCGGGGCATTAGTGGCGTGCCACGACCGGCCGGCGTTTGTGGTGTAGAAGAACCTCTTGCCAGAAGTGATGGCGTATGCGCGGTCGGACGTGTATTTGTGGTGATAAAATGCGAGGAAGGTTTCTTGGGGGTAGTGTTGGACCCAACTGTATCCTTCATTGCTCGATTGCCAGAGCGAGTAGTCAGCCAAGCGAACGAGAATGGTCTAGGTCCATTTCAACGATAAGATCCTGCGGATATTTAAACACTAACTCACTGTGGACAGATTGAAGTATGCGAACTGGACCACAGTGGACGAGAACTCGAACTATACTACTGTTAGTCCTCACGCAATCACAAACCGTCATCGCGTCTCTCACCGTTTGATGTATGACTTCTCCCTCGGATGGTTGTGCTGAAAACACCTCAGACCCGGTTTGACAGAAAGTGACAGGTTAAAAGCTACCTTTAGAACACGACTTCTTTACCGGTTCGTCCTTCTTGACGCCTCGCTCCTTGTCACAAGTGTTTCCAGGGATTAACCGGTAACCGGAAGATCCAAAATAAGTTTCGTCTGGATCGTTGCCCGTACAAACGTTCGGTGGGACCGGTTCGGGACCAGCTGGAACACATTGGCCACCACTTCGGATGAAGTTGTAGTCGCTACAGAGCCAGATGGTAAATTACATGAAGAACGTTCAAACTAAAATCCGCACCATTCATAATCATCGTCTTCGCAGGAGCAATTCTGCTCATGTTCGCGAGGATCTTCAAATTTATGACCGACATAACAATTGGCATCTGCCTTTCTCCTCTTGTACCATTGCTAAATGCGTGTCAAAGATTGTCAGAGCGTATCGAGTATACGTAACGCAAACACGCGAACCTTGTGACCCATCAAACATTCCTTCCCTTTCGCAGTCCTAGCGTACCAGTCCTCGAAGTCACCGTCACCGCATTGTCGTGACCTTGTATTGGCAAAGTCGAGGAACACCACGGCGAAGCGGCCGTCATTCCCCTGTTCCCTCTTATCGAGCTGACCGATGAGAATGAATTTTTGGGAAGTAGAGTCCGAGACAGTGGTGAGGATCCGAGCCCTCAGCTTGACTCCAAACTTATATGACTTCCTGGGAAGAGTGTGAGTGGAGGCGTGTATTATGGGCTGATGTAACTTCTCACCAAGTCTTGCCAAAGTCTGTAGAGTAGCTGACGCTATCCGTGCTCTCCTCGTCGTCGATGACTACAAGAATGCTTCCGGAATCACCAAATTCATACTTATGCGCGTCGAGTCTGACCATGGTCCAGGTGAGGCCAGCGTCAGAGCTGAGGAAAGTGTCGGATTCTCCGTAGGCTTTGAGTGATTCACCGATCGATCCTACCCCCATTACAACGCCGGGCGCAGGGGAGGAAAAGATACGCCCGAAATTGTGGGGGACTGTGACCGAGTGTAGATGTAACGAACAGACGTTCGCATCCGCTGGGTTACATTGAACCCGCTTCCCTTCGGCGTCTTGTGAAGGTGCTTTCACTGGTTGCCAGCTCCTTCCATCATCAAACGTGATTCTCGTTTTGAGCTGCTTGGGTGCGCGCCGCGACTGGACCTCTTGGGCATTCGAGACGATATTGGCCAATCCAACACCCTCGACGCCGTAAAGGTTCTCATAGTCGACGTAGCCTATGTCGTTTCGATTGGTATCCTTGAGACTCTCAACGAAGTATGTTCCATTGGAATTGCTGACAAACAGCGTGCCGATGGTGCTCATATCCTGGAGCATGACATCGACGGCGAGAGAGTGGGTGGTCGATTCGACGATTGTGTATGCGTTCTCTCGAAGGCGAGCCGATGACGCATGGGGGAAGTAAGCTTTCGCCCAATTTTTTGTGTCCACAGTCACAAAGAGAAGCATTTCGCCCTCTCCACCAGGGGTGAGATCCTTTAGAGCGACGACGGCGAATTTGGAGAGAATGGCAAACGCCACGACACCGCGGGCGTTCTTCCCGATTCCAAGGTCTTCCACTTGGTTGTCGTGCTCGAAAAAGTCGGTACTAGAGAAGAGTCTGCTTGAGGACAAGGAGTGAGCGCCGGTAGAGGACTCGGTATCAAAAGCAACGCAATAGATGAGATCCTCGTGTGCCTCGTGTTTGAACTCCTTGGTGCTGTGAGCGAACTGACACCTCGATGTTTCGGATAGGAGTTTCTTGGAGGTTGCAAATCCGTCTTTGGTGTAGTATGTCTGTGTTATCACGATGAATGGGATGAGTGCTGCGCAGTGACAAGGGACACACCTCGTCGTTGCAACTCTCTCCCCATCCGTGCGGCTTGCAACTTGTTCCTTGGTAGAGGATATAACCGTACTTCTTTGGATCCGAATGGAATGACAAGGGCCTCGCCACATATGCTGGAGCAACAGGCATTTCAAAGGATTGCCATGACTTGCCCCGATCGGCGGTACGGTAGTGTGTCATTCCCCTCGTGAGGATGAAGGCCTATCAAAGAACACGATTAGATGCTTGAGATAGCGAATGCAATTGGTGCGCACGTATTTGGTGTCGAAAGGGTGTGATATTACGATGCTCGCCTGACCGGATGGAATATCCGCACGTTCCCATGTCTTGCCCTCGTCTTGTGAGATGTGGACGTCGCCCTTTACCACATCATGGTACACGACGCTCTACATGGCAAGCGTTAATTAGCGTACCAACAGCGGGAACGCGATAGACTTGCAGAAGTGTCTTCAAAGAAGAAGAGGCTTGCAGGTAGATTAGCGAAGTATGAGATTTTTGATTCTGGCTCTTGTGCGTTTGCGAAGAGGGCGGATAGGAGAGCGAATAACAAGGTCAGGAATAGCGGGCCCTTGGATGTCGAGCACATTGCTGCCCTCCTGAATGAAACCGCTTGCGTGGATCTGGAAGAAGTAGACGGAGCTGCAGGTTGGAGTGATGCGTGTCAGCGGACCGGGCTTCTTTCCTTTTATGTACCGCAGTCCGCGAGCGCTAGCGGACAGCCCCCTCATGTTGTCCCTAAAAGGAAATTTTTTGCCGTGTGCTCGGCCTCTGGAGCCTCCGAACAGCCCAACGTGCTCGTTCCCAACCCACGACCACCAGCGGGACGAGACGTGTCGGTCTCGGAATCGACTCAGGCGCAGGAAGATGTCGAAACGACACCGGCCCAACTCTCCGTCGAGCTCGCCCACGAAAACAACTCGCGTAACTCAAACCACGAAGCCATTTGTCTGCGAGCTACCTCCAACCTGCAGCAAGCATCCGACAACTCTGGGAAGTCCTAGCGAACTGGAATCTCATTACTCGACCTGCCATGCTCATGTCTGCTCCGCCGAGGGTTGTAATCGCATTTTTCCTGAACCCCGATTCCTTGATCTGGTGCGTTCATCATCAAGCACTCTCGCTTTGCCTCACAAGTTGCTCACGTTCACCAGCACCAAACAGAATGTCACAATCCCATTGCAGATATAAAGAAAGACCGAGGGGAACGCATCGTGAGTAGCTCGTACCGGTACGTGTGCTTCCTTGATCTCATACCGCAACTTGCAGTTTGCGTGCTTTGACGTGAACTGTAAGAGCACGTTCACGACGCCCAAAGGAAGGCGCCTGCACCTGATTGACAAACACAAGTATCCGCCAAACTTCTACTTTTCCATCACCAACAAAGGCATCGGTGGTCTTCTCAGGAAATGGGGAGAAGGAGCGACGCTCTTACGAAAGGAATACACCCCCAGTAAGGAGGAGACCGAAACTACGGACGAAAAGCATGAGGAACCAGCCTCCTCGATCGACGAAGCCAACGAAAGTGACGATCTCGTTTTACCCAAATCCGAATTTGCCGCCGGATATCATACGCCCAAGACGTTAATGGCACCTTCCCCCACTGCCACTGTGAGGATCCAGACGCCGCCCGAACGGTTTCAGACCAATGTCCACCACATGGACCTCTCTCCTCCCGAACCGTCAGATGTCGATGCTTTGGCCGATTCTATATCTTCGCTGGCGCTGGTACCTCCTTCGGTTCACTTTGGAAGAGGAGGTATGAGAGGCAGGGTCAAACAACCTCCCCATATGCGGGGTATGGTAACGAGGGGCCGTGGCCGTGCTCGTGGCAGAGGACGCGGAGGATGGTAGGGAAAAGGTGTAGTACCACATGATATTGTATTTCGTACTTATACCATCATGTTCGCCGTAACCGTATCAGCACCGTTGTAGCCCAGGTGTGTTTTCAAATATGAAGCCATTGGTGTTCCACATTGTGCGCTCCGAGTAAAGTGGTCTCACTGCATGTCTCGTCCGCCGCGCCTGCGAATCCATGGTGCAGACCTCAGCTATGTGATACCAATCCCGATACCTGCCAGCGCTCACGAACCTGGTTGCCCGCAACCGACTCCAGAGCGCGGTCAATCCGTGTCTCACAGAATCTATGGAGTTATAGGCCCGTGTTCCTATGCGACGATCATCGAAGGTGCGTTGAGAACCCACCCCGGATTTGGACGTGAATTGGCATAACCGGCTCCTTCAATGGAGAACTCGAAGATGCTACCGATCTATGGCCTTTTTACGTACCGCTCTATATACATTGCGACCTTCGGGAGCAACGTTGACTGTCTTGTGTCTCCTCCATCACCAGCGAGATCAACTGGTTTGGTGTACCAAAACTGTCCGTGAAATGTGTGTGAATCGCCGATGCTCTCTAATACCCAAGAAGATGTACATAAATTGTGCGAGAGATAGAAGGAAGGCGCACAAACACTCCCCGAACTCGAGTCTATCAGCGTCGGAGGAGAGTGGAAAACCTCCCCAACTTCCGCCCCGCAACCTCTAGAATGCGCCGCTCCTCATCTTCGGAGATGGCGAGATACCCCATCGTAACACTCCAATTGTCCTTCTCCTTATCAAGTCGCGACTCTAACAGGGTAAGGGCAATTCCCGCAGCATCCCAGTCGACGTCGTCGATACGACTCTCCCACGCTGGCCCCACGTCTAGAGTGAAGCAGATGCTTATGGAGCGTGGATGTTCGCTGTCTTCTGCCGTCGGTAATGTCGATGCCAGGTGATGTAGGGCCGGTCCAAGCGGCTCGTCGACGAAGAGGTGGATTCCGTTTAAATAAAGGGATGAAAGCCGGGTGCAGGATGATAAAGAGAGCGGGTAATCGCATTCTATCAATAGGAGGAAGTCAAAATGAGGGATGAGTGTCGTCATATCAGCCCATAACACCCACCCGTGAGGAATACGCCAGAGATACTCAGTTCTGAGAGAGAAGGGGCACAAGCTTCCACCATTTCACCGACTGGAAGCAGGTGTTCGTCTTCCCAGGAAATTTCAAGACGCGAAAGGCGCAACTTTGACGGCATTCTCGTCAAATGCCTTGCAACCGTTGAGGAGCATCCACGCAATGAGAGATGCTTAAGCATGGGTAGATCGAGACCAGTGTCGTCCACCGGATGTAGTCCCGCGTCCGCGATGGAGCAACAGCCGCCAGGCTGCGTAGTGCGCTCACGGGTCTCGAATTCTAAGCCAGGTTCCGTTTCGTGGTCGTCGAGGAACTCCTCGTTTCCCCACTCCACATCGTGCAAAACCAGCGAAGTGAGGTTCTTGAATGGGGTGATTAACGCAAACAGCTCCTCCATCTCGTGGAGTCGTAACCCCTCCAATACAAGTTCGCCAATAGATGAACCATAAGCGTCGAAAAAAGACGCAAGTGGCTTGTGCGAATCGCGGAAATCGATACCCCGCAACTCGAGGTGGTGTAGATTGTCGAGCCTCGGCCAAGTTAAAAGCGAGGGGAACGATCCCACTCCCGAAATGTGGAGGCCGTATACAGTGTTGGGTCCTTCTGGGTTCTCCAAGAGTATTTCCAACCATCGGTTCGCGTCTTCCACGGATCGAAGGGTGATTTGCGATCGTGAAATCCCAACTTCTTGACCGAGAGTCCCAGTCATGTTCTGCGGGTGGAAGGTGTTTAGATCCAGGTGGCTGCCGCCTGGTATGGAACCAGCACTCACCCCACGGTGTATGCGAATGTTTCGGGTAGGCCGGAATCAGAGACGGGCGCGACGCGAACTGCGACCGGAGTTTCAGGACAAGCAGGCGGATTCAAGGAACCCGTGAACCTACTCCCTGCCAGCGAAACCGCACAGGATTAGGCGTTAAACATTTCGCGGTCGTTGTGTCCATATATACAAGTGATGGCGGCTGCAGCTCTCTCGGGGAACTGGATCGGGTCCAAGCGCCCGGCAATCGTCAAGGTACTTATCTAGGTCGCTACAGCCCCGGGTACAGACACCTCTTCGCCTCCTCATTTTTTTAGCGTGGATTCGCCATCTTCAAGATTAGGTTCCGAATAAAAAGGTTTACATTCCGTCACCATCCGTTGATCGTGGTGTTTGATCCATGTAATACAAAAAAGAGGGGCCCAAAGCAAACAATAAACAACTCAACGCTGGGGGATTTAATCATCGGAGAGTAGTTGCGCGGCTTTGCGCGCATTGGTGCGGACGGCTTCCAACTGAAGCTCCAAGTTCCTAATCTGAGCGCGAGCCTCTCTGAGCTCGGTGTTTAGCTTGTTGTTTTCGTCACGGAGGGTGGCAACCTCCTATGATTGGAATCAATAAACGCGCTTCATGCAGAGTGAAGTAATCAATGCGGACCTCGGCGGTACTCGGAGATGGCAGAGGAATGATAGGTGGAGGGGAGAACGTTGGTTCCGGCTTGGCAGAAACGGGCTCACGAATTTCAGGAGCCGGGGCAGGGGCAGGAGCAGCAGAGACCGGAGTGGCCAAGCTCGTCGATCTGGAGATGGCAGGGGACTCCGCGGGAGCAGGGGTCCTCGAGGGGGTGGTAGTGGAGGTCGACACAGCACCATTCTCGAGGCTGACCAACTTCAAAGTTGGTTGCTTGCCCGAGAAGAACTCGCCAGCGGTCAAGGAGGCTTCGGACGATGGGGCTGGAGGGTAAATATCGGATTGGAAGGAGTCGGACTGCGCGCTTCAGGTGAAACGAGTATATTTCATTGGTGAGGTGAGATTTACCTTTCGTGGAACGATGAACCCGATCGGTTCAACAGCAGATGCCGTCACCTTGTAGGCTCGGGCAATCTCGCACTCGGCCACCTCCAAAGCACGACGAGGGAGGAAGCACATTCCACGCTGAGGGTCTGAAGACTTGTGTTCGGAAAGGGCAAAAAGGGAGTCGGATTCGTACTCGTAGTACCGAATGTTTCCATCTCTGTTCACGATCTCAGCAACGAAACAGAATGGCAGGAATTAAAAAATAGAAGTACCCTTTACCAGCAAGGAACAGAATGCCGTTGTCACTCCAGAAGGGCATGACAACGCCAGCGGATTGGTCGAGGGTAATCATTTTGGTATTGTTGAGGCTACCCGCATCCCAAATTCCAACCTGTCTGTCGCTCATCCTGCTGAAACCCGTGGTAGCGAAAGTGTCCTTCTCGCCCATCCAAACGACGCGGGCGCCCTTGATACCTCCGTGACCTTCAGCAACGCGCACGGGATCTCCACCTGCGCGAGGGTCAAACAAACGGACTTTTCTGTCTCTGCAAGTCGTGACCAGGATGTTACCGACGGCGTTAAACGTGAGACTCTGGATTGCGTCGCCATGGCCACCGAGGATGGACTTTGGTGATTCCGGGCTACCCAAGTCCCAAAGCTTCACGACATGATCTCCAGAAGCGGCAGCCAGAATGTGTTCAGCGGTTGGGTGGAAGAGAACTTGACCGATCCTGCGGGCGGAACCGTCGATGCGAGAAACGGGATCGAAGTCCTGCGGTACCCAGTGCTCTTGACCCCAACCTTCGAAGGCAGAGGCTTCGACTTTCCAGATCATGACTTTTCCATCTTCACCACCGGATGCGACAACGGAGTCGTTGAATGGTGACCACGCAGTGTCCAAGACGGTACCAGAGTGGCTTCGAGCCAATGGAACGATATCCGGAAGCCTCGATGGGAAAGTTCCTGAAATAGGACGGAATGGACTTGGGAGAGGCAAGATCGCGAACGCTCCTCCGCCCGAGGCATTCCAGTTCAAACTGATATAGCTCTGTGAGAGATACGTGAGCAACGCGTTGTGTACGACGAGCGGTGATAAAACATACGCCCGAGGTAGCGACCATGTTGGTGTCCCAAGCGCTGCCCGAGACTTTAACATTGTCTAAAGTGTGTTCCTTCTTCGCGGATTGGCCAAAAACATGGCTACAGACGCAGATCAGTGGCAAGCCTATGGGTGGTTACGCAAATCCTCTTGCCGATATTTAGAGGCTCGCACAAAACGAGACATTTGCACTGTGTAGATCGCGTCAGCCGCAAAAAGGTGGAGCTTTATGACCGAAACTTGGGGGACGGACCTGGATGAGTAGATGGTGATTGGCGTTACAAGTTCAAACAGGGTCTGGATTTGAACGTGGTGGCGGTGATCGCCCACATCGGTCAAAGGCCCACGCACCTTACTTCCGACTTCCATCTGCCAGCGATGGCTCCTCAGGATAAGAAGACGACAGAGGCGAATGCCCGCGCTCTCCGCGAGTTGCTCAAACGACCAGATAACAAAGTCTGCGCTGACTGCAAACGGAACGGTGCGTATCGTCCCGCTCCGAATCATCCCTCACTCAGATGGATAACCAGATCCACGTTGGGCTTCATGGAACCTGTGAGTTTTACTACTAACAAGGACAACTCCTAGCTCAATCCGGCTTTCCAGCGGCGTGTTTTTGTGCATCAGATGCTCTGGCATCCACCGGTCCATGGGGACACACATCAGCAAGGTCAAGTCTGTCGATCTCGACGCGTGGACACCCGTTCAGCTTGAGGTCGGGCTCATATATGACTTCTCATTATGAAGCTTGACTGAATTTGGAGATATAGACCGTTCAAAAATGGGGGAATCGCCTCGCCAATAAATATTGGGAGGCCCACTTGAAGGCTGGCCATATCCCGCCCGATCAGTGAGTTGGCGCTGCGTACCGCGCTTAACCATTTTCTGATCCTTTTTGGTTTACAGTAAGATGGAATCGTTCATCCGCTCAAAGTACGAGACAAAGAGGTGGGGGATGGATGGCAGCCCTCCCGACGATCCCTCTGTTTTGGACACCGACGGACCACCAGTCGCACAGCCCCCCACTCAAGTACAGCAGAACATCGCCACCCAGCCAACACCTGTCACCCAGCCTCAACGGGTTGAGCCCTCTCGTCACCAACTTTTGTCCACATCCCATCTTCAACAACAACCTGCTCGAACAAGGCTTCAACCCCCGGCTCCAGCTCCGGCCCCTGCCCCCGCTTCCGTCCCTGCGCCGGTCCCCGCTCCCCCGCAGAACGATCTCTTCAGTCTAGATTTCCATGCCCCTTCTCAACATGCGCAACAACAATCCCAACCTACTCAGCCCAAGAACGCTAAACAGGATATCTTATCATTGTTCTCTACACCAGCGCCAAATCCTGTCCCTGCGGTTCCTGTTCAACAGAACCTATGGAGTCAACCGCAGCAACCGACACAGCAACAACAGCAGCCAATTCAGGGAATGATGGGTCAGGCTGGAGCCGGCATGTGGGGTGTCTCGTCTGGTTGGAGTGCTCCCCAACCGCAGCCTCAGAGTAATGTCTGGGGAAATTTCACGAGTGCGGTGCCGCAACCGCCGCAACCGCCGCAACAACCGCAACAACAAGGAAGCCTTGGCTTTGGGACACAACCAGCTTCCAACGGTGGATTTGGAGGGTTCCAGCAATCGCCAGCGTTTTCGACGACCGACGTCTGGGCGAACAACAACAACAACAACGCCACGCCAGCAACGACAAACAGCCAGCAAAAGGACGCTTTCGATGATATTTGGGGTGGTTTCAAATAGAGTACTATATGTTGTCTATCTGTGGATTCGATGTGGTCATTCCTTGGGAGAAAACGGTTGAAGGGAATCATCAAGCCTCCCGCGGGCCCTGTGATCGGTTAAATCGAGATTGATTATGGTCGATTAGCTCAGTTGGTTAGAGCGTGGTGCTAATACGAGATGTGCTTACGGGTAACTCGGTTACGCCAAGGTCGCGAGTTCGAGACTCGTATTGACCAGCTTTTTGCCCCACTGCCGCCCTGGATTTGGTGATGGAGGTCTGCATCTTCAACTGCTATGGTCACGAATACAAATCTCTTAGCCAAATTGGTCCGGTGCACTGCATCGCTTTATCGCAACTACCTTGAGTTTCGACCATGGCCGCCAACTCTCAACGTCCGAAGGGGCAGGATGATGTTCTCTCCTCACTGAATGGGGCCATTGGTGCCCTGAATCTCGCGGAGGTCTCGAGCATCACACCAGTCAAGGCCGTTCTTGGCTCAGTTGGTGATCTTCTCAATGAGATCAAAGTGGGTTCCTTCCAGTCCATGTCAATGGTCGATTGCTGGCTAATGTATACAGCACTCTGCGATCAACGAAGCGGACTACGTCGAACTAGGGCTGACCTGCGCTAGCGTCTGCAAAGCCCTTGCACGGGGGACGGACGGAAAACGAGTGGATCAGCTCAGTCGGTCCGTCCTCAAGGCGATTGAGCAATTGACAACGTGAGTTGAACCAAAGATGCATACGGTGGGCGATTTACTCACCAGGTTCTCAATCATAGGACTGTCGCCGAGATCCAAAGGAAAATTATCAAGCGGGGTAAACGGAATAAGATCTCTCGGTTTCTCCACACGAAGAACGATAAAGAGGCAATCGCAACCTGGAGGTTGGACCTCAACAGGATCCTTGATGTCTTTAACGTGCGTTCTGTCACTCCTGTTTGACTATCGCTAACTTTCCGCTTCCAGACCGAGCTCGGGATAAATACACATTCAACCGTTTCTGACAATCATCATGACGCTACGAACACCCACGCCATTGCTTCCGGTGTTTGTCCCGATACCCTGGCAAACGCCGGCACCGTCGTTCCCGACGCACCCCGCGCTGTTTCAAAACCCCACGCAATCGTTCCCGAGGTCCGGAATGACATCACAAACACTCGCACCATTGTTTCCGACGTTCATCGCAACATGTTGAGGAGCCGTGAAGACACAGATGGTCGGAATCAAGAGGTAAGTATCACTCGTACTCCACATTTCACCGAGTAACTGCTTACCACTACCCAGACCCACGCCAGGTCAGCGATCTTGACTATAATTGAATCCAGTGTCTAACATTTTCATCCAGTACATCCGGAGAATCGCCGTCTCCGCTACCAAGAGATACGCATGGAACCGATTCCAAGGTTCACCACGGTGTTGTGAACGCCGTCATCATGGCTCCCGACACTCACCGTAACATGCTGAAGAGTAATGAGATCGATGGCGGCCAAAATCGGATGGTAAGCGACGCACGCGCTCTCTAGGGCCACCGAATAGAGACTGACCGCTGCCTAGGCTCAGGACAGGTCAGCGATCCCGACTTACGGAGTGATTTAGTGTCTCATAACTACATCTAGCATTCCTGGGGAATCACCACCTCCACCACCGAGGGTCTTCTTTGGACGCGACGATCTGGTCGAAAAGGTCGTTGGTTTCGCAGAAACCCTGTCCCCAGTCGCTCTGATCGGTCCTGGCGGAATTGGCAAGACTTCTGCCGCTCTGACCGTCCTCCACGGCGATCGCATCAAACGACGATTTGGTGACAATCGTCGGTTTATCCGTTGCGACCAATTCCCCGCCTCACTTGCCCATTTTCTCCGCCGGCTCTCCAAGGCCATCGGCGCAGACATCGAAAACCCCAACGACCTGACCCCCTTTCGGCCATTCTTATCCTCAAAGGAGATGATCATCGTCCTCGATAATGCCGAATCCATTCTCGATGCACAGGGGACAAGCGGACAAGAGATCTATGATGTTGTGGACGAACTGAGCCAGTTCGACAACATTTGCCTTTGCATCACCTCCCGGATCTCGACCATCCCTCCTCACTGCGAGACTCTGGACATCCCGACATTGTCTATGGAGGCCGCGCGTGACACGTTCTACCGTATCTACAGGCATGGCGAACGATCCGATCTGGTCATCAACATCCTGGAACAACTCGACTTCCATCCACTCTCTATCACCTTACTCGCTACCGTTGCTCAGCACAGCAAGTGGGACACCAACAGGCTGAGCATGGAGTGGGAGAGACGGCGGACGGGGGTGCTTGACACACGGCACTCCGGGAGCCTCGCCACCGCGATCGAACTTTCACTCGCCTCCGCGACGTTCCAAGAACTCGGCCCCGACGCCCGAGGGATGCTTGGAGTCGTTGCCTTCTTCCCTCAAGGTGTCGACGAGAACAACCTCGAGTGGTTGTTTCCAACCATCTCCGGCGTACCAAATGTGTTTGACAAATTCTGCATTCTCTCTCTGACACATCGAAGCAACGGGTTCATCGCGATGCTGGCACCACTCCGGGATTATTTTTGCCCCAAGGATCCAAAGTCATCTCCACTCCTCACCACGACCAAGGAACGCTTCTTCACCCGGTTATCAGTTGACATCGATCCTCAAAGTGCCGACTTCGGAGAAACGCAGTGGATCACGTCAGAGGATGTGAATGTTGAGCACCTGCTCGATGTCTTCACTTCGATTGATGCAAACTCGGAGGACGTATGGGATGCCTGCTGCAATTTCATGCATCACATCTATTGGCACAAACCGCGGGTTGTCATGCTGGGACCAAAAATCGAGGCACCCCCGGATGACCATCCCTCCAAGTTGCGATGCTTGCAAGAGTTCTCACTGTTGTTCGGTTTGGTTGGAAATTGGGTGGAACAAAAGCGGATCCTTACTCGCATCTTGAAATTACGGAGAGAGCGAGGGGACGACCATTTGGTTGCTCTGACGTTGAGTTACCTATCTGATGCAAATCGGCTATTGGGCCTCTACGAGGAAGGGATACAACAAGCGAAAGAAGGATCGGACATCTTTGAGCGGCTCGGTGATACAGGGGAGCAAGCACGTTGTTTGATCATCCTCGCTTGGTTGTTGTATTCAGACAAACAGCTCGACGCCGCAGAGGAGGCCGCGTCCTGTGCGATCAATCTCCTCTCGGAGAAAGATGATCAACTTAAGGTCTGCCAATCTCATCGAGTTCTTGGCAATATATACCGTCACAAGGGCGAGACAGAGAAGGCCGTTCACCATTTCGAGGTAGCCCTCGGAACTACGTCCTCTTTCAATTGGCCCGACGAACTGTTCTGGATCCATCATTCCCTAGCGAAGCTGTTTCTCCATCAAGACAGGTTCGACGATGCGCACGCTCACATCGAACGTGCCAAGTCACACGCGACCAACAATACATACTTCCTGGGCCGCTCGATGCACCTGCAAGCTGAGATTTGGTATCTCCAAGAGAGGCTTGAACAGGCGAGATCCGAAGGTTTGCGCGCCGCCGATGTCTTTGAGAAGCTTGGAGATGCGCAGGGTCTGGAGATATGCAGAGAGCTCCTCCAGCGGATCGATGAGAAATTGAACGGCCCGGTTGTCTCCGATGAATTGGATGATGATGATGGTGAGTTCCCGGAAACAGTGCAACCAGTCGTGTTTATCAACTCTTCGTGTTCAGACTGAATCACCGAATCCGAATGACGGTGTCTGCATCCTTCCCTTCACCCCGACTCCCGTTGAATTCTTAATATCACTGCTATCCCCACACCTTCCTGCTGCAGGAATGTCCTCTCCTTTGTCTACCTCCTCCACCCACGCACATCGTTTTATTTTTGTTGTCCTGCCACTCATTGTTGATCTGCATGCTCTTTAGATCTGTTCTATACGTGCGCACCTTGTAGTTTTCTGTGATGATACGTATTCTGGTATTCTGGGTCCGCCGAACGATGTATATATGCGTCGTGCACGTTGTGGGAAACTGAATCCACATCGCGTGGTTTTCGCTCCGTCAGGGTCATGAGTTCCCGCTTACTGACTGCGGAAATGAGGATTCCTCGAGCCGTGTACCGCCCGTTATATCTGGCGACCATATCATGGTATCACCTGAAACATGCTATGCCCCTTCCCCATTCACTACGACCAAGGCTTTTTTTCTATGCCTGCGTTTCTGACCAGCTAACCCTCGGTGCTCGGTGGCACACTACCTTTTTTTCATACGGACTTTTTGGAAAAATCTTTGGGTACAACGGAAGACAGGGAACCAGAGCGCAAAAATGATGCTGAGAGCGGCTACGTACACAAAGCATTACAGATGGATTACTTCCGATTAAGCCGAATACTCGAGTTTTGCTGTGAAGGGGGTCAGAAGAAGAGTTGGGGGACTGGTATGTGGACGCACACTCGTGTTTCTTGGCGTCGCCGACCTTCCTCGATGCCTTCATCAAGTCTTCCTGGTTGATGTACTCCCTGCACATGTATAATTAATATTTTAATGTCATCCTCGAATTAGAGACGCATGCCTTTCATCCCGGATGGCGAACATTCCTGCCTCTGTGACGACGTTACGAAGATCGGCACCGTTGAAGCCATCGGTTAACTAAGCCATAGTCAGTCCATAAAAGAATCTCCCTGATCTGGGAATCGTACCTTCACGACCGCCTCATAGTCGATCTCTCCTCCCTTGTTGACGGGAGCGGCGTGGATCTTCAGGATCTCGAGTCGTGCCTGTTCGTTGGGCAGTGGAATCTCGATCTTTCGGTCTAGTCGGCCAGGTCGTAATAGGGCCGGGTCAAGGGTATCAGGTCGGTTTGTGGCCATGATGAGTTTCGTTCGCCCCAAAGAGTCGAAACCGTCCATCTGATTCAGCAACTGCGTGGAGATGAATACCTAGCCAAGGACAGAGACTGGAGAGGGAACGCACCTCCATCAACGTTCGCTGAATTTCACGGTCGGCACTTGTACCCTCCGAGAACCTCCTCCCACCGATGGCATCGATTTCGTCCATGAAGATGACACACGGTTCATGTTCCCTGGCATAACCGAACATCTCTCGGACAACCCTAGCGCTCTCTCCGATATATTTATCCACGATGGCTGAGGATACGACCTTGAGGAAGTTGGTGTTCAAAGTAGCAGCGACAGCACGAGCGAGGAGGGTCTTTCCTGTTCCCGGTGGTCCGTAGAGCAGCACACCTTTCGGTGGTGTGATCCCCACTCGAACGAAGAGTTCGGGGTTCATGAGAGGAAGCTCGATGACCTCTCGGAGTTCACGAACTTGTTCACCCAAGCCTCCGATCCCAGCGAATGAAGCTCCTCCGGGATCCTCCAAGCTCATCTTGTATACCATCGGATCGACCTCTCTTGGCAAAATGCGCATGATCGTGAGGGTTGTCATGTCCAAGCTAACTCGAGTGCCCGCCTTTAGTTTGGCGACCGGCAGTGTGGGTCGGTACGAGACCACATAGCGTGGGCCGGAAGACGCCTTTACGATGACTACATAATGGCTTCAGGACCGCACGGGGGGATGACGGATCCAGGCTACTTACATCGCTCGTCGTCGAGTTGTTTCATGACCTCTCCGATAATCTGACCAACCGACTGGACGGCTTTGATATCGTCCTCCGTCTTGGCGTAATCTTTCTCAAGATCCTTGAGCGAGAATCGGACTGTTCCAAGAGACGGTCAGCAGACAAAACTTGAGGCGGACTGAAAGGATGTTGGTACTGACGGTTCTTGAGGCTCGTGCTGATAGTCTCGTGCTGTTGCATTTTCTGGACAGGAAGTGGTAAGCTCGTTTTGGTTTCGAAACAATGAGTCTTGTACGCACATTTCGGTAAGCCTTGAGAGCATCGTTTCTCCGTTGGTCTATAGGCGCAGAGTTTGAGGATGAGGCCATGGCTAGAGCTGTGGCAACTGAATCTGGCGGAGTGAAAGACGCGCCTTCGAGGGACGCGTAATCGAGTGATCGAACACATCATTACTACAGGGTCTATACATTTAAACCGTACGCCAATACATCCTAGATAGTGATAAAAAATTGTACCCGCTCATCATCACCAAGCTCTCTCCAACTCGACCTCGGGTGGGTCGTGGCTCCAAATCTCCATGACCGTCTTCCTCGCCCTCTTACACATAATCGCACAAACATTCCCCACATATCCAACCTTCCAAACACTCTCAGCCGGCTCAGTCAAATCCCTAACATACTTCCCCGTCTTCGTCTCAAACAATCTGACCCTCCCGTCGTTTCCACCTGTCACGAGGAAGTTCTCGTCGAATTGGAGAGTAGTCACGGACGAATCGTGAGCGGCGACGCGTTGGAGGATGGAATAGGTTTCGAGGGAGAAAGTTATGACGCGGCCGTCTGAGCCTCCCGTCGCCAAGATGGTGGGCGAGAGCTGGAGCTGGCATACGAGAGCGGTGTGCGCTTGTAGGAGTGTTGTACATTCCCTGTGAAGAGACCTTCTAAATACATACTAAGATGAGTGAAGGACGGAAATGCAACTGACCCGGTTTTCGGGTCCCAGACACGGACATGTGTATCGAGCCCACCAGATGCTATCCGAATGCCATCATACGACACGCAATAGATTTGGTTCAAGTGACCACGCAGCACGTGAAGACACAGACCAGTGTCAACGTCCCAGACCTGCAAAAGGAGTTATCCATGAGTTCCGTCCGAATAATTTTGAAAAAATCCCGATCCCCCCACCCTACAGGTGTTATCATAGCTTCCGCTGACAACGATAGAACCATGCGTATCCATACACCGAACGCTTGATTGGTGTCCTTCCAATAACCGGAGTAATTGTCCAGAGTCGATGTCCCAGACCCTAAGCGTGGAATCTCGAGATCCTGACACGGCGATAGGGCGACCATCCAGGACACTGACGCAACGAATTGTTGCTCTGTGGCCTTCGAGGGTATGCAGGCACCTCCTGCAGCAGAAAGGTGGTTAGAAGAGATAACAAAGAGCTCCGATCGTCCCCATACCCCGTTTCAACGTCCCAAACTCGTACGACCTTATCACATCCGCCACTCACAACCAACGAAGTTTCCCATCCCCACCCGGCAGATCCCGAGTTCGTATTCTTCTTCCTCGGCGAAGGCGACGACCAAAACCCTTTCTCAACCAACCAAACGGCCCAAACCCCTCCCTGACAACCAACCAACGTCCGACTCAACACGCCCGTTCGACGACTGAAGACGTGGATCTTGGTGTCCGATAACCCTGCAACGATCCAGTCCTCGTCCATCGCCAGGGACGTCACGACCCCTGCGTCGGGTTGAGAGATCGGTAGTCGGTGGTTTCGGAGCGGTATTCCGCCGTGAAGCCATTTCATTCCTAACAATGGTGATAAGTGAGCAGTTGTGGCGACGAGGGTGGGTGGGGGAATAGTGAGATATGGGTTGGTAAACTCACGTTGGAGGTAGAGACGCTTGAAGTGTCGTTTAGCGTTACCAGGGACGACCACGTCCTTAGAAGCTTGAAGGTGCAACGGCACCTCAAACTCCCATTTCTGGCACATTCGCCTCCATAACCAATCATCATTACTCAACCTCCTCCAATGCTTACACACTCCCCCAATATTCCTCACGAGCTCATGCAAATCCCCAACGTACGAAAGAATATGCAAAGCCAACTCCGTCGGAAGTTCCCGCAGGAAATCGCGTTTGAGCAGAGGGTTGATGAGAGCCGATATATGTGATAGCTCTTTCAGGGTGCACTGCGCGATGATCTTGTTGAGGTATTCCAGACGCGCTTGATCGTCGAGCGAAGAGAAGTCGTGCGTTGGGTCGTAGGCGAATTGCTGAAAGTTCTTTACGAGTGGGAAGTGAGTCATGTTGGCCGAGAGGTTATTGTGATCATAGCTGTCGGTGAATGGACCCGGAGATGGCGCAGGGGTCGGAGGAGAAGCTATTGGGATGTAGAGCGTGGATGGTGCGGACGAGGTGTTACCTCTGTGGAACGATGCCATGGTGGAAAACTGCAGATACAGGATACGGAAGAGGAGCAAGCAACCTGTCTATCCAAACCGAGTCGGAGTTTGGTGGCGGTGCTGGACCAGGACTTTTCTATAAGGACGATCGACATCCGTCCCACAGAACGGCGATCGTCTCCGACCCGACGAACGCGGAGGACGAAGCCGTCGGTCAAGCTACATAAGCTCGAGTGGAGAAATTTCGACAGTGCCCGTTCCAAGAAATTTACATACACATAACGCGACCATGCTACAGTCCATGTTACAGAGAGTCTTTGACTACCTTGCCCTTCTTCTCTTTCTCCTCCTGCACCCACGCCTCGACGCAATCAATAGCATCGTATGGCCGACCCTTATGCATCATCAGGTATCCCTGAAGAGCAGCCATAGAAAGTTCCCTATCAGGAATATGCTCCTTGAACTTTTCGCTCAGAAGTCCCAACTCGGCAAGGTCGATCCCCTTCTGGTGCGATGGGAGGAGTTTCCCGCCCTCCGGGAGCTCAACGTCGACCAACTTCTCCTTGGGAGGAGTAGAATACCCAGAATCCTTGCCGCTTTCCCCGTCATCCGGAACATCCTCTACACTCGCAGCGGTGTCATCGTCGGGCATATAGAACCGCTTGAACAGCCCGGCGGCCTGGTACTGACTCGCGAGTCGGAATTCAACGTGGACATCCATTCTCCCTGGTCTCCTCAGCGCGGCGTCGATGGTCTCGTATCGGTTCGTAGTCGCAAAAAGCAATCGACCCTCTTGGGCACCGACGCCGTCCAGTGCATTAAGCAATCCGCTCAAAGAGATTTTAGGGGTATCATTGGACGAAGGCCCTGGTCCCTTGTTGTCACCGGCGAGAAGCTTCTTCTCTGGACTCTCCTCGGTCCGGTTGATAGAGTGGTGAAAAGCGGCATCGATGTCTTCCATTAACGCGATGCACTTCTCGGGGAGGTCTGCGATGAGTTCTTGGAGCGCGTTATCGTCGAGGCCGGAACGAGAGAGGGAAATGATGTAAACGTCAAGCCCAAGCTCTCCTGCCAGGCTGTGGATTATTGAGGTTTTTCCGCTACCAGGAGCCCCGTACTACATTGCCTGGGTTAGTCACTGTGGGAAAGTCCAATGGCATCAGGAAAGGCTTACCAGCAAATACCCTCTCCGGAAAGGGATACCACGTTCCGTGTACCACTTCTTACTGTTCAAGAACTCCTTGGCATCATCGAGGACCTTTTCCTTAATCCCAACATCGAGGACGATCGAACTCAGAGGGCGCTTAGGTCGAGAAGTGATCAACCGCCACTCATTCTTGGTGTTGGACGAGTATATGGAGATGAATTCTTCCTTTGCAACTTTCCAAGCGTTCTTCGCTTCGAGCAGCAATTGGTTGACGATCTTGTGATCGCGAGCGAGGATCCTAGAGTCCCCATGATCAACACCTGTGGAAAACGCAGACGCGGTGAAATACATACTTAATCGTGAGTACTTCTCTCGTGTAGAATGGCCCGTCCGGGATTTCGCTCCTTGTCAGGCGAACATAATGACCCCGATACCATAACGAAGCCGAGCAATCGTGAGACGGTACAAATCTGATCCTGCATTGAGAGTTGTCATCCGCCTCTCCCTCGAGGAGTACGGCACGGGCTCCGACTCCAAAAGACTGTGTGCTGATCGACAACTCCTTGGCCCGCGTCCATGCGGGTTGTTTAGATAACCATAACATCATCCAAGCTGTAATCATGTTTCATTAGGCTCGCAGCGAGATGACATGATGAATGACCAGGCTCACAGTGGCTATCATTGTATTCCTCCAACGCGATGGTGATCCAGAACTGGTTCACTAGACCCTTCCAAGTGACCACAAGAAACCTTCGGATAAGTTCCAGGACGCCTCCGATTACGAAGAGTTTGAGCCAGTCCCCGCATGGGCCGGAGGAAGAGAACAAGGAGAAGAACGTTGAAAATACGAAGCCGTATTCCGAGGAGCCAGCATCTTGACCGGCGATCGCGGTACTGGGGGGTTGGTCGGTCTGATTAGACATGGGGGAAGAAGAGCTACTTGGATCCCAGAAACCGGCAGGGTTTTTTATAGTCCCGCAGGAACGAGGCACGTGCGGAGGGAGTCACTAGAATATGCGCCGCAGGGCGGTAAAATATCAGGGTTCAGCGGCACGTAAATGCTGTCACTGACTCTGGAGACGTTATACAAACGCATCGTATATCGGGACTTTCATCCGAGTACACCGGAAATTGGGCGGTGAGTATCGACTCGCCCTATGTGCGGATGACAGTGAGTTGGGCCGCTCGTGGGGTTCGCAATTCAGATCGAGTCAGACAAGGGCACTGCCAAGACGTATTCACCGGAGCGCGAGGACGACACCCTGTGTCATCACGCCCGGGAAGAAAGGAATGTGGGACTCCCGTGTCGGAAACCCGTCACCGATCAAAGGAACGGCGCTGGGCTTGCCACCACCCGGGGTGAAACGGCTACTTCCGGGAACCGATGAACCGTTGCCGAAGGATGACAGCCCGCCTCGGCTGCACAGGTACCGATAAAATTACTTATCGGGATGAGGGGAATGTGGCGACTGTCTCGATCAAACTACAGTCTGTATTCCGCCGCGGCGCCACGCACGCCACCCGGGACCTCATGACTAATTTTAGAGCACAAAGGATGGTGGCGCGAGCCCGTCCATGCACGGGTACAAATAGTTTCGCGTTGATCTTCAGGAACATGATCTTATCCGCCAATCGTGGCGGTGGAGGCTGGAGGACTCCGCGACAACTTATACTTATTATTGACCGATGCCTCATCAGCTTTGTACATGTTTGTCTGATCGGGATCGGCAATTCCCGCAAGGTGGACAGTGTTGTGCTGGCTAATTCTACGTCGGCTGAGTACTTATATGATGCCAATGGCCCCAGATCGCGGAGAATGGCCGCGATTTGGCTGTGGCTTTCGGAAATTTCTATGACATTGTTTTCTCACGACCGATACTTACACCAGGAAGCGAACAGGGGAGTTTTTGGGTCTAAAAATCTACTCGTAAGCTCCGTTGGGCACGGCAAGTACCGTCGGGCGAGACCGAACGGCCAGTGGGTTCGCCTAACTTTGGCTTCTGGCGTTGGGTTACGGTCATCCATTCGATTCCTTCACCCCCACTGTTGACTGGCACTACTACCTTTGCGCCGTGGTGAAGCCGGGCGGGACTTGTACAAGAGAGGTGGGTGCATGTGGAAAGCACCTTACCAGCGAGAGTACTTGAGTGAACTCTTGCTATGTTCAGAGTTCACGGAAATCCGGGGAGCGCACGGCCCCTTGAATCGGATATTCGATTCCGAGCGCGGCTTTTCGTTGTTTCCGCAAATTGGCCCCCACAGTCATCGGGACGCCCGTAACAACACATCGGAAATAGCTTACAAGATGATGATACTGGGGGCTCAGGCCAGGTTGGACTGCAACTGGTCGTAACCCAACGCCAGAAGCCAAAGTTAGGCGAACCCACTGGCCGTTCGGTCTCGCCCGACGGTACTTGCCGTGCCCAAAGGAGCTTACGAGTAGATTTTTAGACACTTCCCTGCTCGCTTCCTGGTGTGCCAGTCGTGAGAACATAATGCCATGGAAAATTCTGAATGCCACAGCCAATTCTCCGCGATCTGGCCAGGCCATTGGCATCGTGTGGCCGGCTATTGGCGGGCACAAGACTGGCTCAGGCCCGCCTTGCCGTGGTATCGGATGTTGTTCCCATACAACAGGCAACCAACGAAATTCCGCAGTCAGCATTACAGTCGAAATTGCATTGGGAACGCAAAGTGATGGCTCTTCAAAATTCTATGCTCCAAATAAAGGGCGGGAGGCTTCGAAACGTCATTCACCAGATCTCGTGTGTTTTCCTTCTATTTTTGATTCCACGTGCGGCGATTTTCTTCAAGTTCAATGCACTTTATCAAAAGATCTATACTCAAAATTTTCATGCGCAATACAATCCTATTGCACTCAATCATGATGGGCGGTCGGATTCAACGCGTCGTGAAACTTGGCTGTAACCTGCGCAACGATAACCTGACTCTTGTGTATCGTGCGGCGTGTCAGTGAGCAGATGGGCATTGCACCCTGTACGGAATATAACCAGGGTCGGAGGAGGTAGCAGCCGTGGGAACTGATGATTACATCCGGGCGTCATGAAGGGAAGGGGCGCTGGGCTAGAACGTCTGCTTGAGGCCCGCACATGTATTATTAAAGGGAGACAGCGAAAAAAGTGTACTAGGGAAATCCTGTTTATTAGGGTGAAGGCGGTGTTACCCGTCCACCCTCATCCCTCCCAACCAGCTTCATCTGACATCCGCAGCCGTCCCTACCTCCTCCGTCCACTGGGAAATTTCGACAACAAAGAGATCATGGACGGCGACTCCATCCTAGACAACCCAACCCGTCATCCGGATCTCATAATCCCCGGGCTATACCTCTGCGATCTCCACACCGCCCAAGACGCGGCCGTGGTAGTGGCCCTCGGTATCACACACATCGTCTCCGTCCTAGATTTCCACCCGAGCTTCCCCCACGAGATGCACGATATCAAGAAAATGCACGTGAGGTTGTCGGATAACTTCAGGGAGAAGATCACCCCCCACCTCGACAAGACCACCGCGTTTATCCGGGACGCTTTGGAGAACGACCCTGAAAGCAAAGTCCTGGTACGTCGAACCCGTTCTCCCACTGAAGAGGGCTATATCAGTCGGATGGCTACTAACCCATGACCCGGGACGTAGGTTCATTGTGTCATGGGTATCAGCCGAAGCGCTACAGTCGTTTGCGCATATCTCATCGCCAACCATGGCATGACGGGACCGACCTCGATCGACTTCGTGCGCGAAAAACGACCGATTATCTGTCCCAACATAGGATTCCAACGGCAGCTGGACGAGTACGCTGTAAGGGTGCACGGGGGGACAAAGGAAGAGATTGAGATCCAAGTGAAACTGGGTGAAGTCCCGAAGAACATCCGCGATTTCAAGCTGTGGATGCGTGGGGTCATGAACAAAAAGAAGGAAATCGACTCTGCCGCATCCTAGGATACACCATTTGTTGTCCTTCCTTCTTTTTAGTTCTCTCGAGGGTATACCGGGTTACTACTACTCTATTTATTCATACAACGGCTACGTACATATCAGTAATATCTTGGATATACATGTATACAGTGAAAGATAGCACCCATGACCAACAAAAACGCTCGCGAAAAAGGTGGGAGCGCAGAAAGTTACCAAAAAGCACACCATCCAGAAAAACATTGGCACAGGTTTTCCAACGAGGTAGCCTGCAAGATCAGCTTCTCAACCTGCATGGACACCGTGAGGACTACATCAGGGTTAAAGTCTCGACCTAGAAATCCGGAGTGCCATTATCAGCCACACGCAAATGGGGGGAAGCGTAATCATCAATTATCGTATCGTACGTACCCGTAAGCTTATTCTGCACTCGGTTGTACACCGCAAGGGCACGTTCGTTCCTCGTCTCTTGGGCCTCTGGAAACGCAGGGGGGTTCGTCAGCCACGTACATGACCAAGCTGATTACCCTACCATTGAAAATATCGTTCTCGTCTGCCTTTAGCTTGCGAAGCGGGCCTTGGGGGTAGGCGGTGACTCTTGTGAGCTCTTGCGATCTCATTTCAGCTGCATAATAGTACAGATTAGTCACCGGGAATCCCCTAGCCGTGGCAACGGAAAACGTACAGTCCGGTGGTCTCGTCTCCGTGTCCGCCTGCATCAACCTCCAGTTGATTAGGGGATCGTACACAAACGCTTCAAGCACGGCCATGAGCGATTCCTTATTATCCCGAAGAACCTTCATGCTAAGCTCGCAGGTATATCTGAACGATCCCTCAATCCCGCTGACCTAAAAGAGGAGTAAAGAGATATCAGCCGAGAAATGAGCAGGTGGAGTCAGCTACCCTACCTCCATAGCACGGGTCAGCATCCTCGTCAATCTGAACGGAATCTTCTCCGGGAACTTCTCCCGATGCATAGCGACTTCGAAACAGTCCCCGAAATCGATGTGCACCACCTTGCCGGTACTCCTTCCCAACATCAAGTTGGACGGATGACGGTCACCGAGGCCGAGGATGTGCCCGACCATGCTGTTGACCGCTAAAGACCGGGTGTAGGTTGCGCGACGTTCGAGCCAATGCTCAGAGTCTACACTCTTGAGCCAGAGCACCTTGTACAAATCCTGACCAGTCGTGTTCTCTCGAGCGTACTCGAATACCTCGATCTTTTGGAGCAAGATCAGGTTCTCATAATCAGGAGCCATCTACCCGGAACCATAAGCTCATATTTCGACAGGTATCAAGTGTGAGCTACGAACCTGGAGCATCAACCGGTACTCAATGTTGAGGAGGACCTTCTTGGATTCGCGATAATCTCGAACGAGGACGTGCAAAGTGTCGCTGTCTTTCACCCATCCCAACAGTCCGGCATTGGGGGCAAGAGGGATGACCGGGAATCGTTGAATATTCAACCTTCGCTTGAAACTGTCAGTGTCGACAGAGAGCAACGTGTTCACCAAACTGAACAACTGCATCACACGTTCGTCCTGTCGAAGATCCTCATGACCTAGAAGATTGATGGTTTGGGAGATAGTGTAAGGATCGTGCGCTCTACATGGAGAGGTGGTATTGGTACTGTACCCTTCAAGGCGAACTGGTAATCGATACCGTCGCTGCCACGCAGCACTAGGCGACGCGGTCGCTGCTTGGAGGAGATAACCATCAACTTGGTGGCGAAGCTGACAATCGTGATAATCGGGCGACCGCTGTGGTAGGTTCCTGCCAATCAATGAGCACTCGAACCGGACCTTGGTGGACACAATGCCGGGATAGATACCAGGCACAGCAAGTTCCAAGTTACGGGCCTTCAACAGATCCGGTGAAACGTATTGCAAGTCCAGAGTTGTCAGTTGTGGGAGCTGTTTTTCAATCTTCTTGAAGACCTGTGAACGTTGTTCCTGTCAGTGGGTATCCGCTCGCTGGTACAGATACAACATACTCCGTAATAGATATCCCAAGCCCTGTCAAGCATCGCGGTCTCGCCATACGTGGTGTATGTGCGACAAGCCTCCCGAGCCTCGTGCAAGTCCCTACCATATGCTTGAACAAAGGAGATCTCACGGGTGGTGGTAGGCCCCTGTTATGGAAACGTCTAACCAAGATCCAAACATCAGATGGAAGGCCACGTACGGCTTCGATCATATCGTGCAGCGGTTCCAACACGGCAACCATTCCCTCAGGGTTTCTCTCGGTGAAGTACAACCTCGAAGCCTCTTCTAAACCTTCGTGCCACAACTCGTGCCACAGAATTGCCACACGGATAAGCTCATGACTGACGATCGAAGCCTATACGTGGAGTTGGGTATTAGCACGAGACCACGGAGGACGCAGGTCAAATTACCTGTTCCACAATCGTTGCGCTGTGCTCCCCCATAGCGTCCATGATCGTCAGAGCAGCACTCTTCCGCGCCGCGCTCGAGGATTTGGAGGCTACCGTTAGCGGATAAATCAATGCCTGCGGGTGGTGCTTTCCGACGTCCGTCAAAAGGCTGTTGATATTCCTACGAATGTTGATGCTGGGTGTCTGAATTCGTGCTATGATCTTGTTGTGCCCGGTTAGGGATCCATTTGGAAACAACGGAATGGTCGACCAGACGTACCTGTGGGATAACCTCAAGCCAAGTATCCACTTCCACGCTAGTGAACCCAGTGGCCATAGCGTGACTGACTTCATCGTGAGCTCCGTACTTGAACCACAACGTCAGTAGCCGTAGCGTATCCTGCAGAGCGTTCTCGTTTTTGAGAGATATCGACTTGAAGAACCCAGTCACGGCTTGCACGATGTGAGCAGCCAACTCGTTTCCAGGGATGTCCGTAGTTTTGTTCTCCGTTTGGGTTTCCATGAAACTGATGACATCGAAGTTTGCTAGAGCCCATGTGTGCCAAGCTTTGTACCACGTAGGGTCGAAGTGGGTAGCGAGGAGGTAGAGGTGTAGGATCTCAGCAGTATTTCGCTACAATGGATGTGAGATCAGCTTTGAGTATGAGAACTATAACCTGCTCACAGATTGCCATTCGGGATCAAGTTCCGCCTCCCATTGACCTTGCTTGAAGTAGCACCTTGCAAGTAACCGCGAAATCTCGTCGTACTTGGGCCGAGGCACTCCGGTCCGTGAAGGCTCGGTCTTGACATCGCTGCTGAGACTGGTCGCGAACTGGCGTAGGAAGTTAAGGCTCGACTCCCGTTCTCCTTGAGTCCACATATATTTCGCTTGCGCGTAGATCACATGCGGAGGTGCCCGCATCAATGCCTCCTTGCGATAGAGGAGGGAATGCTATTAACGGAAACAGTCAGTCGAGCGGGTTGAGGCCAAAAGTAATGGAGATGAAGGCTTACGCGGTCGGGGGACATCAGGGAATTGATGGTCTTCTCAGCCAATTGCATCCTATCCGATTTGCGACAGAGGTTCGCGAATTTTATCCACATTACAGGGTCATCCTCTGGATTGAGCACGAGTGTCCTAACTTGCAGCACTCGCTGCCACACCTCTACGTCTGGTTGGCATCCTTGTAGCCTTATACCCTGTCAGTATAATCGAATGCGTCGGCTACCGGAATCGCACCTCCTCATCCACGTCCTGCGCATCGTGGTTTGACGCTCCGGTTGGTCGGCGTACTGCTTGTACGCGATTATCTCTTCCAACTCAGAGAGCATCTGAGCGCGAACCATGATGCTGTCCCCGGGGTCAGAAATATCCATGCAGTGGCCGCCAGAGAACCTACTTATAAGAACGACCATAGCTCTCACCCACGAATGAGGTCAACTCTGGATCCAGCAAGTCACGCGCCTTCGCAATCTGTGCCAATGCTTTCGGGAATTGATTCTGGTGTACCGCGAGAATAGCACGATAGAACGATCGATCGGGGGAATCCGCTTTCATAGTGGCGATGTAGTCATCCATGGAATCCCACTCGTTCAGAGACCATGCGGCAGCAGTGGCCATAGGAGCAATCTCTCGACGCTCGTCATGACCGGCGTTCGACCAGTTCTCCTCCACTTGAGCCGCGAGTTGATCCCATTCACCAAGGGCGTGGAGACATTTCATCCTTCCGATCGCGATCTCTGGCGCATCGGGATCCTCTTGTGCCTTCTTATCGTACGTCGCAAGGGCCTCCTGCCACCTCCCCAACCTCTCGTACCATTCTTCGTGCTTAGTAACATCATACCGCTCGCGAGCGATGAGCAGAGTACCCCAGGCGGCATCGTGTTGTTGGAGTCGAGCGTTGAGGGAGATAAGTGACTCGATAATAGAAGCGGAAGTATCGTCGAAGAACTCTCGCTCCTTGTAGTGCAGAGCTTTGGCGTAAGCGTGGTACTTCATTGCATATTCACCGAGGGTGCGGTTCTCTATGGGAAGCGCCTTCTCTTCGTGCTCCATGAACTCTGCGAGATTCAAGAGACGGTGGATAAGTTCAGAAGGTGCGATTGGCGAGGTTATCGCAAATTCGATAGAACGAACGAGATCCTCCTACGTGCCTGGTCAGGATATCCGATAAGCCCCAGAAATCTCAACCCACCTGGTATTGATCGTAAAGGTCACCCCAGCACGAGATGAAGGCGGCGTTGAAGAGTTCCTTCGCCAGTGGTGGGTGAATCTCGACCAAAGTCATGCAAGCACGTAGTGCATGGGAAGGAGACTCCTTCATGAACTCGACCGCCAGTCGGTGCATCCACTCAAGCCAATCTTCCTTCGTGGCGATTTGTGAGACATCCCAAGCCTGTTTCAGGTGCTGCTGATTGACCGTCATTTTTGATGCCTCTGCAGGCGCAGAGAACTCCGGAGCCTTGTTGTTTTCGCTAATACAATGTGAGTGTCCCGATAAAGCGAAACCCAGCAAATCTATGAACTCACAGTAACTCGAGGGCACCAGCGTCCTGCGGAAGGCGTTCTCCGTTCAAAAGCTTGTAGATCAGGTTCTCGTATTTGGGATGTGGAATCTTGCTACGCATCAGGCACTGTTGTCGTCTAGTCGGAAAGTGCAACTGTATCATCCGATCACGCCACATACCTTGTTGATCGTGGGGACGAAGATGGCGAAGTCGGACCCCAGCTGGATGACCAAAGAACACATTGTATCCAGAACGGCCATTCGAACCTCATTGTTCGACGATTCCAACACTCGCACAAGAGGATGAATGATTCTTGAGGCATGATCTGAGAAGTTGACTCTCCTCGACAACCCGTCGATAGTTTGAATGGCTTTCTTCCGTAAAGGAGTTGCACCCTCCGGCCACTCATAAGTCTTAACGATCACGGGAATTACCAGATGCAAATACTCCTCGATGTTCGCTCCGAAAGTTAAGAATGCGTCGAAGACTTTCATCTGAGTCTGTGTCCGCTTTTCATTCTTCTCGATCTGGGGACCATCGAAAACTTTGAGAAGGGGCGGCAAGATCGTTGGAAGGAATGGCCGGAATTCGGCATCCAGAGCTGTACCCAAAGCCTCGACCAGGGTGACTAGAGGAAGCTGGAGCGCCACGTTCTCCCACAGATCGGTAACCAACCCAAACACATCAGGCATGTAATTCCTGACGTGTTGTTTGATGATTCCCACCAGAATTGCCATCTGTTGTAAATGGAATTCTTGAAGTCGGGCAGTCGAGTTCCGCGTAACGGTGGCAAAAGCCGGGATAATCTTCAATACCACATGTTAGTATCCAGTTTCAGCGAATGTGGAATGATCGCTCTCGTTCACCTGTGGAAGGAATGTAACGCACTTCAAACCTTGAGTCTTGAATATGGACATGATCGCTTCGATCACCGTGTGGTGTTGACCACCGAGCGACTGGTCCTTCAATATTCCGAGCAGAGCGTTGATGACCACGGTCTGGTAATAATCATCCGAACCGGAGGCGCCAGTATAGCTGATGGGGGCTGTGACCGTGTCGGTAGCGGCTTCCAATTCATCGAGGGGTCGAGCCTTGAGGATGAGTGGTGTGAGTTGAAGTACACGGACGCATATTAACCCGTCAACATACCTTGCGCCTGTACGGATCAAGGGCGCCAAGAATACCGAGTACTTTCACGACCTCCCGGCGAACAGACTGCGTCGGCTCTGTCTTCAGGATCCTGCTCAATATTTGGAGGAGTTGCGGATGATCCACCAGCGGCTGAATGACATAGCCTGTGTTCGAACACACTTGACCGAGCGTATGCAGCGCGGCGTCTCTCTTGACAATTGACGAATCAGTGAGCTTGGCTATGATAACCTGCATCAAGTCTGGAACATGTGGCATAACATCCTCTCCACCGACGCAAGCCAATTCCCCTAAACACATGATAACGCTCGCGGCGACCGCGGGATTCGAATCCGAGGCTTTCGGAAGAAGAACACGGAGCATGGGAATCGCATAAGGTTTGATAAGCCGCTGTGTAGCACTGATGAGGCGGGTGAGTAGCTGTGTGCACTCTTCTCTGTTGCGCCTACGAATGCGTGCGGGTTAACTTGACCAATTCTCGGGGGAAGAGGCATAGGATCTTACATGACCGTAGAGTATTCTAATTCCGTGAGAAGTTGGATGAGTGCTTTGCGCAGGGATGGCATCACGTATGCAGGGTTGTGGAGAGCAAGACGCCCAATGAGACCCACCGCGACCATGCGGTTCTCAAAATGTTCATCGTTTAGCGCAATGAACAACGACCGGACGTTCTCAGCTTGGGCTAGGTGCTTGTCGAATCTCTCGTGTAACGTTGATAAGACGGCCAGGCGAATCTTCGGCTCTGTGGGAATGTGAGTGGATGTCAAACGATTGACCCCAGGCAGAGACGCACCCGGGTCGGCAATTCCTACGGTAAGAAGTTTGTCCAGGACATCGCTGACGATTTCGATTGAATGGTTACTAGCTTGATAGCAAATCGGATCCTTATCGAATAACCGACAGCAAGTCAGAGCAGCGGCCCGTCGGACCTCAGGCGATTCTTCCTCAAGGTAAGGTAGTGCGCAATTTCGCACAAACTCGTTCAGTACATGTCCTAGCGGGAATGTGGTAAGAGACCGCGCCGGTAACGGTAACAGTAAAGCCTACCGCTGAAGTCGAAGGTTCCAAGTGTGGTCAGCGCAAGCGTCAATAGCTCAGGACTCTTCTCGACTGCTGGAGCCTAATCTGTGTAAGCGTCAGAGAAATGCAATAGGTTGGACCAACACACCTGGCTGACATTGTGGTCCCTGTTCACAGAAGGATTTTCGGCCCGGACGATGGACGCAGGGGCACCGAGTGGTTTGTAAGGTTGGCCACTGAGAAGCACCGATAGTAGATCCAAAAGTCGGTCTAATCTCGGTGTTAGCGTCCGTTATAGAGTTGCAAATGATACAATAGACCTTGAATAGTCTTGAGGAGGGGTGGGATATGACGCGCAATTGCCGTAAGGGCCTGACGCAAGGGTTCACTCAGCCCGCAGGCGAACATGAGGTCCAGTTGGTCGTGCAGTAGCTTTGTCAGATTTGGGCCGACCGCGGACGCCAGCATCCCGACACACTGGAACATCGGTTCTTCCGAAGGAGCGTTCTTTTTGCTAATGATTTATGAGAAGCTATGAATCCGAGTGACTCGTGGCCACGTACCCTCGCACCTGCAGACCATGCTTGATTTGATTCATCACAGGCTCTAAAAATGGCTTCATCTCACTCCCGACGGCGGTAGCGGTGTGTCCAATAGCAATAAATGCTGAGTGAAATCAGAATGGGACAAATGAATAGGAGACGGCGACATACCAAAGGAACGTTCGTTGGGTTTCTCGAGCTGCGTAAGGAGGTGGCCCATAGCCTTGTGCAAGTAGTGCTCTGAGAACGTTTGGGTGTCATAAACCGCCAGTGTGGGAATGAGGGTGATAACCATCTTCTTCACGAGACTGTCCCTGTGTTGTCGGAAACTCAGGATCTGCTCCGCAGAGTCCAAGAAGTCTTCCTTCATGAACTAAAGGGCCGATGAGTCTTCGAAAACACAACCCCGTTTCAAAACGCTGACCATGCCGCCGTGAAGCAGGAGTTCTCTATAGGTGATCAGAGAACCATGGATAATCTCCGGCTGATTCATTCTCAGTCCAGCTTGAGCATCCTGGAGGATTCTGATCAAATATGGATTCCGCTGTTGTCTATCACGTTGCGCCACAATTTCCAGGCAGGCGGCCAACAATTCAGCGGCGCCTTCCCGGACGATGACGCGTGGGTCTCTGAGGGGGACGAGGATCTTATCAAAGACAAGACCGACGTGGGAGTGGAAATAGTTGGCACTGTGCCGCGCAAGCTCCTTAAGGATCAGGACGCCAGCGTATCCCCCAGGCTCTTGCTTCCCGGACTGAAGCAGGTGGATTGCGGCGGGGACCTCGTAATCCATGAAGTGTTCACCAAACGCGGCACCGCCAATCTCGGCGATTTTCCCAAGGGTTTTGGAAGCCGCCAGCATAAGGTTCATATCGGAGTTCGGAAGCAGGGACTTGACATAGTGATAGAACCTAAACAGGTTCCTCTTCGATTCGATGGTTTCTTCGCCTCCAATAAGGAGCAAGAAGTCTGGGATAACGGGTTAGCATCTAGGATCCAAAAGGATAACACCACGACGCACCAATGGCCAGTATCCCCCCAAGCTTCTCCGACGTATTTGGGCTGTGAACGAGATCGAAGAGACGTCGATTGATTGTATCGTCCCACATCTTGGCTTCCGTACTAGAAGACATCTCCGCCACCGCATTCGTGACCTGAAGAAAGCCCTTGAGCAGCAGAACGCGAGAAACACGAAAGCGATGACAGCTTCACATATTGTTTGAGATCCTCGGCAGCCCGCAATCTCACATCGTGACTCTTGTTTCGTAGTCCCTGGAAAATGGCGTCCAGAGCGCTGAGTTGTGGTGGCACCACTGCCGACGCCATCCTTGGGACAGGTAGAGGAAGTAGGAAAGTGAGTAGACTGAGCTACCCACTCGGGATGGACAAGTTCCGTATTTGTTCTTGTTTGACCTGGAGGGTTCCAATTTCCGGATAAGGAAACACATTGACACACCTGCTCGCTCTATATATGTTACTAGCAAAAATCCGTGTTCGAAGCTGACTGGATTGAACTTTATGAATTGCGAGGAATCAATTTATTTACTGTCGGAGTATGAGGAGGATCTAAAATTTAATTCAAGCTGGTCCGCCATCTCTTCAATGGAGATGGAGATACGGCTGAGTACGAAAAAACCTTTGCTGGTTTCTTCTTACGAACGATAAAGGGGACAGTAAATGAGGGCTCCTTGTTTCCGGGGATAATGACGGTGACCTCGTTGGTGATCGGGAGATTATAACGCCGTTTG